>Ga0335396_10000672_pt1 | contig 46690 bp, 36 predicted proteins | sample FRY02_FD_205743 | JGI IMG/M metagenome (GOLD analysis project Ga0335396, IMG submission 205743) | Freshwater microbial communities from Lake Fryxell liftoff mats and glacier meltwater in Antarctica - FRY-02 (spades assembly) (version 2) | ecosystem: Environmental > Aquatic > Freshwater > Ice >...
AGCAGTAACCAAAATGGTAGGAGTAACCAAAATGGTAGGAGTAACCAAAATGGTAGGAGTAACCAAAATGGTAGGAGTAACCAAAATGGTAGGAGTAACCAAAATGGTGGCAGTAACCAAAATGGTGGCAGCGAACAAAAAAGTGGCGGTAACCAAAATGGTAGCAGTAACCAAAATGGTGGCAGTAACCAAAATGGTGGCAGCGAACAAAAAAGTGGTGATGAACAAAGGGGTAGCGATGGCCGGTGAACTTGGGCCGCTCGGACGCAAGTGTTTGGGGTCGCTGCATGTCTTATCCTCTGGCCTGTGGCTTGGGGACTATACCTAACATTGCATCTGACTGGGTCCGCCATCAAGCATTCTCAGGGTACTTGCTCAAGCAGTTGGCCCGGCAAGTGAATGTAGGCGTTATGCATACCTTTGACACGGAATACGAGGTGTGTTATAATAATTTTATTAGTTTTGAATGGAGATAAGCTATGAACACACAACTCTTGCAGCAGGCAATTGTGCTCGACATTGACGAACAGATCGAGCTTGTTGAAGCTATCTGGGACAGCATCGTTAGTCGTGGTGCTGCACCCGCGTTGACAGAAACACAAAAAATGGAACTTGATCGCCGTCTCGTAGATCATCTGGCAAACCCAAACGATGTGATTCCTTGGAGTGAAGTCAAAGCATTGGCTCTTGCCAAAATCAGGCAATGAACCTGCCAGTCACTTTTTATCGTGCCGCCAGTGCCGAGTTTAATGAAGCAAGCCTATGGTATGAAAGTAAGCGATGCGGCCTCGGTCTTGAATTTATTGCTGAGATTGACCGTTGCTTATCGCTGGCATCTGAACATCCTCTCCAGTTTGCAGTTGTTCACGAGGACATTCGGCGTATCATCGCCAAACATTTCCCATACTGCGTTTATTTTCGTGCGGAACAACATCGCATAGTTGTCTTGGCGGTATTTCATGGACGCAGAAATCCCGCAATTTGGGTAGCGAGAGCCTAACCCTTCATTCGAGAGGGAGTAGGCAACTGTGGGCAGGCTCCATCTCACGCAGATGCCGTTTAATGTGGAACAGAATGAACTGGGAAATCCAATCGATGTACAATCTACGCCCGATTCCAATAGTGCAACAAGTGCATTTTCGCCCGCACCTAATTCAATCCGCTTTTAAGCACCTTTACTTTGCCTAATGAAGATTTTTACCCCTAAAGGTTAAAACTATGAACATCCTTGATCAGCCCGACAATTTCGGCAAGTCAGATATTCCCAACAAAAAAATATTCGATTTGCCAGATGCGGACATCACATTATTTGAAAACTTCTTTACTAAACAAGAAAGTGATATTCTATTCAACGACTTGTCTGAAAAAATACTGTGGCAACAAGATCACATAAAAATTTATGGAAAGCAGATTGACCTTCCTCGATTAACCGCTTGGTACGGTGATACCAACAAAAGTTATTCTTATTCTGGTATAGCTATGAATCCACATCCTTGGACTGACGATTTGCTTTTAATAAAAAACCGACTTGAAAAAGAGGTAGCAGTAAGTTTTTCTAGTGTTTTACTTAACCAATATCGGCATGGTCAAGATAGTGTAGGTTGGCATAGCGATGCTGAAAAAGAGCTTGGACAAAATCCAGTTATTGGTTCTGTGAGTTTTGGCGAAACAAGGTCATTTCAATTAAAACATTTGATTCGAAAAGATCTGACGAAAGTTGAGATACCATTGACACACGGCTCTTTTTTATTGATGAAAGGATCAACACAACATTTTTGGAAGCATCAGATCCCGAAAACTTCGCGCAATATCAAACCACGAATAAACTTAACTTTCCGTGTCATTGTATGATTTATAAAAATTTATTATAATAGTATCTAACTATTAAAATTAAAAACAATGTTTTCCTTGCAGTGCATTACAACTTGTAATTTTTTCAACCGTTCAGTGAAAACCCATCTTTCAAGGAATGCTAGGCTTGCATCAATCTGGTTTCTTGCTGTTTGATTTCATCGTTTCAGATATTTTTTTAACTAAGTCATTTGCTTGATTAAACTTTTTCTCTGCTTCTCTTGCTTTCCCCTCGTCTTTATTTTTAATGGCTTGTTGTAAAAGTTCTTGTGCTTCTTTTTGGGTGGTTAAATACAAAACAAAATCGGCGTACCAAGCTGACCACTTCTTAGGCACTCGTTTTATGTCACTAAATATCAAAGCGTAACTTGACCACGCTGGGTAAATCTCGGTTTCGAGAACTTCAAGAAATTCCTTCTCGCTGATTTGGTTTCTCTTTACTTGTTCATAAGTTTCAGAAAACTTTCGTAATAAAGGTTCTTCCTCTTTCGAAAACCTTTCAAATGTTTTTATCGCAAGGAATTTATCCTTGCAATCGTGCTTTAGAAACAACCAACTGCTGTATAACAATACTGCCCCTACTACGACCAAGCTTAAGTTCTTGAGTAAAGGCAAACGAAAGTACTTGTTTTTAACCATAAGGCATAATAAGTAGCCTAGTAAGAAGCCAGCAACAGCTCCTCCTGCGTGAGCGGCCTGATCGATTCCCGCAAGGAAAAACATCAGAGCGAAATTCAAAACAATGAATTGCAAGGCCCACTGCCTTAGCTTTATAATTATTTCAACAGACAATCCTATGGGGTTTCCCATTAAGTAGCCAAGTAGGGTGCCAAAGATTCCGAACAACGCACCAGATGCTCCTGCACTGACTCCAAAGTCGTTCCACCAGAGGCTGGCTTCGCTACCAGCAATTGCACAAAGGAAATAAATAATACAGAAGCTAGAGCTGGTCAAAAGCCTCTCTACAAAAGGCCCAATCTGCCAAAGGACAATCATGTTGATTGCAAGGTGAATTAATCCGATGTGAAGAAAAGCGCTAAAGATTAGGCGCCACGATTCTCCGTTTAATGTTAACGGGCCAAGGTTGGCACCCCAGGCGATGAGCTGTTCCGAGGTCGGTTGCAATAATCCGACACCCGAGCAAAGCATCCAAAGGTAGACCAGCAGATTGATTCCCAGCAAGGTATAGGTTACAGGAATTCTGGGCGTTCTTCTTTTAAGAAAATATTGGAAGGAATCAATTTCAGTAGTGTTTTCTAGGTCGGAAAGTTGTTCGGTTAATAGGTCGGGAAGAAGGTTGCATACCTTGCAAAAATCAACTGCGATATTTTGGTTGATACCTAAGATTTCAAAATGAAACCCATAATCATCCATATCTTGGAGCAGCGATAAAGTTTTGGTTGGTGGGAAGACTAAATCTGGGTTGTAGAGGGAAACTTTTAAGTTGCTTAAGGGATCTATTGTAATTTGGGAAATGTTAGTAAGCGGAGTTGCTAAAGCAGAGGGGGAAAAAATTCTCAAGATTCCCTGAGAAACTTCAATCCTTAAACTTTTTTTCCACTTATAGTAACTAGAGAAAACAAGGGTTAAAAGTAACCCTACAAATACCAGAATTTTATGCTCGGATTCGGGTAATGACCAAGCGACCACCAAAAGAAGCAAGGCAGATAAAAGGAGAGAAAGGGCAAAGGGCCAAAGCTTTGGCCCTAAAACCAATCGTTTTTTAACTTGGTAATTTAGCGGTTTTTGGCGCTGTAATTCCATCAACTTTGCCTTAGGAGGAAGATTACTTCAGTTCCGATCTCGATAAGTATCATCAGATACGATATAAGAAAACTTATAAGAAACATTGGTGTGGAAGCAAAGGACCTAAAAGGATGATGCAGATTTTTTTTCGCATACCTATTTATACCAACTTTACTCCGGATGGTATTCCAGTTTATGGTTTTGGTTTGATGCTGTTTATTGCTTTTATTGTTTGCACTTGGCTAGCAGGCAAGCGGGCCTCACAAAACAGTATACAACCCCAAATCATTCACGATTTATCCGTCTGGATTTTTATCGCAGGACTTTTAGGCGCCAGGTCTCTTTTCCTCTATGAACAAAAATTATCCTTTTACGAATTCCTTATAAACTTCCCTCGCATCTGGGATGGGGGAATTATCCTCTACGGCTCGGTAGCAGGGGGCGTTACGGGGTTTCTTGCTTTCTGGTTTCTTGTCCTTCGTAAGCAGGCTATTGCTCCTTTTTTAGTGCTAGATATTTTAATGCCTTCGGTTGCACTAGGCATTGCCCTAGGAAGGATTGGGTGCTTATTTAATGGTTGTTGCTTTGGCCAAATTGTCGAACCTAGTCAACCAGCATTTGCGATTCATTTTCCACTTCCGGCCCCAGCTCGCTACGACCTAGTGCGTACAGGATTGCAAACGGGGATGGGTTTTACCTTTGCGGAAGTGCAGAATAATTCTGGTGCAGTGGTAGGGAAAGTTGAGCCCAATTCCGAGGCGCAAAAAGCTGGTATCAAATCTGGTGATATCATTACGGAAGCAGAGGGGCTGCCTATTCTTTCACCCTTCGAACTTTCTATGATCCTAAATTCTGATTGGCCTAGAGGTAAAAAATCGATCTCCCTTAAAATCCAGGGAAAGCAAGATCTGGTTTTCGAACCACACGGCTTAGGCTTACACCCCGCACAACTTTATGAAACCACGAGTATGCTTCTTTTGCTTTTTTTATTACTTTCCTTCGAACCTTTTCAAACACGGGTTGGGCAACTTACTTGCTTAATGATGATGGCATACGCAGTGCATCGCTTTTTAAATGAGTTATTACGCAGCGACCCAAGGCCTGTTTCCTTAGAAAGTAATGTCAGTGTTTTTTTATTCTTGGCGGGTCTTTTACTTCTCATCTATTTACACTTTTTTGGCGGTAAGGTTCAATCGACCGAACTTCTTCAGCAAAAAATACAAAGTAACCCCGATCATAATCCCGCTTAAGTCGATTGCTATATCGGTAAGGGAACCGGTGCGATCTTTAACCCACTGTTGTAAAAATTCAGTTGCACCCGAATGAAAGATAAGTAATGCAGAGGATCAAACAAGACCTACGCGAAGGAAGCATAAAAGCACTAAAAGCAAGATAGGAATAGGCAGTAAAATGCAATCCTTTGGCAATGAACCAGCCCCAGTTTTCACTAATTAAATGGTGTTGTAATTGGATGGGTTCGGGCCTAAGGAGGCCAATGGTCCATAAAATTAAGCTAAGGACCCAAATAGACCAGCCTAATTTTTCGCTGCTTATTAGCACTGGTTTTTCGCCCTTTTACTAGGCTGCATTTACTTTTTCCTTGGCTATAGGTGCGATTATAACACCCATTCATTCCCCTTCATCTGTAATTAGCTAGGCCAATTAACAACATAGTATCTAACATAACCTTATACTTGTACCTTTTTCAGGAGTTTTCACTTGGCTTTTCCATCGGTTGCCATCGTTGGCCGTCCTAATGTTGGCAAGTCTTCTTTCTTCAACTGGCTTGCTGGTAGGCGCATTTCGATTGTCGATCCGACAGCCGGCGTGACCCGTGATCGCATCAGTACACTTATTGAATTTAAAGAACATTATTTCGAACTTGTCGATACTGGCGGAATGGGTAACATCGATGTCGATAACCTTACTGCCCACATCGAAAATCAGATTTCTGAGGCAATCAAAAAAGCTGGAGTTGTACTTTTCCTTGTCGATGGTCGAAGTGGTATCGTCCCGGCAGACCTCAAGGTTGCACAAAACATTCGAACTTATGGCAAACCGGTGCTCATCGTTGTTAATAAATGTGACCATGAGGGAATGGATCTACAAGCGACTGATTTTTATCAGCTAGGATTTCCTGAGCTTATTTGTGTTAGTGCCCAGCAAAAACGAAACAAGGCAAAGATTTTTGAATGGCTATTTCGCGAAATGCCCAAGTGGGAACGAAGTTCTGGGCCCGAGCAAGAGCCCCTCAAAATCGCCATCGTTGGTAGAAGAAATACAGGCAAAAGCACTTTTATCAATTCCCTCGCTGAGGAAGAACGCGTCATCGTTAGTGAAGTTGCTGGTACCACCCGTGATAGCGTTGATGTTCGTTTTGAACGCGATAATAAAGCATTCATTGCAATTGACACTGCAGGTGTTAGAAAAAGAAGATCTGTTAAGGGCGATATAGAATTTTATTCGCTCGTTCGAGCAGAGCGATCTATCAGGCGTGCCGATGTTGTATTATTATTTCTAGACCCCGAAGAAAATGTAAGCAAGGTAGATAAGCAACTTGCTGAATATATTTTACAGTTTCATAAGCCTGCGATTTTTGTGGTAAACAAGTGGGATATTATTACGCCCAAAGGTATTGAAACAGGCACGATGGCGAAATACTTGCAAGAAGTATTCACCAGTTTGGATTATGTGCCGATTGCATTTATTACCGCCAAGACTGGGCGCAATGTTTTTCCTGTTTTAAATCTTGCACAAAGCCTTTACAAGCAATCTTGTAAGCGCGTTTCTACTGCTCAGATTACTAAAGTTATTAACGATGCGGTGGAAAAGAATCCTCCCCCACTTCGGCAAAATCGAACCCCGAGAATTTATTTTGCTAGCCAAGTCGATTCTAAACCTCCTACTATTGTCTTATTTACCAATGGGGCTACTCTTTTTGACCCTCCATACCTTCGCTACCTTCTTAAATCTGTCCGTGATAACTTGGCATTTAATGATGTACCTATCCGCTTGCTTCTACGCGGCCGCAAGAGCGGGATGGTTCCCATTGACCCTAAAACAGATCTTAATTATGACCTAAAACCTAAAGCTAAAAATGCTCCGAGGGTTGATGGCTGGAATGATGCCGACAGCACTTCTCTTGAAGATTCTTCTCAATTGGATTCTTGGGATGATGCAGAAGAAATTAATGAAATCGAATTTGTTGAAGCCCCAAATGCGAATCCAGAAGATATTTCAGATGATGATTCAGACGATAATTCTGATGAGTCGCTTCCTTCATCACCAGGAAAAACCAAAACACCAGCTAAATCTCAATTCCCCCAACGAGTTCAAGAAGTACGCGAAGTAAAGTTAGCGGGGCCATATGCTACCGATGAAACAAAGCCTAAGTCTGGTTTCAAAGCCAGCCCCGTGGTTAAATCTAAGGCAAGAAGTAAAACCAAAGCAAGAAGTGCTGCCAAAGTTGCAAATCAAGCTGCAAGCAAGGCTGCCAATAAAAGTAAAGCTCCTGCAAAAATTAAAGCAGGTAGTAAAATTAAAGCAGATAGTAAATCGAACGCAGTTAGTAAAACGAAAGCAGGTAGTAAATCTAAATTGGGGCCCAAGGCTAGGCCTTCCACTAAACCTAAACCGACTTCAAGTGGACCATCAAAAAAGGCTCCTTCTACTAAGAAGAAGCCAGGCGGTAATCAAGGCGATAAAGGCACGGGCAAATTATGGAAAAATGTCTAACCCTATTTTTCTGCCAGCTTTGATATTGCTAACGCCGCTGCCTTCCTCACATCTCCATCTTGATCTTGAAGTAATTCTGTAAGCTTAGGTAGTGCCATTGCTTTTGTGCTACTTCCTATTTCTACCAATGCTCTTACTGCAGTCCAGCGAACAAAGCGATCAGGATCATCCAGCGCTTTTACGATAACTGCTGTTGAAGAAGCGGCTTCTGCCCCTAACAGTTCAAAAGTTTCTAGGGCAGTTCTTCTTACTCGAAAATTCGTATCCAACACCGATTTAGATAATTCCTCTAGTACATTATTCATCGCTATAGGAAAGGCCACGGTATCTTTAAGGTCGTGAGCTGCGGTCTGACTCTTCCAAGCTTTGCGAGATAATGCTAATTCTTCAATTACCATATGGGCAGAAATTCGAGTTTCAAGATTTTCATCTCGAAGAATCATAAGGATACTTGGCCTGACCTGTTCTAATATAGTTGCAAGTTCGAGGGCTGCTTTGCGATCGACTGCAAATGCATTTTGTCCGGGGTCGTTTACATTCAACACCGTTTTCCCTTGGGGATCTGCAATCATTGAGTTCAGCACATAACTTGCAATTCTTATGTGATTCGATGCCCGCTTTCGAACCTCGACTTCTTTATCTTTTAAAGAGCTGTGCACTAGTGGTACGGTTTTCATACAAAGGATTGCTTGATTTCTTCTTCGGGTATTATTGCCTTGATCTTTGGTTTCTTCGGAAGGGCCACAAGCTTCGACCCAATAAGAAATTCCATCAAGTGCGGCGCGACGAATCCGCATTTCGTTTTCTGAAAGTAGGGAGGTAAAAAATCCTATGCCTTGGTTTGTTTCAGGGTTGAGCATTCCATAGGCCCGAATTCGGGCAACCCGATTATCACTATTTCCTTTAAGGGCTTCTTGACAAAGCACCGCAGCAGCAGCTTTAGAAAACGGCCTAGAATACATTCCAAGCCTTTCCTCGCGAGCGATGTTAAGAACCAAGTCTAAGATGGAATCTGCTTCATCTGCGGGTGTTTCCGCCAAGATTTTCCCTAACTTTTCTTGAAACTTTGTTACTAGCTTTGTTTTAATTTCTCGGTCGGAAGTTGCGATAGAACCATCGGGGTGAAATTCACGCCAATCGGCAAGGCAGGCAGCGCGCCAAATTTCTGCTGGTTGTTGCATCTTAGAACTGGCTTCTGCAACTGCTTTGTCGCGGTTCCCTTCTTTATCATTGGGAAGCTGTAAAGCTTTGCTCAGATTTTCGGTGGGGTCTGCAAGGTTAAATTGCGCACTTGCAATGGGAACATAGGCGTTTAAAACCAAGCATACCGATGTACCGCTTAGGGTGGTTGCCAACAGCGACCTAATCATTAATGAATTTAACTTCATTGCAAAAACTCCTCGAGACAAAAGATTGATAATAGAATTTGATACCTAAATAAGGTGAAAAACGAAAGGCCAAGTTTAAGGTGTTATGAAAAGATAGGGTGTTTAGGGGTGCTTGCGAGTTTTGCTAATCTGCATTCTTCTACTGAAATCCAGCATTATAATAAAGAGAGCCCAGCAGCACCAAAGCCCACCCAACTCTTGATTGCCAACAGGAGGCGGTATTTGCATCTTCTTCGTGCCTTCGTGTGAGTCCCGCTCCTTAGCGTCTTCTTGGTTCACACGAAGGCACGAAGGTTTGAATGCGGACGGTAAGGATGCAAACGGTGCCGGAAGCGTAAGCGACGGTAAGGACCTAGCTTACTTCATCACCTACGGAACCTAACTGTGGGGGCACGATCCGGGCTGGGCAAACCGTCGCTAACGCTTCCGGCTCTGAGAGGAGATTGGTGTTCCTGAGGGAAATGCGAAACACCCGCTGGCGGGGCTCCCTAGTTGGGGTGCAGAATGCAAGCAACTGCCTAAGTCCTAAGATGTTCGAGTCTATTCTTTTTTTGGTTGCTAGTGTAGAAACTCTTGAAACCGTGGATTAGAACCAACCCCCGGTTATTGCCAGCACTTGGCCACTTACATACGATGCTTCTTCCGAGGCAAAGAAGAGCACTACATTTGCGACTTCGTTGGGTTCCCCGAACCGTTTTAGCGGAATTTGATTCTTGTATTCTTCGAGTACTTCTGCCCTCACCCCACCCAGCATAGAGGTATTGATCATTCCCGGAGCAACAGCATTTACCGTAATATTACGCGGTGCAAGTTCCTTGGAGAGGACTTTAGTAAGGGCGATGACCCCAGCTTTAGCAGCGGCGTAATTGGCTTGGCCCGGAAACCCAACGATTGCAGAAATGGAGGCGATATTTATGATGCGACCTTTATCTGCAAGGATTTGACCAAAGTATTTCGAACAAAAAAAGACCCCATCCAGATTTGTTTTCATCACAATGTACCAATCTTCCGAGGTCATTTTTTTTATGGTTTTGTCTCGTAGTACCCCCGCGTTATTGACTAGCACATCAATTTTTCCTACCTTACTTTCGATTTCTGCTAACCCTTTTTTAACTTCCTCTTCACTACTTACATCAAATCCTGCAAGGAGGCATTTTCCATTCTTGGCATTGAGTTCTTCGAGCAGTAACTGGGCCTCTGCAAGGTTTTGAGCATTGGGCAAGAAGTTAATAATGCCAAGTGCGCCAGAGAGGACAAATTGTTTAAGAATTTGAGCCCCCAAACCCCTGCTAGCCCCTGTAACTAATACTATTTTGTTTTTAAAATCAAATTGTGTCATCTTCTAGGCCCTTGAGGTGCTTTTCTTTCCGATTTTCTGCTATGATTAACTGATTGGTATGATTAACTGATTGGTATGATAATAAGGTTTGAATTCGATAGCACTACTTTTCGTACTGACTTCACATTTTATGTCGAGTTATATTATGTTTTCGAACATTCTAGTTTATAAAAAGAGCGCTTTATTTGTTTGCTTTACTTTAATGCTATTTGGGTGTGGCACCTTTGAATACGAGGAAAAAGCAAATGAAACCCTTAAACTTGTTGCGGAATTAGATGAAGCAAACAGGCTTTTGGGCTTTCCTTTACAAGTTCCCGAGCAAAAAGATGGTAATGGCACCGTTCTTACCAAGGATACCTACCTACGATTGCCTAATGAGAACTACTCGATTCCATACAAGGACATTGAAAAGAGAAATGGGATGCTAGTGCTTAAGTATGGGAAGCAAAAAGGTGGCGCGGATATTCCTAGGGAAGTATTTTTGGCCTTTGCGAATGAAACAGACGGGGGGATATTTTTGGAAGGAGTTTTAGAGCGTTTTGAAGCAAAAAATGCCAAGAAGAAAGAACCTAGTTTTAAAATCAAAGATGAGGTTAAAATTGAATCTTACGACTTCACCAATTCTTCATCGGAATCTGTCCAACTTTTTGTAGCTTTTGAAGAGAAGCTTGCGGTAGCATTTGTTTACGACCTTGATAAATCAAAAAGTATTAAGCAAGAAAAAAATTCCGAACGCTCTATGAAAACTTTTAGAATTAATGCTAATGCTCTTGATGCCAAGGCCAAGTGGAACTTAAAACAACTGTCCGAAGGTGGGAGCACGATTCCTTGAGCGCAATTAATGTTAAGGATGACAATAATACCTTGGTCAATAATTTCTCTACAAATAATGAAATTATAGGCATCGATCGACCCGTTCGATTTGCTCACCTTAGTGATATCCATGTAACTGCAAATAGTTCTTGGACAAAAAGAGATATTTTTAGCAAGCGCTTTACTGGGTGGATTAACCTTAAGCTTTTTGGCAGAGGCTTTCGCTTCAGAAATACCACCGAAATCCTTGTCTCACTTATGAAAGATATTAAAAGTCAACTTATTGATAGTATGGTTTTCTCTGGCGATGCCACTGCTCTTGGGTTTGAAGAAGAGATGGCAAAAGCTGCTGCTCTTCTTGAATTAGATAAGCCCGATGTTTTACCGGGGCTGGCTGTTCCGGGTAACCACGATTATCAAACGGCTTCTTGTGCTGCTTCAAACCATTTCGAAAATCATTTTTCACCTTGGCAAAAAGGCTTGCGCATTGAAAATCATATTTACCCCTTTGCTAAAAAGGTGGGGAATATTTGGGTTATTGCTGTCAATTCTTCTACCCCTAACAGTTTACCTTGGGATGCCCGCGGGTGCGTAGGGGGCGAACAGCTACAGCGCTTGAAAATGCTTTTTGATAAGTTGGATAATTCTAGAAGAATTCTTGTTACTCATTACCCCGTCAAAATTGCCAATGGCAAACGGGAGAGAAAGATTCGGGCACTCCGAGATTTAGATTCTTTACTTCAAATTGCTGCACGAGGCAAGGTTTCGCTTTGGTTGCATGGCCATAGGCACGATCAATTTTATCACCCATCCAGTTCTGATGTGCCTTTTCCTGTGCTTTGTGCGGGCAGTGCAACGCAGAATGGTCGTTGGTCATATTCGCGTTATTCCATTCTTAATAATCATCTTGCGGTTGAATGCAGGGTTTATAATCCTGATACTGAACTTTTCAATAAATCTGAAAGTTTTAATTTAGAGCTTCCTTTTCAATATTAATTCCCTTATTTTCGCTTTCTTATTTTCATAATTTTCCAATTTTTCTCATTGTTTACTTCCCACTTCAACTTTAAATTGTTAGTATTAATTGATCGTGCTTATATTTATTATTTCATTTATAAAGGTTTACTCCCTTGGAACCAGAAATAAATTATCCGCTGAATATGACAACTGGGGTAACCCCTAATCGTCCTGAATCACCCCCATCTGCTGTTCCACAGCCCGACCTTTCTGAAATTCTCAAGCAGATTCTTGAGGTGCAAAAAGAATTGCTCGCTCATCATAAGGCTTCGCTTGCTTCTCACGATCACTCTGCTAGGTGGAAAGCGTTTATTGCTCGTTGGCCCGATGATTTTCCCGGCTTACCCGAAATGAGCAAAAATGCTTTGCCTCATTTAGAAAAAGCCTATGGTAAGATGATTTACGATATTGTCGAGCGAGTTTCGGATGATGCCGATTCTATTGATAACGAGTTTGGCCTTCAGGAATTTCTTGACCGATATGGAATGCGTTTGGCTCAGATTGGCACAATGCTTAATTTGGTTGCCCCTCTTGCTGACCTAGGCAATCACCCCGACAACCATTAAGTTGTTATGTCTTTTAATTTCTGGCACCAATACTAATGGCTGATCTGCCTTTAAACTCTGAACTTGTTTCAATCGAGTTTCTTGGCCTTCCTAAACTTAGAACTGGCGTTGCTTTCTGTTTTGTTAATCAGGGGTCTTTAGCTTCAATTCTTGAACAACTTGCGTTGCTTTATCCTAAGCTTGCGGAGTTATTAGAACCCTCACACGGGGGCAAAAGCCATCTTCTTTTCTCAATCAATGGCGAATACTTTATTCGAGACACTAATACCTTAGTTCTTTCAGGCCAACAGCTTTTAGTTCTTTCAGCGGATGCGGGTGGTTAATTTGCGCTTTTCAGCTTTTCAATCAATTCGGTAACAGCTTTTGCGTCAGGGCGATACCCCTTAGGGCTTTCGTAATTCAAGGGAAAAGCAAGGCTTTCCCAGATTGGCTGCATCGATGCGGGTTTTGTATTCGTTTTTTCTGTAGATACAACATTGAGCAAGGCCAGAGCCATTGCTATTTGGGTAGATTCATCCCAAGAAGCAGCGTCTAAATTTCGTGAAGATAATTGGTCTAGTAATATTTTGCGCCAATCTTTTACAAGTTTAATTCCTTGCGATTTAAATTCATTTTCAATGGATGATAACTTGCTAGTAAGTGAATCTGCTAAGGCTTTAGCAACTTTCGGGCTGGTTGAAAACGAACTTAATGACTTCGATAGGTCTTCGAAGAGTTTTGATAATTGGGTGTCTTGCGCAGAGATTTGCAAGGCTTCGTTAAATAAAACGCCTGCCCAGGGGTTATAAGGCAGTGAGCCCGGCTTACGACCTTGGTAATATTTCTTTTGATTGCGCCAGCTGGGCTGTTGAAAATCAGCGTGGCAAGAAAGACACGATGATTCTGCAAATTCAGGCCATACACCTAAGTTTTTCTCTGCTAATTCGGCTCGATGCGAAGTTAAAGCTACCGTTGCGGATAGGGTCGCTACTTGACCCGACAACCATATTTCTACTTCTCGGTTTTCTTCTTTAGCATACTTTTTGGTATTCCAATGCGGGGGCATATTTATTTGATGCGACAGGGCTTCGAAAGTTAGCCTTGGGTGGCCGGCCGCCATCAGGTCGTGGTTGACATCGCGGGTAGGTATTCCTTGGTTGGGGTTTCCTTGATTAAAGTTCGCAGGGGCACCGATATGGCAACCAGCGCAGACTTGCGCTTGGGAAAGGGGATTATTCAGAAAGGGCATATTTTCTTTTTCGTAGCTCTTTTGCTTGAGTTCGGGGGATTGGTTTTTCCAGTCGGGGGTGGTGTGTGCGCCTAGCCATTTAGACGATGCAGTACCGTGGCAAGATTCACAACCAACGCCTAGGTCTAGGGGGAAATCGGATTTAGCTTGAGCCTCGGCAATTTGGGGGGTGATATGGCAAGCTAGGCAGCGGATTTCTTTATGCGCTTCTACAATATTGAGGTTTTTCGCCATAGTTTTTGCTCGATCGGAAAGCAAAGATTGATACGCATTTGCGTGCTTATCGTGTGCAATCCAAGATGAAAACTCGTTTTGCTGCACCACTTGGCCCGGAACAGGTTCGGAACCACCGTGACAAGCCCGACCAGAACACGATGCAGACGAGGCAATAAGGGGTTGCTTTTCATCGGGTAGGGTAATTTGTTGGTTGGAAGACTTTTTTTCTTGAGCTTGAGAATGGGTTGGAAAAGCCGTTATGCAAAAAGAAACCAACCAAGTTAATAAAAAGAATAAGGTTATTTTTATAAAAATTGGGAAATTCATTTTTTTTGTTGGATTTAAATTTTTCATTAATATTAGTAATCAACAAGCCATTATAACTATAAATAAATTATCTATTAATCATACTAGTCTGGAGGTTTATTTTAGCAATAAATTTGTACTTTTAAAGTTATATTTGTTACATTAACTTAGATAATTTTATCTTTAATTTGGGTTCGCAAGGAATATTTAACTGTGTTAATTCGTCAATCAAATTTTGCAGAACACAAACCTTGGATTATGGCCTGTTTAGTTATAACTTTACTTTCCACTTTTTGGTTTATGTTTGCTTCCTTTGGTCAAGCAGCGTGGCCCAGCGGAAGTAGCCTGCCCGGCTTTACTTTTGGCGTTTTAGGCGGACTCATCTGCTCGTTTGAGTTTCTGCTTTGGCCTCGAAAAAAACTTCGCTCTTGGCGCATTGGTAAAGTTTCAACTTGGATGAGAGCACACCTTTGGCTTGGCTTACTTGCTGTTCCTCTTCTTGTGCTTCATACTGGTTTTCGTTGGGGTGGCCCCTTTAGTACCACCTTAATGATTTTGTTTCTTGCGGTTATTGCAAGTGGCGTTTGGGGTTTGGTTTTACAGCAGTTCTTACCCGAAAAACTTTTAAATGATGCACCCGCCGAAACTATCTATTCTCAAATCGATTATGTTTCTCAGCTAATGGCTAATGAGGCTTCGCAAATGGTTCGGTTTGCCTGTGGGATTAATACCACCGAGCACGAGGCTAGCGAATCAAACGGTACTCATAGGGTCGTTGGTGCGGTTCGAACTGTTGGAGCCGTTCAAGGCAGGGTTATTATGACATCTACCCTTAAAGAAAGTATTCCAGATAGCAAAGCCCTTTGGGAATTTTTCAACGAACACATTTATGGGTTTCTTAAGAATGGTCAAATGGCAAAGTCGCCTCTTGAAAATCCTTCTCGTTGCACTTCGATGTTTAATTCCTTAAGGACAAAGCTTCCCCCTAGGGCTCACGAGATCGCTTCTGCTTTAGAAGAGCTTTGCACTCAGCGAAGGCAGATAATTCTTCAATCTAAGATACAATTTTGGCTTTACAGTTGGCTTTGGGTTCATCTACCTCTTTCGGTTGCACTTATTTTATTGATGTTTGTTCATATATTCGTGGCAATGAAATACTGGTAATACGGGGTTATTTATGGCTTTTCAGGAAAGTGGAAAACAGCGAGCCTCTAGGATTCAGCTTGATTATTATAAGCGCCCTACTTGGCTAGATCGCACGAAATCAAGGCTTGCCTTTCTTTGCCTTATCTTGGCAGCAGGTTGGATGCTGCTGGTTTATGCGCAAGGTAGTAAAGGTCAGGTTGCTTTTTCGCGGGGTCAGGTGACCAAGTTTCACGCCGCTTGGAACGATAATTGTTCTGTTTGCCACGCCGACTTCGAACCCATCAGCAAAAATAGTTTTAGTATGAAATGGCTTGGGCACGAAGCAGGCAAAAATCTTTTAGGCGACGCTCGGTGCGAAAGTTGTCATGTTGCTCCCGTTCATCATTCAAACCAAAAATTAGAATCCACTCCAAGTTGTGGCGGTTGTCATCGCGAGCATCGAGGGATTGATGCCAGCATAGTAAGGCTATCCAGTTTAGATTGTGTATCTTGTCATTCAAACATTTTGCCACATATGAATGATTCTGCTCCGAAGTATGCCACTACGATAAGTTCATTTGAAAATGCATCAGGGGGTCACCCGAATTTTAAATTGCTAGCAGAAAAGATGACCGACCCCGGTTCTGTTAAGTTTAATCATAAGTTGCACCTTACCCCTGGTATTTCTCGTGATCCTAAAGGGAAGCCTTGGACCTTTGCAGATATTCCTGAACCTGACCGAGAGCGCTTTGGATTCAAGCCTGGGTCTGATTTAAAAGCTGCAATGGCTCTGGATTGCAATTCTTGCCACAACTTAGAATCCGCAGATGCGAAGCCTTCCTTAGGTACATTTAACAATATGACTAAGGCCGCATTTGGAATTAAATCACAGGGTGGGATTTACCAGCCCATTGTTTTTGATGTGCATTGTAAGTCTTGTCATCCACTTTCTTTTGATGATTCAAATAAAAATCTCTCTGTTCCTCATCGTTATCAACCTGAAGAAATACGCGTTTATTTGGAAGGAGTTTATTCTAGGCAACTGGTGGCAGAGACTAAAGACTTTGCAAAAACTAGAACTGCTGTTTCTGTGCCTGTACCGGGCAAAAACCCACTTACACCGCTTGTCGAGTCGGTCAAGAAGCAAGTGGATGAAAAAGTTTCTGTTGCGATGAACAATCTTTTCCTTGGTAAAAAAACTTGTGGTGAATGTCATTATGAAAAAGGCGATATGAAGAGTCTGAGCCCGGGGTTTTCTAAAATCCCCAAAGCAATTCAGACTGGCCTTGATCCTGATAACAAAGCTTTTGATTGGTTTAAAGATTCTAAACTTACCAATACTCCATCCGATATTTGGCCTTCGATTCCCACCTTATGGATGCCACACGCAAAGTTTGATCATACTGCCCATCGATTTATGGATTGTGCATCGTGTCACGCGGGGGCAAACAACTCGGTGACTAAAAATGATATTCTTCTGCCCGGAATTGATAACTGTCGCACTTGCCATTCTTCTGCCAAAGTTTCTTCTGATAAAGTTTCTTTGGGGATGATGCAGGGCGGGGTTAATCACGATTGTGTGGAATGCCATAGTTACCATCACGGCGACCAGCCTTATCAGGGTGTAGGTTCCGAAGCGTGGGATCCTAAAATTCTTCGCACGATAGAGCAGATGCAAAAAACGCTTCCTTAAAAGTGAAGCAAATTCGTACTCATTTAGTTTGTAAGATTTTGGGAGAAAAGTATGATTGTTCAGGCTTTAAGAGAGATTCAAGAACGCTGTGGCTATTTACCTCATAAGGAAATGAAGGCGCTTTCTACACGCACTGGTGTGCCTATGCACCGGGTGCACGAGGTTGCTAGTTTTTATCCTATGTATAGGCTAGAACCTCCTAAAGGGGCTAGCATTCGCATTTGTCGGGATATGGCTTGCCATATTCACGGCGCACCAGAAATTACTAAAGGCCTAGAAAACCTCTCTAACGAACTTGGTCCTAATAAACTCGAGGTTTGTGGGATTTCTTGCTTGGGGCAATGCGATGCCACCGTTGCAGTTTTAATCAACGACCATCATGTTTATCGTGGGATGGATTTAAATAGTCTTTCTGCGTTAGCGCGCAAAGCTGCTGCGAATGAAGATCTGCCTCATCAGCATTGTGATAATTCCCCGCTTCCTTTTAAAATCAATCCATATCAAAACAGCGAGCCTTATGATGCAGTTAGGCAATTCGTCGCAGGTGGGATGGATTGTAATGCGTTATTTAAAAAGCTTGAAGTTGCGGTGCTGCGCGGTATGGGTGGGGCTGGTTTTCCCACCTTCCGAAAATGGTCTGCTGTTAAAGGGGCGGTTGGCAAAACTAAATACATTATTTGCAATGCGGATGAAAGTGAACCGGGTACTTTTAAAGATCGCGAAATCCTGCGCAGGTCTCCTAATCTCGTTATCGAAGGTATGGTTCTTGCTGCGCTTGTTACAGGGGCTGAACAAGGATACCTCTACATTCGTCACGAATACCCAGATGAAGTTAAAGTGATTAAGGAAGCGCTTATCACCGCTGCAGGGCTAGGTATTATTGGGAAAAATGTTCTAGGCACTGGGCAAAAATTTATGCTCGAGCTTTACATCAGCCCAGGCGGATATGTTCAAGGCGAAGAAAGTGCCCTCCTCGAAGCAATCGAAGATAGACGCGGAGAGCCTCGTAATAAACCTCCTTTCCCTGTCTTCGAAGGTCTTTTTGGCAAGCCTACCGTTATTAACAATGTAGAAACACTTGCTTGGGCCGCTGGCATTGCTCTTAATGGCGGCGAGTGGTACCGCGATATGGGCATTCGTGGCGCTACTGGTATGCGTATTGTCTCTATAAGTGGAGATGTTCAAAAGCCGGGCGTTTATGAAGTGCCTTTTGGCCAAACGGTCAAAGAACTTATTTTCGATACCGCTGGTGGCTTGTTGCAAGGCCATAAACTTAAAGCTATTGCGACTTCTGGCCCTTCAGGTGGCTTTCTTCCAGCTTTAGTTCCCATCGATAAACTTCCACCTAAGTTTGTTCAAGATAAAATCCCTGCGGGCACCAAGCTTTTCGATATTCTTGACCTTCAACTTGACCTCAACACCGTTAGCCAAATGGGTGGTATGTTGGGCGCTGCTTTTATTGTTTACGATGATAGGCGAGATATGGTCGATAATGCGCTTAACTGTGTTTCGTTTTATAGAAACGAATCGTGTGGAAAATGTGTGCCTTGCAGAACTGGTTCACAAAAATTGGTCGATATTATCACGGGTTTGATGGCAGGTAAATCGAATCGTACCGAACTTAGCCTCATCAACGATTTGGGTGAGACAATGGGTATTACTTCGATTTGTGGCTTGGGTCAGGTGGCATCTAACCCTATTACTAGCGTGATTAAATTCTTTCCCACCGATGTGGAAAATTACTTAAAACAATCTTGATTATTATTCTTGGCCTTTGGATCTTGGAGGGTTGAAAATGAATGTAGCTGATGAAATTGTACCTTTGGTATTGGATGGTAGAGTTGTCAAGTTGGAAAGAAGCGCGGTAGAACTTTTGAAGGCGCCGCCTGTTAAACTTACCATTGATGGCAAGGAAGTAGAAATTCAGGGAGCCACTTTATTCAAAAACCCGATCACCGGGGAATTAAAGCCTAAATTAACTACGATTCTCGATGCTGCACAAAAGGCAGGCGTCTTTATCCCTGTCCTTTGCCATCGCGAACATATGGAACCCGTTGCCGTTTGCAGGTTTTGTGCAGTCGATATTGGCGCTCGTACTCTTGTTGCTGCTTGCCATCGACCTGTCGAAGATGGAATGAAAGTTACCACAGGCGCTACCAACGAAAAAGTTAAAAAGTCTGTCAAAATCCTTACCGAATTACTTCTAGTCGATAATGAAATACCTCGCATTGTAAACCGTGAGTATGGCGATAACGAACTTCGCACCATTGCTAAAAATCTTGGGATGGATCCACACGCTTCTAGGTTTCCTAAAAGCCAAGTTGACCGGGGAACCGATGATAGTTCGATGATTATTTCTGTTGATCATAATGCTTGTATTCTTTGCGATCGGTGTGTTAGGGCGTGTAATGAAATTCGTCACAACGAAGTATTGGGCAGAATGAACAAGGGTTTCAATGCTCGTATTTCTTTCGATCTTAACGACCCGATGGGGCAATCCTCATGCGTTTCGTGTGGAGAGTGTATGGCATCTTGCCCAACGGGTGCGCTTACAAACAAGAAACTAGTCGACTCGAATTTAAAAGACCAACCCGGTGCTATGCCTGTCACCATTGAAGATCTTTTCACACACGAAATTTTTCAAGGTATTAGTAAGCCTTTTATGGAATGGAACCAAGGGGCAGTTGTACGCAGAAAATTCAAGCAGGGCGAAATCATTTGTAATGAAGGCCAAGCGGGTTCCACCGCATTTATTATTGAAGATGGTACTTTAGAAATTTTCCTTAAAAGCCCTTTAAAACATATCGAAAACAAAAAGTCTACCGGCTTTTTGGGCCTAATTAGTAAGTTCACTTCTAGCCTTTCTAGTAATTCTAGAAAAGATGAAAAAACTGCTAGGTATATTTCTATCGATGCACCTGTTAGCTTAGATATCAATAATCCAATTGCTGAATTAAACAAACAAGATGTGATTTTTGGCGAAATGACTTGTATGAATAACTACCCTCGGTCTGCAACGGTGCGCGCCAAGACGGATGTAACATTGCTCGAAATCAGGATGAATGTTTTGTACATTCTTCAGCGTAATAAGAAGTCCAAGGAAATCTTGGATAATGTTTACAATCTTAGGTCGATTAGTACACACCTTCTAAGTATTCCATTGTTTTCAGATCAATTTACCGATCCCAAGGAATTCAGTAAGTTTGTCGATTTGGTTCGTAAAAATGCTAAGCTTGTACGATTAAACCCTGGGGATGTTATCTTTAGGCAAGGCGATCGGGAAGATAATTTTTATCTCGTTCGGGTTGGTTTTGTCAAAATCTTCCTTAGCCAACCGGGCGGCGATCATGTCCTCAATTACACCGGGCCGGGCGGTATTGTTGGCGAAATTGCACTTATGAGCCACCTTGCTGAAATGGAAGGCAAGGCGTTTGCTGCGGGCAGAACTGCCTCTGCTACTGCTTTAGACCATGTCGATCTTGTTTCCATTCACGGTGAAGATTTCAAGCTTATCTTGGAAAGCTTCCCGAAAATTCGAGAAAAAATGGTCGCTATCGCTATCGAACGACTTGCCAATATTCAATCTCAGACCAAAAAAGTTCAGCACACCAACCTTAATGATTTCCTTAAGCAAGGATTAATGGAAGCTCGCAGCCTACTTGTGCTTGACCTCCAAAAATGCACCCGCTGTGATGAATGTACCAAAGCTTGCGCAGACACACACCAAGGGGTTACTCGTTTAGTCCGCGAAGGTTTGCGTTTCGAAAACTATCTGGTTGCTAGTTCTTGCAGATCTTGCCTAGACCCATATTGTATGGTGGGTTGCCCCGTTGATGCCATTCATCGTGGCAAGAAGCGTGAGATGACGATTGAAAATTGGTGTATTGGATGTGGGAAGTGCGCTCAGAATTGCCCTTATGGCAATATTAATATGCAGCCTTTTGAAACCAACGAGAAAATTGATGATGTCCTTAATCCCGGGTTTAAGGTTGCTGTCGTTCAGCAAAAAGCAACGATGTGCGATCTTTGCGAATCGATTGATGGCCAGCCTAGTTGTGTTTACGCTTGCCCTCACGATGCGGCCCACCGTATGACAGGCCCAGAGCTTATCAAGAAAGTTGAATCTTATTTGGCTTAACTTTCCTATGCAATTTGGAATTTAAAAAATGAATGATAGTAAGTTTGATTTGATCGTGTTAGGGAGCGGGCCAGCAGGCGAAAAGGGAGCTGCAGGTGCAGCGTATTTTGGTAAAAAAGTTGCGCTCATTGAAAAAGAAAATGTGCTAGGTGGCGCTGCTGCAAATACTGGCACCCTTCCTTCCAAAACTCTGCGCGAATCAGCCTTATATCTTTCTGGCTTTAAACAAAGAAAATTGTTCGGCTTTCAGCTCGACCTAAGCAAAACCATTCGGGTTAGCGATTTTATGGCTCACGAGCGCTTTGTCAAAGATCAAGAACGACATCGCATTCGTGAAAACCTTAAGAAACACAATGTCACTGTCTTTCGTGGTTCAGCATCTTTTAAAAATGCTAATACTATTATTGTTGCCCCCGATCGCTGCCCTGTTATCTCTCTTACTGCTGATCGCTTTCTTATCGCAACGGGTTCTTATCCCTTTCGGCCTAAAAACTTCCCTTTTCACGATCCCCGTATCTTCGATTCTGACACCATTCTTTCTATTGATGTTATTCCAGAGAGTATGGTTGCTGTGGGCGGTGGGGTTATTGGCTGTGAATATGCCTGTATGTTTGCTGCACTTGGGGTAAAAGTTTCCGTTATTGAAAAACGCGAAATGATAGTAGACAGTATGGATAATGAAATTTCTTCCGCTTTAAAAACCCGTATGGAAGCTGCTGGAATTCAATTCTTTATGGGTGATTCTGTTCAACAAATAGAATGTGGCGACTTGGTTTCTTTGCAACTTGAATCTGGCATTACAATTAAAACACATTCTGTTCTTGTTTCTTCGGGCAGGTGCGGACAGGTTGACTCTTTGGGACTTCAAGCGATTGGCGTTGAAACCAACTCGCGTGGGCAAATTCTGGTTAATGATTCTTTCCAAACCAAGCAACCTCATATTTATGCCGCTGGCGATGTTATTGGTAATCCTTCACTTGCTTCCACCGCTATGGCTCAAGGGCGCATCGCTGTTTATAATGCTTTTAATCTTAAACGAACTGCGGATATTCCTACTCTGCTTCCTAGTGGCCTTTACACCATTCCCGAATGCTCTTCTGTTGGTTCTACCGAAGAACAGCTCGAGCAGGAAAAAATCCCCTATGTCGCAGGCAAAGCTTGCTTTGCTAATAATGCTCGCGGCCAGATTATTGGCGACACCGATGGTTTCTTGAAATTACTCTTTCACTCCGAAACTCGCAAACTTCTTGGCATTCATATTATGGGCGAAGGTGCAACCGAAATTGTTCACATCGGCCTTACCGCTATGATGCTTAATGCAGGCGTGGATGTTTTTATCAACACTTGTTACAATTATCCTACCCTTAGTGAAGTCTATAAATATGCTAGTTTTGATGCTCTTACTAAATTTGATAAGCATAATGCTTCTTTACAAATTCAACCATAATCCCTAGGATTTAAAGCATCTGGTTGTTTCTGCTTTGCGAGTTATTTGAAAGTTGATTCTTATGAAAATAGTGCATTATCCTCACCCTGCTTTGCGTTTTCAGGCTAAGCAAATTGGTTCTATCGATAAAAAAATTAAACTTCAAATCGGCGAAATGTTTGATCTTATGTATGAAGCTAAAGGCTTGGGCCTTGCTGCTACTCAGGTTGCTCTTCCTTTTCAACTTCTTGTTATGAATATTTCCGGCGACCCAAACCAAAAAGAACACGAGCAAATCTTTATTAATCCTACTATCGTCGAACGCAAAGGCACTATGGAAGGCGAAGAAGGTTGCCTTAGCTTTCCTGGCCTTTATCAAAAAGTTCGCAGGTCTAAAAACATCAAGGTTCAAGCTTTTAATATTCTTGGCGAGCCCGTCGAAGTTATTGCTTCTGACCTCGCTTCTCGTGCTTGGCAACACGAAATTGATCATCTCAATGGCGTGCTTTTTGTCGATAAACTTGGCATCATTGGCAAACTTGCTTCTCGCGGCGCTCTTAAAGAACTTGAAGACGAATTCAAAATTGCTCAACAACGAGGCGAGATTCCCCCTGAAGTCGAAATCAAATCCTTGATGGATTCTCTCCTAACCAATTCCTAACTTCTTGCGGAGCCTTTTATGCGGATTGTTATGATGGGCACCGGAGTCTTTTCTGAATCTTCTTTTGAAACTTTGCTTCATTCAAATAAGAAAGTTATTGCACTCTTCACTCAGCCCGATAAACAAATTGGAGATGAAAAAGCTTCCACTAGGCAAGTAGGCAAAGGCATGAAAAATATTGCTGCCAATCACAACATCCCAGTTTTTCAACCCGCTAATATCAACCTGCCTGATGGCCTCTCTTCCCTCCAAAATCTTAAACCCGATCTTCTTGTGGTTGCTGCCTATGGCCAGATTCTTTCTCCTCAAGTTTTAGCTATTCCATCTCTAGGGGGAATTAATGTTCACGCTTCTCTTCTTCCAAAATACCGTGGCGCTGCTCCTATACAATGGGCGATCTCTAATATGGAAATTGAAACGGGTGTTACTATCATTCAAATGACACCATCCCTTGATGCGGGAAATATTCTCGCTTCTCAATCTGTTTTTATTTCTCCTGTTGAAACTGCGGGCGAGCTCGAATCGAGACTTGCTTCCCTTGGCGCTACCCTTGCTCTTTCTGTAATTAATCAAATGGAAATCGGCCCACTTTCTGGCTTACCACAAGATATTTCTCTTGCCACTAAGGCACCTAAGCTTCGCAAAGAGCACGGCAATATCGATTGGGATTTTTCTGCTGCTTCTATTGCTGCTCATATCCGAGCTATGCAACCTTGGCCCACTGCCTATTCCCTTTGGAAGCGCGACGGCCTTCCTCCACTTCGAATGTTAATTTTAAAGGCCCAACCTTCTGAAGATCTTTCTACGACTAACCTGCCTTCTGGTACTATTCTTGAGCCTTCTAAAGACTTAGCTATGATGCAAGTTGTTGCTGGGCAAAACTCGATTCTTAATGTGCTCGAAATACAACCTGCGGGTAAACGCAGAATGCTTGTTGCAGAGTTTTTTCGCGGAAAACAATGGCTTTCTGGCGATTACCTCTCTAGGGCTTAAACCTTTTTCTCAGTTTTCGTATAATAACTCTGTTGTCTTTTCATTCTTTTCAGGCTGCATTCTTCCAATGGCTAATAAACTTTTTATCGATACCGTCGGCTGCCAAATGAATGTCCTCGATAGCGAAATTGTCGTAAGCACTCTCAAAAGAAAAGGGTACGAACTTACTCCCATTGCCACCGATGCTGATGTTATCTTGCTCAATACCTGCAGTGTCCGTCAACATGCCGAAGATAAAATTTATAGCTTCCTAGGCAGGATTAAAAGTCATATCGAAGAAAATCCTCATAAGGTTCTTGGCATCTTGGGATGTATGGCGCAGAAAGATCAAGAACTTATTCTTCGCAGAGCCCCTCATGTTGATATCATTTGTGGTACTGGACAGTTAGCACGCATTGCTGATCTTATCGATTCTGCCAGAGCTACGGGTCGGCCTCAACTTGCTTTAAGCCTGGGCAGAACTGATGCTTCTCGCGATGAAGTCGAACGCAGTTTTGAAAGTTACGACCCCTCTCGCGAATCTGCTATGCGTCCTAATTCTTTCCAAGCCTTCGTTCGGATTATGTTCGGCTGCGATAAATTCTGCACCTACTGTATTGTTCCTTCTACCCGCGGACCTGAACAAAGTCGATCCCCTGATCATATCCTTGCGGAAGTCAAACAACTTGCTGCTCAAGGCTGTAAGGAAGTCACTCTTCTGGGGCAGACCGTTAATAGTTATTCCTTTAAGCACGGCGACGGCAGAACCACTAACCTCGCTAAATTATTTAATCTTATTCACGACACCAACGGCATCGAACGCATTAAATTCGTCACCAGTTACCCCAAAGATATGGACGACGACTTGCTTGATGCTGTACGAGAACTTCCTAAAGTTTGCAAATACATTCATGTTCCGGTGCAATCTGGCTGTAATGATGTTCTTAAAAGAATGAAACGCCTTTACACGGTTGAATACTATAAAGAAATGCTTATTCGATGTAGGGAAAAGGTTCCAGGCGTTGCTATTTCTAGCGATTTTATTGTTGGCTTTTGTGGCGAATCCGAAGAATCTTTTCTTAAAAGTTGTGAACTTGTCAGAGATAGTTATTTTAAAAATAGCTACATCTTTAAATACAGTACTAGGCCCGGTACCAAAGCTGATGACCTTTTCCCTGATGATATCGACGATATCACTAAGAAAAGACGCAACAACGATCTGCTCGCTTTTCAAAATGCTAATTCGCTTATCGATCATAGGGCTAAAATTGGGCAAGTCCTCGATATTCTTGTTGAAGGGCCTAGTAAATGGGGCGTCAAAAAAGCTGGCCTTGGCCCCGTTCAGCTTACAGGTCGTACTATGACTGACCACATTACTGTTTTTGATGGCAACGAAAGGCTTATTGGTTCCACCGTTAAAGTCCTCATTGAAGATGCAACTGCCTTTACTCTCTTTGCCAAAGTTCTTACCAATGAAGTTCCAATGGCTTCTTTAAGTGAACCTTTATCGACTCAACCAACTTTAACCGTTCTTGAATCTGGTAGAAAACCTCTTCAAGTTATTTAAATCTTGGTTTCGCATTAGGGAAACCCCCAGCTTATGAGTAATTCTAAAGCTAAAAACTATGACTGGCTAAAGGGTTGTAACCTTTTTGATTTGGATCGGGCAAGCCTTAACTTAACTTTGCTTAAAACGAACCTAGGGAATGAACCTTTCAACCTTTTGCAAAGTTACCTTTTGCAAATTCTACATTTACTTCCCGACCCGGATCGGGCCCTTAATAATCTTGAACGCTTTTTCTCTCAGCCTGCTTCCAAACAATTTCTTAATCTTCTACTTGATAACAACTCTGATAACTTACTCGACCTTTTACAAATTTTCAGCACCAGCCAATCCTTCAGCGATCTTCTCGTTAGTTATCCAGATTGCATCGATATGCTGGGCGTTCCTTTGCAGCGCACCCCCACCAGAGAGCAACTAATCCAAGAACTTTCTGTTGAAGTTGAGAAGGTTACTGATGATACAGGGGTTCTCCGGGCATTACGAAGGTACAAGCAGAAGCAGGTTCTTAGAATTGGGGGGAATGATATTTTGCGTAATCGCCCCTTAGAGGAAGTCACTCTGGATATTTCCCGAGTTGCGGAAGCTGCCCTTGAAGTCGCTCTTTCTTATGCCAATAAAATTCTTCAGCGGCGCTTTGGCGTTCCTCTTAATTCCTCGGGCAATGAAGCTTCCTGTTGTATTCTCGCTTTTGGAAAACTCGGCGGAGAAGAATTGAATTATTCCAGCGATATCGACCTCATGATTATTTATGATGAAGATGGCGTGACTAAAAATCCCAGAGGTACCTCGATCGATAACTCTGAGTTCTTTAGCAGACTTACCTCTGAAATTGTGCGCTTGATTTCTTCTCATACCGATCGTGGTACCTGCTACAGGGTCGACCTTAGGCTTCGACCCGAAGGGTTACGCGGGCCCCTTGCTCGATCTCTTGACAGCACCCTTGCATACTACGATACACTTGGGCGAACTTTCGAGCGTCAAGCGCTCATCAAAATTAGACCTGTCGCAGGCGACTTCAACCTTGGACAAGCTTTCCTTACTTCTATTGAATCTTTTGTCTATCGTAAATATCTGTCTTTTGCTGAAATTAATGAAATCAAAGTTCTTAAACGCAGAATCGAACTCCATACCTCTAAGCAAGGACTTGAGCAAACCGAAGTCAAAACCGGCAGAGGGGGCATTCGAGATATCGAATTCACTATCCAGTTCCTCCAACTTCTCAACGGCGGCGACCTACCTCAAGTCCGACAGCGTAATACTATCAAAGCTATGCTCGCCCTTGATAAAGCTGGCTGTTTAACTGACCAAGAATCCACTGTCTTAGATGATGCTTACCGTTTCCTCAGAAAAACGGAACATCGTTTGCAAGTCCTCTTTGATTTACAAACTCACAAACTTCCCGGCAAGGAAGAAGCATTGAACAAGTTAGCTCAAAGAATGGGCTATTTTCCCGATGATAATAAGTCCCCTCGGGAATTATTCCTTGCTGAATACAAAGATAAAACCACACTGACTCATCGTATTCTTGAACATCTTCTCCATCAGACTTTTTCAGGGGATGCGGATCAATCCCAACCTGAATCTGATATTATTCTAGACCCCGAACCTGAAACTGAGTTCATTCAATCTGTTTTGGGAAAGTATCGCTTTAAAAATATTAATGATGCGTATCAGAATCTTTTGCTTTTAGCTCAAGAATCGGTGCCTTTTCTTTCTACAAGAAGGTGTAGGCATTTTCTTGCTTCGATTGCGCCAGCACTTTTAAAAAGTCTTGCAGAAACTCCCGACCCCGACTTAGCTCTTACTAACCTCGAAAAAGTTACCGCTTCACTAGGCGCTAAAACCATCCTCTGGGAACTTTTTAGCTTCAATCCTCCTTCACTTAAACTCTATGTCGATATCTGCGCTTGGAGCCAGTTCCTTTCCGAAATCTTGATCAATAACCCAGGTATGATCGATGAGCTTCTCGATTCTCTCGTTCTCGATCAACCTCGCAACCTTACCGAACTAAAAAACGAATTAGCCGACCTTTGCAAAAATGCTTTTGACCTCGACCCTATCCTTCATAGCTTCCAAGATAAAGAATTTCTTCGCATTGGTGTACGCGACATTTTAGGCAAAGACCCTATTCGCCTTATGGTCGCTTCCCTTAGCGACCTTGCTGAAACTGTGCTTTCGAATGTTGCTACTCTTGAAATGGATACGATGGTTCAGCGCTTTGGAACCCCAATGCTTTCTACTGGAATTCGCCCTGGAATGCCTTGCGGCTTTGCTATTGTTGCCCTCGGAAAATTAGGCGGCAGAGAACTTAATTACCATAGCGATCTTGACCTTATCATCCTTTTTGAAGGCGAAGGCCAACCCCTTCACCCTTCTAATCAAAACGACATCCACTTTGATAACAATGCTTTCTTTACTGAATTCACCCAGCGACTTATTAAAACCTTAAGTAACCACGGCCCTCTAGGCAGACTTTATGATGTTGATATGCGACTTCGCCCTACGGGCAGGTCGGGAAATCTTGTTATTCAATTCAATGAATTTGATAAGTATTACTCCAATACTGAAAATATTCAGCTTTGGGAAAGGCTTATGCTTTCTCGGGCTCGAATCGTACATGGCGACACTTTTTTCACATCTGAAATTTCTTCCCTTATTAACAAAACCGTTTGCGGATTTGTTTGGCGACCTCAATTCATTGATGAAATAAAGTCTATGCGCAGTAAACTTGAAGCCAGCAGGTCTTCTAAAGATTTAAAACGAGGCTTAGGTGGCATGGTTGATGTCGAGTTCCTTGTCGAACTTTTGCAGATTAAATTTGGAACGGATCATCCTTCTATTCGCCAAGCAAATATCTGGGCTTCGCTTGAAGCGCTTAAATCTTGCAACTTAATTTCTTCACAAGAGTTTTTTGAACTTCATACCGCTTACGATTTTCTATTAAAAGTTCAAAGCAAGCTACGCATCTTTAAAAATATTGCAATCGACTCTATTCCAGAAAAAACAGATGATGTGCAAAAGTTAGCTAAAAGACTTGGCTTTGAACTTGTCGCATTTAACGAAACACTTGCACGACATCAGAAAATCGTTCGTAATCATTACCTGCAAATCCTCGAAGGCTGCAGATAATTAAATAACCATTTCGGTGAAAACCCTTCTTACGGGGCCTGTTGGCTTGGTGTTTGGTTCGACTAGCTCACCAACCGTACCTGCCGAAGCGAACCGCTGAGCCTGCTGAAGCGAGCTTCACCCGCTTTTGCCAAGCAGGTAATCTAAAAACCTGATTCAATTAATGTCATCAGATCATCCTTGAACTGCCACGATAGTTTTTAAGTTTTTAAAACTTCCTGCAATAGACGATATAACTTTTCCGGTTTGATTTCATTGGGCCTTAGTCTGCAATAAACTGTTTCAGTATCTACTACTCTTAATCTTCCAAGGCTTTTACTTGCCAAGGTTGCTGCTTTTTTTGCATTCCGATAAGTAAATACTAAATCAATCGGGCCTGCAATATGTTCGGGAGGTTTTTCGATATGTACCTGACTGATTTGCCATTTTGCTGCAAGTATTCTTACTTCTGCTAACCTTACTAACCATTCCGAAACTAACGGAATTTTCCCAAACCTATCTTTTAATTCTGTTCGAAAATCATTGAGCTTATCGATCTGCCTAATGCGAGCAAGCCTGCGATAGATTTCGATTCGATTTTTTTGCCCAGTGACATATTCACGAGGAAGAAAAGCAGCCCACTCTAAATCGATATTAACTTCAAGAGGGGTTCGTAGGGGTTGATTTTTCATTTCCCTAACGGCGTTTTCTAACAGTTGACAATACATTTCATAACCAACAGAAGCGATATGCCCACTTTGTTGGGTTCCTAAAATGTTACCTGCGCCTCGAATTTCTAAATCTCTTAACGCAATTTTAAAACCCGCTCCGAGTTCCGTAAATTCTTCAATCGCTTTTAAACGCCTTGCAGAATCTGGGCTTAACACCCTATCTGCTGGCAATAGCATATAGGCATAGGCCCGCCGCTGTTGCCTACCTACCCTGCCTCTTAATTGATGTAAATCTGCCAACCCATAAATATCAGCTTCATCAATAAAAATTGTATTGGCATTAGGGATATCTAAGCCACTTTCAATAATCGTAGTTGCGATCAGAACATCAGCTTTTCTGCTTAAAAACTTAAGCATTTGCTCTTCTAATTCAGCTTCTTTCATTTGACCGTGAACGATTGCATAGTTAGCTTCGGGCACAAGTTTTTTTAACTTATCAGCAACTTTAGTAATATCGTGGACCCTGTTATGAACAAAATAAACTTGCCCATCTCGGTTCATTTCTCTTAAAATTCCGTGACGGATTAATTCCGGATCCCATCGAATTATCCGCGTCTCTATTGCGTGGCGATCGACTGGTGGCGTTTCTAAATTGCTTATATCCCTAATGCCTAATAGTGAAAGATGCAGAGTTCTAGGAATTGGCGTGGCGGTCATCGTCAGAATATCTACTTTTTCTCTCAGCCTTTTTAACTTCTCTTTATGCTCTACACCAAATCTTTGTTCTTCATCAATGATCACCAGTCCTAAATCTTTGAACTGAACATCTTGGCTTAAAATGCGATGGGTTCCAATTACAATATCAACACCACCAGCATTTAACCTAGCTATGATATCGCGTTGTTCAGCAGAAGTACGAAACCTGTTCAAGCATTCAACAACAAAAGGGTAACCTGAAATCCGCTGATTAAAAGTACGATGATGTTGTTCGGCAAGAAGAGTAGTAGGCACAAGAACAGCAACTTGTTTGCCATTATCTATCGTTTTAAAAGCAGCACGAATTGCAAGTTCGGTTTTGCCATAGCCAACATCGCCACAGATGAGCCTATCCATAGGCTTGGGCCGTTCGAGGTCTGTTTTAATTTCGGAAAGAGAAGCAAGTTGATCAGGAGTTTCTTGGTAGGGAAAAGCAGCTTCGAATTCTTTTTGCCATTCTGTATCGGGTGGAAACATATTTCCCACTTGCGAATCTCGCGCAGCTTGCATCGATATCATTTCACAAGCAAGATCAATAACCGCAGTCTGCACTTTGGATTTACGGCTGTTCCACCCGGTGCCACCAAATTTTGAAAGCTCGGGTTCTTGCCTACTACCCCCTACATATTTTTGAACAAGATCAATCTTGGAAACGGGCACATAAACTTTTACCTTATCACGAAATTCTAATATCAAATGCTCTTCCAATACCACCTTCATTGATGCTGACTCTAAGTTATTAATATTCTTTTTCTTTTCCAATAGCTCCATTCCAAGGTAGCGTGCGATGCCATGACTCATATGAACCACTAGGTCATCCGTAGCGAGATCCAAAAAACTATCGATGGCACGGGATTCAAGCTTTCGGCTAGAAACTTGTGGCCTTACTACTTCATCCCTTCGGAAAAGTGTTTGCGCTCCTAAAATTAATAAGCTTCTTCCTTGGCCCAGCCCCACAAGCCTAAATCCCTTCCGCACCATTCCAATATCAAATGCAAGCCGACCCTGTTTTGCTGCTTCAGATGATGCAAGCACTTCGTGCAATCGGTGCGCTTCTGCTTCGGTAGCACAAACTAGAATGACATCATCGTGAGATGATGCGGTATCAAGTTCGCTTCGAACCTTAGAAACTTCGCCTGTAAACCTTTCAACAGATTCAGCTTTCATCGAATAAGAAATTTCTGCAGTATGGCGAGGCATCGACGCGATAAACAAACTAGGCTTAGTTGCAAGGATTTTAAAAGTGCCAGCGATCGAAAATAATCCCAGAATCGATCCCATACGATCAAGATAATGTTTGGCTTGCTCTTGTATCTCTTCGGGTTCAATTAGAATTACAATCGTTTCATTTAAATAGTTTAGCAAGTGCCCCTTGGCAAGCGTACCTACTTGTTCAAAAGTCATTCCCATAATTTCAAAAGAAGAAACAACATCTAAACTACGCTGAGTTTCAGGCGCAAAATGCCTAAGTGATTCGATCTCATCTCCGAAAAACTCGACCCTAACGGGTAGATTACTTGATGGGGAAAAGATATCGACGATGCCTCCCCTTTTACAAAACTGCCCAGGCTGTACTACCGCTTCTGTCGGTTCATAGCCATGTTTTACTAACCATTGAATTAATTCCTCGGGGACAATCGCCAAGCCATTCTGCAAATGTTTAGTCGAACTTGCTAGTTGTTCTTTAGAAGGTAAGGGCTGAAGCAGCGCTTGGATTGGAGCAAGAATTACAGAAGGATTAGGGTTTGAACTAAGAGAAAGGGCAAGCTTAAGCCGTGCCCCCGCAGCTTCAGACTTATTGCAATAACTTCCCAAAAAATCATCATCAGCAGGAAAAATCTTAGCATCGATCCCTGTGAATGTATGTATCTCCGATTTAACAAACTCAAGATCCGATGAATGCGCAAGCACCACCAGTAAATTAGCTTTTAGCTTAATTGCACAAGCAGATATCACTAAGGATATAGAAGAACCCCAACAGCCATCAACTGTTGCACATTGGCCTTTATCTAGGGCACTAACAACATTAGCTATCCCTTTTATTTGCAGAAGCTTTTGGACAAGAAAGCGCACTTCACCTATACCGGGGAAAGGTGGCTTAGGGTCAGGGGTTGCGGTCAAATCAGTCATACAGGTATCTAAGAATCAGCCTTGAAATAGCTTCGAGTAAACCTACCGTATTAGTTTAGTAAAAATGACGCATGAATTGCGATTATGCTTAAAATCAGGCATCGGTAAAAGGCCCAGCACCGAGCTTTTTAAGGGATTCCCTGACCCGAACCCCTGCAATTTCTAGGGGATTCTTACCCGTTTTTATACTTAAACCTGCTGCAACTCCCGCGGCTTCTCCCATAGCCATTGCCGTTACTGTTACCCTTGTCGAAGCATGGGCGCCCCGAGTTGCTGAATGACATCTTCCCGCCACCAAAAGATTTTCCACTTTCTGGGGTAAAAGCGAACGGTATGGAATGTCGTAAGGCTCAGGCTGCACTTTCTTCGGGTCAAAATTGTTCGCACTTCCTATCGTGGTTTTATTCGGATGCAGATCTAGGTACCAACAACCCGTTGCAATCGCATCGTCAAATCTTTGGCTTTTCATCAAGTTTTCTTCTGTAAGAATATGCTGGCCTATCAACCTGCGCGATTCTCTCACCCCTATCCAAGGGTATGCTTCCATGAAATACGAATTTTCAAACCCAGGCACATCTCGCTTCCATGCGCGAAACATAGCATGGGCATCGCTACGACCTTGAACCTCTGCACGACTTAAATCCGCCGCGTTAGTCGGATTCGCAGGCACCCTCACGCCATGAACATAAACCTCATCATCCCCATAAAGGAACATAATGCCCGGGCCATAGTAGAAAGGAAGATCACCTTTCATTTGTGCTTTTACTAGCGCCTCTTTGCAGTTCTTACTTAACTCCGGATTCTTTTTTACATGGCCAATTCGGAAGTGCAAAGTTAATGGCTGCACCTCGGTGCTTTGTTCGAATGGCGCGCCCGACCACGCTGCAACATCGCCATCCCCTGTACAATCGATCACAACCTTTGGAATAATTGCACTAAGCCCATCCTTGTTGGCAATATGAACCAGATTGATCCGCCCCGCTTTGCTTTCCACCCCGCACACCAACGAGTTATATAAAATAGAAAGGGATTCTTTTTGCTCACGAAACAAACGATCTAAAAGTAGTTTGAATTCAAAAGAGTTGGGGATGGTTGGATTATGCTTGGTCACAAATTTAGCATCGGGGGAACAAACCCCAGATTTCGAAAGTAGTTCTAATGCGATTCCTCGCACAACAATCCGATTGTCGCGAATATTAGCTATACCATCGAAATAAGGCAAGCCAACGCAAGTGATAATTCCCCCTGCGAATGGGGCTTTTTCTATCAATAATACCTTGGCACCTGCCCGAGATGCTGCAAGCGCTGCTGCGGATCCCGCACACCCCGCACCACATACCAGAACATCCACATTTATAGTTTTTGCAATCTTTACCGGGGGGATTTCTGCTTTTGCCGTCTCCGATCCACTCACATTTACAGTAGCTGCAACTGCGGAAGACTTGATAAAGTTTCTGCGGGTGGAAGACTCGACTGAAGTAGGTTTCATATTATCACCCACTGTTTTTATGGTTGACAAGGTAAAAGTATTCGTGATACAAACTCAGGTTGATGTAAAACTTTTTCAGTTGCAATAACGGAGGCTTTGGAAAATGGCCCTTCTGCAGTATTGGGATTGCGATCAAATAGGGGGAAATAAGCGCCACAAATATCTACTCGCAAACAATGACCTTTAGGAAGTTCTGCAGCAACTGGGCCTAAATCTACAGTAATTTTATATGTCTCGCCAGGTTTCATTTCCTTCAGATTTAATTCTGATTCCCGGAAACTTCCCCGTAATATCCCCACCGCAAGGTTGTACGAAGTGCCATCAGGCAGAACATCGATCAGTTTAACTACCCAATCTGCATCCTTGGTATCGGTGGAAACAAATAATTCAGCTTTAGGGTTTCCTGCAAATCGCAAAGGTTTTTCTAAGGGTTTAGTTGTGTAGACTAAAACATCTATTCGTTCTTCAATAGCTCGCTGATCAACGGGTGCCCAATGGGCAAGATGCAGCGGTCTTTTTTCTGTGATAGGCAAAGCAGGCACCGGATTTGAGGGATCAGCTTTAAAGCTATCTGCTTTTTCAGTTTCTAAGGGTAGAGCCATAGTAAGGGTTCCATCGCCTTTAATGCTATTGGCATTACCTTGCGAATGAAGGTAAAGAGAAGTTTGTTCAAAGCCTTCTGGGGGCCAAGTGCTTGCATTATTCCAAGTGTTATCGCCCATCGAAAAATAGCGTACGGGAACAAAGGGTTTTTCCTGTGCTTTTGCATCCTGCTTTAAGAACCGATTAAACCAATCGAGGTTTGCTTGAACCGGATCCCAGATTGCATTAGGGCCAAAATCAATATCCCCCACACTATTTTTCCCGATGGTGCCATGATCCCAAGGGCCAAGAATCAATTGTTGTTCCTTACGAACTTCGAGATTAGTGTTATGTTTCTGCATCAAGATAAAGTTATCCACCGATTCTCGCGAGAAGAAATCGTAATAACCAACCACATGAAGAGACGAAAGATTTAAGTTCGTAATTTGATTAGTCAAATCCAATCGATTCCAATATCCATCGGGTTTGTTATGAGTCAGCATCGCAGTCAGCCAAGGAATCTGCCAACCTATTTTAGAATCAACTTCGCTCAAAGGCAGGTGCATAAGTGTCTGGTTCCAATCTTCATTGGGTTTAATTTTGTCTGGATTTGCAGAATTACCACCGGCCCACTTCGCAATCAAAGAAAGCCTTACCGCACCGCCTAAATATAAATTCCGATAGAAACTACTGAAGGTTGCAGTTGGACTTATGGTAACTAGGCCCGGGGGTTTTTCAGCAGCAGCAAGCCATTGCGTTGCCCCTACATACGAACTTCCCCACATTCCAACTTTTCCATTCGACCAAGGTTGCCTGACAATCCATTCGATTGCATCGAATCCATCTTGCCCTTCGTTGTTGTAAGGAATCAAAATTCCCTTGGACTGAAAACAACCTCTGCAATCTTGGATAACAACAACATAACCTTCTCGGGCGAATCGTTCTGCGACTGCAATCACCCGGCTTTTATTGTAGGGCGTTCGCATCAGCACCGTAGGCGCCTTTGTAAAGGTTGCAATCTTATAAATATCGGTAGCTAATAAAATGCCATCGCGCATAGGCACTTGTAAAGTTTGCATCGAAACGGGAACTTCATCCGCTGCGAAATTCGAAGGCGTGATTCTTAATAGCGCAATAAAAGCAAGGAATGTAAGCTTAAGAAAAGTTCGATGAGTCATAACGGTCCTCCTTGGTTGGTTAGATAAGCTTAGTTTATCTAAATGGTGGGTTAAAGAATATTATGATAAAAACAAAACCCCGAGAGATTAAGCTTGGGGTTCATTTACTTTAATTATAACCGTTCGGAGAAAACTTTTCTTGCGAGGCTTGTTAGCCATAGATTTCATCGTTTGATAGCTCGTATGCGCTCCGCCCGGTTCTTCAACTCCAGCGCTTCTTTATCTCGTTTCGTGACACGATACAGAACCGCTATGTTCTCAAGGCTATTGGCCACATCGGGATGGTCGGGGCCCAGGGTTTTTTCCCTGATGGCCAGCGCGCGCAAAAAGAGCGGCCCAGCCTTGGCGTAGTCGCCTTGGGTGTAGGTAAGCGCTGCTAGATTGTGCAGGCAACTAGCCACATCGGGATGGTCGGGGCCCAGGGTTTTTTCCCTGATGGCAAGCAAGCGATTGTAGAGCGGCTCGGCCTTGGCGTAGTCGCCTTGGGTGTAGGTAAGCTTTGCCAGATTGTTCAGGCTGGTGGCCAATTCGGGATGGTCAGGGGGCAGCGCTTTTTCCCTGATGGCCAGCGCGCGCATGAAGAGCGGCTCGGCCTTGGCGTAGTCGCCTTGAGTATAGGTAAGCTTTGCCAGATTGTTCAGGCTGTTGGCCACTTCGGGATGGTCGGGGCCCAGCGCTTTTTCCTTGATGGCCAGCGCGCGCTTGTAGAGCGGCTCGGCCTTGGCATAGTCGCCTTGGGTGTAGCTAAGCGCTGCCAGATTGTGCAGGCTATTGGCCACATCGGAATGGTCGGGGCCCAGCGCTTTTTCCCTGATGGCCAGCGAGCGCATAAAAAACGGTTCGGCTTTGGCATAGTCGCCTTGGGTGTAGCTAAGCGATGCCAGATTGTTCAGGCTGGTGGCCACATCCGGATGGTCGGGGCCCAAAGTTTTTTCCCAGATGGCCAGTGAGCGCATGTAGAGTGGCTCGGCCTTGGCATAGTCGCCTTGGGTGTAATAAAGCTCTGCCAGATTGTTCAGACTGGTAGCCACAGAGGGATGGCCGGGGGGCAGCGCTTTTTCCTTGATAGCCAGCGCGCGCTTGTAAAGCATTTCGGCCTTGGCGTAGTCGCCTTGGGTGTAGGTAAGCTTTGCCAGATTGTGCAGGCAGTTGGCCACATCCGGGTGGTCGGGACCCAGCGCTATTTCCTTGATGGCCAGCATGCGCTTGTAGAGCGGTTCAGCCTTGGCGTAGTCGCCTTGGGTGTAATAAAGCTCTGCCAGATTGTTCAGGCTGGTAGCCACGGAGGGATGGTTGGGGCCCAAAGTTTTTTCCCAGATGGCCAGCGAACGCTTGTAGAGCGGCTCGGCCTTGGCATAGTCGCCTTGGGCGCAGGTAAGCGATGCCAGATTGTGCAGGCTGGTGGCCACATCCGGATGGTCGGGGCCCAGTGCTTTTTCCTTGATGGCCAGCGCGCGCTTGTAAAGCATTTCGGCCTTGGCGTATTCGCCTTGGGCTCGATAAAGCACTGCCAGATTGTTCAGGCAATTGCCCACATCCGGATGGTTAGATCCCAGCACTTTTACCCAGATGGCCAGCGCACGCATGTAGAGCCGCTCGGCCTTGGCGTAGTCGCCTTGAGTATAAGTAAGCAATGCCAGATCGTTCAGGCTGGTGGCCACATCCGGATGGCTGGGGCCCAGCGCTATTTTCTTGATGGCCAGCGAGCGCTTGTAAAGCCGCTCGGCCTTGGCGTAGTTGCCTTGGGTGTAATAAAGCTTTGCCAGATTGTTCAGGCCGATGGCCATAGAGGGATGGTCGGGGCCCAGCGCTTTTTTACTGATGGCCAGCGAGCGCCTGTGGAACCGCTCGGCCTTGGCGTAGTTGCCTTGGGTGTGATAAAGCGAAGCCAGATTGTTCAGGCAACTCGCCACAGAGGGAAGGTCGGATCCCGGCACATTTTTACTGATGGCCAGCGAGCGCTTGTAGAGACGCTTCGCCTTGGCGTAGTTGCCTTGAGTATAAGTAAGCAATGCCAGATTGTTCAGGCTGGTGGCCACATCCGGATGGTCGGGGCCGACATTAGCTTCGGCCATTTCTAAGGCTTTCTGAGCGATGATAACGGCTCGGTCGTATTTACCCTGCCGGTAAAGCTTCATGACTTTCTGATTCAGGATGTCCCACTCCATTTCAGTCAATTCCAGCTCCTTGAGACAAGCGATAGGAAACCGTCACTGGCGTTGGCCCCGCAACCGCTTTTGTGGCACGAAGCGACGATGCGTGCGAATGCGGTGAAGAATACGCATCTTGATGAGGTGTTCATGTTCGTTCTCCCCTGCCGCCGAACAGATATTCGTTTACGCAAGCTACCTTCAGCAACGATGAGCCACGGAAGTGGGCAAAATGATTACAGAATTAACTCATTAGCTATAGTATGACGATGAGAAAAGTTTGGTCAAGAAAAAAGAGGGGCCTATCCATGGCGATCGCATCCCATCCTAAAGAGTTAATGACGGTGGGGCGGGAGATGCAAGCAACTAGGGGGCGAGGAGAAGCGCTGACAGCAACCGCAACGGCGCCATTCGCTGCAGTGCCCGGTTAGGCTCCGTCCGGCGCGGTTGATAAGATACGAACTTGAGACCGCTCTTTTTCTCTTGCTCTTTGATGTCTTGGAAAATCGCATCGAGATCGTAATTGAACATCGCTGCGTGCGCATCGCGAATCCGGCGGACTTCTTCAACAATAGGGTCGGTCCTTGGCCTCCAAGAGTTCCTCGGGCGTACAGATGATCCGGGGCCTTTATGCCCTTCCCCGCACAAACGGTTTCGATCAAGGGCCGCATGGTGGCGTTCGCCAGAGGGCGACAGTTTCATGTCAACAAGTAGGGTATTCCGTTCATCGCAGTGATCGCAATATGCAGGGCATGGTTGGCGGCTTTTCTCGTTAATACACCCGCCCGAATGCAGGGTTAGGCTCTCGCCACCCAAATTGTGGGATTTCTGCGTCCATGAAATATCGCCAAGACAACAATGCGATGTTGTTCCGCACGAAAATAAATGCAGTATGGAAAATGTTTGGCGATGGCACGCCGAATGTCCCCGTGAACAACTGCAAACTGGAGAGGGTGTTCAGATGCCAGCGATATGCAACGGTCAATCTCAGCAATGAATTCAAGACCGAGGCCACATCGTTTGCTTTCATACCATGTGCTTGCTTCATTAAACTCGGCACTGGCGGCAAGATAAAAAGTGACTGGCAGGTTCATTGATTGATTTTGCCAAGAGCGGCAGCTTTGACTTCACTCCAAGGAATCACATCGTTTGGGTTTGCCAGATGATCTGCGAGACGGCGGTCAAGTTCCGTTTTTTGCATTTCTGTCAACGCTGGCGCAGCCCCACGACTGACGATGCTGTCCCAGATGGCCTCAACAAGCTCGATCTGTTCGTCAATGTCAAGCACAATTGCCTGCTGCAAGAGTTGTGTGTTCATAGCCTAGCTCCATTCAAAACTAATAAAATAATTATAGTGCCCCTCGTATTCCATGTCGAGCGTATGCCTAACGCCTGCGTTCACTTGCCGTGCCGGCTGGAAGGAACGCAATGTCTCGAAAAACCGTAATGCCCCCGCCGTCAGGTGCAGCGCCTAGTTCGCCAGCGCCCACCCTTGATAGCTTATTGACGAGTTCTGAGCCATACAAGCTGATGAACACTACCGACAGACGAAATTCCGGCAATAAACATCAGCACCACAATGCCGAGAATACAGAATGTAGTCCGAAATTTCCAGGGGTGCAACGACGGCAGTTTTTCATCCGGTCCAAGCTGCTGTAATCCCTGTTTCCTTGCGACTTCTCGATGCAGCCAGGTGAAGAAAAAATGCAAACCAATGATCAGGCCAATGAGACAAATGCCGGCTATACCGAGGGTGGTCCAATTGATGACCATGTTCGGAACGACACGCGACAAGAAAATCGCCCAGCCAGTGACTAGGTAATAATATGCCATAATGTACATGGTATTAAACGGATTGGGAGAAAAACCGGCCCAAGCCGGTATTGCAAGGATAAAAGCGATTTCAATTTTGACAAATGTGCGGCGACTCACAGGTTGTCTCCTAGGCTAAGCGGTGGCTGCTTCAACTTGTGGGTGACGCCATCCTTTTCCCACGCACCCGGAGTCATAAGCTCTCTTGCTCCCGAGATCATCGTCAACACCAAAACAAACAATAGTCCCCATAAGGTCATCAGCGCCAATGCCTTGCCATAGCTAAGCCGAGGCAGGAGCGTGAAATCCTTGGCTAGATTGTTCCATAACCACATAATGCAAAGCGCAGAAAGAAAGAAGCCTCCCAAAAAAAACGACAAAGTCTCGACACGCATCTTTGCGGCTTCTGAGATTGTGAATTCCACGTTCGGCATGCCAGCTTCGGCAGTTCCAGTGATGCAGACCAATCCGCATACCGCGACGAAGGATCGTTGATTCATAGATGTATCCTGAGAGAACCAAGCCGCCTAACAATGATTGGATGGAATTAATTCCATCTATCTTGGCTTTTCATTCTTGCTAATCCGGAATAGCAAGTCGCCGGAACGGAAGAGATTCCGCCTCTCTTCACACCGTAGTATTCTAACCTAGGCGCACCGCAATTGCAAAGAAAATCAAATGGATTCGCCACAGAAGTCGGTTCAATCACCGTAGTTGCCCGATGCGAGTTCAGCCTCGACGGCATCAGCAACTTGGTTCTCGTACTGGGAACCCTGTGCCATCGGTCACCCCTCTGCTGCCCGAAGGCCGAGCGGTGGCACACCACACGCCGCTCTCGAAGCGGTTGTTATGCGTTACTGCGAGACGGCTATCGGCTGGAGCAAAAATATACGCGCGAGCTTGGCAGCCGCCGCGATATCGCCACGCCTTAGCGCATCGCGCACATCGTCGAGCTTGTACGCATCCCCTACCGACAAATGGGGAGACCATTCCGTTGCATCTTCAAGAAGCTCAACATCTACCTCGGCAACATACTTGCCCTCGTGCACATATTTGATCCTATTGCGCTTACTCATCTTTGCCTCTTCTTCTGGTAAAGGTTTTTGTCCATCGGTCGGGATTGAAGCGATACGCTGTCACCACCACGGCCGGGAAAGTGAAACCCTTCGGAATCCCCCACACCACATGGATGGGCTGGGCATCTTTGTCCCATTGTAGCACTAGCACAGCACGACCCTTAGGGAAGGCCGGGTACTCTTCGACAACCGTGGCTTTTTCCACGCCCGCCAAAATGCCCCGAACGGATATCCCATCCGCCGCAATCTCATCGTAGCCATGCTCGGATATCCGCACTAGCTCTGCGGCAACGAGTTTCTTTACAGCCTCAAGGGTCTCGCTCAATTCGCCGAACCTCACACACTGTGCATCATTGACATATAACCGGCATTCGTTTGCGAAAGCTATCTTGGTCAATATTGCGCTCTGCGCAAACTATCTCCAGCGACGACGAGCCACGGAAATGGGCGGAATGATTAAATTAATCTATTAGCATAGTATGACGATGAGAAAAGTTTGGTCAAGAAAAAAGAGTGAATTATCGTGTCCGTTCGGTGAAGTCTTTATGTAGTGCCATCTTTGATATCCTTAATCATCTGAAGGACTGTTTCAATCAATTGCGAAATACGCACCCTACAAATCGTGAACTGCTCGGTGTCCACATCGAAATAACCATAAGCCAGAACATCCCGCAGGCCTATTGCCCCCGCCATTGGACTTGAGGGTAGCGGGCAAAAAGCTTGCCTTCTGTTTGCCGATCAATTTTTTTGAACTCCTCGCCAGCGACAATCAGAATCATACAGATAGAATCCATACGGTCCAGTCCAGCCTCGCTGGTCAAAAAATCGCTTGGTTGTGAAATATCAGCACAGCGACGGGGAATTCTCTCTAACGCCGTTAATACGGATTGCAATATTTCCAACAACAAACCAGGATCATACATAGATCGCATCCCGTTCAATTCTGGCTTTTAGACGAGGATTCATAGCATCCCGCAACCGGAGGACATCCACTGGGTGATCTAGGAAGGTTTCCAAATCCTGTTTTAACATAGCTGTAATAAACAGATCGGGTCGATCAGTCTTGAAAACTATATCGACATCGCTTTCAGGTGTAGCCTTGTTGCGGGCGTAGGAGCCAAAGTAACCCAAAGCGAGCAGGTGGTATTCTTTGGCGTGTTGTTCCTTAAATGCTTTCAACATGGCATGCAATTGCGCTTGCGGCAAAATCGTCTTACTCATCTCATCACCTCCACTATCATCCTTGTATCATTACCAAATATATCTACCACCTTCCTCACACCGCCACGTCCGCTGGCATTTTTAAAACACGCTTTGCATTTCCAGCGAGCGGCCTTTCTTGGTTGTTAGATCTTTATATATGCCTAAGTTGTAGCGTAACGATTACGAGCATGAAAGCAAGAAAAGTGCTAGGCGAAGATTTCTGAAATAGGGCGACCGTGGTCGATGTCGAGTCGTTTACGACCAGGAATTTCGAGCTTCCGATTATCAATTCCTAACAAATTCAAAACAGTAGCGTGAAGATCTGTCACATAATGGCCCTCGCCCAGAGCGTGATAACCCAGCTCATCGGTGCTGCCATGCACATGGCCTTTTTTAATCCCGGCCCCCGCCATCCAAATAGTAAAACCATTGGGATGATGATCTCGCCCAGTTTTGCCCCCGCCCCGAAGTTCCATTCCTGGGGTTCTGCCAAACTCGGTGCAGAATACAACGATGGTTTCGTCAAGTAAGCCCCGCTGTTTTAAATCCATCATAAGGCCAGCGATGGGAAGATCGATGGATTCGCAAAGTCGGGTATGGTTGGTTTTAAGATTTTGATGAGAATCCCAAACGCCATAGGGAGAAGGAAAAACCTGAACAAAGCGGACGCCCCGTTCGATCATTCTGCGAGCAGCGAGGAACCTTTGCCCAGCAAGTTTGGTAGAATCTTTTTCGAGTCCGTAGAGTAGTTGGGTCTGTTTGGTTTCGCGAGTGAAATCGACCGCTTCGGGAATTGCAGACTGCATTCGGAACGCGAGTTCATAAGAACGAATGCGTGCAAGTACCTCACGATCTGTAGGGTATTCGGTAGCAGCGAGGGCGTTTAGTTGATGGATCAGGTCGTATTCTTGGCGTTGTTGTTCCAGAGTTTGTGAGGCCATTCGCTGGCCAAAAGGCAGAGGATTTTTCGGATCCAATGCGATAGGGACGCCAGCGTGTTGTGGCCCAAGATAAAGCGAATCGATGGAAAAGCGGGTTGCAGAATTGGTCGGCCCACCCAGCACCACATACTTAGGCAAGTTCTGATTCATCGTGCCTAATCCATAATGAGCCCAGCTTCCAATACTTGGCTGCTGTTCATCTAGCCTATGCCTGCCCGTATGAATTTGATTTTCTGCAGCGTGATCATTATCCGTGGTCCACATGTTGCGAACAAAGCAAAGTTCATCAACCTGCTTGGCAAGGTGAGGCCACCAATCGGTAACTTCAATCCCGCTTTGCCCATGTTTTTTAAATCCGACCTGCATCGGATAAATAGTGGGGTAGACATCGCGGACATTAATTTCTTCGGAAGCAACAGAGCGGAATCTTTTTTTATGTAAGGGCGATTTCAGCGGGTTTTCAAAAGGGGTTTTATCAAAGGTCATTCCCTCGTATTTATTAAGCGCGGGCTTGGGATCAAAAGTTTCCATATGGCTGTAACCACCCGAAAGAAAAATCCAAACCACCGACTTTGCCTTCGGTTTCAGTGGCGGTATACCCGTTGGAGTTTCGCCCACAACGGATGCCTTTACTATGCCATCTTCCGCCAGCATGGCCCCCAATGCCATCCCTGTACAGCCTAAGCCAAAATCAGAAAGAAAATTCCTTCGGGTAGTGTGATTCATAGTTTTACCTGATGGTTACAAAATCGTTATGGCTGAATAATGCCCTAATTAAGGACTCTTTTAGCTTGATATCATCGGAACTAAGGTAACTTTTGCAAAGTTGAATTTCTTTAGTATTAGCCGACCTGCTTAGAATAAGTTCGAATGCCAGGTTAATAAAGCGTAGCTGATAATCGCTAGGAAATTCTTTAAGAATCTGGGCCGATAATTCTTTGGTAATGAGTATGGAAGCTTGATGAATGATTTCGCTATTGGTGAGGGCTAAAGCTTGCTGAGGAATAATGGTGCGGGTGCGCCTGTAGCAATCGAGTGTATCAGGGGCATCAAACAAGTTGCTGAATTTACTATTCCCGCCTTCTTCCGGATAAACACTGTAGTAAAGGCTTCTTCTAAAGGTGGTTAAAGCCTGATCATTTTCGATTTCCTGACCTTTCATCGTAAGGTTTAATTTGCCACCAACATAAAGAATACTATCTCGAATGACCTCCGCTTCCATCCGGCCAGTGTTCCTATGCCAATGCAAATGGTTTTCTAAATCAACAGTGATGGCGTGGGAATCACTAGGAAAAGAAGAAGCTTGCTTATAGACCTGACTGGTAACAATTAAGCGGTGCAACTGCTTCATATTCCAGCCGGAATGGATAAAGTTATACGCGAGGAAATCGAGAAGCTCTGGGTGAGAAGGCGATTTTCCACTCATGCCGAAATCTGAAACTGTGCCTACCAAAGGCGCATGAAAATGCCTGCCCCAAATGTGATTGACCGCAACCCGAGCTGTTAAAGGATTGTTTCCATCAGTCATCCAAAGGGCCAGGGCTTTTCTTCTACCACTGCTTTTCTCCGGAAATAAAGGCGATAACCCGGTATAAACTTCCGGTAAACTGGTAGCGTTTGCTGCTGCAATAGCTTTGTCTAAAGCACCCTGAGCGGTGTTTAATTGCTTGGTTAGGGCGTCGAGATCCTTCATAGGAAGGGGAGGTTTTTTTTCTTTAGCATCTTTAATAAGAACTTCCGTTTTAACTAATTGGGTTTCTGCTTTTAAAAGGTGCAATTCTTTTTCTAATTGATTAGCTTCGCGTGCTAACCTTATTTTCTCTTCTGGTTTTGTGCCCTGCCTTTTTCCCTGATCTGCAAGGATGCGACTTTTGATGCTTCTCATTTCAGCTTGCGAGGACTTTAATTCTAATTCTGCATGAAGGAGGGAAAGGGAATAATCCCGGAGTGCAGATTTCGCTTTTTCAACTTCCGCTTGGCTCGCTTGCAACGATTCATTGCAAGCGCTCGAGGAAACAAAAGATTTGGAACCCGCAGTGCTGAGAGAGTGACTTTCCCACCCTAATACCCCTACGATATCCTTCCCATTATAAAAAGGTGCTGCTTCAAATTCGAAACTGATTAATGGGGTTCCTTGGGGTGATAACCAACGAATATCATCCACTGCAACTTTACTTGAAGTTCGGGCATCAAAAAGAATTCCTTTGGTCGTATCGCCAACTGGGTTCCATGAATTAAGCGCAACTTTTGTCTGATCGACCAAAACTTTTTTATCACTTAGCGAATGAACTGTTAAAAGACAATAATCTTCTTTAGGTAGAAAGGTCAGCTTTATCTGAAACTGGTTTTGTCGGTTAGTGAAGTCATATTTTCCAACTTCAAATTCAGTAAAAGAGTTTGGCTTGTAGGCAACGATACGGCCTTTTTCAAAACCGATATAACCTGCGGTCAAACCTTTTGTCAAATCCTTCGCAAGCTGAAAATTGAAATGAGAATCGAGCAGAAGTATCATTTTAAATTCAAAGACGCTTTTTTCTTCAAGGATTTTAAGTGTGGATAAGCGATTGATTAAAACCCTTCTACCTTTATTTGCTTCTAGAATAAGAGATTGACTTCCTGCAATGGCCCCAAAGCTTTTGCCTTCTTTCGCTTTTCCAATTGCAGCTTTTTGGTTTTCCTTTGCTTTTTCAAGTGCGGTAAGCAGTTCCTTTGGAGCAGGTTTTTGATTCTTCTTCATCTCGCTGAATAAAGATTCAGCCTTTTGTAATTTATTCTCTGCATCTGAAATAAAGCTAGCTTTAACATGCTCGCGTGCCCCGGGGTAATAAGAATTCAAAGGCAGTTGCACCGGTTCTATTTTTTTAAGGAACGAGGAAAATAGCGCAGGGACTCCGGGGGCAATGCTTCCTTTTTCATTGATACGGTTTCTTTCATCCCCGCTTGAATAGAACCAAGTTTTAGCCTCTAGGTTTTTATCAAACACCCGAATAGACCCCAGTCTTTGAATTTTTCTTAGCGTAGAATAATCATACTCCTGAAAAATCCCCGGGTCAGGTTCCCCAGGTTCACGCTCTTGCCTTAAACTGATTGGTTCAAAAAACGCACGCAGTTTGAAATAATCTTCCTGAGTAATCGGGTCGTATTTATGATCATGACAATGGGCACAATTAAAAGTCAAACCAAGAAAAGCCTTGCCCGTATGTTCAACAATACTTCGCATCCAATCATTGGGATTAAGAGCATACCAGTTGCGCACAAGGTATCCCGTGGCATGCGCTGCATTCTGATCTTCGGGCAATATTTCATCCGCTGCCAGCATTTCATGGATCATTCTGTCGTAACCCTTGTTGTCATTTAACGACTGAATAATCCAGTCGCGCCAACGCCAAATTTGAGGCGCACTATTCCAAACATCGGGAACATATCTTCGCCCGTACCAATCTGCATAATGCCAAATATCCATCCAATGCCGGCCCCATCTTTCCCCATGCCGCGTATCTGCTAACAACCGATCTGCTACCTTCTCATACGCATCTACGGATGAATCATTTAAGAACTGGTGAATTTCGCTAGGGGATGGCGGAAGGCCGATGAGATCTAGATAAAGTCTTCGTAAAAGGTTTTGCTTGTCTGCTGGTGGTTGCAGTTGCAAACCTTTTTCTTGGAGCTTTGCGATGATAAAAGAGTCAATTGGGTTAGCCATTGGGGGAAGATTTTTTAGCAGAGGAGGATTCTTAAGAACAAGCTTTTGAAACGCCCAATGCAACTTAGGGTCTTTTTCCGGCAGATCATCTACAGGAGTAGTCGCCC
>Ga0335396_10000684_pt1 | contig 46405 bp, 29 predicted proteins | sample FRY02_FD_205743 | JGI IMG/M metagenome (GOLD analysis project Ga0335396, IMG submission 205743) | Freshwater microbial communities from Lake Fryxell liftoff mats and glacier meltwater in Antarctica - FRY-02 (spades assembly) (version 2) | ecosystem: Environmental > Aquatic > Freshwater > Ice >...
GAAATTTGTGATGAAGTTAATATGCCAGGTAATAATTGTAATGACCTAAATATATCACTTTCTCCGCCGATTCTAATTTCTTTCAGCTGCTCAATAGGGATATTTACTTTACTAATAGTAATTTGTCTTTTGTCTTCATATTTATTTGCATAAACTGAAACTTCATCTGATTTTACATTTTTTGATGTTGTTAGAAGAAAATCTAATCTTTTAGATTCTCCTTTTTCAAAATTTACTTCTTTCTCCAAAGTTTCATAACCAACACTTGTAATAATAATTACTTGTTTGCCTACTGGTATCTTTTTGATTGAGAAAAAGCCACTCTTATTAGTGTATGCTCCCAACTTTTCATCTTTAATTTTCACCGTGGCGCCAATCAAAGTTTCTTTGTCAGAAATACCGATTACCAAGCCCGAAAGGTTTGCTGTTTCTTCATCTAAAGTATTTAAAGTATTTAAAGAATTATTATTCGCTATATTTTTACTTAATAATTTTGTACCAAAAAATAAATTACAGAAGCTAAAAGCAATTATGATTAATAAAAAATATTTTGATATTGAATTGAATTTCATTTTTGAAGTTATGTTATTGTGTTTGTTGCCAACAAACACAATAAAAATATATAAATGTATCTTTTTTGGGTTAAACTTTATTTTATAAAGTATTCTTAAAAAATATTATGTTGTTAATTAATAAGTTATTGTTCATTTTATTTTCTTCCACCATTATTAATTTCAGATTTAATTTAACTGCTAAAATTTCAAATGTTTTCCGTGAATAAAAGTTAATATGTGTAATATCATTTTTATACCACCAATTTCCAAAATTATTTGCTAATAATTCAAAATCAAACAATCCTGTAAAATCATTTGTAATATTATCTAATAATTGAGTTTCTATCACCAAAACACCATTATCTTCCAGCAAATCTTTAATAATTGTGAGCTCGTTCAAGGGGTTTCGTAAATGTTCCAAAACCTCAAATGATGTTATTAAATCATACCCTGTGTTCAATAACAATTTTTCATTTTTACTATAATAATTGTCGTAATTAGATGTTTTAATTCTATTTTGATTGAGTTTAGATTTATTAAAATTAAATTCAAATATTTTTGAAAAATTTGGGTATTTACCACAACCAAAATCTAAACTTTTGAACTCATTCAAATCATTATCTTTATTCTCAGAATGAATTAAATCTATTATAATTTTACTAATATTATCAAAAAATTGATTTCGATTGTCCCATCTATTGTTTTTGTTCATTTCACCAGAATTTACTTCAATTTCTTCAGTTTGAATTAAATCCCAATTATGTAAATTATATCTTTCAAGCTCCAATTCATTTGATATATGAAATTCATTTGGTACAAAAATAAAGAAACAATTTCCACAAAAGTTGTACTCTCTATAATAACTCTTCATAATTTTATGTTTGAATATAAATTTAGTCAAAGAGTTACAGATAGGGCAATTATACATAAATTTATGAATATCGATTGTCTAAAAAGTAATAAGTATAAACCAAAATAATGCTTAGGACGAGATTATCACCTAAATCATTGATTGTAGTTAATTAATAAATTCGAACTATTATAAAATATTGGAATAATAATTGGCGAGATTAAGTGCTTTAGTTATTTTTTGTATAAAATTTTTAAATTTAAGATGTTTTTTACAAGAATATCAACATTAGTGATTGGATTAAATTCATAAAATTTCTTACTTGGATGCTTCGAAAATTGAGCATCTCTTAATTTTACTGCATTTTTGATTGCTTTTTCTGTAAGGTGTTTAATTTTATAATATATGTTAGGGTCATTTTTTCGGAAACTAATAAATTTCCTTCTTTTCATAAATTCTATTATTTGATTTGATTCCTTGAACATAGATTTAAAGTATGTAAAATGTAAAAGTATCCATATCTCAAATGAAATTGACGAAAAAGCTATATTTACTTTAAGTTCTTCAGCCAAAGCAAATGTTTCTTTATGTTTCGTATATCCATCTCTGTCAAATACCACCCAAGTTTCATCTATACCTAATTCTTTTCTATTGAATACTTCAAATACCAACTCTTTCGGAGTGTTTTTGAGAGTATTCACTACGATTATTTCAATTGGTTTACCAACAAAATTACAGTCATTTATTAATGATTTGAAATAATTTGGTTCGGTTTTGGCACCTTCACAAATCAAAAAAATTCTTTTTCGAATTAATCTACCAGTTTTTCTTTCTTTACGCATATTTATTAGAAAATTAAAAGATGAAAAATATTTTAAAAAGAGTATAATTTTAATCTATCTATAATCAGTAGCGTAGTTATTGCACTTCGTATAATTCTAATTTATCAATAGAGGGGAGTCCACCAAATCTACCATTTAAATACCAATTTTGTAATGAAATAGCATTTTGTACATCTTTCGAATCAAATTCTGCTAATGAAAACATAACTGAATTACCAAATTTATTTTTCTCCATAAACCAAATCTGGTCCTCTCTAAAATTAATTAAATTTAGTAATGAAGTCTCATGAGTTGTAAAAATTAATTGAGAATTATTTTTGTTAAAATTTTTATCATTGAATAAGTTAATTATATATTCTGTTAAAAGTGGGTGAAAACTTGTGTCCAGCTCATCTATTACAAGTATTTTGCCATTTTCTAATACATCTAATACCATTAGAGCCAAATCAAACATCTTAATTGTTCCTTTAGACTCTTGATTTAACTTAAATTCCACATTACCAATAAACTTTTCGTTCTCAAATAATTTGTGATACAGAATTGGTTCAAATTTTACTTTATTTGTAATATTATCATTAACATAAACTTTTCTGAAATCAACCTCCGAAATGCCTGTATCAGCACTTTTAAGAAATTTTTCAATTCTACTTTTGTTAATATTCAAATTCTCTTCATTTAAAGTAATTATATTAGTTTGTATTAAAATATTTTTTAGAAAATTATCATCTGTACTAACATTAAATTCTACTGTAATATTATTCAAAAAATATAAATATACTTCTTTTAATATTGGAATATTATTATTTGCTCCTTTGGTCAAAAACAAATTATTCTCCAATAATTGTTCAACCAAATTTGCCTTTTTGCCCTTTAGTTTCTTGTCAAAAGTGATTTTTTGTAGTTTTCGCTCAAATAATACAACTTCCTTGTTTTTTTCATTTAATATCAAACTTTCATAAACTACAATTTTCCCATTAAATTCAATTTTATATAAATATCTTTTAATATTGATTATAAATTCAATTTCAAATATTGTAGGCTCTATCGAACAAAATGTGTCTAAACAAAATGGCTCATAAAAGGGGATATTATGACCTAATTTTATATCTGTAGAATTTATAATAAATTGTTTGAGATATAAAATCGCCAAAATTATATTACTTTTTCCAGAGGCGTTGGCACCATACACAACAGCAGAATTTAATAAATCAAAATTCTCATCTGAAATTTCAATTATTTGAGTTGTTTCTTCAGTAACACTTACAACCTTCGAACTACTAAGAGTATTAGAAGTTGTCAAAGATAAAATGGCTTCGTCTTTAATTGAGCGAAAATTCTGAATTGTAAAATCAACTATCATAATAAAATTATTAAATGAAACTATAGCGGTGATTTTTTATCACAAACTAAGGATATTGTCAAATTTATTACACAAAATAATCAAAAACTTAATGAAAAATTATTTTATTTGCAAAATAGAGTGTATTAATATTAAAAACTAATAAAAAATAATAATTAATTAAAAATACTTTTGTAAATTAAAAATAATTCATTTAAATTGTGAGATAATAAAATGCAATATGCCAAAAAAGTTGGCACGGTTTTTTATAATAACTAAATAAATACATCAAAATAAAAATACTTAATTTAATATTATATATTTTGAAATATTATCGAAAAAATTATTGAAAAAATTATTGAAAATTGTAACAACAAAATTTAGAAACTTAATAAAATATAAATAACAAATAGTGTACCAAATAGATAACATATTAATTGATAAAGAAATAATCAAATCTAAATTTTCATGCGATTTAAAGCAATGTAAAGGAGCCTGCTGTACATACCCAGGTGAATACGGTGCGCCAGTCCTGAATGAAGAAGTAGAATTAATTAATAAGTCTATTCCAGCTGCCAAAAAATATCTTTCTCAAAGGTCTATTGATATTTTGGATAATATTGGAGCTGTTGATGGTGATGAAAATGAATTCACTACTGTTGTTATTGACAAAAAAGATTGTGTCTTTGTATTTTATGACAATGATGTAGCAAAATGCTCAATCGAAAAAGCTTTTTTTACTGGTGAAAGTGATTTTCGTAAGCCTTTATCTTGCCACTTATTTCCAATTAGGGTTGGTGATTTTGGTGGCAAATATTTATATTACGAAAAAATTAAAGAATGTAATCCCGCATTAGAAAAAGGGAAAGACCAAGATATATTGCTTGTTACCGAATTAGAAAGTTCTCTCAAAAGAGCCTTCGGTAATAAATTTTATGATCAGTTATTAGAATTAACCAAACAAGAAAATAAATAATATATTTATTTCTAAAAATAGGGGGGACTATGAAGTTCGGTTTAGAATTAAGAACAGCATTAGGGCAAACACTGACGCCACAACAAATACAGTATCTGAAATTACTTCAAATGCCTGTTTTACAGTTGGAATCTCAGGTTAGGCAAGAGATTGAATTAAATCCAATGTTAGAAGATGCAGAAGATTATACCGTTGGTGAATTGAGCTCTGACTCAGATGACCAATATGATGAGTATAAATATAATAATGAAATTGAAGAAGTAAGAACAGACAGTAAAGAAAATTTATCTAGTTATGAAAATTACAATTATGAAGATAATTATAATGAAAATAAATCTTCACAAAATTACAATGAAACTGGAAGTTATGATGATTTTAATTCTAATGAATCAAAATTTCAAGATAAAGAAATTGATGATAAATTAGAACCTTTTGAATTCCATAAAATGTTATGGGATGGCGGTGAAGAATACGGGCAAAATTATAATAACAATGATGACGATGATAATGAACCATTCCAAATAAAAGATAACTCAAGTCTAACAAATGATTTGACACAACAATTAACTATGTTAAATCTTTCGAAAGAAGAACTTTTCCTTGGTCAACAAATCATTGGTAACATTGATGATGATGGTTATCTTAGAAGAGATTTGTCCAATATTGTTGAAGAAACAAATGACTTAATAAAAGAAATTAATTTTGAAGTTTATTATAAAGAATACCAAAAAAGAAATGAAAAAGTAGATAATTTTGTTTTTGAGACTGTAGTTGATGTTGAAAATGATGAAACTGAATCTATTGCTACAAATACAAATACAAATAATGAAAATCAAAATTCATTAGCTAACTTAGGTATTGGAAATAAATATTACCAAGAATTTGCCCATTTGTTCAACAAACCGAATGAACAAACAAAAGCTAAAAAAACTAAAAAAGTAGATTTCGGTGATATGCACGAAAATCCAGCTTTAAAATATGCTCTTTCTCCTGAAAGTGCAAAAACTTTAACTAACGTTTATCAATCTAAACCAGAAATTATTGAAAGATTAGAGAATAAAATCAATTCTAATTCTATAAAGAAAATTGAAAATTATACTCTAGACATTAAGGCGCAAGTTCTACTAAAAGAAATAACTATTGAAGATGCCGAAAAAGTATTAAAATGCATACAAAATTTGGAACCTGCAGGAATTGGAAGTCGCTCTATTCAAGAGTGTCTTTTGGCTCAGTTACATTCTGTTATCAATCCAAATCCATCTCAATTATTAGCAAAAGATATTTTAGAAGATCATTACGATGCTTTTTCCAAAAAACACTATACCGTAATTGTAAAAGCTTATGGAATTAATGAAGATGTACTGCGTGATGTAATTGACGAAATTAAAAGACTTAACCCAAGACCGGGCGGTGGAGATTATCAATCTGAAATGAATACTGTTATTCCTGATTTTAGTATCGAAATTGAAGATAAAACCAATGATATTCTTATTACAGTTAATGATGGTAGATTGCCAGCTCTTAAGCTTAGCAAAGCATATCAAAATATGAAAAAAGAAGCTAAGTTTAAGTTATATAACAAAGAAACAAGAGATTGGATTAGAAATAAATACGAAGATGCAAAATTTTTAATTCAAGCCCTTAGACAAAGAAAAAACACAATGTTAAAGGTAATGACATCTATTGCTGGGTTACAAAAAGACTTTTTTACAATTGGTCCTTCATCGCTAAAGCCATTAATTTATAAAGATGTAGCAGAAGATACAGGATTAGATATTTCTACTGTGTGCCGTATTGTAAATGGTAAATATGTACAAACTGACTTTGGTACTTTTGAATTGAAATATTATTTCAGTGAATCTCTGCCAACAGACGAAGGCGAAGAAGTATCTACAAGAGTAATCAAACAAATTCTAAAAGAAATTATAGATACAGAAAACAAAACTAAACCATTTAGTGATGATAAATTAAGTAAATATCTCAAAAAACGTGGATATAATGTTGCTCGTAGAACAGTTGCCAAATACCGTGAACAACTCAAAATTCCTGTTGCAAGATTAAGAAAAGAAATCTAATTCTGAAAAATCTAAGATGATTTACAACGTAAAAAAGCGTGTTTCGGCACGCTTTTTTTGTTTATTCACCTCTTTAAAACCTACCTAGGGGCGGGTCGTGAAAATTCATTTTCACGGGGTGGGGTCATAGTCTCCATATGGAAACATCAAGTTCAAAATATACAAATAGAAATATTATCCTCTATTCATCCAACCTTATATATTAATTTAAGACATTATATTGACAAGTCGGTTGCTAAAAGCAAACAGGTGGTGTTATCTCTGAAAACTGCACTAAATTACACTATTTTTAGTGTACTGCTCCCATTAATTAGGACACTTTATTTTATTTTGAAAATTTTTTAGTTCTAACAAATATATTATGTGCTATTGTTTTCAAACTCATTATTTTTCTTTGTTTTTTTAATTAATTCATTTAATATTTCTTCTTCTTCATCATCTATTTCTTTTGCTTCTAATCGCTTGCGATTATCATCAAATATTTGATATTGTTTTTGAGTAAATTTTTTTGCTTCATCTTGACTAATTTTACCCAAATTAGAAAGTATCTTTTTTCTACTAAATGCAATAATACCATCAACTTCTGCTTTCCAAAAATCTAAACTAAGTTCGTTTTGGTCTTTTACTCTCAATTCAGCTGTATCCAAAAATAGTGTTACCAACCGATTAAGGGTATCAATTTCGTCTTCATACAAGTAATTTTTGGCAATAAAGATATCTTCTTTTCTTACACGGCTCCCTTTCCAAGATGTTAAACCCATATTTGGCAAATCTGCTTTGGCTCTGCTCATGATTATTTCGGCTGCCGTTTGTTTGGTTGTAGCATATAGCAATTTATTTTGTGTTTCTGCAAAAAACAAATCAGTTTTCTTGTCCGATTTATCATAATCTTGGCTAAGAACAAATAGGTCACGGATTTTTTGATAAAACCTTTTTTCTGATGCTCTTATATCTCTAATACGAGCTAATAATTCGTCAAAATAATCTTTGCCAAATTGTTTGCCTTGTTTCAATCTTTCATCGTCTAAAACAAAACCCTTTATGATAAATTCTTTTAAAGTGGCAGTTGCCCAAATACGAAATTGTGTAGCTTGTTTGCTATTGACCCTATAGCCCACAGCTATAACAGCATCAAGGTTATAAAATTCAACATTTCGTTTTACATTGCGACTCCCTTCTTTCTGAACTATTTCCAAAATGGAAATAGTTGCTATTTTATTTAATTCGCCATCTTCGAAAATATTATTTAAATGTTTACTGATTGCCGGCACTTCAACACCAAATAATTCTGCCAATGATTTTTGAGTAAGCCAAAATGTATCGTTTTCATAACGAACTTCTATTTTTACTGTCCCCTGTGGAGTTTGGTACAAAATTATATTATTCATATTTTTTTTAAATATCTGGGTTTTTGACCAATATAGTAATGGAAATTGGAGTTCGAGTGCCAAGTCCAAATACTACACTCAACGGCACTCCATTTTCATTTTTTCTAAATGTAGAGACGACAGGCGGGTCGTCTTCCTACTCTTAATTTTGCAGTCAAATCTTAAAATTTGCTGGATTAAGGGTGGGGTTCCCCTCAAAAACCACACTCTTCCCCATATATATATATTACAGCATTTTATCAACCGTTGGGTAAACTTTACAATTGATTCATTTATATTATCTTTCTTCTATTGGTAATTTAATTGTAAATGTTGTACCCTTATCAATTTCACTTTCTACATTGATTTCGCCACCCATTACTTGTACATATTTTTTTGTTAATGTAAGTCCCAATCCTGAACCCTCAAAATTCCTATTAATACCCTCACTTACTTGTCTAAACTCTTCAAAAATAGTAGTAAAATACTTTTCTTCGATTCCTATTCCTGTATCATGAATCTTTAAAACTACACATTTTTTATAGTTAGAAAGTTTATCATCTTCAGAAATCATGTCTAACTCAATTTTTATACCACCTTTTAATGTATATTTTATTGCGTTGCTAATCAAATTACTCAATATACTATATAAAGCTTTTTGGTTAGATTTGATAATAAACTCTTCATATTTAGAATTTAAAGTTAAAAATAAATTTTTGGAATTTGCAAACTTTGAAAATAATTCAATATTGTCTTTTATTAATTGAATTATATCTAAATCATTATAAACTAATTTATTTACGCCAGATTCGATTGTAGAAATATCTAATATTAAATTTAATGTTTCCATTAATCTTTGTGCACTTAAATAAATCAATTCACTTATTTCTTTTACCTCTTCAATATCATCAATACTCTTCATAAAATCAGAAAATCCTATTATCCCATTCATTGGTGTACGTAGTTCGTGGCTCATATTTGCCAAAAAACTTGATTTTAATCTACTCATTTCTTCCGCTGACTCTTTTGCCTTTATAAGTGTCATTTCAGTTTCTTTAATCTTTCTAATATCTAAAAAAGAAATTAAATTTACATATTCATCATTTAACTTGATTTTTTTAGTAGAAGTCAAACACTCAATCTCTTCCCCAGTCGTTGTTTTTAAAATTAAATCTATGTTGTTTAATTCTCCGGTTTCTTCAATTTCTTTTAAAATTTCATTTTTATCAATTTTACTAACATAAAACTGATCTGTAAATTTCCCAATTAAATCATTTGCATTTTCACCTAATAATTTTACCAAACTATTATTAACCATAATAATTTCACCATTACTAATTTTTGCAATTACAAATGGCACTGGGGAAAAGTTAAAAATATCTTCTAAACTTTTTCCCCTTTCAATTAGTAACATTTCATTATTCTTCCTTATTGTAATATCATTTTGGAAAAATACATGGTTAGTAACTTTACCCTTTGCATTTTTAATTGTAGTTATTCTTAAATGATTCCAGAATTTTGTTCCATCTTTTTTATAATTTATTAACTCTCCTTCAAAATCATTTTTTTCAACTATCGCTTTACGTAATCTGTCTAATGTTTCACCAGCCGAATCCGGTCCTTGTAAAAACCTACTATTTTTACCGATGGCATCTTCTTTAGTATAGCCAGTCAATTCAGTGAATCTATCATTTATATATATTAAAGGAAAATCTGGTTGGTTAGAGTCAGAAATTGCAATTCCCTCAAGTGAACTTTCCACTGCTTTTTTATTAAGCATTAACTCAACTTCATCATTTTTCCTTATTGTAATATCATTTTGAAAGCCAACATAATGAGTAACTTTACCCTCTGTATTTTTAATTGTAGTTATTCTTAAATTATTCCAGAATTTTGTTCCGTCTTTTTTATAATTTATTAACTCCCCATCAAATTCTTTTTTATCAATTATCGCTTTACGTAATCTTTCTAATGTTTCATTATCTGTATCTGGACCTTGCATAAACCTACAATTTTTGCCATAAATATCTTCTCTATTATAGCCAGTCAATTTTGTGAATCTATCATTTGCATAAATTATAGGAATATCTGGTTGGTTAGCGTCAGAAATTACAATTCCCTCAATTGAACTATCCACTGTTTTTTTATTCAGTATTAATTCTTCTTCAATATTTTTTCTTAATGTTATATCATTGCGAATAGATAATAATTGAGTTACTTCGCCATCGGAATTCGTAAAAGGGATTATAAATGTATCAACCCAATAATAAGTTCCATTTTTAGCCCTATTTTTTACCTCATTTCTCCAAGTTCTACCAGATAATATGGTACTCCACATTTCAGCCCAAAATTCATTTTTGTGGAATCCAGAGTTAATCATTCTATGATTTTTGCCTATTAATTCAGATTCTGAATATCCACTTATTTCTATAAAATTTTGATTTACAAGAATAATATTGCCTTCAATATTTGTTTTAGAAATAATTGATGCACTATAAACTGCATTTTTAAAATCTAAAGCAGATTTATTAACTTTAATTATTTCTTCCTCAATTTTTAATTTCTCAGTAACATCATTTGCCAAAACAAGTTTTGCTCTCCTACCTTCATAAATTATTTCATGCCTAATAATTTCAACTTCAATTAGTTCTTTATTTCTTTTTTGATGAGTATAAATCCCAACATTTAAAAGTCCAGGAACATTTGGTTTTATAGAAATTAGAAATGAATCAATTTCTTTCTCAGGTCTAATATCTAAAATTGTTAATTTTAAAATTTCCTCCAGCGAATACCCATATTTTTCACAAAATGCCTCATTCACATTTAAGTATTGTAGAGTTTCAGCATCAAATATTGATATAGGCATTGGATTATTATCAAATAATAATTTATACTTTTCTTTTTCATTTTTTAGATTTAGTTCTAAAGTCTTTTGTTCTGTAATATCTTGGAAAATTCCAGTTAGTTTTATCGGCTTCCCATCAACCATAGTTACTTTACAAGTAGTTCTTACATCAATTAATCTACCTTTGGCTGTATATGTTTGTAAATACAAATCATAACCAGTTCCTACAGTTGTAGCAAGTTCTAATGCTTTGACAAGTATTACCTTGGACTCTGGTAAATAATATCCTACGACAACATCTACAGTTGGATTAAATTCTTCTGGAATAGTCTCGTGTAATTTATAAGTTTCAGCTGTCCAATACAAGTTATCAGTTATTAAATCTAATTCCCAACCACCAAGTTTGCTGATTGATTGAGATTCTTCTAATAGTTTTAGATTTCTATCAAGATCATCATTTATTACTTTTTGATGTGTAATATCTTTGAATGAAGCAACTGAACCAATAATTTCATTATTTAATGGATTAAATATAGGTTTTGAATTAATTGTAGTCCATATTAATTCTCCATTTGGTTTGTGTATACCCATAATAATATTATTAAGAGCAATTCCTTCTTTAAAAGATAAAGTAATTGGATATTCTTCAGATGGAAAATCAGAACCATCTTCTTTAATTGCTCCCCACATTGGGTCAAATGCAGTTAGACCCAATAATTGTTCTAAACTTATTCCAAGAATTAATAAAGCACTCTCATTGGCATCTGTAAAATAACCATTTTTATCTTGTATTATTATTCCTTCTTGCAAGAATTGTATTACTGATTTATATTTATCATCACTTTTATTTAGCTCTTGTTCAGCTGATTCCATATCAGTAATATCAGCCATATTATTAGATTTTGAATTCTCAACATCTAATAATAATTTAGCAATAAGTTCTTCTTTTAGTTGAAGTTCTTTTTTTAAATTTAATATTTCATTTTTAGTTTTCATTCGCCAATCGCTCCTATATCTAAAAAAGCATTTGTTGCAATTAAAAGTTAAATCCTGTAATACAAAAAAAATATTTTAAATCGATTTATGCAAAAACTAATTCATTATATTAGCATAATAAAAAATAAAATAATTGTATATGTTAAATATCAACTTAACTAAATATAAACTGAAATACAAATTATATTTTAAAAATAGAAGTTTAAATATAAGTTAATTATTTGTGATTATTTTCTGCAATAAAGATATATTGATAATGAAATAACATCTAAAATATTAACCATCAAAAAAAAACCATAAATACTTCTATCTATGGCTCTTCTAAAAAAAAAATACTAAAAAAATAATAAATATCTTTAATGCTTAAAGTGTCTTGCACCCGTAAATATCATAGCAATATTGTTGTCATCTGCCGCCTTTATCACTTCCTCATCTCTAACTGAACCACCAGGCTGAATTACTGCTGTAACTCCCATTTCAGCTGCCTGAAGTAGCCCATCTGCAAAAGGAAAAAAAGCATCAGAAGCTAATACCGAACCTTTCAACTCTAAACTCATTAATTTGGCTTTTTCTGTCGCAATTCTACTCGAATCTACTCTTGACATTTGCCCCGCTCCAATGCCCAAAGTTCTGTCTTTGGCAGCAAACAAAATAGCATTAGATTTGATGTGTTTACTTACCTTCCAAGCGAACATCAAACCCAGCATTTCATCATTAGTTGGTTGCCTTTTTGTAACTACTTTCAAATCCTTTTCGTCATATAATATGTTATCTGTGGATTGAATCAAAATCCCACCAGCAACAGATTTTATTTCATATCTTAAACTATTTTTTAATAAACTGTAATTAGCTTTGATTAATCTTCTATCTTTTTTCTTACTCAATAATTCAAATGCTTCGTCCGTATAACTTGGTGCTATCAATACTTCAGCAAATAAACTATGGATTTCCTCAGCAGTTTTTAAGTCTATTTCGTGTGTAAATGAAAGAATTCCACCAAAAGGGGAGACTGTATCAGTTGCAAATGCTTTTTGATATGCGTCAATTAATGACTCACCAACCGCTACTCCACAAGGGTTAGTATGCTTTATAATAGCAACTGCATACTCATTTTCAAATTCTAATATTATTCTCGAAGCAGAGTCGATATCCAAAATATTATTATATGACAACTCTTTGCCGTGTAATTTTTCAAATATTTCACTAAATTCAGAAGTAGTAGTTACTTCGCTATTTGGGATATAACTACTTTTGCTATATAGTGCAGCCGTTTGAAATGGATTTTCGCCATATCTCAAACTATATTCTTTTTTCAATCCCAGACTATATTTATTTGGGAAATTATTATTATTATAAGTATTAAAATAATCAGAAATCATTGCATCATAAAACGCTGTTGTAGAAAATACCTCACCGGCAAACTCTCTTCTAATATCCAACGGCACACTCATATTATTTTCTTTCAAAATATCTATAATTTGAGTATATTTTTCTGGATTTACGACAGTAAATGTCCATTTGTAGTTTTTAGCAGATGCCCTTAGCATCGCTGGACCGCCAATATCAATATTTTCTATCAAATCACTATGACTAGAATTTGCATTTTTTAGAGTTGATTCAAATGGATACAAATTTATTACAACCAAATCTATTGATTTAATTTGATTTTCAGTCATTTCGCTAATATGTTTTTCATTACCCAAATCAGCAAGCAAACCACCGTGCACTTTTGGGTGAAGTGTTTTGACTCTACCACCCATAATCTCCGGGAAATCAGTTAACTCCGATATTGACTTTGCTTTTATACCATTTGAAATCAAAGTAGCTTTTGTGCCGCCAGTAGAGTAAATCTCAACTCCCATTAATTCTAACTCTCTTGCAAAATCCACTATATTTGTTTTGTCAGAAACTGACAATAATGCTGTTTTTATTTGATGATTATCTGGATTATTCATTTTTTTATTTTTATTATTTTCTTTAGATTTTCTTTTAATATTCTTTAAATAATTTTAGTTGTATTTAATTTTAACTCAAAAACTTCTGATTGTTTTTATTCATTGTTCTTAGCAACACCGATGCTCTATATCTATCTTCTCTGTATAACTCATACAAATTATCTAAGGTAATTAATATTTTATCAATACCTATTTCATCAGCCCATAACAACAAACCTTTTGGATAGTTTACTCCTTTTGTCATCGCTAACTCAATGTCATTAATTGATGCAATATTATAATATACGGCATCTGCTGCCTCATTAATCAACATTGCCAATACCCTCATAAATATTACATTACCTAAATTTATATCTTCATTTGGTATAACTTTTACAGCATTTTCTGAATAATCATAAAATCCTTTACCAGATTTCAAACCAAATTGTCCAGACTCAAACAATCTTTTTTGGGAAATAGATGGCTTAAATCTTGGGTCATAAAACATATCTTTCCAAACTGTCTCTGTAACTACATAATTTACATCATGCCCAATATAATCCATAAGTTCAAATGGACCCATTCGGAAACCGCTAATAGTTTTTAATGCCCAGTCAATTGTTGCTACGTCAGCAATATTCTCTTCAAAAATTCTAATCGATTCACTATAAAAAGGACGGGCAATTCTATTAACTATAAACCCAGGTGTATCTTTGGTTAATATAGTTAGTTTACCCCAATTATCAATCAGAGTTTTTGTTTGATTCAATACGTCAGAACTTGTCAGTAAACTTGGAATAATCTCAACCAATGGTAAAATTTGTGCTGGGTTAAAGAAATGTATGCCCAAAAATCTTTCTTTGTATTTAAGTTTACTTGTTAGCGAAGCTATTGAAATTGATGAAGTGTTAGTGCCAATAATACAATTTGGCGATACTAATTCTTCAACCTTATTGAATATATTTTGTTTGATTTCTAAATTTTCTACTATTGCCTCAATCACCAAACTTGAATTAGATATATCCTCCAATTTGGTAGTGAACTTAATATTATTTTTGATTTTATCAGATTTATCTTGACTAAATTTTCCTTTTTCTACCAATTTATCTAATGATACAAACAATTTTGTTTTGGATTTATTTATTACGTCCTCATTTATATCATATACTATTGTATTATGACCATAGTCGGCAGAAACTTGTGCTATTCCAGAACCCATTGCACCGCAACCAATAATTGCAATGATTGAATTTTTATCCAAATTATAATTTTCCACGCTTTTTCTGTCCTATTTTTACTTTTCTATACTAAATCTAAAAACAAATTTAGATTTATCAATAATTAATAACCCAAAATTAACTCTTATATATTAACAAAAAAAATATTAAAAAATTTAATTACCAACATTCAATATCATGCTTTTGTTTTTAATTAATCATAAAGGTGCGTTTCCAAAGATATAATTTCACTTATTTTATCTTTAATATTATTTTCTAATTCCAAAATATCATCTTGTAAATCTGGCTCAAAAATCCAATCTTTTTCATCTATTTTTTCTAATATATCTTTTGTAAATACAAATTGAAATCTGATTTTATTTTCTGGATACAAATTACTCATCATATATTTATACATTGTAGCTTGCATTCTGTAGTTATCACGTGTGTTTTCATCTACGTTTAGGTTAGTTTTCCAGTCCAAAATAATTATTTCATTTGATTTATTTTTGTAAATTAAATCTAAATTTCCATTCAAAAAGTGAAGTGTTTCATTATCTTTTATTTTGTAAAATGGAATATTCAAACTAAATTCAGTTTTTATATTTTCGTAGTTTTCATAAATTGAAGACAAGAATTGTGAGCCACTTATTTTATTCAAAATCAGCTTGATTTTCTCTACTTTTTCCTCATTCAATAACTTATATTGATTTTTACATTCGATTATCAAATCATCTAAAATATCATTATTAAGCTCGAGTGTAATTTTATCGAACAAAAATTTGATGTTTTGCATAATAAAGTGAAAAGACAAACCAAATTCTGCTGCAGTTTTTAAGTTCAAATCCTTTTTATCATATATCTCTTTAGTGATTTTTTCTTTTGTCGCTTTATTAAAAATACTAAAATTATACAAATCAAATTCATCAAATTCACTCAAATAATTCTTTTCTGATTTCTCTTCCTCCTCTAATTGTAACGCCAATCTATCGTTCATTCCCAAAAGATATTTGAACTCATAATTTAATTTTTGTGAATTTAAGCTAAGTAATTTTGTAGCAGAGAAAAACTTATCTTTCACCTCAAAAATGTAATTTTTATTTTCAATATTATTAACTTTATCATTATCATCATTATCATCATCATAACCAACTTCGCCATCTTCACTTAATACTGTGTTATTATAATTGTTTTTATTATAATTATTATTATTTACTAACTCACTATCTTCAACACTATCACCTAAATCAGCTTTATAAAATAACTTTAAATTAATTGGTATTTTGTATTCAATTTCATTCGATTCACTGCTATTATCATAAAATTTTACGAGTCGTTCCATTGTGCTTTCATACAATTTACCTTCTGTTATATACACTTTCAACTCTTTAAGAATATAATTTGGTATTATATATTTTATAGAATTATCATCCCTTGTGTCAAATGTACCATTTTTACTGATTTTATAAGTTAGCTCGTGAATAACACAAAATACATTTATTGCTCGAGTAAAAGCAACATAAGTAAGATTTAAAACTTCTAATTCTTCATACTTAGCTTTATTTTGCTGAAAAGACAAATGCTTTAACCTTGTGTTATTTAAATGCTGATTATAATTGTTAAGTTTTGATGCTATATTTTCAATAGAATTATCTTTCAGTATTTTGTTTTCTCTTAAATATTCCTTATCAAAAGTTGCTAAAGCTTCGAAATTATTGATTATTCCTGTTTCCCTTTCTAAACTTTCTTTGCGAACCATTGAACTCACAGCACCAACTAAAATAACTACAGGAAATTCAAGACCTTTAGAATTATGAATGGTCATAATTGATACACTATTGTCTTCTTTTTTTGAATCTAAAGTTTCTTCATCATCTTTTAACTTTAAATTTTTGACCTGATTAATTAATTCGCTAAAATCTACAAATCCATCTTTTTCTGTATTATGAATTAACTGCAAAAATTTATTGATATTTAGATGCAAAATATTAATTTCATTTTGTCCAATAAATTGCTCTAAGTTATTATAAAAATAGTTGTTTTTTAAAAACATTATTAATAATTCTGAAGCAAAAACTTTACTATATAACTTTAAGTATGAGTTTATTTCATTTAACATATTTTGGATATAAATCAAAAAATCCAAATTGTCTAATATCTCTTGCTTATTAATAACATTATTATTAGTAGAATTAAAATTACTCGAATTAACTGCATCAATATCCAAATTCAAATCATTTATTAATTTTAATTTACTCCAAAGACTATAATATTTAACTTCCTCTGGGTTGACATTATTTAATTTTAATATTAAGTTAATCGTAAAAAACAAGGTTTCATCATCAAATCCATAAAATTTAGACAGCAAAAGATCATATAAAGCATTATTATTAGTATTATCAAAAACAAACTCTAAAAATCCAATACAGGCGACAATTATTTCATCTTCGTAAAATTTAGTATTTTTACCTAGTTCATAATTAATTTGTTTTTTATCAAAGACCTCACTTATTTTATTAATATCAAGTTCTTTAAAATTATTTCTACTCAAAATTGCTATATCTCGAAACTCTATTTTTCTTTCAATTGTTTCATTATCTTTATTTTTATCTAATATTTTGTGATTTTCTACTAAATCTAAGATATACTTTGAAACTTCTTCCCAGTTTTTAGTTTTCTCCTCCGAATCATTTTTAACTGGACTTTTAGCCTTCTCATTATCATTATTTTTGTTTTTTTCTTCAACTTTTTTATAACCCAAAATAATATCAATCCTACCAAAATTTTCAAAAGATTTATCATATTTAGATGGATTTTCCAAATATTTTATTTCATCAGGATAATACTTATTTGTTGGATACTTTAAATTATTATATTCAAAACTTATATCATCAGCCTCAATAAAGGTATTATCAGCCTTTTTATCAACATAATCACCAACATTCTTATCTATATCACTCTTTATTACAATCACTTCTGAAGTAGTATTCTCAAGAGCAACATTTTTTTTATTTTTACTACTTTTAGTATTTCTAGTTTTAGTATTACTTGTTTTAGTATTCTTAACCCCTGGAATTTCGGTTTTCTTCTCTTCAAGAAATCTATTAAAAAAATCATTTACATAAGATGATAAATTTGGTGTTGAACGATAACTTGTTTCCAAATAATTTTCACTAACTCTATTCGTATTTTTGTAATGTTCTTTAGTTCTATTAAAAATCCTAATATCACTTCCACGAAACTTATATATTGATTGTTTGGGGTCACCGACAAAAAATAAACTCATTTTAGGATTCTTTGCTGACAAAGTTTCAAAAATGCTTGTTTGGATAATATCTGAATCTTGAAATTCATCAATCATTAAGTATTCAATTCTATTTGCGAATTGTTGAGTAATTTCTTTATGATTCTCATCTTTCAAAAACTTTTCGACTAATGATAATTGTTGGTCGTAATTTATTATATTATATTTTTTATAAATTCCATTAATGATTTTGAAGTATAATCTTATCAATAAAAGTAAATCTTCATTAAATTCTTTTGCATATTTATAAATATCATTTTCATCATTTGTAAGGTTGATTTTCATTGCAAAATAGTCTATCGCCTCATCAATTTTTTGTATATTTACTTCTTTAGCAATATCTTTAAAAAATGTTTTTAAATTAGATTCTTTTGAATGGCCATTTTTATCACTTTCAGCAAATAAATTATAGAATATGAAAAGTAATTCGGTTATTTTTTCAAAGTCATTATGACCGTCTATTTCATTTTTAATATTAAGATTTAGATTATACTTCTCATTGTATAATTTTAGTAAAATTGGGTCGTTTAATATTATAAATGCTTCTTCAAAAGATAATATGGTTAAATAAAACTCATTTACTTTATAATCAGGTTCTATATCCATTTCATAATAAAATTCTTTTATTATTTTAACACAAAATGAATGGATAGTTGATACATTAAATTGGAATATATTTTCAATAAAAAAGTCTATAAACTTTATATTCAAATAATAGTTAAATAGTTCATTATTATTTATAATCAAATCAAAAACATTATGATTTTCGAATAACTTTTTTATATCTTCTTCTTCTTTGATATTTTCTTTGATTTTATCATTTTGAATATTTTTAAAGAACTCCGCAATTTCTATAATATTTAAATTATTTTTTTCAATAAAAGATTTAAAATTATTATAATTTTCGCTCTTAATTTCTTTTAACTTTTTTAATTCTTTTTGTTGTAGGTCAAAGCTTGTTTTTTCTGAAAATGAGCAAATCACAAAAAAGTAAAAGTTGAAATTATCCTTTAAATCTTCAATAATCTCTTTTAGGATTATTTCCTGATTTGCAATTATATTCTTAGAATCTACTGATGTAATATTTGATTTGTTATCTTCAAATCTACCAATTGTCTCAATACTTAGTTCATCTAATTTAGTATTTATGATATTTTTAAATCTTTCAATCAATACAAATGTTTTTCCCGAACCAGCATTTGCAATCAAAAATTGCGAGTGTTTTGGGTCACTTCCTAATTCTTGTTCTTTATTTAAAGTTATTCTATTCATTTTAAATGTTTTATTCTTTATTTACTTTTCTGTTTTTATATTTTATAATTTAATAAAAAATAAAAACATATAATACACTTGTCTAATAATATTTAATTTGACATCAAAATTTTGTCGTAAATATCACAGTTCAAATAAAAAATAATAAATTAAAAAGAATAATTTGTTTTTTAATTTATATTTCCGTAATTTTGTAATCCAAACATCGCGGGGTGGAGCAATAGGTAGCTCGTCGGGCTCATAACCCGAAGGTTGCAGGTTCGAGTCCTGTCTCCGCTACTACCTAAGTTGGTTCGCTAACTTTTGTAATTCATAAATTAAACTCCTTTAATAAATGATGAAACGTTCTAAAGTAATTTAGAACGTTTTTTTTTGTTTATGAAAAATTTCACTTTTGGTTTAACATCCCAAACCACCAACACTAAATTTTCCAACCCAAAAATCACACCGTAATTTCTACCCTAAATTTCTACTCTAAAATCACACCCTAAATTTTCCACTTTATATTATTTTCACATTATTAATTTTGAATTAAATAATTATAATCTTAATTTTCATATATGAAAAATGACAATAATGAAAATGAATTACAAAAAGAAATTAAATTAAATAAAATTTTAAAAAATGTTTTTGGTTATGATGAATTTAGAAATAGTCAAAAAGAAATAATTGTTTCGATTTTAGAAAAAAAAGATACTTTTGTTATTATGCCTACAGGCGGTGGCAAATCCCTTTGCTATCAAATCCCTGCAATAATGTCAGAAGGTGTTGCAATTGTCATTTCACCATTAATTTCATTGATGAAAGACCAAGTTGATATCTTAGTCCAAAAAGGTGTTTCTGCTGGATTTATCAATAGTACAATTACCCAAGAAGAATATACCAAAATAGTCAAAGAGTTAAGAGGGAACACCCTCAAACTACTTTATATAGCTCCAGAAAGATTAGAAAATGAGAATTTCCTTAAATTCTTAGCCAAAATCAATATTTCATTTGTTGTTATTGACGAAGCACACTGCATTTCAGAATGGGGTCACGACTTCAGACCGTCTTACACCAAAATAAATAGAATATTTAATTATATTGATAGAAAATCTATTATTGCATTAACAGCAACTGCGACCAAAAGTGTCGCTAAAGATATAATTAAACAATTATCTATTGCTTCTCCAGAGATATTTATTTCCGGATTTGATAGACCTAATTTATATTATGATATCGTCCAAACCAAAAATAAAGATTTGGAAATATTGATAATTGTTAAGGAATTAATCAAAAAATATAAAAGTAACAAATTTTCTATTGTTGTCTATTGTAGTTCCAGAAAGAATGTCGAAAAAATAAATGATATATTATTCGAGAACAAAATAAAATCTCTAATTTATCATGCAGGGCTTGATGACTCCACAAGAACAAATACCCAAGAGCAATTTCTCAATAGCGAAATTAATATTATAATAGCTACAAATGCTTTCGGAATGGGAATTGATAAAGATAATGTAAGGGCAGTAATTCATTATGATATGCCATCTTCTATCGAAGCCTATTACCAAGAATCTGGGCGAGCTGGTAGAGATGGTTTAGATGCTGATTGTTTGTTACTATACACTCCCGAAGATAGATATCTAAATGAGTTTTTTATTCAAATCTCCACTCCAAAACTTGAAGAAATAGAATTAGCATATAGATTATTAATTAAATTGGATAATGATAATTCAATGACAAATAGTTTTGCGACTCTTTCACGTAAAATTGCCGCATTGACCAACTTAAATCCGAAAATGATTGATAATATTATCAACATTCTAAAAAAATCAAATCTTATAATTCTTACTCAACAAGTCCAAAAAATTGAAATTAAGTTAAAAGCTGAAATTAATGATTTCAAAGAGTTAATCAGTCATTATTATGGGCGTGAAAAGTATGTTTTGGAGTCGTTTTTGAGATATTTACCCAATGATGCTTTTTACAATTATGTTGAATTTGATAAAAACTATTTTCTTAGAAAATATGAAATCAAAAAAGAAGAATATGATAATATTATAAATAAATTAAATTACCTAAAACACATTGATATTAAAGATTATGGCGAAATAAGTTTGGAGCTTAAACATAAAAATAATACAGAAATTACTACATTTGTTGATATTTTAAACAACAACTATTTTGATTATAATTTAGTCCTAAATCTAAAAAAATCACAAAGACAAAAAATAGATTTTGTACAAAATTATGCAGAAATATCAAGTTGCAAACGTAATTATCTTTTAGATTATTTTGAAAATGAATACCCAGAAACAAATGTAACTAAATATAAATCAAATAAAAAAAATTGTGGTAATTGCGCATATTGCAATAACATTAAATTTATGCCTACTTCTTGGTCAAATAATAGAAATAAATTAAATTTATTCTTGAAACGACTTATGGTATATTGGGATTTTGATAAAATATTAAAGAATACCGATGATTTAGTTGATTATATTTTAGAATTAGATAAATTCAAAGAAATTGATTTAGGCTTTCTTTTCTATAAAAACAAAAGATTTGTTAAGTTAGTAATTGAAGATTTGATTTGTGAAAGTTTCTTAAAAGAGACATATCTAAAAGATGGTAGAAATAAGTTTTATTTAACAAATAAAATCATCGAATAATATCATCGAATAAAATGGAGAATATATATGAAATTTAGAGCTTATGTGAGTGAAGAAGTTGAAAATGGTAAATATATTAGAAGCATCAAAGAAAAAAATATTGAAGAACTACCCCAAAATGATTTATTAATTAATGTCAAATATTCGACCTTAAATTATAAAGATGCACTATCAGCAAGGGGACACAGGGGTGTATCAAGATACTACCCACATACTCCAGGTATTGATGCAGCTGGCATTGTGGTGGAAAGTAAAAGCCCAAAATTCAAATCTGGGGACGAAGTTGTTGTTACTGGGTATGATTTGGGAATGAATACCGCTGGCGGTTTTGCAGAGTATATTTCAGTTCCAGCAGGGTGGGCAGTCAACAAACACCCAAATTTAACACTCAAAGAGTGTATGATTTATGGCTCTGCCGGCATTACGGCTGCCTTATGTGTTAATGAATTTGAAAAGCATAATATTAATATTGATAGTGGTAATATTTTGGTAACTGGTGCTACTGGTGGAGTTGGCTCTATGTCAGTTGGTATTTTATCCAAAATTGGCTATAATGTAATTGCTGCGAGTGGCAAAAAAGATAAATATGAATATCTATATAATTTGGGTGCTAAAACCATTATTAGTAGGGAAGATGTATTTGATACAACTGATAAACCTTTATTACCCAAAAAGTGGATTGGTGCTATTGATAATGTTGGTGGTAATACTCTATCAACCATATTCCGTTCTACTGATAATAGAGGAATAGTTTGTGTTGTTGGATTAGTTGAGTCAGAAAATCTAAATATTAATCTATTTCCATTTATTATGAGAGGAGTATCATTAATTGGTATTGACAGTGCCGAAAGACCAATCGAATTAAAAGAAAAATTGTGGGAAAAGTTAGCCAAAGAATGGAAATTTGATTATTTTGATAAATTACACAAAGAAGTGAGTTTAGATGATTTGGATATCGAAATAAATAAAATGCTAAATGGCGAACAATCTGGAAAAATAATCGTAAAGATATAAAAAATAATACATTTACACAAAACTAAAAATGAATGTTGAAAAAAAAATAAAAAAAAATTAGGAAATTTGTAAATAAATTTGCTTCTTATCTTATCTTATCTTTATCATAGTAACAAATTACAAAAATAATATTTGTTATTAAGTCGAGTATAAAATAACTAAAAAAAGTTGCATTAGATTTTAGATATTTTATTTTGCAACCTTGACTTAAGTCCTTTAAATTATAATAAAAAAAGGGTTTATGAAAAAAATAGATAAAAATGTTTTATTTCTTCTTAGTTTTTTCGTTATTTTGTTGATTGGTGATTTAGCACAAGGATTTACTAGGCGACAAAATCCACCACCAGCCAGAATTTGTTTTACTTTGGATGTCAGTGATTGCCCGGGCTTAAGTTATGGAGGAAATTTGAAAATTAGAGGTGCCCAGAAAGTATCTAGAACCTTACCGAGCGGACAAAAAGTTGTAGATATTAGCTACGGACCAGAACAATCAGTATTTGTAACAGATATTGAAGAAAAATACATAACAGGAACAAGAATTGTATGTTTAGGTTCTCCATCAACGGTTCAGAGTTCTTGGAGAGAGTTGTTTTATCATCAACACAAAAGATATCCTACAATGTCAGAATTGAATAATATGACATATAAAAATGCGTGGGATTGGTTCAGAGATAAATATAAAGATGATAGTGGTTGGTGTTGGCCCAATGGAACTCAATATCCAGATGTCGATCAGGGTATTTTAAATGATCAACCAGTGCACCCAATACCTATTAAAAGAACAAGCACATCATCAATTTGTTTTAATTGGATGGATCCGATGATTATGCCAGGAGATCCTGAGGGACAATTTCTACCATTTTTTTGGCGTTTCGTTACACCTAATGGTGATTATTGTGAAATTAAAAAAATTGTTGCCAAGAGTATTGTAAAACCTAAAGAAGGACAAACTCTTAATATAAAATTAAAGGTTGTACAACCTTGTTTCATTTGTTTCTAATAACAATAATTATTTCTTTTCAAAAAATTAAGGATAAATTTATGAATAAATTTCTTGTTCTATTAATATTATTTTCAATATCATTAATAAGTTGTAATGATGAAAATATTTCACCTGCAAATGGAAAAGGTACATTCAATTTAAGTATTGGCGGTTTGGACGATGAAATAGCTCAAAATTATTTAAGTAATTTTGATTTAACTAATTTGATTGGTTCAATTACGTTAGTGAAAACTTATAACAATAATATGAATCGAGACAATACACCTTATCAAGAATTTACTAGCGACGGATACGCTCGTTTTTATGATGATAATGGATTCCCATTAGAACTTGGTCATATTGGTGTGAATAATACTAATTTTGAAGATGTAGGTGAACAGTCTTATCAAACTCTTGGTACTTCATTAAATGTAAATTTTGGTACTGGTAATAATACAATAAATGTTTCTAATAATCAAGGTCATACTTTGTTAGATACCAATATCACTTTTGATGCTCCATTTATGTTAACTAACTTTACTTATTTGCAAAACTTTTCAAAAAGTTCTGATAGAAATATTACTTGGACTGGTTCTAATAATAATTCGATAGTAGCTTTTGACATTACAACCACTTGGGCTGTTTCAGATGCTGATACAACTTCTTTTAATCCAGGGGTTGCTTCATATTTTCTTACAAATAATGGTAACTATTTAATGGTAAAAGAGTTTATTGATAATTTGAAATTAGGTAAATCTCGATTAACAATTAGTAGAACTGAGTTGAAAATACTTCCACTTAAAAATGGCAAAACAGTAGCTTTAGTCATCATTTCTACTTATGATTCTTACGTTAATATTACTAACTAAGATATAAAAATATTCTTAATATTTATTATTCATAGTTATTAAAAAGTCTGTCTTAATAAGATGGACTTTTTTTGTTATAGTTGTAAACAAAAAATCTTTTGGCATAAACATTGAACTTTATTAATTGTACAAAAAAAATCTATTCATTTTATCTAAGTTAATAAAGGGTAAAGATATGAAATATCAAGAGTTAATAAATTCTAAACGAATTAGTATATGCCCAATATCAGCCATGTGGTTATTATTAACCTTACTTTTGTCATTTTTTGTGCTTGTATCCTGCTCCACTCCATCGAGTGTTTCGAGGTCATACACAAAGCCGATAGAAAAATTAGTTGTTAATAAAAGTGAATCAAATAATGCTTCTACAAATACATCTACAGATAAAGATGAGTTTAGTAAATTAATGAGTGAAGCCAAAAGTAAAGATAATAAAAGTTCTAATAGTTCTAAAAACAAAAGCTCAAAAAATAAAAATAATGACTTTTCAACTTCCTCAAATACTATTTCTTCATTGCCAAAATTCGATGAGATGGTATTAAAATTAGAAAAAGATGTAAGTGAAATAAAAAGCGATGTTACTTCACTCAAAAATGATAATGTGGAAATTAAATCTTCATTAGAAGAGATTAAAGAAGTATTAAGAAGCATAAATGAAAAAAGAGCAAAAGTCTCTGTTGTGGGAGATATGAATGAAAATGATATTTATAAACAATCTAAATCCGAAATCCCAAACATTGCTGCGAACAAACCAACAGAAAATAGAAATTTAGACAATGATTTTAAGCCCAAAAAAGTAATATTATCTAACGAAAAAATTAACGAAAAAAATCAAGCTAAAAACATAACTAAAAATACAGCTCCTAAAGAAACCAAAGAAGTAAAAGTAATACAAGAAATTAAAAATAATAATCCTCAAACCAAACCAAACGTAGCTGATAATAGTGCTAAAGAAGCCCCAAAAGATGATAAATTATCAATTGCTATGGATAATATAAAATCTAAAAAATATAAAGAAGCAATAAATGATTTGATTGATGTATTAAATTCTACAAGTAATGCAAACTTAAAAGGTGAAACTCAATATTATTTGGGTGAATCTCATCTCAATCTCAGAAATTACGATAAAGCTATTGATTATTTCAAAAGTGTGCTAAAATCCCCAAAAACTGATTATTATGATGATTCAAGTTTCAAAATTGCCGATTCATATTACAAAAAAGGCGATAAATCAAGTGCAAAAAATGAATTTCAAAACTTTGTAAAAAATTACCCATCAAGTAATTTCTTGCCTTTTGCTCGAAAAATGATACAACAATTATAAAAAATTGTGAAATAATATGAAATTTGTTGAAATAATGTGATTAATTTAATTTTATAAAATAAAAAGAAAATTACTCAAAATAAATTTTAAATATATAGTCTTATAATTAATACATAAAGTAATAGTTATAAGACTTTTTTTATTTTCATTAATTTATGTAAAGTTTTAAAAAAATATCGAAACTTAACCCAAAATTTAATCTAAATTCATCTAAACTTAAACACAAATTAAACAAATGATTAAAAATGTAATATTGATTGATGATAAAAACAATTTAGACTTTTATCCCTTTAATGCACTTCACCCAATTTATGAATTACGAATCGGTGCATTAAAAAATTACCAAAGAATTGAAAAAATATTCCACGATGCAAAATTAAACTTTATGAATAATTTTGAAGATATTGACAATTCTGATAAATCTGATAAATCTTTCAACTCACAACAGTTGAAACTTGCCTCTTTTCTGAAAAGAAATAATATTGATAATAACAATGAAAATCATACAACTAAAGATATTGTATTAGAAAAGGCATTTATAATCAATCCCAGATTTATAATAACAAAAGAAAATTATAATGATATAATTGATATTATTAATCTCAATCCATTCAAAACAATATTGTTCAAAAATGGTGAAAATCTTTTTGGATATTATTTTGATGTATTCAAAATCTCTACTATCCAAGAAATCAGTTTTGATTCTGAATTGGACACTATTAAGGAAAGCTATAAAATGTCTGACCATTTTATAATAGTTGAATTAAATCAAACTACTACTATAAATTATTTATGGGAAACCCTTGACTTGGTCAAAAACTCTATAATTAATGATTTTAAGTATTTTGAATCAATAAGTTTAAAAGATATTAAAACTCAAGATGGTATTTTCTTAATGAGTAAAGAAAAAATTAAAATTGGCAATAATGTAAAAATTGAGCCAATGGTAGTTTTGAACGCTAATGATGGCGAGATTATTATTGACGACAATGCAAAAATTATGTCAAATACTGTCGTTTACGGTCCTTGTTATATTGGCAAAAATACTGTTATAAAACCTGGTGCCAAAATATATCCGAATACATCTATCGGAGATTATTGCAAAATTGGTGGCGAAGTAGAAAATACTATTTTTCAAGGTTATTCTAATAAACAACACGAGGGATTTTTGGGTCATAGTTTTATTTCCGAGTGGGTAAATTTTGGAGCTGATACAAACAACTCTGACTTAAAAAATACTTATACCAATATTAGCATGCAGTTACCGCATAAATTGGTTGATTCTGGTAGAATATTCTTGGGCTTGATGTGTGGAGACCACACCAAAACAGGCATCAATTCTATGTTTATAACTGGTACGGTTTCAGGGTTGTGTGGTATATTGGTCAAAGAATGGTTCTTACCTAATTTTATTAAGTCGTTTAGTTGGGGTGGAAAACATAACAGCCCATTATATAAGGTAGATAAAGCTATTGAAACAGCAAAAATAGTGATGAAAAGACGAAATCGTGAATTATTAGAAGAAGAAATTGAATTATTAAAAATAGAGTATAATAGAGTAATTAATGAAAAATAAAAATTATTTTTTTATTTAATATTATTTATGTAAGTTGTTAAAAAATTACTATTAAATTGTTTACAACATAAAAATTATAACATAAAAATTATAACATAAAAATTATAAATATGCACCAAATTAATTACAACAAAGATCCTATTGCATTTAAAGTTAAACTGTTATTACCAATTGTTTTAATTATTTTAATCATTCTAAACGTTGGCTGTAACAGTGATAATAAAAATATCATAGAGCCAACAATTCACAAAAATACCCAAATTAAGGGACTAAAATCATTTATAGATGGAAACTCACCAGCAGCTTTATATAACTTCGAATATAGAAATGACACAATTGTAAATATAAAATATAGTTATAATGGACAACAACTCTCTGAAAGAGAAATATTTTATAATAACAATGGGATAGATTATGTAGAAGTTACCGGAACTAGTTCATTTGTTTCAAAATATACTATTAATTTTGAGTATGAAAACGGATTATTAAAAAAAACTTACTCTTTAGGTAATTTTGGTGGTGATTGTGTTACCGATTATTATTATAAAAATAATAAATTGGATAAAATAATTGTGATAAAAAAGTTTGCTTACTATGCAAAGGATTCAATAATATTTTCGGATTTTGATTCATTTTCACAAAGACCTGGTCTCGAGGAATATTATATTTTTAATGAAAATTTATTTAAACTTGAAGTTTCTCGTAAAACTAAAAAAATATATTCAAACGGAAATTTGATTGAAATTTACAATTATGATTTTCAACAACCAGAAAAATTTAAATTAATTAACAAAGTTAATTATAATTCAGAACTTAGTATTTATGATAAAGTTATGTCAATTGCATCAATATCACCACTAAATCCTTATATATCTAACAATTATAATAAAAATAATATTATAGATAGTGACTCTTATAATGAGAATTGTAACGGGAAAATTTATGAAGATAATACATTAATTTCTACACAAACTTATAACTATACAAAGAATTCAAAAGGTGATGTTGAGCGTATATTTAGATATATCAAAAATTATTGCACCACTTCGCAAAGCACAAGCATTATAGAATTCAAATACTAATAACTAATTATATAATTACTTTAATATAATTACTTTAAAATACTAATAATTTTTATTCATAATTTATTTAAAAAAATATGCAACAATCCAAAACTTTCTTCAATGCTAAATTGCTTTTTTCTATTGCAATTTTATTTTCATTTTTTACCATTGGTTGTACTGATAATACAACAGACCCAACACCAGAACCTATTTTACTCAAAGGTTTTACACAAAATTATGATGGTAATAAGGACTCATTATCATTTGATTTTGAATATACCGGTAATAAACTAACAAAAGCAACATCGTATGAAGATAAAGATGATGCTAATGAACTTATTTTTGTGTACAATTCTAATGGAATTGATAATGTTACAGTTTATGAATCTGAGGATAATTCTATTATAAAATTGCAATTTGAATATAATGGAAATAACTTGTCAAAAATTATTGCAACTGAAAATGGAATTGTTATTTCTTCAGCAAATTATATTTATTTAAATGGGAAATTGACTTCTGTTAGTACTGTAAAATATGAAGATAACAAAGTTTCTGATTCAATTTGTAGTTTTGATTTTACAACTAATAGACCTGGCATTATTGAAACTTATTATTTTGATGATGATTCTAAAAAACTTAGGTTAACTCTTAAAGAAAAATTTATTTATCAAAATGGAAATTTGTTAGAAAAATATGAATTAAATAAAGAAAATAATAAATGGCAATTAAGAGAAAAAAGAACATTTAATAATGAAAAAACTATTTTTTCTAACATTGTAGATTTTATACTTTTAGTTAATGATGAACCGTACATACCAGGAAATATTGATAAAAATGATTTTCTAACTTACGAAAGTTATTATAATTATTGCAATGATGAAACTTTTGAAGAAGCACAATTATTTTCGAAAGATGTCTATAGTTATAAAAGAGATAATAATAGTAAAATTACATCAATTGATATAATTAATGAAGAGTATTGTGGTAGCACTTCTTATAATACTTATGTAACCTTAAAATACTAATAACCTTTTTTCATAATTTATTTAAAAAAATATGCAACAATCCAAAACTTTCTTCAATGCTAAATTGCTTTTTTCTATTGCAATTTTATTTTCATTTTTTACAATCGGTTGTACTGATAATACAACAGACCCACCACCAGAAACTATATTACTCAAAGGTTGGGTTCAATATAATGAAAATAAATCTGACTCAATGGAAATTCTATTTGAATATGATGGAGATAAAATTAAAAATGCAAAACGAATTGATAGAGAATCTTTATACGATATAACTTATACTTACGAAGCATCAAGCTTATCTAAAATAAATATATTACAATTAGAAGATAATAAAAGAGTAAATATAGTTTTAAATTATGAATATTCTAATAATAAATTATTTAAAGTTACTGGAACGGAAAATGGAACAGTGTCATATTTGTGTAACTACTATTATGTAAATAATAATTTAGATAAGGTAATCGCATTGAAATATGATGGAACTAATATCGTGGATTCCACTGTTTGTTCATCTTTTGACCTTATTGCTCAAAGACCAGGAATGATTCAACATTATTATAATTATAATAAAAGTGAATTGTATTTATCTGAAAGTGAAAAATTTACTTATAGTAATGGTAATACTACTCTGAAAGAAACTATTTCTTTTGATAGTGAGGGCGAAATGTATGGAGAGCATTTAACTAAATATTTTTATAATAATGAGAAATCTATAATGTTAGGAATTAAAGAATTTATTTTAACTTCTGATAATGTTCCATATATGGCAAATAATATCGATAAAAATAATGTAAATAAAATTGAAATTTACTCTAAAAATTGTAATAGTGAAATTTCTGAAAATTTTGTTATAATTTCTGAATTGAATGCTCTATACACAAAAAATTCAGCAAATTTAGTTGAAAAAATTAATTTTAATTCTGTAGAATATTGTTCAAATAATCCATATTCTTATGAAGTGAAAATAAAATACTAATAACCTTTTTTCATAATATTTTATATTAAACCTAAGTTTTGGCTTAGGTTTTTTTGTTATTACGCCATTTCTAATCCAATGTTCATAAAATATAAAGCTTATGTATTGTTAAATTCTTAACTTAAATTATATTTTTTTAACTTTGTAATATGGAAAAAACACAAATAAAAAATATTAATATCAAAACAAATCAATTCAGAATAATTAAATTATTGCTTCTTACCTTAATTTTAAATTACATAAATTTATTCAGTAAAGGTGATTCATTATTAACAGTAACCCCCAAAAATGGTGATGGAATTAATGTATTACTGCAAAGATATAATTTAAGTACTGATAAAAATTCTATCGAAGTGTTTAAAACTCTAAATAAAGATAATTTCGATAAAAATGATAATTTAATATTAGACAAAAATTATATATTACCTATAAAAGTTTATAATTATAATGGAATAAATATTAGAACTTCTATAAATAATAATGATAGAACTTATGCAGAAAAAATCCAAGATTATAACTTGGAAATGCAAAAAAAAGGACTTAAAAAGAATTTCAAATCCGACAAAATCCTTTGGGAGCCTATAGAAAAGATTTTAGATGATACTTTTATCAATGAATTGAATAAAAATATAAATACAAATATTAAGATTGTCAAACAAATTGATGAAAAAGCAATTGAAATTAAATTAGATAAACAGAATGTTATTATTGATAATAAAATAACGAAAGATAAAAATAAAATTCAAAAGAAAGGGATAGTAGTTGAACCACTATTTGGGAAAGATAATCAAGATGTAAAAATATTATCTAATAAATTAAATGGTGTAACTTATTATCTTGATGCAGGACACGGTGGAGTTGACCCTGGAGCAGTCGGAGTCTGCAATAACATAGAAATGCACGAAGACGAATACGCTTATGATGTAACCCTTAGATTGGCTCGTAAATTAATTGAAAATGGCGCAGATGTTTATATGATTGTACAAGATAAAGAAGATGGAATTAGAGAAACAAGATATTTGAATAATAAATTTGATGAAACTTATTATGGTGGTATTCCAATCACAATGGAAAATAAATTGAGATTACGTACAAGAGCAAATATTGTAAATGAATTGTTTAATATAAATGAATATAAAAACAAAAAACATCAATTAGTAACTATTCACGTTGATTCGAGAATATCAGAAAAAAGAATAGATATTTTCTTTTATTATCAAAGCAAAAATAACAGAAGTAAAATAACTGCTAATACATTATTAAATACAATTGAAAATAAATACAATAAAGCACAACCTGGTAGAGGATATAAAGGTAGTGTAACAAGTAGAAATTTATATATGCTCAATAATACACTTCCACCAGCGGTTTATATTGAGTTGGGTAATTTACAAAATCCTTTAGACCAAGTTAGGTTCTTAGAAGTTAATAACAGACAAGCTATAGCAAATTGGTTATGTGATGGATTTATTAAAGATAATGACTAATTGGATATTCTTAATTAAATTTAAACTGAAAAATTTAAACTAAATAATAAAACTTAAAATTAAAAATAGATAAAGAAAAGGAAAATATGAGTTCTGACCATCATAACAATTCAAATCAAATTAATTCTGACAAAATTATAGAATTAAATGGCAAGTCTTTGACAATTGAACAAATTGTTGAAATTGCAAGATTTAATGCTAAAGTTGAATTATCTGCTCTCAGCAAAGAAAAAATTAATGCTAATAGAAAGATGTTAGAAAAAAAAGTAGCCAATAAAGAAATAATGTATGGAATAAATACAGGTATTGGCGAGTTTTCAGAAATTGTATTAAATGATGAAGAGACACAAGAATTCCAGAAATATTTAGTTTATAATCACTCTGCCGGAATCGGTGAACCTGCACCAATTGAACACGTAAGAGCAGCAATGGCGAGTAGAATTAATGTTCACGCCAATGGTAATTCTGCTATTAGATTAGAAATTACAGAAACATTAGTCCAAATGTTGAACAAAGGTGTAACTCCTGTAGTATGCACCAAAGGTTCTGTTGGAGCTTGTGGAGACTTGGCTCCTATGGCTCAAATTGCACTACTTATGATGGGAGAAGGCGAAGCTTTTTTTGAAGGTGAAAGATTATATGGAAAAGATGCTTTGGATAAAGCTGGCATCGAAATACCAGGCCTAAAAGTAAGAGATGGCTTAGGTATTATAAATGGTTCTAATTTATTGACGTCAATTTCTGCATTACAAGTTTATGATTTTGAAAGGTTAATCAAACAAGCAGAAATAGCAGCAGCAATGTCTTTGGAAGCATTACTTGCAAATATGAAACCGTATGATATTAGATTACATCAATTAAGAGGATTTAGCGGTTCGATAATTAGTTCGCAAATAATCAAAAAAATGATTGACGGAAGTGATATCATTACAGGGAAAATTAAAACTAAGGTACAAGACGCTTATTCGATGAGATCGACTCCACAAGTAATTGGCGCAGTCAGAGATATACTAAAATATTCGAGAACACAAGTTGAAATTGAGCTAAACGGAGTAGGGGATAACCCAATATTTTTGACTGAAGAAGAAAGTTATTTATCTGGAGCTAATTTCCAAGGCACACCAGTTTCATTGCCAATGGATACCACAGGTGCTGCAATTACTATGTTATGTGTGCTGTCAGAAAGAAGGCTAAACCGTTTGCTAAATCCTGCTCTTAGTCAAGGATTACCAGCATTTTTGACAGAGAAAGCAGGAATGTATTCTGGAATGATGTTATCTCAATATACTGCTGATATGTTAATTGTTGAGCAAAAAATACTTTCTACGCCGGCATTTATTCAATCTATTCCAGCAGCAGCCGACCAAGAGGATTTTGTAAGTATGGGTATGAATACTGCACTCAAAAATCAACAAATTTTAGATAATGCTTACGGTATTTTGGGAATAGAGTTTATGGCAGCTGCTCAAGCTCTTGATTTTAGAAAATTTACTAATGGTGAAGGTGTTACCCTTGCCCATTCTGTCATTAGAAAATATGTTGAGTTCTTGGATATTGATAGACCATTATATAATGATCACAATAGAATGAAAGCTCTCATCAAATCAGGTGAAATTTTAGATACTATTGAAGAAAAATTTGGGAAGTTAGACTAAAACTTAGACAAAAAAATAAATTAATATTTATGATTAATTCCTTATTTATTAAAAATTTTACATTAATAGAAGAAGCCAACATCACTTTTGATGCTGGTCTTAATATTATTACTGGTGAAACAGGTAGCGGTAAATCACTCATATTTGATTCGATAGAAATTTGTATGGGTGGTAAAATCAATACTGATTTATTAAGAAATAAGGATAAAAAAGCTATAATCGAAACTACTTTTGTCAATTATAATCTCGAAGTAAATGAACTATTAATAAATAATGATTACGAAATAAATAATGAACTTATAATTAGAAGGGAAATAAATCCTATTGGATACTCCAGAATTTTCATTAATGATACTCCTTCAAATATAAATTTTGTTAAATTAATTAGTGAGAATTTACTTGACTTTCATCGACAAAATGAAACGCTTTCCATTCTAAAACCTCAAAATCAAATTGCTCTTTTGGATAATTTTATAGATTATAATTTAATTAATAATTACAAATTAAATTATAAAGAATACTTAAAAATTATAAATCAATTGAACGATTTAATTACCAAAAAAAATGAACTAATTAAACTTAAAGACTATAATGAAATAAAATTAAAAGAAATCAATGAGGTAAATCCTAAAATAAATGAAATTAATGACATCAATTTTGAATTGAATAAGTTGGAAAATTCTGAATATTTATATCAAACATCAACTGAAATCAAGAATATTATTGCAAATGATGATAAGTCTTTGCTAAATAATCTGGAAGAACTAATTTCTAGAATTATAAAAATTAAAGAGTTCACAACTTCAATTGACGGACTTTCAGATGAATTAAATGGATTTAAAGTTACATTAAAAGAGCTTGAAACCTATTTCAAACACTTTATTTCTGATATAGAATTTAATCCTAATAAAATTGAAGAGCTAAGGCAGAGAGAGAAGAAATTAAAAATATTAGTCAAAAAATACGGTACTTTTGATAATTTAATTGATATCAAAAGTCAATTAGAAAATGATTTAAATCTATTAGATACTTTTGAAATAGATAAATTAGATTTGGAAAAACAAACTCAAATTTTTAAAAAATTATTATATAATGATGCTATTATTATAAGTGAAAAAAGAAAAATAGTATCTCAAAAATTATCAAATGAAATAGAAAACAATTTAAAAAATTTGGGTATTGAAAACGCACTTTTTGTTATAAAATTAGATGAAATTACAAATGTATCTAAGGATTCTGATAATTTTATATTTATATTCAAAGATAACAGTATTAATTTCAATCAAAATGGAATTGATAAAGTTGAGTTACTTTTCTCAGCAAATATAGGTAATGAAATCAAACCTATTTCTGAAATTGCATCTGGCGGTGAAATATCTCGAATAATGTTGTCAATCAAAAGTAATGTTGATAATCCAACTAACTCTAATGATTTCAATGAAAATACTACTACAACTCTAAATACTACATCAAATAATAATATTACAAATAAAAATATAATGACTTTGATTTTTGATGAAATTGATTCGGGTGTGAGTGGAAAAGTTGCAAGACTAATGGGAAAAGAATTAAAAAAACTTGGTCAGAAAAATCAAATAATATCTATTACCCACTTGCCACAAATAGCATCACTTGGAGATAAAAACTTTAATGTTTCAAAATATTATGATAAAAGCAGCACATTCACTGTGATTAAAGAATTAAATTCAAGTGACAAAATACAAGAAATTGCAAAACTAATTGGTGGCGAAAATCTAACAGAAAATTCTATAAAAAGTGCTAATGAACTAATTTATAATATTGAATTGTAACTATTGAATTATAATATTGAATTAGATTATTAAATAAATTTAAGTTTATTCTTGTATTACACTTTTAACATCAAACTCACCATTATTGTTTGCCTTGAATACCACAATAACTAAACTAATTACAAATCCAATAAATAAAGAAACAATAGTAACTAATCCACGATTGGGTGAAAATCTTCTCTCTGGAATTATAGCTTTATCTAACGGTTCGACAACTGGTAAATCTTTTTCTGCCTGTAGAGCTTCTTGGAATCTTTGAGTCTCCAAGTATATCACTACTTGTTCTAATATCTTTTTGTCTCTATAAATTGTCGTGTATTGGCGAGTAAGTTCAGGGATTTTATTCAATGCAATTGCGAAATCATCATCACCAGTCAAACCACCTCTTTGAATTGCCATATATCTATTTTTTAAAGTCTCTACTTGCATTTGTAATGTTTTGACAGTTTCAGTATTGGCATTTCTTTGAAATTTCACCATTTCCAATTCAGTTTGAGCCTTTGATAATTCAGAACCAACTTCTATCGCTTGTTGAACAATAGCTTTTCCTTGCTCTTCCAAATCTAATATTTTATTTTTATTCTGAAAATCTAAATATTGTTGGTTAATAGTATCTAATTTTATTTTATATTTAACTATTTCAATTTCGATATATTCTTTAGATTTTCTTGCAGTCGAAGTGCTTTTAGTCCTCACGTGATAATCTAATCCTTCTAATGCGGTATTAGTGATCAAAGCACTCAAATTTGCATAGAATTTTTCATTTTGTTTATTCGGTAAATAATTTGTTGGTATAGTAGTAGTTATAACAACCATACCAGACTTTTCGACTACTACTGCCATTGTACTCATAACAAAACTAATTCTGTCTTCATTAGTCATTTCTTTGTAAACACTAATTGTATCTAATCTTAATTTATCAATGATATATTTAGCATTGGTTCTTGAAGACAAAATTTCTGCAAAAACTTTAGATTGCGAACTAGATTTACTTCCACCAATATCTAATCCTAAACCAGCACCCAAGCCACCTAAACTTTGCAATAATCCAGACATTCCACCGCCTGAACTCTCTTGTTGGGGCAGAAGTGTAGCATAAGTTTGGTATCTATATGGTAATACGAAAGTTGAAAGGATTGCTAACAAAAAAAGTGAAAATGAAAATATCAAAATAAATTTATACTTACTTTTGAACACTTCATATATATTTTTTATTGTTATTACTTTTTCGATATTCATATTTTACAATTTCTAATTTTAATTGAATTTATTATTAATAAATTATTTTGAATAAGTTATTTTTAAACTTATTATTACTTTTAAATGTATTAGGGCAAAACTATCTTCTTATACTAACTATTGTGAGTACAACACCCATAATAGTAACTAACTGAGTTGTGATGGTCAAAAAATCAGTAAATATATCTAATGTTGATACTTCTTTTTCTGGTGGTACTAATATTACATCACCTGGTTCTAAAACATAATCTTTGTTTTTCGCTAAGAATTGTTCACCTTTAAACTTTGTAATAAAAGTTTCGTCAATATCTGCTCTAAATCCATATCCGCCAGCTAAAATCACATAATCTTCATAAGTTAAGCTTTTGTTATATGGGATAATACCTGGGTTATTAACTCTACCTTGGATATTAATGTAATCTTTTTTCTTTGGTACAATTATACTATCTTTATGTACCAAAAATATATTATCATTTGAGTTTACATCTTTCAAAACATTGTTGAAGTTAATCGCCATTGCACCACGATTTTCTCTAACTCTTGCTTGATAATATCGCTGTTCACTCTTTGACATCTCAGAAGCATTTACATTTTTCAATCTTAATAATTCTTGATCATCACCTTCAGTTTCGGCTTGTCTTATAAACTGAATTGCCTCCAAAGAAGCATCATCACGAAAGCCACCACATCTAATTATCAAATCACTTAATTTTTCTTTACCTTCATTCAAAGAATAATACCCTGGGTAATTAACTTCTCCATTTATAAAAACGTAATGGATTTTTTCCCAGTTTTTGAATTTTCGTACATAAACTTTGTCACCACTAAATAAATCAATATCATTCTCTAAAATTTCATCTGTATTTATTTTTTCTCTCCAAGAATTCAAATCAATAAACATTCTTGTAAATTCTCTAGTATTTGGATTATATCTCGAAATTTCTACTGAATCCAAATATGAAGAATTTAAAAATCCTTGACCAAACTTTATTAGAGTTGATAATTTATCTCCTTCAACAAACTCACACTCTAATGGAGTAGAAACTTCTCCAGAAAGCTCTATTGTCGAATTACCAGACAAGCCCCCAACTATTATATGGTCTCCTCCAAAAACAAATGGATTAGATGTTTTATCTGCCAAATAATAATACTTTAATAAATCTACATTAATTCTTTCTTTAGTTTCACTTCTAATTAATGTTATTTTACGTATAGAAGATTCATCTTTGAAACCACCGGCACGCTCAATAACTTCCGAGACTCTATCTACAGCCGTTGCAGCAACCAATGTTGGTCTTTGCACCATTCCACTAACTGTAACTTTAAAACTTCTAATACTTATTAAAGAAACATAAATACTTTCAGTTTTAAATTGTGATTTTATTTTTTCTTTAATCAAATCATAAGATTCATTTAGAGTTTTACCTTTTAGGTCAATTATACCAATATTAGAAAGTATTAATTTCCCATCAGGTGCAATTTTTGTTTCTATGTCTCTAATGCCAACAGTACCGAAACTTATTGCAAATTCATCAAAAGGACCTACAATATATCGATCTGGGTCAATTTCACTTTCTATCAAACCCTCTTTTTCTTTACTATTTTTCTCAAGTCTTTCAAATCCAAGTGTGTCAATATATCCTCTTTTGGCACCAGTTATATTGAAGTAATCAAATTGTGAAAATAAATTAGAACTATTAAGTAAAAATATAGTAAAAAAAGTTAGAAATATAGTTGTTTTATATTTTCGAAAATTCATTAATTGTTGTTTAATTATTGATTAAAGATAAAGTAAATTAGAAATAATGTGAAATAATATATTAATTGTTAATATAATCAAATTCAATTATTTATAATTCGTCCGAAATAGAATTGCAAGTTAATAAAAATTATTATAAAATTATCTTATATTTATATTAACTTGATTATTTAAATCAAAATATAAATAAACAAAATGTCATTATCATTAAATAAAGAGTTATTAGAAACTGCTGTCAAAGCTGGTCTCGAAGCCGGAAAATTATTAAAAGAAGGTATAGATACTATTTATGAAATTTCTTATAAAGATGGATTGAATAATTTAGTAACCGAGTTTGACAAAAAAGCGGAAGAAATAATAATAAATATTATTAAAGATAAATATCCAGATCATTCATTTTTGGCTGAAGAAAGTGGCGACACCAATTACATTGAAAATAATATTAGATGGGTTATTGACCCACTTGATGGCACTGTCAACTATGCACATAAATTACCTATTTTTAGTGTAAGTATAGCCGCTGAGTTGAATGGTGAAATACTTTGTGGAGTTGTATTCCAACCAATTTTAGATGAGTTGTTTACCGCTTCATTGGGTGGGGGTGCTTATTTGAATGGTAAACCTATAAAAGTATCGCCAGTATCTGACTTTAATAAATCGTTTTTAGTTACCGGATTCCCTTATAATGTGAATGAAAATCCAGATAATTGTTTAGATGATTTTACTAATGTTATCAAAAGAGGTATTCCTGTAAGAAGATTAGGTTCCGCAGCGGTTGATTTGGCTTACGTTGCTTGTGGTAGATTTGATGCATTCTGGGAAATTAGTCTAAATGCTTGGGATGTTGCTGCTGGTGCAATTTTGGTCAAAGAAGCTGGTGGAAGTATTACAAATTATAAAAACGATAATTTCTTGGTTAATGATAGTAGTCTTATTGCAAGCAATGGACTAATACATAATGACATAGTAAATTTATTGAATAGAAAATAGAACAGTAGAATCGTAGAATAAAAATTGTAAAAACTAAAATTATGAATATTGAAATTTATTTAATGTCCGGTGCTGGAAATTTATTCACAGTAATTGATAATAGAAGTTTATTAATTGATGAAAAATTCGTTACTCAAAACCATAAACTACTAACTGAAAATCTATTAGAAAATGGCTTAAAAACTGAAGGAATAATGTTGTTAGAGTTAAATACTAATAATACTACTGATGACATTAATAATATTGAAAATAAAACTAATTATGATTTTGTTTGTAAGTTTTTTAACCCAGATGGTAGTTCCGGAATGATGTGTGGAAATGGTGGTCGATGTATTTCCAAATTTGCCTTAGATAAATTGTTTCCTTATTTTTTTAAAGAATCACAAGACAAAAATAGTAAACTTAAAGAGTTCAATTTTTTTATGGCTGGCAATATTTACAAATCAATTGTTTATAAAAATAACTATGTTGATTTATATCTTCCTAAACATAATTTAATTGAAAAAAGGAAATTAAAAACGAATAATCTAAACGAAAATTTAGAATTCACTTATATTAACAATGGAAGCGATCATTCAGTTTTTTTTATTAATGTTGAAACTGAAGAAGATTTTTGGAATTTTGATTTATTGAGTTTTGCCCCTGAAATTAGAAATAATTCTATGTTCCCAAATGGTACTAACGTTAATATTTTTACTTTATGTAAAGACGAGTTATGTAAAGATGAGTTATGCGAAGATAAGTTATTGTTAAGGACTTTTGAAAGGGGAGTCGAAGCCGAAACAGGTGCTTGTGGCACAGGTTCTGTTGCTACGGCAATTACTTCCATTTTAGACTTTAATCTTAGTTTACCTATTAAAATAATTCCAACTTCAAAATCTGAATTAACAATTAATATGATCGATTTACCTTCACAACCAAAATATGAAATCCAAGATTTTGACAACATACAAAATTATATTTTATCAGGAAGTGCCGAATACATCAAAAATATTAACATTGAAATATAAGTTAATTGAAATATAAGTTAATTGAAATATAAGTTAATTGAAATATAAGTTAATTGAAATATAAGTTAATTGAAATATAAAATTAGAGATTACAAATCAAAAATAAAAAATTACAACTTTATAATTAGAATAATCAAATGAAATACGAATATAATTACTTTATCGAAAAATCAAATCAATTATTCTCCAAAATCAGAGAATACAGAAGACATATTCATTCTAATCCGGAACTCTCATTCAAAGAATACAACACTTCAAAATTCATAAAATCGAAATTAGAAGAGTTAAATATAGAGCACAAAACCCTATGTGAGACTGGTGTTGTTGCTCATATTGGGGATAAATCAAAAAATTGTGTAGCACTAAGAGCTGATATCGATGCACTTCCGATTATCGAAGAAACGGGTCTCGAATATTCATCGGTTAATAATGGGATAATGCACGCCTGCGGTCATGATATGCACACGTCAATGCTATTGGGTGCATCTGAAATCCTTAAAAATATAGAGAGTGATCTGAATGGCTGTGTAAAGTTAATTTACCAATTAGGTGAAGAGAAATTACCAGGGGGAGCTACCTTAATGATTAATGAAGGCGTATTAGAAAACCCAACACCAAAAGCAATATTTGGACAACATATTTACCCAGGTGAAAATGTAGGCATTATCTCTACTAATTTTGGATATGTGATGGGTTCGGCTGACGAATTATATATTACAGTCAGAGGTAATAGTACTCACGCTGCACAACCTCAACTTGGTAACGACCCAATCTTAGCAAGTGCAATGATAATTCAATTTGTGCAACATATAATAACAAAATATCGAAATCCATTGGAGCCAGCAGTTATAAATATTACTGCTATAAATGGTGGTACAGCTACCAATATAATACCAGATGAAGTAAAACTTATGGGTACAATTAGAACATTTAATGAAGATTTACAAAATACTATTCATCATCATCTAAATCACGATTTAAAGCTTATTGGCTCAACTTATGGTTGCGAAGTAGAAGTTAATATACTAAAGGGTTATCCGCCTGTTTTTAATAATAAAGAATTGACTGAATTTGTGATTAATAATTCCAAAGAAATTTATGGAGATGAGAATTTTGTGGAGTTTGAACCCAAAATGTGGGGTGAAGATTTCGCTTATTATGGTAAGCAAATCCCGGCTTGTTTTTGGTTCATTGGTGTCAAAAATCCAAAACTGGTTTCTATGCCAGCATTACACAATTCTAAGATTAATCCAGAAGAAGAAGCAATGATAAATGGAATGGCTATTATGGCTTATAATGCTTATAAATATCTAAATCAATAATTTATTATTTATTAAATAATTTCAGAAATATAGTTTAATAAATTCTTTTCGTCATTTTCCCAATTATATTTATTTTCATAAAAATCAAAGGCATTAATCGAGTATTGATGTCTTTGTTTGTTTAGTTTACAATTATTGATTTCAATTCCCAAATCAAACATTTTTTCAGCTAATAATTTTAAATCTTCACAATCACAAACAATCCCAGAGTTTGTATCATTTACTACTTTTGCATTTGGAATTGCTTCTGAAACTATTACTGGAATTCCTTTTGCAAAGAAATCAAAGATTTTGTTGTGAATAGTATAATTATTAAATTCATTTATTTGATATGGAATTACCCCTATATCGATTTCATCTAATATTTTATCCAATGAATTATAATTATAACTACCTAATAATTTAACTCTTGACTTAAATTCAGATGTCTGTATTATTTTTGCAATATCATCAAAACAGTCACCATTCCCAGCAATAATTAATTTGAAATCTATATTTTTAGTTTTATCTCTTTTTGAATAATTATCTGAATAATTATCTGAATAATAATTATCACACAATATCAAAAACGCTTTGACCAAATTTTCAATATTTTTTTCTGCAGTTAAATATCCGTGATGCCCAAAAGTTATAGAATTTATTTCTATATTTTCTAACTTACCTAAATCATTTGTAAATGTAGATTTTAGTGGAGTATTATAAATTGTCTCAAAATTTATGTTATGACTTACAAAATTACTTAACCTTTGATGCTGTTCATCGCACACTGTGATGATATTTTCAATTTTTTGAATAGATGCTTTTTCAATTTTCTCTCCCAAATTAAATGTTTGGAAAATTAATCTTTTCAGAAAATTATTATTATACTTTTTCCATAATTTAATAGCTGCAGGATAATTTTCAGCCATATCCATAATTACAGGAATTCTGAACTCGTCACCCAATTCACCCGTTAATTTTCCGAGATGCATTTCCCTTACGATTAAAAGGTCTGGCTTGTATTTGATTATGTTTTTCCTTAGTTTCTTTTTCCAATAAGGATTGAAAGAAATAGGGAATGATTGGATTTTATTTCTGAGTTTAAATCCAACTCTAATGATTTTAATTGGTTTTCTTCGTTCAATTATTTCTGCGTTAGGATTTTGATAAGTTTCAATTTCTTTGTTATTATATTGATGCCTACAAATAATAAAAACTTCATACTCTTTGGCAAGAGTATTACATATTTTATCAGTTCTTATATCCCAAGGGAAATCTTCTTTGCTTATGTAAAAAATCTTTTTAATTAACCCACCAGTCAATAATTAATTCTGTTAAATGTGCTATTTTTATTTAGTTTTTTTTATTTAAAACGGTAATTAAACTACTTCTGTTCATTTAGTCCTATTTTAGACTTTTCTATGCCATTCAAAATAATATTTATATCCAAATCTATATCAAATCCTGAATTTGGTATAGATTGTTTGTTATTTTTAATTTCTAAAGCTTTTTCAAAAGTTTCGAGAGCTTCCTTATATCTATTTAGATTCAATAAAGAATAACCTTTTAAATTTAGTGGATATATTTGGTTCGGGGCTTTTTCGAGTGCTTTCTCTGACCAAATTAATGACTCAGAAAAATCTTTTTTATTACCAACTAAATTTGCCAAAGTAGAACAAGCACTTGAGTAAATCGAATCAGACAATTTACAATTTGCGATTGCAAATCTTATACTACTTTCGGCTTCTTGATTTAAACTCATTTGGGCAAGAGTTTGCCCTAATTGATACCAAGCGTAGCCATCTAATGGAGCATCTTTGACGTGTTGAATCAACAACTCATAATTACGTTTGACCTTAGTCTGCATTATTTCTGGAGAAACATCATAACCAAGATGTTCAATTTCTATATCAGAAAATGCTAATTCTAAATTAAATTCTCTCAAAGAGGGTGTGATTTGTTCGTGTACACGACCAATAAACTTGACTTTTGGATAACCCAAATTTCTGAAAATTCTTGGATAACCTCCTTTATGTGTTTCCTTTTCACCATACATGCTCGTGTGGACACTAACAATATTACAGACAATTCCACCAATAATTTCATCAACATTTTTAATTTGCTCTCTAAGTAAACTAAAATCCTTATGTTTAATTCTTTCGTCTGCATCAAGATACAAAATCCAATCACCTGTAGCATATTTTATTGACTCATTCCTTGCCACTGCAAAATCATTTATCCAGTCGAAATAATATATTTTTGCACCAAATTCTTTTGCTATCTCTAAAGTTTTGTCTGTTGACCCAGTATCTACAATTATAATTTCATCAACCAATCCCTGAACTGAAGACAAACTACCTCTGAGCATATTCTCTTCATTTTTGACAATCATACAAAGGCTTATTTTTAGACTTCCTTCATTATTAAATTCATTATTAACTTCGTTATTCTCTGGATTATTTACTGCATTTTGCTCTAAATTAGGTTTTGTATCTTCTATTATCTGCAAAAATTCCGATTTTTCTTCTACTTTTTGGACATTTTGGTTATCTAAAAAAACATTAATTTGATTTATATAGTTATCTAAATCTTTATTATCTGGATTAATATTTTTAGCTTTTTTGAGCCAGATCAAAGCATCGGACAAATGATTTGAAGTGATGAATACTTTCACTAATCCTAAAATGTTATTCAAATCACTTGGGCTTTTGACCAAACCAGCCATAAAATGTTCTTTGGCTTTATTATTATCTTTTAATTCGTGATAACAAAAACCAATCTTAAATCTCAATAAATTTTCGGAAACTGAATAATCACCTGTCAATTTACTAATATCATTTTTATTTACATTTTCTAATGCGCCCAAATAATAAATAACAGCGTTTCTAAAATCTAATTCTTTTAAGAAAATCTCACCTAATAAAAAGTTTGCAAAACTTTGTTTGCTTAATATCTTTAATGATTCAAATGCTGCTTCTTTTGCTTCATTTAATAAACCCAGTTCAAGATTTACATTTATAAGATAATTTAAAGCTTGCTGTTTTGTCAGATTATTTTTAGAATTATAAATAGCTTTTTTTAGATTTAATTTCGCATTTGACAAATCTTTTAACGATAAATAAGTTTTGCCAATCTGAAATAATAAATAATCATCTTCAGAGCCATTATCTTCAAGTGCTTTTAATAATAAATTCAGATTTCGCTGATTTTTAATAAATAGTTTTTCATCTGAAATGTTATAACCGCTATGAATTATTTTTATATCTGTCTTTTCATAATTTGAGTTACTTTTATTTAGACTATCGGTAATTTGCTCGTGAATTATTCCATTAAATTTAATTTTGTGGTCATTTAAAAACAGTCTAAATTGATATGAACTAAAATACTCTGTATTGTTATTTTTTTCGGCAAAAGATTCAATATTAATTAACCAAGCAGAGGTCTCTCTTTTTGGATTTTTGACAATTTCAATTAGTTTATTTTCATTTTCAATAATTTCATCAGCGTCAATACTCAAAATTATATTATATTTTGCTTTCGAAATAGCAAAATTACGGGCATCAGAAAAGTTGTCATTCCATTTATAATCGAATATTTCAATTAAATTAATTTCTTCAACCATATCAATTTTATCAACAATACTTGTGTTCAAGCTATTAATAATATTTTTTGTACTATCATCAGAGCCAGTATCTACAACTACTATTTGAAGATTTATTTGATTACGCAGTTTAATTATTGAATTTAAACAATTTGCTATATTATTTGCTTCATTTTTAACAATCAAACATACCGATAAGCCATTTTCCATAAGATATTATATTTATTTCTTAATTATCTTTTTTAATATTTAATCATTACAAATTTAAAGAATATAATTTTTTAATTAAAAATTAATCAAAAATTAAACTAAAAACAGTTATAAATATAAAAAATTATTCACAATTTAAATATAAATTTATAAAATTCCATAGTTTTTTCTTAATTTACAAGTTAATCATTTTACATTAAATATTAATTCAAACAATTTTAAAAATAAAAAAATATACCATAAAGTATATTTAGATTATTTATTTTTGATAAATTTTGTTATCAGTG
>Ga0335396_10000693_pt1 | contig 46033 bp, 43 predicted proteins | sample FRY02_FD_205743 | JGI IMG/M metagenome (GOLD analysis project Ga0335396, IMG submission 205743) | Freshwater microbial communities from Lake Fryxell liftoff mats and glacier meltwater in Antarctica - FRY-02 (spades assembly) (version 2) | ecosystem: Environmental > Aquatic > Freshwater > Ice >...
CAGTGACGGTTGGCTCCGCACTGGCAGAAGTTGAGAAACTAAGAACTAGCCCCGCTGCGGCAAGAACAAGCGATGCCCCAGCGGCAGTGCGTTTCAACAAATTTATATTCACGAATTAACTCTCCTTAATTAGTAGGGCAGCTGGACAGAATTGTTGAGTCCTGCTGCCGCGGTTAGCCTTAATTTTGAGGTGATAGCGCTCAAATTCGCATCAACAATTGGGGGCACCCCTAATGGCCGTAGGAGTCAACCCTAGGTAGAGGGTGAATCGCGACGGGAAAGTTGGAGAGTAAATCCTGTCAGAGAGTTCACTCTCCAACTTTCCCGTCGTGATTAAGGGTATTCTTGTTAGGTGGCCTCGACGCAGTTAGCAAGTATCTTGTTGGTGGATGACGACAACTTCGCGCGCGTAACATTAGAGGGTGCACTGCGCAGTTCCGGTTTTGACGTTGAGGTCAGTGTTAAGTCCGCACATGAAGCTCTTCAGCAGGTTTCTCAAAATGGAGTTGATATTGCCATTCTTGATCTTGATCTAGGTGTCGGGCCATCCGGAATTGATTTAGCCATAGGACTTCGGACGCGTTGGCCACAGATTGGGATTATATTTTTAACTACTTATCATGATCCACGCTTAACCGATCTGAAAAATAAGATTCTTCCAAAAGGTGCAAGGTACATTCTTAAGAGTGAATTAGAAAGCGTCTCGCAATTGATCTCCGTGGTTTTACAGACAAAGCACAAACCTTTCATATCAAATATAAGTCACATTGATCGATTTGAAGAGTTATCAGAAATTCAGATTCAAGTATGGCGACTAATCGCTTCTGGACTAAGTTCAGGGGAGATAGCTCACATAAGGGGTGTTAGCGAAAAAGCAATCGAAGCAACAATTGCACGACTTTATCTCTTTCTGGGGATTAAACGTGAGAAAACGATCAACCCTCGTGTGCTCCTAGTTAATGCCTACTACCATCATGCGGGTAAGAGTTTATGAGAGTAGGTCTCCGTAACCTACAGCAGGTACTTACCGATATTAATTTTACTTGGTGTGCATTTGCGTGCTACTCCGCTGTCACAATGTTTGCAGTACCTTTACGCATCGACTCCAGTGATAGCGCTCACCCGGCCTTTATATATCAACTCGCATTAGGCCTTTTTGTCGCCTTGTTTACCGGGGCCTTACTATTCATTGGTTTCAGAATCTGTCTTCGCGCGAGTAATTTATTCGCAACTAAATTACTGGCGATCACCACTGTTGGTGCTATTCGTGGCGCGCTACTTGAGTGGCTACTGAATGAGCTATCAATGTCCAGTAAATTGGATTACGTTTCATCCATTTTTTCTTCTCTTGTATATACATTGATTTTTTACACAGTAGCATTCGAATTTTGCAAGAAGTTAAACTCTCGAAATTTGGCATTTAAGAATCACTTTGATCAAGCCGCTTTCTATCGATTCTCGCAAAAGTATCCAGAAAATATAAATTTCGACAAAGCCACGTTTGAACAAATCCTAAAGACAATATCGCACTCTATCCACTCAAAATCCGACCCCAATGATGCCAATCAATATTCAAGGGGAGAGATTAGTAAGATTAGTGATGAGATAAAGTCGCAAGTAAACGCAGTTATTCGCCCACTATCACATCGACTCTGGCTTAACTCGCACGGAGTAATTCGGCCACGTAGTTCACTAACTACATTTCTGGATGCCATCAGAAATCTTGATTACTCAATTAATTTCGTAATTGGGTTTCTATTAATATTCAACTCATTTGGAATTGGGCTATCTAGCGGTCTACAAAGTTTACTCTTTTATAACTACCCAGTACTTTTTTTGAGTTTCTTGTTACTCTTGTTTTACAATAGTCTTCGAGAACGACAGATGGTACAAAATACATTAAGTCATTCATTATTTTTCTTAGTTCTGATTATTGCAATTCCGCTTTTCGTGACTCTTATAGTTTCTAGTAATCTCTCCCACCTCTTATTGACGTCTCCCGATTGGACGGGGACTCTAATTCTTGCTCCCGCCATCAGCATTTTGCTCATCTTAAGTTCACTCTACAGACTTACTGCAAAAGACAAAGAGCTCGCGACCGTGGTGGGAAAAACCGTCGAACAACGCAACAAATTTGTGTTCGATTCTAATCGCGATGGAAATGTAGATGCACTATTCTCTACATATCTCCATAACGTTCTTCAATCGAAATTACTTCGGATCGCCAAGCAGTTAGACGAGACAGAAAACAATGAATCCCGGGATGAAATTATTTTAGCTTTAACGGAACTAGACGCACTGCTAGTTCAACGATATAGCGATATCATTGAACTAAATCAGAGAAGTTTAGAGCATATTCCGGAGTTAGTACTTGCTTGGAGTGGCTTAGTTAAGATTTCCATCAACTACGATGAACTAGATCCCTTGATCGCAATCAAAGGAAGACAGGTCGTCGATGCCATCGAAGAGATGATTACTAATGCGGTCCGCTACGGATTGGCCAAGGAGATTCTAATTAATGTCATTTCAGAAAGTAGTGAGATAGAAATTTCCTTGTCTCATACTGGGATCGGAGAAATTGTGATCGGATCAGGTTTAGGTGGTATCACGCTGTCCCGAATAAAACCAATGGAATTATCAAAAGGTCAGGCTGGCGAGACGTTAGTGAAAGCTTTTATCTAATCTCTCTAGCTCAATAGACTAAAGTACCGTGTCAGTGATCGCCTGGTGGCGGTGCTGATGAGCATGAATAGGATCGCAACCCTTCCCCAGGTGGGGTTGTTCACGGGCGATCACGGAGTGCAATTCACATCATGGGCATTTACCAACGCCAATTGAATTTGAGTTATCCTACGAAAACACATCCATCCCGGCCTGATCTTCACATAAAACGGGTAACCAAACCGTAGGGCAGGTCAGGTGTGTCTAGTTTCACGCAACAAGTAATTCCTTGTCAACCGCTTCTGCTGCAACTTCATATTCCACTGGCGCCAACTTGCTCAGAATCGATGAGTTTGATGCTTACTAAGTTCGGTTGATTTGCTGGAGGAATTTAAGACTGAGGATTTACAGTCCCCTCCCATTGGCCGCTCGGGCAACCCGCCAAGGTCGAACAAGTGTTGCGGCAATTATGGATTGTGCGAGTGGAAAGGATACCTTAGGCATCTAGGCCAACCAAATGCCTTTTTATCAGTGAAGGAGTCCTGAAAATGGCAGCAGATAGCAGTTTTGATGTGACCTCAAAGATCGACCGCATGGAGCTAGATAACGCCATCAACCAGGCGATCCGCGAAATTGATACCCGTTTTGATTTTAAAAACACAGGCTCAAAGATTGAATTAGAAGGTGAAAAAGTTTTGATTGAAGCCGACACTGAAGAGCGCGCGAAGGCCGCCTTGGATGTCGTTAAAGACAAGATGATTAAGCGTGGAGTTTCGCTAAAGCACCTAGATGCGGGCGAGCCACAGTTATCTGGAAAGATTTATAAAATTGCGGCGCCGTTGAAAGAGGGAATTTCGACTGAAAATGCGAAGAAGATTGCAAAGTTGATTCGTGATGAGGGTCCAAAATCCGTTAAGACGCAGATTCAAGGCGATGAACTTCGCGTGACATCAAAAGTTCGCGATGATTTACAAGACACCATGGCCATGATCAAAGAAGGCGGCTGGGACTTTGCGGTTCAATTTACGAACTTTAGATAATTGAGTAAAAATAAGCTTGGACTTTTATTTGGTGTAAGTGCCTATGTTTTGTGGGGCGCTTTCCCACTGTATTGGCCATTGCTTGAGCCAGCTACTGCACTCGAAATTGTTTCCCACCGTGCTGTTTGGACTTTAGTTTTTTGTGTAATTGTTTTAGCTTCCACCAAAGCATTAAAAGCGGCCCTAGTTACCTTGAAGCGACCAAAGGTTGCGGCAAAATTATTTGTTACTTCGATTTTGATTTCAATAAATTGGCTGGTCTACATCTGGGCAACTAATAATGGCCATGTAGTTGAGGCATCACTTGGGTACTACATAACACCGCTGATCATGATTAGCTTTGGCGTTTTACTGCTGAAAGAAAAAATGCGACCATTTCAGTGGGCATCAGTTGCCATCGCCACAATAGGTGTCCTGGTATTAACAATTAATTACGGGCGCTTCCCTTGGATCGCTTTTGCATTAGCCGTTTCGTGGGGTCTTTATGGATTTATTAAGAAGCAGTTGGGACTTGGGGCACTTGAAGGCCTAGCTATCGAAACCTTTATCTCTGCGCCTTTCTATCTGGCATACCTGATTTATATAGGTAATCAGGGCACTGGCCAGTTTAGTAACAACTGGGGCCTAACCATCTTGCTCATTAGCGCTGGCGCAGTTACCGCTATTCCACTTTTGCTGTTCAATGGTTCAACCACTCGCCTTCCATTTACAACGATTGGGTTACTTCAGTACATAACTCCGACCTTGCAATTCTCCGTCGGTGTGTGGATTCGTCACGAAGATATGCCAACTGCGCGTTGGGTAGGATTTATTATTATTTGGGTTGCTTTGATAACTCTTGCTACAGATTTAGTGAAATCAAACCGATCGGTCAATTACAGCATCGCATAGCGACATCAGTGCGCCAGTTGCATCGGTAATTGGAAGTGGTCCAAGTGCCAGTCGCGCCTCTTTTGCAATTTGATGCAGTTGCTCTCGCGCCTCATCCAAAGCTTTATGGCTTCGTAGTTGGGCTAGTACTTGAGTAACAATATTTTCATCTTCAATTGGTGCACTCAGAAGCTGCTTTAGTTCGGCATCAGCTGGATCCGTTGATTTCATTACATTTAATGTAACTAAAGTTGGCACACCTTCTCGTAAATCTGTGCCGGGTGTTTTTCCGGATTGATTTGATTCACTTGCAATATCAATAACATCATCGGCTAATTGAAAAGCTACGCCGATTTTTTCACCAAAGGTGGTAACTATGTCGGTAATGTCAGCTGGTGCGCCAGAGATCATTCCACCGTAACGTGCTGAAGCGGCGATTAGGGAACCAGTTTTATCGGCAACAACTTTTAGATAATGCTCAAGTGGATCTTGACCTTGCACTGGTCCTTGGGTCTCCATAATTTGGCCGATAACAAGTCTTTCGAAAGTTCTTGCCTGCAAACGAACTGCGGCCGGGCCAAGATCGGCTAATAGGTCAGATGATTTAGCAAATAAGAAGTCGCCGGTCAGGATTGCAATTGTGTTACCCCAGCGCATGTTCGCACTTTCAACGCCACGACGAAGAGGTGCTTCATCCATAACATCGTCGTGATACAAAGTTGCTAGATGGGTAATTTCGCAGGCAACTGCCGCTGCGATTATGCCCTGCCCTGTTGGATCACCATATTGCGAGGTAATCAGCGTCAAAAGCGGGCGCAAACGCTTGCCGCCGGCGGACACCAGGTGGTGGGCGGTCTCATCTACAAATGGGTACTCGCTTCGGGTATGACTTCGAAGAAGAGATTCAACTTCGGCCATTCGGGCAACTAAATGCGCTTCCAGCTCTGGAGCAACATTTGGTATTCCGAAAGTAGGCATTAGCGGATGAAGACTGCGAGATTGGAAATAAAGTCGAGCACCGGAGTCGGGTACACACCCAAAATTACGGTGATGGCAAATGAGACAACAATGGTAATTCGAGTCAAAATAGAAGGAATCTCAACGCTAGTTCCATCTTCAGTTGCATCGGTGAAGAACATCAAAACAATTACGCGAATGTAGAAGAAAGCGGCGATTGCACTAGAAAGCACAGCTACTAGTACAACTATCGTTGCGCCACTTTCGTAGGCAGCTGAGAAGATTGAGAACTTTCCAATAAAACCACTTGTTAATGGAAAACCAGCAAAAGCTAACAAGAAGAAAGAAAATGTTGTTGCTGCAAATGGTGAACGTTTTCCAAGTCCACGCCAGCGATTTAGATCACTTACTTCACCGGAAGAATCTCGGACAAGAGTTATCACACCAAATGCTCCGACAGTTGCAACTCCATAAACAAGTAAGAAAAAGATAGTTGCATCAAGGCCTGATTTATTGAGCGCAATAACACCGGTTAAGAAGAAACCAGCGTGTGCAATTGATGAGTAAGCCAGCATTCGCTTTACATCGCGTTGTGAGATCGCAACGAGTGAACCAAGCAGCATTGTGATGATTGCAATGGCCGAAAGAACTGGATTCCATGACCATTCGGCGTTAGCAAAGACTGTGTAGTAAATACGAAGCATGGCACCGAAAGCTGCCACCTTGGTTGCCGCTGCCATAAACGCAGTTACTGGAGTTGGGGCGCCTTGATAAACATCGGGTGCCCAGGCATGAAATGGAACTGCGCCGACTTTAAAGAGTAATCCGATTGAAAGAAATGCCATGCCAATAAGAAGAAGGACGTCATTTCCGGTTCCACCAACAACCGACTGTTGAATTCCAGAAAATGTCAGCGAGCCAGAGAAACCATAGAGATAAGCAGCGCCAAATAAGAAAAATGCCGATGAAAACGAGCCTAGAAGAAAGTACTTCAGCGCAGACTCTTGTGAAGCTAATCGGCGGCGGCGAGATAGACCGGCCATCAAATACAGCGGCAATGAAAGCATTTCAAGGGCAACAAACAAAGTAATTAAATCGCTAGCAACTGTAAACATCATCATGCCGGCAACGGCAAACAACGTAAGTGGATAAACCTCTGTTACTTGCTCACCGCTTTGAATCGCGTTGCGCTCTTCCTCTGATCCTGGCAATGCAGCCGGGAGCGCGGTGTAGTGGCCAGTATCTGCAATCAATAAGATTGAAATAATGGAGATAATTAAAATAATTCCTTGAAATAAGACAGCAGCGCCATCAATAATGACTGAACCCATTGCTGCAGTTAATGACTCTTCACCACGGATTTGCCAGACCTGGAAAAGTGAGAGAGATAAGGCACTTAGTGCGAGTGTGAGTTGTACCGATGAGCGCTTTGATTTCGATACAAAGGCCTCAACTAATACTCCAAGTAGTGCACCACCAAGCAAGATGAGCATGGGCGAAAGAAGTGTGTAAGAAAGTACTGGCGCGGTAAAAGTCATTACTTGCCCCCATTAGTTGGTGCAGGGTCAGTGAAACCCAACTGGGTAATTACGTTTTCTGCGGCCGGGTTAATTACCTTAAGCAGAGGTGATGGATAGAAGCCAAGTGCAACGATGATTGCGATTAATGGCGCAATCGCAAGTTTTTCACGGAGATTGAGATCTGTTAATGCTTCGTTACCAGGTGTGGTTGGGCCATGTAAAGCTTTTTGTACCGGAATCAAAATGTAGAGCGCAGCTAAAACAATTCCGAAAGTTGCAATAATTGCATGGACTGGATATCTAGTAAAAGTCCCAACCAAAACTAAGAATTCGCTAACGAAACTTGAAAGTCCGGGTAAGGCGAGTGAAGACATCCCCGCGATGAAGAAGCTCCATGCAAGAACTGGAGTCACGCGCTGCAATCCACCAAAATCAGAGATCGTTGATGATCCGCGACGAGAAATCATCCAGCCAGCTACTAAGAACAAGGCCGCGGTCGAGAAACCATGGTTAAACATGTACAAAATAGCGCCACTTTGGCCTTGTGAGGTCATGGCGAAGATTCCCAATGTGATGAAGCCAAAGTGTGAGATCGAAGTAAATGCAATCAGGCGTTTAATATCTTTCTGGCCAATCGCTAAGAATGCGCCGTAAACAATTGAAATAACGGCCAGAATCATAATTACCGGTGTGAAAGTTTTACTTGCTTCTGGGAAAAGTGTGAGGCAGTAACGGATCATGCCGAAAGTTCCAACTTTATCTAATACGCCAAGAAGTAAAACAGATGTTCCAGGTGTTGCCGAGGCTGCTGCATCGGGCAACCAGGTATGGAATGGCCACACTGGTGCTTTGATTGCAAAGGCGATGAAGAAACCTAAGAATAATAAATTCTGAGTAGTCGAACTCATCTCAAGATTTGAAAGCGCCTTTAGATCAAAAGTATGTCCACCCTGATCCCCTGACATCACGTACAAGGCAATGATTGAGGCAAGCATCAAAAGCCCACCAACTAAACTGTAAATTAAAAACTTAACTGCAGCCGCAGCACGCTCGCCCGTGCCATACCCGCCGATAAGAAAGTAAACCGGAATGAGCATGGCCTCAAATATTACGTAAAACAAGAAAACGTCAGTGGCTGCAAAAACACCAATCATCATAGTTTCAAGAATCAAAATAAGAATATAGAAGCTCTTAACGCTCCAGCGTCCACCATGTGCTTCATTCCATCCAGCTAAAACTACGACGGGGGCTAAAAGTGTGGACATTAAAATAAGGACAAGTGCGATTGCATCAACGCCAAGCGCGTAACTAATTCCAAAACTTGGTATCCATTGATATTTTTCAACAAATTGCAATCCAACATTGTCACGGTCAAAACCAATAGCCATAACAATTGTGGCAATGGTGACCGCTAAAGTCGTAACGAGTGCAGCTTGCTTTGCCGCTTTTTCACTGGTCTTAGGCAAAACTGCAATGACTGCGGCACCAACTAGTGGCAAGAACATCAAAAACGATAACCACTTCATTAGGAAACCACCACCCAAATAGCTGCAATAAGTGCGACTGCGCCTATCAAAATCAACGCGGCGTAGCTTCGAACAAAGCCATTTTGCAGGCCTCGAAGTGCCGACCCTGAATTCATGGCGACAGCGCCAACTCCACGAACTGCGCCGTCAATAACTACTTCATCGGTAGCAACTAACGTATTGGTGAGAGCCTGACCTGGACGCATAAATACTGCCTCGTTAAAACGATCCTGCATTAAATCTTGGCGAACGAATTTGGTAATCCGTGAAACTTCGGTAGGTGCAATTGCCTCCACTTTTTGGCGGGTGTACTTCAACACTGCAATTGCTACACCGATGGCAACCATCGTCAACGCTAACGCCGACACAACTATTGGCTTGAGTAGTTCTTCATGTTCACCGTGAGGTGCAAATAAGGGTTCTAGCCAATGAACAAGAAGTTTGTTGTGATAGAGCAAGTAACCAGAAGTTACTGATCCAACTGCAAGGATCGCCATCGGTAACCACATTAGCCATGGTGACTCGTGTGGATGGGCATCATCATCCCAGCGCTTTGTTCCGGTGAAAGTAAGAATCATTACTCGCGTCATGTAGAAAGCAGTAATGGCTGCGCCAAGCAATGTCAGGCTGCCTAGCAAAATTCCTTTAGTACCACCCGCATTAAAGGCGGTTTCAATAATCATGTCCTTGGAATAGAAACCAGCAAATGGTGGAACACCTAAAATCGCAAGATAACCAAGACCGAAAGTTACAAAAGTAATTGGCATAAATTTACGAAGTGCACCGTACTTGCGCATATTTACTTCATCATTCATTCCATGCATTACCGAACCTGCGCCAAGGAACATGCCCGCCTTGAAGAAACCGTGTGTTATCAAGTGCATGATTGCAAATGCGTAACCAATTGGGCCTAATCCGGTAGCCAAGATCATGTAACCAATTTGAGACATAGTAGAAGCAGCGAGTGCTTTTTTAATATCATCTTTTGCGGTACCGATTAAGGCACCAAAGATCAAAGTAATCGCGCCAACAATGACAACTAATAATTGCGCCGTTGGGGCGGCATCGAAAACGAAGTTAGAGCGCGTAATTAAATAAACTCCAGCCGTAACCATTGTTGCAGCGTGAATCAGCGCTGAAACTGGAGTTGGACCAGCCATGGCATCGCCCAGCCATGCTTGTAATGGGAACTGAGCTGACTTTCCGGCGGCAGCCACCAACAACATAATTCCCATACCGGTCAGCGCTGCTTCAGAAGTATTTGGCGCTTGTTCGGCAACTCCACTGAAAGAGACCGTGCCCATTGAAGCAAAAGCGATCATGATGGCAAGTGATAGACCCATATCGCCAATACGGTTCATGACAAATGCTTTTTTAGAGGCAGTTGCATATGCTGGCTTTTGATTCCAGAAACCAATCAAAAGATATGACGCCAGACCAACACCTTCCCAACCTACGTAAAGGCTCAGGTAACTATCTCCCAAAACCAAGATCAACATGGCTGCGATGAATAAATTTAAGTAGGCAAAGAAACGACGGCGATCGCGATCTTCTGACATATAAGAAATTGAATAAATATGAATCAATGTTCCTACACCCGTAATAAGTAAAACAAAACAGATAGAGAGTTGATCTAGTAGCAGTCCGGCATCCACATTAAAGCTACCAACTGAAATCCACTCGAAAAGCTTTTGGCTCACCGGACGAGACTCTGGTGCTCGATCAATCATTAAGAAGAGTTGGTAGAGACCAACTGCAAAAGATGAAGCCGACATCAGTGTGGCAAGAAGGTGTCCCCATTTATCGGTACGTCGGCCACCCAAAAGAAGAATTGTTGAACCAGCTAATGGAAGTGCAATTAAATACACCAGACTAGTTGATGTCAACATCCTTATCGCTTCAATAAACTAGCATCATCCACAGATGCTGAGCGTCGTGAACGATAAATAGCAACAATGATCGCTAGACCAACTACTACTTCGCAAGCTGCAACAACCATAGTAAAGAAAGCCATTACCTGACCATTGAGATCGCCATTAATCCGTGAAAAAGTTACAAATGAAAGATTTGCCGCGTTCAGCATCAATTCAATACACATGAAAACAACAATTGCATTTCGTCGCACAACTACGCCAACTGCACCGATCGTAAACAGGAGCGCTGAGATATAGAGATAGTTGGAAGCATCCATTTACTTCTCCTCCTCTACCTGCGTTGAAATCTTCTTTAAATCAAAGGTATTTGAATCCAAAACATCGCCACGTGCCTTCAGGCTGGCGTTAACTGAACTCGGTGCTGCGCTGCCATCGGGAAGCAATGCAGGGACATCTACCGCATTGTGCCGAGCAAAGACACCTGGCGCTGGTAAACCAGCGGCAGTTGCCAAAGATTTGCCACGGAAACGTTCAATTGATTGTTGGCGTTGCGTTGTTTTGCTGGCAGATCGTGGCTGATGTGCCAACACCATTGCGCCAATTGCGGCGGTGACCAATAGCGCTGAGACAACTTCGAAGGGCCATACATACGTTGAAAATAAAAGTTGTGCGATTCCTTGAACATTTCCATCAGCGTTTGCAGCTGAGAGTCCGACTGAAGTGCGACCAAGTGTGGCCCGACCAAGTAGTGCAACCATTAATCCACCAAAGCCAACCGCAGCTGTGATTGCAAGTGGGCGAAGACCTGGAATTGTTTCAGTGAGTGAATCAGAGGAATCAACGCCGACTAGCATCAAAATAAACAGGAAGAGCATCATTACTGCCCCGGTATATACAACGACCTGAACGATTCCTAAAAATGCAGCATCTTGGGCAATATAAAAAATTGCCAGAATTATCATCACGAAAGCCATGAGAATTGCAGAATGCACAGCTTTTTTAACCAATAACATAGCAAGTGAAGCACCAACTGCTAACGGCCCAAGAATCCAAAACATCACTGCTTCAGGTGCCGCAGTGCGTCCTACTTCAAGGGCCAGTTGCATCATTCTTGATTACCTGATTTTTGAACTTCTTGTGACGGGTGTGAACCTTTTACATCACCGTTGTAATAGTTGGTATCTGTCATATCTGGATACATTGGATGCGGTGGCATCAACATTCCAGCACGTAGAGGTGCTAACAAGTCTTGCTTTTCAAAGATTAATTTTGCACGAGAATCATCGGCAAGTTCGTACTCGTTTGTCATGGTTAAGGCGCGAGTTGGGCAGGCTTCAATGCAAAGTCCACAAAAAACGCAGCGTAGGTAATTAATTTGGTAGACCTTGCCATAACGCTCACCTGGTGAAACCTGATTCTCTGGCGTGTTATTTTCGCCCTCAACGTAAATTGCATCGGCTGGACAAGCCCACGCACATAGTTCGCAACCAATACATTTTTCTAAACCATCTTCATGACGGTTTAGCTGATGGCGACCATGAAAACGCTCTTCAGTAGGCGCCTTAACTTCTGGATATTCAACAGTTAATGGCTTTTTAAACATTGTTGAAAAAGTGACCCAAAAGCCCTTCATGTGGCCCAAGAATCCAACTGATGGCGTCTGTTCTACTTCGTAGAATTCAACTTCATTAATGCCAAGATCCTTCGGTTTTAATGGTTCCAGGTTTTCAGCCACGGTTGCCTCCTGAGTTTTTTGAAACGTTAATTGATGAAATCTCTATGGGTAAAGATGGAACCGGGAACGATGGCGCATCTTTGTTATCGCCAGCAGGTATCGCTAGCTCCTTCTTTTTCTTGGCGTTTTCAAAGCCAATATTAAGCGCCATAATTATAAAGATCACGCTGGTCGAGAATGCAACGATCATTACGCGCGAAGCATTTTGCAATGAAAGAACGCGCAAAGTTGCTACAACTAATATCCAAAGAATCGATATTGGAATTAATACTTTCCAACCAAATTGCATGAACTGGTCGTAGCGCAGACGCGGCAATGTTCCACGTAGCCATACGAATACAAAGAAGAAGGTCATAACTTTAAGCAAGAACCAAACCACGGTGAACCAGCCACCTAGCCAGCTTTCGGTGAAACCAAGGCCCGGAGGTGCGTGATAGCCGCCCAAGAACAATGTGGTTGCAAGTGCTGAAACGGTCACGATATTTACATATTCAGCTAAGAAGAAGAGGGCAAACTTCAGCGAAGAGTATTCAGTGTGGAAGCCACCAACGAGTTCGCCTTCAGCTTCAGCAAGGTCGAACGGTGCGCGGTTTGTTTCACCAACCATTGAGATCGCAAAGATCGCAAAGGATGGGAACAAAACAATTGCATACCACCACGTTGTTTGAGCAGCGACGATATCTGAAGTAGACATAGATCCGGCGTAGATAAAGACGGCAACAAGTGAAAGACCCATTGCGATTTCATAAGAAATAACTTGTGCACTTGAACGCAGTCCACCAAGAAGTGGGTAAGTTGATCCAGAAGACCAGCCTGCTAAAACAATTCCATAAACGCCAACGGATGCAACGGCCAGGATATAAAGAACTCCGATTGGAATATCCGTTAGCTGCATCGCAGTTTGGCGGCCAAACATAGTTACTTCACCAGTAATTGGAATAACGGCAAAGGCCATAAAACACGTTGTCGCACTAATAATTGGCGCCATAATAAAAACAACTTTGTCGGCTGCCGTCGGAATAATGTCTTCCTTTAGCGCCAACTTAACGCCATCGGCTAGCCCTTGAATAAGCCCAAAGGGTCCAACACGATTTGGCCCCGGACGCTGTTGCATGCGAGCAACAATTCGACGCTCGCCCCACACTGACATCAGCGTTAGCAGCACGCAAACACCAAAGACAATTAACGCTTTAACAAGAATTAACCAGCCTGGATCGGCTCCAATGAGTTGCGCAGTTGTCATGCTTTTACCACCGTGACTACTGCGCCATGTGCAACGCCTAAGTTTGCCAGTAGTGCCGAGCCACGTGAATTACGTGGTGCCCACACTGCATCGTCATGAATATTTTCTACTAACGCAGACAAAGTTACTGAACCCTGTTGTGTCGAAATCTTCAATTGATCTCCATCAACAACGCCCATATCTGCAGCTCGCTTTGGCGAAATTACGGCAACGGTAGGTCGAGACGTTCCGGCCAAGTTTTCTTCGCCTGCTTGCAACGTACCTAGATCTAACAAGCGACGCCATGAAGTAATAAGTGCTTCATTTGAATTTAGTTGTGGCTTTGCAACAGATGAGATCGGTGTTAATTCAACTTTTGCGCCTTCCCACTTTCCGAGTGCAGCAATCTCTTTTATCGCAGAAGTGACAGTGCCAAGATTAATTGTTACGCCCATTTCTTCGGCGATCATCGAAAGGATTCGAAGATCACTTCGGTTAAGCGAATCGCTAACTGCTGAATCAAATGAACGTGGGCGGCCTTCCCAATTAAGGAATGAGCCGGATTTTTCAGTAATTGCGGCAACTGGCAAAACTACGTTTGCTCGGGCCGTTACTTCACTTGGTGCAATTTCTAATGAAACAACAAAGGCTTTTTCTAAGGCAGCAAGGGCTGCAAGGTTGTTATCTAGATCGAGTGGATCAACACCGCCAACAAGAAGTGCGCCAATTGATCCAGCATTAACTGCATCGATAATCTGCGGAGTTGATAAACCAATTGTTGCCGGAAGTGAGTCGACTCCCCACGCAGCTGCCATATCTACTCGGGCAGTGGCATCACTTACTGGACGACCGCCAGGTAATAAATTACCAATTGCGCCTGCTTCAATCGCACCCCGCTCACCTGCTCGACGTGGAATCCAAGCGATTTTGGCGCCAGATTTATCAGCTAAAGCAGCAACTGCAGAAAGTGATCCAGCGCTTTCGCCAGCTCGCTCTCCCACTAAAATTACCGATTTATTAGTCAAGCTTTGTGCAGCAATTGCAGCAGCTTCTTGACCTGGTGCAACTTTTACAAATTCTGCTTTTAACTTATCGACTGCAATCGATTCTTTGCTTCCGATTGAGACGACCTTTAATGCGCGCTTGCGGAACTGCTTATTGATACGCAAGAAAACAATTGGCGACTCTTCTTCTGGTTCAAATCCAACCAGAAGTACTTGATCAGCTTTATCAATGTCTCGATACGTTGGCGTAGAACCAGCAACGCGTGCTGCAATAAATTCACGTTCTTCATCTGATGAGATACGTGCTCTGAAATCAATATCGTTTGTGCCAAGTGCTACCCGAGCAAACTTGCTATAACCATAAGCATCTTCGTGAGTAGCGCGGCCACCAACTAGTACTGCCGCTTTTGCCGATTTCAAACCAACGGCCGCAACTGCCAACGCTTCTGGCCATGATACTTCAACTAGCTCGCCAGAATCATCGCGTACCATTGGAACTTTTAAACGATCTACTGCTGTCACATATTTAAATGCCCAGCGACCTTTATCGCAGTTCCACTCTTCATTGACAGATGCATCTTCACCAGCAAGTCGGCGCAGAGTTTTTCCACGACGAACATCGGTGCGCATATCGCAACCAGAGGCACAGTGCTCACATGCCGATGGTGTTGAGACTAAATCAAATGGACGTGCTCGGAAACGATAAGCGGCGCCAGTTAATGCACCCACTGGACAGATCTGAACTGTGTTTCCAGAAAAGTATGATTCAAATGGTTTGTTTTCGTAAATTCCAACTTGCTGCAATGCGCCGCGTTCATTCAGAGTAATAAACGGATCGCTAGCAATTTGTTCTGAAAAACGAGTACAGCGTGCGCACAAAACGCAACGTTCGCGATCGAGCAAAACCTGGGATGAAATATTGATTGGCTTTTCAAAGGTGCGCTTTACGCCTTCAAAGCGCGTTGATCCCTGACCATTGCTCATTGCCTGATTTTGGAGCGGACATTCGCCACCCTTGTCGCAGACTGGGCAATCAAGTGGGTGGTTAACAAGAAGAAGTTCCATAACGCCACGTTGTGCCTTTTCAGCTACTGGCGAAGTTAATTGGGTCTTTACGATCATGCCAGTTTCAACTGGAATCGTGCAAGATGCTTGTGGTTTTGGAAATGCTCGCCCATTAATTTCAATCTCAACTAAACATTGGCGACAAGCACCGACTGGCTCTAGAAGTGGGTGATCACAAAATCGTGGAATTTGAATACCAAGTTGCTCGGCAGCTCGAATTACTAATGTTCCTTTTGGCACAGTAACTTCAAAGCCATCGATTACAACAGTAATCATTTCTACCAAAACTTCTGTTGTCACTTAAGCACCAGCCCCAACAAATAAAGTTGATGCCACTGGATCAAATGGGCAACCACCTGTAGTTAAGTGGGCAATATATTCATCACGGAAATACTTTATGGACGAAGTAATCGGACTTGTTGCACCGTCGCCAAGAGCGCAGAATGAGCGGCCCATGATGTTGTCACAAAGATCTAACAATTTTTCAAGATCAGCTTCAGTTCCCACGCCAGCTTCAAGATCACGAAGGATCTGAACTAGCCACCATGTACCTTCACGGCAAGGTGTGCACTTTCCACATGACTCATGCTTGTAAAACTCAGTCCAACGCAGTACTGCTCGAACCACACATGTTGTCTCATCAAATATTTGTAGCGCCTTAGTGCCAAGCATTGAACCCGCTGCGGCAACACCTTCGTAATCAAGTGGTACATCTAAATGTTCATCAGTAAATAGTGGAGTTGATGAACCACCAGGTGTCCAGAACTTCAACTTATGACCCGCGCGAATACCGCCTGATAGTTCAAGGATTTCACGCAATGTAATTCCAAGTGGAGCCTCAAATTGACCCGGGTTTGCAACGTGACCTGACAATGAATAAAGAGTCGTTCCCTTACTTTTTTCAGTTCCCATAGATTGATACCAGTCGGCACCATTCATAACGATTGCTGGCACCGATGCAATTGATTCAACGTTATTAACAACTGTGGGACGTGCATAAAGCCCGGCAATCGCTGGGAAAGGTGGGCGCAAACGAGGTTGTCCGCGGAAGCCTTCGAGTGAGTCAAGCAGGGCAGTCTCTTCACCGCAAATGTATGCACCAGCACCGATGTGAAGAACTACATCAATTCCGTTTCCAAGAATCCCAGCTGCGTAGGCATCGGTAATTGCTTGATTAACCCGGCGAACCACATGCGTTACTTCACCGCGAATATAAATAAATGCGTGCTTTGCGCGAATTGCATGGCAAGCAATGATGCAACCTTCAATTAATACGTGTGGGTTTGCCATCAGCAAAGGTGTGTCTTTGCACGTTCCGGGCTCTGATTCATCGGCGTTAACAACTAAGTAGTGATCTTTATTATCGCCCTGAGGAATAAATCCCCATTTCATACCAGTTGGAAAACCAGCACCACCGCGGCCACGAAGACCGGAATCTTTTACAAGTTGAATGACTGCATCTGGATCCATTGCTAAGGCTTTTTCGGCAGCTTTGTAACCACCGTGGCGCTTGTAGCCTTCGATGGTGAATGAATCTTTTTCATCCCAATGTGCCGATAAAACTGGAGCTAGCTTCGTCATTATTTTCCTTCTTTCGAAAGTTTTAAGCCAAGTAAAGTTGGTTGGCCAGCTTGTACGCCTTCATGTGCCAGACCATCGTTTAATCCAGCCAGAACTGCTGATGCTTCTTTCCAGGTAACGAGTTTGTTTGGTCCACGAGTTGGTGGCTTTGGATTTCCGGCGCGCATTGAATCAACTAAATCTTTTGCGGATTGGACAGTTTGGTTGTCGTAAAACTCCCAGTTAGCCATGACAACTGGCGCATAATCACAAGCGGCGTTGCACTCAATATGTTCAAGTGAGACTTTTCCATCGGGTGTAACGCCATCATTTTCAATGCCAAGGTGATCTTTAAGTCCAGCAAAAATCGCGTCGCCACCCATTACGGCGCACAAAGTATTTGTACATACGCCAACGTGGTATTCGCCAATAGCCGATGGCTTGTACTGGGTATAAAACGTAGATACAGCAGTTACTTCAGCGGCTTCTAGCTGTAACTGCTTGGCGATTAATTCAATTCCTTCATTTGTTACGTACCCAGCCCTTGACTGCACAAAGTGCAACAACGGCATGATGGCAGAACGTGGACGTGGGTAACGTTTGATGATTGTTTCCATGATTTGTAAATCTTCAGCTATGAATGCCATTAGCGATCAACGCCTCCCATAACTGGATCAATTGATGCAACTGCGCCAACAATGTCAGCGACCATTCCACCCTCACTCATTGCCGGAACTGATTGCAAATTATTAAATGATGGTTCGCGAAAATGCACACGATATGGACGTGTTCCGCCATCGGAAACTACTGATGCACCAAGTTCTCCGCGAGGAGATTCAATTGCAACATATGCCTGTCCAGCTGGAACGCGGAAGCCTTCAGTTACAAGTTTGAAGTGGTGGATCAGAGACTCCATTGAAGTCCCCATGATTTCGCGGATGTGATCAAGTGAATTACCAAGTCCGTCGCCACCTAGTGCCAATTGTGCTGGCCAAGCGATTTTCTTATCGGCAACCATTACTGGTGCGCCTTCTAGTTTTTCTAACTTGTCGACACACTGTTCAACAATGCGAAGTGATTGTTCTAATTCATTCATTCGAATTAAGAAGCGTCCATAAACATCGCAAGTATCGGCAGTTACAACATCAAAGTTATAGTTTTCATATCCACAATATGGTTGAACTTTACGTAGATCCCAAGGCATTCCAGTTGCACGAAGAACTGGACCAGTAATACCAAGTGTCGTACAGCCAGCAAGATCCAAGTAACCAATTCCTTGCGTGCGCTTCATCCAGATTGAGTTACCGATTAACAAGGTTGCGTTATCTTTAAAGTTTTTGCGCATCAGCTTTACGCCTTCGCGAATCTTTGTGTACGCACCTGCTGGCAGATCTTGGGAAACACCACCGGGACGTACATATGCCATGTTCATACGAAGTCCAGTAATCATTTCAAAGATTTCCAGCACAGTTTCGCGGTCACGGAAGGCGAAGAACATTGGCCCCATAGCGCCTAGCTCAAGGGCTCCTGTGCCAAGTGCCACCATGTGAGAAGAAATTCGATTGAGTTCCATCATCATTACGCGAATAACAGTTGCGCGCTCTGGAACATCATTAGTGATTCCCAAAAGTTTTTCAACGGCTAAACAGTAAGCAGTCTCATTGTGTAGCGGGGCTAAATAATCCATGCGCGTGACAAAAGTTGTGCCCTGAGTCCAGTTACGAAATTCAATATTCTTTTCAATACCAGTATGCAAATAACCAATTCCACAACGAACTTCGGTAATTGTTTCGCCTTCAAGTTCAAGGACTAAACGAAGCACGCCGTGAGTAGATGGGTGTTGTGGACCCATATTTACAACTACGCGCTCTTCTTTGGTTGCTCCGATTTCTTGGACAAGTGAATCCCAATCTCCGCCAGTGACGGAGAAAACTTTTCCTTCAGTGGTATCGCGCGAAGGTGCGTATGGATCGAAAGTTGTCACGTGTAGCTCCTTCGATCACTTGGCGGTGGCATTGTTGCACCTTTGTACTCAACTGAAATTCCACCCAATGCATAATCTTTACGCTGCGGGTGGCCATTCCAATCATCGGGCATCAAGATGCGAGTTAATCCAGGATGGCCGTCAAAAACTATTCCAAACATGTCAAAAGTTTCGCGCTCGTGCCAATTGTTACCACCCCACACTTCAACTACTGATGGAATATGGGCATCGCCATCGGGTACTGAAACTTCCAAACGAATTCTTTGATTTCTACTCATTGAAAGTAATGGATAAACGGCGTGTAGTTCGCGACCAGTTTGGTCTGGATAATGAACTCCGCTAACGCCCATGCACATTTCAAATTTCAAGGTATCGCGCAAAGTGAAAGCAACTTCCACTAAACGTTCGCGCTTTACGTGAAGCGTAAGTTCGCCACGATCTACAACTACGCGTTCGATCGCATCTGAAAATTCAGGGTACGCACGTTCGAGGTCATCAGTAACGTCATCAAAATAACTACCAAATGGACGCTGCGATGAGCCGGCCATAGTCACTTGCGGGACTAGGCCACCATATCCAGAAGTATCTCCTGAACCCTTTGTACCAAACATGCCATCGGTCATTACGCGAGCAGACCCTTCATCTCGTGAGTTGGTTTTGCATTCATAGCTGCAAGTTCAACTTCCTTGATGATTTGTGCGCGGTTTACGCCGATTTTTTCATTGTTAATTTGTTCGTGAAGTTTCAAGATTGCATCGAGCAACATTTCTGGGCGAGGTGGGCAACCTGGCAAATAAATATCGACCGGAACAATGTGATCGACACCTTGCACAATTGCGTAGTTGTTAAACATTCCACCTGATGATGCACAAGCACCCATTGCAATAACCCATTTTGGCGCAGTCATTTGATCGTAAATCTGACGCAAAACTGGTGCCATTTTGTTGGAAACTCGACCAGCAACGATCATTAAATCTGCTTGACGTGGGGAGGCGCGAAAGACTTCGCCACCAAATCGGGCAATGTCATATTTTGCAGCTGATCCAACTGCCATCATTTCAATGGCACAGCAGGCAAGACCGAAAGTAGCTGGCCACAATGAGTTTTTGCGCATGTAGCCGGCAAGTTTTTCAACCGTTGTTAAGACAAATCCACTTGGTATTTTCTCTTCTAAGCCCATTTTTAATCCCATTCCAATCCGCCGCGGCGCCATACATATGCATATGCAACAAAAACAGTTCCAATAAAAATCGCCATCTCAACCAAGCCAAAAAGACCAAGTTGATCGAAGGTCACTGCCCACGGATACAAGAAAACGATTTCAATATCAAAAATAATGAAAAGCATTGCGGTAAGAAAATACTTAACTGGAAAACGTCCACCTTCGGCAGCTTGTGGCGATGGTTCGATTCCACACTCGTATGCATCTAGTTTTGCGCGGTTGTATCTGGCTGGACCAGCAAGTGCACCGGCAACGACTGAAAACGCGGCAAAGCCAAACCCGATGGCCGCTATCACCAAAATGGGAATATATGGATTGGCTGTGGAAATCACAGTTGAAATCCTAAGGTGGATTGGGTGGTGCCCACGACCGCTAGCCCTTAATCCCGCTGTGAACTGCAACAACCCCAAAAGTCAGGTTTTTCCACGTGATTTCGCGCCATCCGGCCCGGGCCATCGCCTCGGCGAGCGCCCCCTGATCTGGCCAGGCCCTGATCGATTCAGCTAAATAAAGGTAGGCATCTGGATTTGAGGAGGTCACCTTGGCGATTACCGGCAGCAGACGCATCAGGTAACGCATGTAAATAGCCCTAAAAAGCCGGTTAGTGGGGTGGCTGAATTCGGCGACCACGATTTTGCCCCCCTTTTTCGTCACTCGGTAGGCCTCCAGCAGGGCTTTTTCGAATTGGACCGTGTTTCGAAGGCCATACGAGATGGTGACAACATCAAAGTGGCCCTCATCAAAGGGGAGATTGAGGGCATCGGCCTTGGAGAAGTTCAGATATGGGCGGGCTTTTCGCCCTTGGGCCAACATTCCCTCGCTGAAATCAGTGGCAAAGACGGTAGCGCCAGCTTTAAAGAGCGGTTCAGATGAGGAGCCAGGTCCAGCGGCCAGGTCCAAAATCACCATTCCAGCCTTAGGGGCGATTATCGACGTTGTCACTTTTCGCCAGGCCTTAGTGCGGCCTAAACTCAAAAGATCGTTGACTCGGTCATATCGCTTGGCCACGCCATCAAACATCGCCGCAACTTCATCGGGATCTTTGTTCAAATGAGCGCGGGACATGCACGTATTCTCCCTTGAAGTAGGCTCATCTACAACTTAGAAGTATCGAAAAGGAGTTCCATGTCGGTCGCTGCACCCTCACTTCGCACACATCTGATTCCCCGTTCCACCGCGCTCTCTAACTCGGTACTTATTGTCAGCGGTGTCTTAGGTTTATCGGCCTTGGCGCAGATCGCAGTTCCTGTTCCGGGCTCTCCGGTTCCTGTAACTGGGCAAACTCTTGGAGTTTTAATTCTTGGAACCACGTACGGTTCAACTTTAGGTTTTACAACTTTTGCAATTTACATGTTGGCCGGAATTGCCGGAGCGCCAGTGTTTGCAAATGGAGCTCATGGTTTAGATCGCGTAGTTGGTGCAACTGGTGGTTATTTAGTCGGAATGTTGATTGCCACATTAATTTTAGGCCAGATGGCACGATTTCGATTTGATCAAAAATTTATTACCGCTTTACCTTCAATGTTAATTGGCACAGTAATTACTTTTACTTTTGGTCTCATTTGGTTAAAGCAATACACCGGACAAAGTTGGAGCTGGACAATTACCGCTGGCTTAACTCCATTTATAATTGGTGAAATATTAAAAATTGCAATCGCTGGAACTTCAATGCCTGCAGTGTGGCGATTGGTGCATAGAAAAAACTCATAATGTCTGCACTCATTCCAGTTACAACTACCCGTCTAGGTGAGCATCTGCCGCTGCTAGATTTATTACCTGATTCCAATCCAACGGCGTGGGTGCGAAGTGATGAAGGATTGGTTGGTTGGGGAATTTATGCAACCACAACAGTAAGTGGGCCAAATAGATTTGCCGATGCCCGACACTGGTGGGAAAAACAACTTGAAAAATTTGCGGTAACTAACAACGTTCATGGCAGCGGGACTGGACCAGTCCTCTTCACATCGTTTGCCTTCACTGCCGAAGATCCATCGGTCTTGGTGATTCCAGCTGTAATTGTCGGTAAGAGAAAAGAAACGTCATGGATTACATGGTTTGGTTCAGATGCCCAGCCAGCATTAAAAACAGCGCCAGATCACATCAGTAACGCCCCAATGAGTTGGCAAGAAGAACCAAATGCCGATAACGATTGGAAAAACAAAGTAGTAACTGCTGTACAGCGAATTCAAAAAGGTGAGCTAGATAAAGTCGTTCTTGCTCGTGATATCACAGTTAAGTCCGAGAAAAATATCGATGCCCGTGTAATTCTGCACAAATTAGCTGCTGAATATCCAACAACCTGGAAATATTCAGTGTCCAATTTAGTTGGCGCGACCCCTGAACTTTTACTTCGTCTATCTCGCGGCATGATTACATCGCGTGTACTAGCCGGAACAATTAGCAAAACTGGTGATGATGCAAAAGATTTGGCCTTAGCGGGTTCGTTAGCTCGCTCATCCAAAGATTTAGCAGAACACGAATATGCAGTTCGATCCGTTGCCGATGCGATCGAACAATTTTGTACATCGACTAACGTTCCAGAATCGCCATTTGTTTTGCACTTAGCAAATGTTATGCACTTAGCTACCGATGTAACTGGCGCGCTGGCTGAAAAATTAGCTCATGTTGATGCGTTCACAATCTTAGATCAACTTCATCCTTCGGCAGCTGTGTGTGGAACTCCGCGACCAAAAGCGGCAGCTTTAATTTCAGAGATCGAAGGAATTTCTCGTGGACGCTATGCCGGACCAGTTGGTTGGATTGATGCCGCCGGCGATGGTGAACTTGGTATCGCATTGCGTGGCGGACAAATCAATGGTGACTCCATCAGAATCTTTGCTGGATGTGGAATCGTCGATGGATCTGATCCTGAAATTGAACTTGCTGAAACTAATGCGAAGTTTGCGCCAATGCGAAGTGCGCTTAAATAGATGTTAAAGATTCAATAATTGTTTTTAAATTGTCGGCATTAGATTCTCGATTTGGAACATCACACACAACTACCGAGATTCCTTTTACTGGCTGGGCAACTTCAGTGATTAACTCATTTATCGAAGTAATTTGCTTGGCATTTATGCCCATAGCCGCTGCAATCGCCGCTGGGTTTAAGCCATGTGGAGTTCCAAATACAGATTCAAAGCCAGCTACTCCACGTTGAGGAAGTGTTGAAAATATTCCCCCGCCATCATTGTTAATCACAATAAAGCGGCAGTTGATCTCTTCTTTAGCCATCAATCCAGTTAAATCATGCAAAAACGAAAGATCTCCTAAAACTGCGATCGTAGAATTATGTGAGTACGCGATTCCAAGAGCAGTTGAAATATTGCCATCAATGCCAGCTAACCCACGGTTTGCATACGTTGTTACTCCGTCGCGAGGAGCTGCAAAACCTTCGATATCTCGGATTGGCCGTGACGATGAGAGAAATAGCGCGCTCCCCACTGGAATAGCTGCGGCAATACTTCGGGCGATTACCGCTTCATTCCAACCATCTAATGATTGAACTAACTTACGTGCGCGCTCTGAGATTTTCTCCCATTTAGCTAACCATTCATCGGAATGGATTACGCCCTGCAAAATCGGAAGCTCGGTAAACAAACGATCGGCAACTCGGTTGGTATCAACAGTGGCAATTCTTTGATCAACAACGTACATGATGGGACTTGATTTGATAAATGCATTAATGGACCTAGACAAAGTCGTACGGCCTATAACTAAAACCGATTGTGGAATTAACGTACTTCTTATCTCAGGTGATGTCAGGAAAATTGATGCATGCGCAATTGCTTCAGGAAAAGACAATGGATCTTCGGCAATTATCGGCCAACCTAAAACCTTAATGAAACTTTGAATCTCTTCAACGGTTAATCCGCCGCGATCGTGGCCCACAACAACAACACCGCGGGCACCTACCAAACGTAAGGTTCCTGGTTTTTTACGTGAAACAAAATTTTTCGCATTAATCTGAATTTCAGAGAGCCACGTTGCATCCGTATCCGGAAGTAAAGGTTCATCAAACTGTAAATTTAAATGAACTGGTCCAACGCGCAAACTATCTAGTGGGAGCTCCATTGGATAGACCGGACCATCAACATCAGCAAAATATCGAACAGCTTTGCCAAATATTCGAGCTTGCTCAGTTGTTTGGTTGGCCCCAGTTTTTCGAAGCATCGCCGGGCGATCGGCCGTTAAAACAAGTAAAGGTAAATTGGTGTGATGCGCTTCTAGAACGGCAGGGTGATAATTAGCTACGGCAGTCCCACTAGTACACACAATTGGAACTGGTCGTCCGGTTGCTTTAATTATTCCAAGTGCAAAGAAAGCTGCAGTACGTTCATCAATTCGCACATGAATTGTGATTAATTTTTCTTGAGCTGCTGCATAAAAGGCAAGTGATAAAGGTGCATTTCTAGATCCTGGCGAAATAACAACATCTGTAATTCCAGCCTCGATAATCTGGCGCACAATAACGCGGGCGAGCATGGTCGAGTTATTACTCACAATAGCTCTGCCGTTCTCATAATGCGATTCTTCCACCATTCAAAGCGATCTGCAGCGACTTCTATGCCGGCAAAGTTAGGCGTGATATTTGAAATTGCGATCTTTCCATCAACAATCGGAAGTTGCGCCACATCATGTGCCAGTAAAGAACCCGTGCCAAGTCCACAGTCGTAGCTCAACTCTTCAAATGATGACGCCAGCATTAACCCATAATTTATTCCAACTGCACTTTCCAATGCGCTAGAAACTATGACTGGAAGTTTATGGTGGGCCGCTAATTCATGTGCACGTTTGATGCCACCTAAGGGTTGAGCCTTTAGCATCAAGATATCAACAGCATCGGTTAAATCTACTGCAAAAGGATCATTAGCTTTACGTAAAACTTCATCTCCAACAATCTTTACATCAACTAGTTTTTTTACTTCGCGAAGCTCTTCAACTGATGCACAAGGTTGTTCAACATACTCAATCTGGCCAACTTCATTTAAAAACTCGACTGCCTGCCCGATACTCCATAAACCATTAACATCGATCCGAATAGAACTATTGGGACGAATCTCACGGACATAGTTAATTCGAGCTAAATCTTCTTGCTTGTTCTCTCCGACTTTAATTTTAAAAGTTGATACCCCTGGAAATGAATCAATCACTGAACTCAATTGTGCCTTGTCATTTAAGGCCGGAATCGTGCCATTGACTGCGACTGATTGCCGGAAAAGTTTTGGTGCTAGTTTAGTTGCGGCCTCGATTGCACACGCCAACCAGGGCGCGCACTCATTATCGTCGTACTCTAAAAATGGTGAAAACTCAGCCCAACCTTGTTCGCCTTCAAACAAGGCCACTTCGCGCACAGTTATGCCGCGAAAATTAGTCTTGGTTGGGAGCGCGACAACACGCAAAGTATCCAGCAAATCTTGATTCATAAATTAAGGACGCTTTGGAAATTTCCCGAAATCTGGTGCCCGCTTTTCCTTGTACGCATCTCGACCTTCTTGGCCTTCTTCGCTTAAATAAAATAGCAATGTGGCATCGCCGGCAAGTTGCTGGATTCCAGCAAGTCCATCATCGGCTGCATTCATGCTTGCCTTAATCAAACGAATTGCAAGTGGTGAGTTCTTCAACATCTCGCGACACCATGAAACTGTCTCTGCTTCTAGCTCGCTTAGCGGAACAACCGTATTTACAAGTCCCATAGCTAACGCCTCTTGGGCATCGTAGTGACGCGTCATAAACCAAATTTCACGGGCTTTCTTCTGCCCAACATTTGCGGCAAGTAATCCCGAACCGTATCCACCATCAAAAGATCCAACCATTGGACCGGTTTGACCAAACTTTGCGTTGTCGGCAGCAACTGTTAAATCACAAACAACGTGCAGAACATGTCCCCCGCCAATTGCCCAACCAGCAACCATTGCAACGACCGGTTTTGGGGTTCGGCGAATTTGAACCTGTAAATCTAAAACATTGAGTCGGCCTAAGCCTTGTTGCCCAACACTGTCAGAGCCAACGTAGCCATCATCACCGCGAACACTGATGTCGCCACCAGAACAGAAAGCTTCAGTTCCTTCGCCGGTAAAAATAATGACACCGACGGTTGCATTGTCACGTGCCAAGTCGAAGGCGGTTTTTAATTCAATGATCGTCTCGGGGCGAAATGCGTTTCGCACATGTGGCCGGTTTATTGTGATTTTGGCGATGCCCTCGGCGACTTGGTATTTAATATCTGTAAAAGAATCTCCGCCAGTACCTGTTTCCCACTTAGGAATGGTTCGGTCACCAAACTCACGTCTGATCGGTTTGCTCATGATTCCTCCATTGTCGACTACTGGCGATAGCCTACGGTGGCAATGGATATCTCGTCACAACGAAGAATTCTCCGCGTTGGCCCCACAAGTGAAATCTCCCAATTAGCGGGAGAGATCACATCGGCTCTCGTGGGGATCGGCCCTTGCCTTGGCTTTGGCCAGATCACTTCAGAGTTTGCACCCGCCAACACCGCCATTGTGATTGGAACTTCTGGATCAAGTGGTGATTCAAAAGAAGTTGCTCTTAGTGCAGCTGCGCTAATCGCATCAGCCCGAGCATCAAATGCATTTCTTGGCGCAAAAGCTGGCGATACCTGGAGCTTGTTGTTGCCACTTACTCATATTGCCGCGGTTAACGTGATAGTTCGTTCGATGGAGCTTGGCACATTACCAATTGATCTAAAAGAATTTAAGGACGAGTATCCAAAAGTTAATTTCACAGCAATTGTTCCAACTCAATTATTTCGTGCGCTCAATGGCGACGATCGTTTGTTAAGGCATCTACAAAACGCAGATGCAGTTTTAGTCGGCGGTGCTGCCCTCTCACCAGGTTTGCGACATCAAGCAGAGTCTCAATTAATCAAGATTATTACAACCTACGGTATGACCGAAAGTTGTGGAGGCTGCGTCTACGACGGTGAAGCGCTAACTGGTGTTGAAATTAAGATTGTTCATGGAAAAATTAATTTACGGGGATCTGTTTTAGCTTCCTCATATTTAAATTCATCGTGGGATTTAGATGTTGGTTGGTTTGAAACCTCTGATTTAGGTGAAATCATCGCTGGAAAATTAGTTGTATATGGTCGAGTAGATGATGTAATTATTTCTGGTGGTGAGAATATTTCACTCAGTGCTATTGAAAACGCATTAACCCAAGAATTTCCACAACTGCAATGCGCAGCTTTTTCGATTGAAGATCCTCAGTGGGGACAGGTTTTACAATTAGCAATAGTCGGTGACTTTGACAGTGAGAAAGTTTTCCAAGTTCTAGAAACAAGCCTTGGATCTATTGCAAAACCAAAGAACATTTATCGAGTTAATTCGCTACCATTACTCGGTATTGGAAAAATAGATCGTAAAACTTTGGCCAAGGAGATAAGTTTTGAATAAATGGATTCTTGGTGCACGTCCACGCACTTTGCCAGCTGCCATCGCGCCAGTAGTCGTTGCCTCGGCACTTGCTGGCGCTGATTTCAATTGGTTGCGCGCCGCATTGGCACTTCAAGTTGGAGTCTGGCTTCAAATTGGGGTTAATTTCGCAAATGATTACAGCGATGGCATTAAGGGAACCGACGACGATCGGGTAGGGCCAACTCGCTTAGTAGCAACTGGTTTAGCCTCGGCCGCTTCGGTAAAAATCGCAGCGTTCCTCTCTTTCTTCATCGCAAGCATCGCTGGCCTGTGGTTGGCCTTGCTGACATCGCCCGTCTTGATCGTGATCGGCATTATTTCCATCGCTGCGGCTTGGTATTACACGGGTGGAAAAAATCCATATGGCTACCGGGGATTTGGCGAAATCTCGGTCTTTACTTTTTTTGGGCTAGTTGCAACCGTAGGAACTTTCTACGTTCAAACAGAGAGTGTGACATTACTTAGTTTTATCGTGGCAATTCCCATGGGTGCAATCTCTTGTGCAATCTTGGTGGTAAATAACATTCGCGATCGCGTCAAAGATGAAGTAGCTGGCAAGCGAACTTTGGCAGTTCGAATCGGTGACCAAAAGGCACGCCGTATCTACGTAGCTCTGCTCGTTGCCGCTCATATCGCAGCGGTCGCAACATTTATTTCGGCGGCGCTTTTAACTTTGATCGCCGCTCCTGTGACTTTCTTAGTGTCAAAACAAGTTCTCGGTGGGGCCACAGGATCTGCGCTAATCCCGGTTCTAGGTCGTACCGGTAAGTTGCAACTGCTTTTTGCGACTCTCCTTGCGGTAGCTCTCGCGATACAATAAACCCATGTTGCGAGTCATTTCTCTGATCTTGATCTTTGGCGTAACTATTTATGCGTTAATTGATTGTGCTCGAGCCGATGAATCACAGATTAAAAACCTTCCAAAGTGGGGATGGCTCTTACTTATTATTTTGCTTGGACCACAAACCGTTGCCATTGGTCCAATTGCTTATTTAATTGCTGGGCGAAACAAGCCAAAGGGAAGAAAAAATCCTAAACGTCGCGTCTTGCCACCCGATGATGATCCGGATTTCTTAAGAAAACTTTAAAGCCCAGAGTAAGTGTGCTTTCCAGTTCCCCAAATATTTATATACACATAGTTAAATAAAAATGTTGACCCGGCAAATAAACACAACCAAGCGGCTCTTCGTCCACGCCAACCAATAGTCACGCGGGCATGTAAATATGCGGCATATGCCACCCACGTAATAAATGCCCAAGTCTCTTTTGGATCCCAACCCCAGTAACGGCCCCATGCACTCTCGGCCCAAATTGCGCCAGCGATAACTGAAAAAGTCCATAATGGAAAGACAAATGCAACCAGTCGATATGAAAGTTGATCTAGAACTTCAAGGCTTGGTAATCGTTGTGCCCAAACTGTTCGATCGCCCTTGCTCTCCATACGATCTAGATACAGGTAAGCCCCGGCAATAACATTTGAAAGTAAGAAAACTCCGCCAGAGATAATCGCAGTTGATACGTGAATCACTAACCATGGTGATTTAAGTGCTGGAACAAGTGGCGCCGATGGAACGTACAACACCGTAACTGCGGTTCCGATTGTCAACAAAACTGAAAGTGAAACTAACAAACCTAACCAGCGAAGATCATATTTTCTAAGAGATGCTAAATACGCTCCAGAAAAAGCTAACGCACCAGTAATTGAAAACTCATACATATTTCCCCAAGGAACCCGGCCAGCTGAGATTCCTCGTGCAATCACTCCTGCAAAAAGCAAGATAAATCCAAGAACCATCATGGCAGTTGCAACACGAGCAACTCGTTCAGTTCGTTTGTAATCTAAGCGTTTGCTAGAATCTGTTGGGACTCTTACCGCCCAAGCGGTTTCAAAGGCATGTGCAATAAAAGAGAGTGCAAAAACAGCCATTGCCGAGTAGACAATGTAATTTGAGACAAAGGCCCAATCGCGTGACATTTATTTCTCTCCCTTTAACGCACGAACAAATTCTGCAATTTCCGTATCTAAACCTGGCGCCGCGTTTTTAGCCAAACCAGCAACTTCGACATCGCCATCTACTCGGATCCAAATTCGGCGACGGCGTGTGAACAAGGATGCTAACAACCCAGCGATGGCAACAATACCGCCAAGCAATGCAAACTTCTTTCCAGGGTCACTCACAAAACTAATATTTACCCACTGAACATAGCCTTCGAAAGTAAGCACTCCACCTGGATAAATAAAGCTTTCGCCAGGTTTAAGTGATTTAAGTCCTACCTGCTTCATCTTCGAGGTATCGATTCTGTAAACAGATTGTGGAACACCTGTATCCAAACCTAAATCACCACTCCATGCCGCTAGAAGTAAACGTGGATCCAAAGCTTCAGGGAAAACGCTAACAGCACCGTTTGCACCGTCACGTGAATACGTTGGTAAGAACGAACCGAGAAAACCTATCTGCGGATCGGCATCAGGAACTTTAATCGCACCGATAGATCGAAGTTGTGCATCTTGTGGCAAGAATGTAACCGGTCCTTGGAAAGCAACGTTCCCCTTTGAATCTTGCACCGTAATAACTGGGGAATAACCGTTTGCTTGCAGATAGATGCGCGTATCTCCAATAGTCATTGGACTATTTACTTTAATAGTTTTCTTTTCAATTTGTCGCTGATCACCACGTAATAATGAAATATCTAATGTGTAATCTTCCGGTGCCCCAGTTATCACGTTGTACTTTGCTACGAATTTATCGGCCGTCAACATAAAAGTTGGTAAGTTAGATTCTCGATTAAGCTTTCCAAACGTCAAAGAATCATAGCTAGTAGTTGTGTTTACAAAACGCTCACCAATATTGATTATCGCTTCACCGCGCATGCCAAAGAGTGAACTAAAACTAATGCCAAGCAAAACCAGAATTAGCGCCAGGTGAAAGAAGAGATTCCCAGTTTCTCTGGCAAAACCCTTTTCGGCCGAGATCGATCCGTTTGCTTCTAAAACTCTGAATCTATTTTTCTTAAACCAAGCTTTTGCGATTTCTAGCTCGGAACCATTCGGTGTCCATTGTTGGTGGTGTTCCATCCGTGACAAATTCTTCGGTGTTGCTGGCGGTAGCGCACGGGCATTTTTAAGATGTTCAATGGTTCGGGGTAGGACACAGCCTATTAAGGAAATAAATAGCAAAATATAAATAGCGCTAAACCATGGTGAGCCGTAAACATCAAAGAGTGAAAAACGATCCATCCACCTGGCCTGCTCTGGCGAATCCTTAAAATACCGCGAAATTTCGATGGGATTTTGGGTTCTTTGTGGCACTAATGAGCCGGGTATCGCTGCGACTCCAAGAAGTAAAAGCAAAATTAACGCTGTGCTCATGCTGGTTAACTGACGCCAAGCAAAACGGAACATGCCAACGCTGCTAAGTTCTGGAACTTCTATCTGCTGACTCATCAGATCACCGGAATGAAATTAGAAATCGTAGATCTCAGCGAGTTCATTAAATCTCCCCAAAAACCTAGTACCTGAAGTAGACCGAGTGCAATCAAAAATACCCCACCAATTTTTGAGATTAGATCTCCGCGGCGATAGATCATCGATCGAAGTTTTGCTGACTTATCCATGAATAAACCAGAGAGAATAAATGGCAGTCCAAGACCTAAGCAATATCCAAATGATAAAACCGCACCACGTACCGCACTAGATTCTTGAAAAGCTAAAGTTTGAACTGCAGCTAAACCAGGACCAATACATGGTGTCCATCCGATTCCAAATAGCACGCCCAAAAGTGGGGCACCCAATAGTCCTCCGGTTGTTCGCATCTTCGGACGAATCGTTGGTGAAAATGGAAAACGGCCGTAAAAGATAAAGCCTAAGAAAATAGTAACCAAACCCAGAACTCTTGAAATAATCTCTTCCTTGGCTATTAATTGATTACCTAGGCCACCAAAGATTGCACCAAAAGAAATGAATACTGCGCTAAAGCCAAAGACAAATAATAAGGAACCCAAAAATACTTTGCCACGGCTTACTGAAAACCCTGCCGCAAAAGATAAATAACCTGGCACTAGCGGTAGAACACATGGAGACAAAAAGGAGATGATTCCAACAATGAAGGCAAAGGGAAATGCAACAAGTAAGGCGCCACTAAAGATCTGCTCTACAAAAAACTCTTTCATTCGGCGCTAACTCTCTCAATTAATTGTGAAAGTGAAGCCACAGTTACTACTCCAGAAATGCGAGCCGCTACTCGACCTTGCTTATCCAAGATAACTGTTGAAGGAATGGCATTAGCCGGTAAGGATCCTTTAAAGCCAGCCAAAATAGCGTCATCTATTAACGTTGGGTAAGGAATCTTAAATCGCCGCTCAAATGCTTCGGCATTCGCTGGATTATCACGAGTTAAAATTCCAATGAAAGAAACATCTACATACTTATTGGCAAGTGCTACCAGGGTTGGTGCTTCAGCTCTACATGGCGAGCACCAAGAAGCCCACACATTAACCACGGCTACTTTATCTTTTGTGTACGTGTAATTTGTGCCAGAAAGAGTTAAGCCAGTTATTGCAGGTGCGATTTTACGATCAGCGATTTTAATAAAGGTCGTCGCTCCATCACCTGAAACAAAACTATCTTCACTTGTCGAACTTCCGCCACCACTGCATCCAGTTAAAGCAAGTACTAAGGCAAGGGCGATAGCAATTTTTTTCATTACTTACTTTCAGGAAGTAAATGCCGTGCTGGCTCAGAATAAGTTAACCCAGAAATTAAACCCTCATCATCAAAGTGCACACTTGTCACAGAAGCTAAGGAACATTCGCGCTTTCTGGGATCGTGTAACATTCGGCGATTTTCGATTGCACTTCGCAAAATCCAAATTGGTAATTGATGTGAAACACAAATTGCATCTTTGCCATTTGCCGCCTTGTTTGCGGCAAAGATAACGGCAAGCATTCGCGTAATTTGCTCTTCGTATGGCTCACCCCACGAAGGTTTCCAGGGATTCCATAAATGTTTCCAGGCTGCAGGATGTCGCAGTACCCCATCGCCTACACCAAAAGGCTTTCCTTCAAATATATTTGCCGCTTCAATTAATCTTTCATCAGTTGTAATTTCTATATTGTGAGCAGCAGCAATTGGGCCAGCGGTCTCTTGTGCGCGTTGTAATGGCGAGACAAATAACGCCCCTAAATTAACCTCTTTCGACCATTCGCCGATCGTCTGCGCCATCGCTTGTCCGCGCTCAGATAAACGCCAACCTGGTTGGCGACCATAAAGAATTTTCGCAGGATTATGGACTTCGCCGTGTCGGATTACATGCACAGTCGAACTCATTAGATAAGCATAAAGCGTCCACTGTGCTTGGCTATCGCTAGGGTAGTGACATGGCACTCACGCGCAAACGAGCCGCCTTCTTCGATGTCGATAACACGCTTATCCGTGGCTCAACGATTTATTTCCTGGGCCGGGGTATGTATCAGCGCGGTTACTTCACCAAGAAGGATATTTCGCGCTTCGTTTTAGCAAATCTGAGATTTCGCTTAACGGGTAAGGAAAATAAAGAAGAGATTCAAAGATTTCAGGATGCGGCCACAGATTTTATCGGTGGACACAATGTTAAAGATATTCAGGCAATTGCCGAGGAGATCTACGACCAATTTGTTTCACCGGCAATGTGGCAAGGCACTATTGATATTGCAAAGTCACACATTGCAGATGGTGTCGATGTCTACCTTGTGACGGCCGCCCCAGAAGATATGGCAACATTAATTGCAAAGCGATTAGGTCTAACAGGTGCACTTGGCAGTAGAGCAGAGATTGAAAATGATCACTACACCGGAAAAATGAATGGGCCTTTGCTCCACGGAAAAGAAAAAGCTATTGCTATTCGCGAACTTGCTGATGAAAAGGGTTTAGATTTAACACAGTGCTATGCTTATTCAGATAGCAATAACGATCTTCCCCTGCTGCAATGTGTTGGGCATCCTTCGGTAATAAATCCCGATGCCTTGTTGGGTTTGCGAGCCATGGCCGAAGGTTGGCCGATTCACGATTTCCGCAAAGCTCGATTTATTGGCCAAGCGATATCTCCCCTAGTTGTTCGAATTGCTGCGCTCGGATCGTGGCTTGCTCCGCGCAAACGTAAAGGCTAATTAACAAGAAGTTGAGTTATGCCAGTAATGTTAGCAAGTTATGGAAATGCGCTCATTCTCCGACTACTTACGTAGTGTTGATGATGCTGCCTTTATAGCCTTATTTACCGCGCGGCCAGATTTAGTTTCTCCGGTGCCACCCAATATCGCATCTCTTGCAGTGCGTGCATGCTCTGCTCCAAGTTTGGCGCGAGCGATAGATTCACTTAACCAGTGGCAGTTACAAGTATTGGAAGCTGCGGCAAGCGTGAATGAACCTTTCTCTGAAAAAATAGTTGCCGGGCTCACCGATAAAGAAGCTACAACGGCCTTGAAATATTTAATTTCAGTTGGTTTGGTGTATCCATCCGATGATGGCTTGCGCATACCGACTCAATTGCGAGATGTAATTGGCACCGAGCCAGCCGGATTGGGTCCAGCATCTTTAGCAAAATTAAACCTAAAGGAGTTAGCCGATGCGCCGGCCGATGCAAAAAAAGTATTAGAGCGATTGACGTGGGGGCCACCTCGCGGAAGCGTTGGAGATATTAAAAATCCTGGCCCAGGCGTAACGTGGCTCTTGGATAGAAAATTTTTAGTTCCACTTGATCAGCGAACAGTAATTTTGCCTCGGGAAGTTGGCATTGCATTACGAACAGGGAAAATTCATAAGGAGCAATTGGTAAAATCTCCACAACTTACTGGAAGCAAGCGTGATGAGCGCCAAATTAATCTCGCTGCAATTGCAAATATTTCCACTGTTTTACGTTGGGTAGAAGAGTTACTTAATTTTTGGGCAGATGAACCAGCTGATGCACTTCGCGCCGGTGGCTTGGGTGTTCGCGATTTAAAGATTATTTCAAATCATCTTGGTGTTGATGAATCATGTACGGCATTTATCGCAGAGCTCGCCTATTTAACCTCTTTAATTAGTATCGACGCGGATGATCGAATTTTACCAAGCAATAAATTTGATATTTGGTTGATGCAAACACCAGCCGATCGCTGGCAGATGTTAGCTTCGCAATGGCTCATTACTTCTCGAGTAAGTGGCTTGGTAGGACGAGTTGAAGCTAAAAATGTTGCCGCTCTTGGTCCAGAATTAGATCGTGTCAACGCGGCCCGAGTGCGTTCATTAACTTTAAATTTACTTCGTGAGAACCAAGGTATTGCACCAGATTGGAAGAGCTTTAAATCTCTTTTAGATTGGCGTGCACCGGTTAGACGAAACTCATCGCTTCAGGATGAATTAGGCCAGTGGTCACTTCGTGAAGCAGAATGGCTTGGGCTGACTGGACAAGGCGCTATCTCTGAGTACGGAATCGAATTTCTAGATGGTGAAGATTTAACATCAATAAATAAGGACCTACCAAAGACTGTTGACCATATTTTAATTCAGGGTGATAACACTGCAATTGCACCTGGTCCTTTAGAGCACGAGATTTCACAGGCGTTAGCAATGATGGCCGAGATTGAAAGCCGCGGCGGAGCAACCGTCTATCGATTTACGGAAGCGACAATACGACGCGCACTAGATCATGGAAAAACTGGCGATGAAATTAAAAGCTTCTTGGTAAAAACTTCAAAAACTCCAATGCCCCAGCCTTTGGAGTATCTAATTCTTGATGTTGCAAAGAAGCATGGAAAACTCCGCGTTGGAAATACATCTTCATTTATTCGTTGTGAAGATACTGCGTTGATTTCGCAAATTATGAATGATAAAAAACTTGAGATTTTGGGGTTACGAAGAATTGCTCCTGAAGTAGTTATTTGTGATTTAGATGCGACAGATGCCATGCGCGTTTTGCGCGAATGTGGTTACTTGCCAGCAGGTGAATCGGCAAATGGAATGATCTTGACTGGGCCAAAATCTAATCGTGCTTTAACTAAGCCACGTCCTCCCCGAATTATTGGCGAATTAGATAATCCCACTGAAGAAGCTTTGATAGCGGCAATTAGGTCGCTGCGAACTGGTGAAAAATCAACGCATCGTCAAACAAAACTTCGCCAAGTAGCTAGTGAGGCATTGGGGCAACTTCCAAGAACTTCTGCAAATGAAACTATGGACATCTTGAACCAATTTATTGCCGCCGAAAAAACGCTTTCAATTGGCTATGCCGATAACAATGGCGGAGTAACCCATCGAATCATTGATCCAATACGTATTAGCGCTGGCGCATTAATCGCCAAAGATCACGCAACAGGCGAGGTCCAATCCTTTCGAATCCCCCGCATCACCGGCGTAGCATCGTTATAGACTTAGACCATGTTGGCCGACCTAGAAGCTTTAGTGAAGTTGGAATCTCCAACTCAAGATTTAACTGCCTGCCGCGAAGTAATTGCCTTAGCAAGTGAGATTGCATTACGTGTTTTAGGAACTGCCGCCGAAATTCGTGAACTCAATGGTCGCCCAGTTTTTTGGTGGGGGCCAGTAAATCCGGAAGTAATTGTTTTGGCACATTTAGATACGGTTTGGCCCAAGGGTTCATTTTCACCATTATGGAAAGTGGATGGAAATAAAGCTACCGGCCCAGGAGTTTTCGATATGAAAGCCGGCTTTATTCAAGCTCTATACGCCATGAAGGGAATTACCGGCAGCGCTGCGCTAGTTGCCACCACTGATGAAGAAACTGGAAGTGCAACTACAAAAGATTTTATTAAAGAGATATCAGCTAGAGCCAAAGCGGTATTAGTTTTAGAGGCGACATTAGATGGCAAAGTTAAAACTGGACGTAAAGGTACCGCCATGTATCAAATTCAAATTCATGGCAAAGCTGCACATGCTGGGCTCGAACCAGAAAAAGGTATAAATGCAACTGTTGAAATGGCCCATGCGGTAATTGCAGTTTCGCAATTAGAAAATAGTGAACATGGAACGACCGTTGTTCCAACGACATTGCATGCCGGCAACACCACAAATACTGTTCCAGATCTTGCTGTTTTAGATATTGATATCCGCTCGTTTTCAATGGCTGATTTGCAGCGCGTTGATGCTGCGATTAAAGCGCTAGTCCCAGTTAATCCACACACACGGTATGAGATTTCTGGCGGATTTAATCGACCACCACTTGAAACTACATCCACGAGGGCCTTGTACGAGCGTGCTGAAAAAGTTGCGCAGGCCCTTGGTATGTCAGCGTTAGGTCATGCATCTGTTGGCGGTGCAAGTGATGGAAACTTCGCGGCGGCAGCTGGGGCTCAAGTTCTAGATGGTCTTGGCGCTATCGGTGGTGGCGCACATGCCGCGCATGAATGGGTAGATATCAGCACAATTGAAGAACGTAGTAAGTTTTTGCACGCACTAATAAAGGATTTAACAAATGAGTGATGGTCCATTGATCGTTCAAAGTGATAAAACACTTTTATTAGATATTGATCACCCGATGTCCACCGAATGTCGTCGCGCAATTGCACCATTTGCCGAACTCGAACGTTCACCTGAGCACATTCATACGTATCGTTTAACACCACTTGGCTTGTGGAATGCACGCGCCGCTGGCCACGATGCCGAGCAAGTAATCGATACATTAATTAAATACTCGCGATATGCGGTGCCGCATTCAATTCTGATTGATGTTGCTGAAACTATGTCGCGCTATGGTCGCTTACGCCTTGAGATGGATCCGGTACACGGCCTAATCTTGATCACGACAGATACTGCAGTACTTGAAGAAGTTATTCGGGCCAAGAAGATTGCTCCCTTACTTGGCGCTCGAATTGATGCTGAAACAATCACCGTCTTGCCCAGCCAACGTGGACAAATAAAACAATCACTTCTTCGTCTTGGTTGGCCAGCCGAAGATTTTGCCGGTTACGTCGATGGCCAAGCTCACGATATTTCATTGGTACAAAAAGATTGGAAGATTCGTCCATACCAAGAGTTGGCAGCAGAAAACTTTTGGCATGGAGGTTCGGGCGTTGTAGTTCTGCCATGTGGTGCTGGTAAAACAATTGTTGGCGCAGCTGCCATGGCACATGCCAAAGCCACGACGCTAATTTTAGTTACCAATACTGTGGCCGCGCGCCAATGGCGAGATGAATTGCTAAAGCGCACAACTTTGAATGAAGATGAGATTGGTGAATATTCAGGAGCGAAAAAAGAGATTCGCCCCGTAACAATCGCTACGTATCAAGTAATGACAAAGAAGAAAAACGGTGTCTATGCGCACCTAGATCTCTTTGATTCATACGACTGGGGATTAATTATTTACGATGAAGTTCACTTGTTACCTGCTCCAATTTTCAGATTTACGGCAGATATCCAGTCTCGACGCCGGCTTGGGTTAACTGCCACATTAGTACGTGAAGATGGCATGGAAGGTGAAGTATTTTCACTGATTGGCCCAAAACGTTTCGATGTACCTTGGAAAGAGATTGAATCACAGGGTTATATTGCGCCAGCAGAGTGCATTGAAGTTCGGGTTAATTTAACTGAAACTGAACGACTAACGTATGCAACTGCCGAACCAGAAAATCGCTATCGAACCTGTGCAACTACACGTACTAAACGAGATGTCGTAGAAGCGTTAGTTGAAAAACATAAAGGTGAGCAAATTTTAGTAATTGGTCAGTACTTAGATCAGCTCGATGAGCTTTCAGAAGTTCTGGGTGTGCCAGTCATCAAGGGTGAAACTCCAGTCAAAGAGCGCGAGATTCTCTTCAACAAGTTTCGAAGTGGTGAGATAACTTGCTTAGTTGTTTCCAAGGTTGCTAACTTCTCAATTGATTTACCCGATGCAACTATTGCAATTCAGGTCTCTGGCGCATTCGGTAGTCGTCAAGAAGAGGCTCAGCGATTAGGGCGAATTTTGAGACCGAAATCCGATGGCCGTGGTGCAACTTTTTACTCAGTAATTTCACGAGACACAATTGATCAGGATTTTGCACAAAATCGTCAACGGTTTTTAGCAGAGCAAGGTTATTCCTACAAAATTATTGATGCTGACGATGTTTTTCAAGGGAAGATCTAAATCTTTTAGGATCGACTCTCCCAAAGTCATGGTGAATTCCATCGATATGAATTACCGGCACTTGCTCGCTATATAAACGAATCAATTCAGGATCTGTATCAATTAAAATTTCCTTAATCTGGAAGTTAAGTTCGGCCCTCATGGAATCTAATATCGTTAGTGCATCTTCGCAAAGATGGCAACCAGTTCGTCCATAAATTGTTACAAGAGTCATTTACTTCTCCTTTCCAACCTGTCAATTCACCTAGAGAATCGTATTTCACTACCCCCGACCTTAAACCACCTGCTTCATCCTGATAGCGTAGGGCTCATGTTCGGCATGCGGATCAGGCGAGTATTAACGTCAATAACTGCCGTACTGGTGCTGGCTTCATTATTAAATTCACCTTCGGCACAGGCGCTTACTTTCCGACAGATACCTGCAACCAAGTGGTCATACATTTATGCAGGAACTACGGCCTCCACCACCACCGCTCCGGTTCCTAAATCTAAAAACTTAGAAGCTAAATCAAAATTTAATGTTACTTATAATAATTTTCCAGACTGGGCAAAAAAAGAAGTACAACAGTCAATTGATATTTGGTCGGCAAATTTTAAATCTGCCGTTCCTATTTCTGTAGATGCATCGTGGGGACGATCAAGTTCGTGGGGTGTCTTAGGAAGTGCCCGTCCCGGAAGTTTCTTCTCTACTTTTAATGGCGCACCCGATCCTTCACTTTGGTATACATCAGCACTTGCTAATGCATTAGCTGGCAAGGATTTAGATAGATCTAATCCTGAAATCGTTATCCAAGTAAATTCAGCGGCCTCGTGGAACTCACGTGGTGATGGTCTACCGGGTGCAAGTGAATATGACTTAGTCTCTGTTTTCTTACATGAAATTGGTCATGGTTTAGGTTTTCTTTCCAATGATGCATACGACCCATTTTTAGGTTTGGGTAGTTTGGATCAACCAACCCCATTTGATGCCTACCTTCAGACAAGTGATGGACGGCGACTAGCAGATCTGCCAACTCCTTCGCGTGAACTTGGAAATGCTTTAACTTCTTCGTTGGTGTGGTCAGGCACAAATGCTGTCGCTGCAAATGGCGGTGTTAAACCAAAGATGTACACCCCTTCTAGATACGAGTTGGGATCTTCAACTTCACATTTAGATGAAGCAACATTTTCAAAGTCTGGTTTAGATTCAGTGATGACACCAAGTCTTGATCCTGGCGAAGTATTTCGTGTGCCCGGTCCACTTCTTCTTGCCATGATGGAAGATATGAGAAGTAAGCCACCGGTTGGCTTCACAACTGATCTGCCACTTATGCCACGTAATGTTCAAGCCTTTACTGGTGACTCATCAGCGCTAATTTCCTTTGACCCGCCAACTAATCTTCGTACCGCACAAATTACTGAATACATCGTTAAAAATTTAAAGACTGGTACTGAGAAAAAAACCCTGTCTAGTCCCGTATCAATAACAGGTCTAAAAAATGGAACTTCATATACTTTTTCAGTTGTTGCAAAAAATGCACTTGGTGCCTCTGAAGCAGTACTCACAAAAGCGGTCGTACCTCAGGCGGGTTGGAAAAATACAATTCTAGATAGCACTGCCGATGGTAAAACAGTTGCAAGTACTACTTTTAATGGTCAACCTGCAATTGCCTATACCGATACCAAAAGTGGTGATTTGAAACTGGCAACTTACAACGGTAAAAGTTGGACAAAAGTAACAGTTGATGGTGCTGGTGGATCTAGCGGTCGAACTACTCACACCATCGCTGGTGCATTAAGTATGTGCGTAAATGGCAGTGGCGCAAAACAAGTACTACACCTCTTTTACTCTGATGCGACCGAGAAAGATCTTCGTTACGCAACATACAATGGAAAAAGCTTTGCCTTTGAAGTCGTAGATGGAAATGGGCCATCCGTTAATAACTATGAGGATGCTGTTCGAGTGCGAACTTCTAGTGATGTAAGCGTTTCAAATGCGTGTGTTGCAACCGCTACGGCGGTACAGGTGTTTTACCGCGACGAAACTCAAGGCGTTGTATTAGGGGCAGTACACGCTAAAGGTGCACCTTGGAAATACGAACTTCTAGATGGAGATCGAAAAACAGATAGTCGAACAACCGGAGATGTCGGTTTTTATATCCAAGCGGTTTTTGATGGAGTAAAGACTTATGTTGCCTATAACTCAGTAGTAACTATGAATCAAAAGAAAGAAATGACGGCTGGCGCAATTCGAGTTGCAACTAGAACTGGAATTAATGCAACGGCTTGGGAGTATCAAACCCTTGATCTTTCAACTGATGAGGCGGCTATCTTTGGTTTTGATGTTGCCTTAGCCAAGATTAATGGTGATATTTTCATTACCTGGTTGGGTGCATCTGCTGCTTCTGCTCCAAAACCAAATCAAATTAGATGGGCAAGGCTCAGCGACCCAACCAATATTTCGAGCATCACGACTGAAAATTTTGGAACTCCAGCGGAGTATTTAGCAACTGATGGGAAAAGCATCATTTTTAACTGCCAAGAGCGGTTGTGTGTCTTGGATACAAGCAAAAAAGCAGCTGGTCAAAACGCAATCCGTTTGGTGAGCAGCACTAAAAGTGATTCACCAACTCAGAGCGCTTGGGTAAGAGTTAACAAAGTAAAGTATTTACTGGCCATGGTAAATGGCAAGCTTGCACTTTTAAAGCCTTAAATACTTATCGCGTAGCTCGCAAATAAATCGAAACAGATTCTGCATTTAAAGTAATTACCAAAATACCTAACTCTTTCGAGTTCAACGCCCCAATTACAGCGCTCTGGCCGTTAGGAACACTATCGGCGGCGACTATTGCACCTTTTGAATCAAAAGTAAGAAGTAACGGTGTTGCAACTTTAGGGTTCCAATTTAATTGACTTACTGCTCCAGTTGAAAGATAAAGTAATTGAGTCGATCCAATAGTTTGTACTTGTCCACTACCAGGAAATCTATAGGTCCAAGTTGGGGCAAAGGAAGAAGCAAACTTTGTTACCGCTATTTCAGATTTACCCGCAGCAACAACTTCTCCCCCAAGTAATAACGTTGTAGATGCCGAACTCCAGATACGTTTTCCTTTAGCAATAGAACTTCTAACAACTGTCGTAATCTTTAGAGTTTTTGAGATTTTTACAATGATTCCATCAACTACACCCGCTAATTTTTTCGTCGCAAGAGTTTCGGCACTTGCTCCAGTTACGGTAAAACTACCGTTGGCATGGCGTACGACCACCTCGGCAGTTGTAGAAAGTGAGCCAATTTGTAGTAAGTTCGAGAAACCGCCATTTAAATCGAGATTAACCAAAAACCCGGCATTGATTTTCTCGCCCGCAATTACCCCCACGATACTGGCGCCAGTTTTATCAACTGCAATAAAAGTTGGTAACACCACAAAACTAGTTGGTAATGTGTATGTAGCAAGCAAAACTCCCGCTGCTGAAACCTTCCACACTGTTAATACTTGTAAATTAGGAATCAAATTACTTGGCGGCGTAATTGCATTATCAGGATTGACTGGAACCGCTGGATTACTTGGTGGCAGTACATCAGCAACTAGTGGGCTAGAGCCAGCGATCCAGATATCTCCAAGTGAATCAACGGCGGCAAAGGTCGCAATTGAAGCTGGCAAGGCATCTAAATTCAATTTCCATAGTTCGTTTCCGGTGGTATCTATGGCGCGAACATACGCCTTTAAACTTTCAACTCCGTAAACAATTAGATTCTTTCCACTAACAACGACACCACTAACTTCTGCTGGCGATCCCACACTAGTTAAAAGCTGCATTGGTTTAACTGCTATTTTTTTGGGAGCCGCTAAGGCAGTTGGTGTAACGAGTAAAGAAAAGAGAAGGACTAGGGCAACTAAGCGTTTCACGCTAATTCCTGCGAACGATCGCGAGCTGCCTTCATGGCCTTGGCCACCATTGAATTTAAATCTTGATCAGTAAATGAGGCGAGCGCAGCGGCCGTTGTTCCATTAGGACTTGTTACATTCTCGCGAAGCTTCGTTGCACTTTTGCCAGATTCATCTAGAAGTTTTGCCGCACCAATAATGGTTTGAATTGTCAACGCTGTTGCATCAGCCTGGCTAAGTCCTAGGCTTTGCGCTCCGGCAACCATGGCTTCAACAAATGCAAAGAAATATGCCGGACCAGAACCACTAGTTGCAGTCACGGCATCTTGTAACGCTTCTTCAACTTCGATTACTTTTCCGGTAGCGGCTAAGAAGCCCATCACGAAATCTTTTTCAGCTTTATTTACGGAAGCCCCAAAAGATGCCGCCGCCATTCCGGCACCAACCAAAGTAGGCGTATTTGGCATCACTCGAACAACTGGATTATTACTTGCCAAGGCTGAGCTGACAAAGCCAATGCTCTTACCGGCGGCAAAAGTAACGATAACGGCAGCTGGATTAATTGAACTTTTGATCTCTGAAAGTACCGCACCCATATCCTGTGGCTTAACAACTAATAACACCGCATCTGCCTTCGATACATTCTCGTGCAATGCCGCCGATGAGATTAAATATCGCGCGACCAGTTCATCCGTGCGGTCAGCACGCTTTTCCGAGATCGTGATCAGCTCTGGTTTTACACCATAGCTAATTAATGCAGCGATCAGGGCCTCGCCCATTACACCTGCACCAATAACGGCAACCTTTGATTGCTGGTTCATGTATTAAGCCTACCCGTTCAGCATGTAGGCTCAACGACTATGCCAGAGGTAAAGCCAGGTTTCGCGCGCGATTGGGTTGAATTTTTCGACCCAAATGATGCCGAGACAATCTTCAAATGTGATCTTACGTGGTTAACATCGTATTGGATGTGTATCTACGGCGATGGCTGTCAGGGTGTATTTAAAAGCCAACCAAATTCAGGATGTTGCACTGAAGGTGCAATGTATACCGATGAAGATGATGAAGCACGAACGGTAAAAGCTGCGGCATATTTAACTCCCGACATGTGGCAGTACTACAACGAAGCTCGTCCGAAAAAAGCGGGCGGTCCGTTAAGAATCTCTGAAAAAGATGAAGATGGCGATCGTAAAACTCGTCGTGTTGATGATGGCTGTATTTTCCTTAACCGTAAAGGTTATGAAGCAGAAGGTTTCACGGGTTCATTTGGTTGCGTGCTCCACCATGTTGCACAACGCGATGGAAAACATTTTGCCGATACTAAGCCCGATGTTTGTTGGCAGCTACCGCTGCGACGTAGTTTTGAAACTCGTGAATACGGCGAGCGCGAATATTCAGTAACTGTCATTGGTGAGTACGAGCGTCTTGCTTGGGGCGATGGTGGTGATGATTTTGATTGGTACTGCACCAGCAATAGCGATGCGCACGTTGGTACCGAGCCGGTCTACGTTTCCAATAAATATGAACTAGAACTTTTAATGGGTAAAGATCCTTATGACGAGCTAGTGCGCCTCTGCGATGCACGAATGGCTCATATCCGTGAAGCCACGGCACGCTCACTTCCATTGTTTGTGATTCAGCATCCTGCAACTGTGGCCGCGCAGAAGAAATAGTCAGCGCCTTGTCATAGGCTTACCAACATGGCCAAGGTAGAAAAAGATCCATTCCGCTGCACAGAATGCGGTTGGACATCCCAAAAATGGGTCGGCCGATGCGGTGAATGTCAGGCTTGGGGCGTTGTCGAAGAGATCGCAGCTCCTAAAAAACTCTCATTAGTTGCTGGAAACGTAACTAGTAAAGCCACTCCAATTGGAGATGTCGATCTATCTGCCGCACATGCCAGACCAACCGGTGTCTCTGAATTAGATCGTGTACTTGGTGGCGGATTAGTTCCTGGCGCAGCGATTTTATTAGCTGGCGAACCCGGAGTTGGAAAGTCAACGCTCTTGCTATCAGTTGCCGCGCAAAGTGCCGCAAAGGGAATTCCATCGCTTTATATAAGTGGTGAAGAATCTGCATCACAAGTTCGGTTGCGTGCCGAACGAATCAAAGCCGTTGATCCGCAACTTTTCATTGCATCTGAAACTGATCTCGGCGCAGTGATTGCACATATCGATGCCGTTAAACCAGAACTATTAATTATTGATTCAGTGCAAACTATTGGCAGCTCAGCCGCAGATGGTGCACCTGGTGGAGTTACTCAAGTTCGTGAAGTTGCTGGTGCCTTAATTAGAATTTGCAAGGATCGCGATATTACTTTACTACTTGTTGGCCACGTGACTAAAGATGGATCAATTGCTGGTCCACGTTTGCTAGAACATATCGTTGATGTCGTTTTGCAGTTTGAAGGCGAACGCCATTCTAGACTTCGCTTAATTCGTGCAATTAAAAATCGTTTTGGTGCATCCGATGAAGTTGGCTGCTTTGATTTAAGTGATACCGGAATTGAATCTGTTTTAGATCCCACTGGATTATTTACTTCACGTCACGCCGAACCAGTTCCGGGTACGTGTGTCACCGTAACTCTGGAAGGTCGCCGACCATTGCTGGCCGAGATTCAAGCTTTGGTTTCTGCCGGGCGTGAAAATGATTATGGAAATGCTCGCCGAGTAGTGTCAGGTTTGGACTCTGCCAGAACTTCTATGACCCTTGCAGTTCTAGAGCTTCGGGCAAGTGTGCGAGTAGGTGGCCGCGATGTTTATGCGGCAACAGTTGGTGGCATGAAGATGACCGAGCCGGCCGCTGATTTAGCGTTGGCACTAGCCGTTGCCTCTGCCGCCAAGGGCTTAGCGCTACCATCAGATCTAGTTGCAATTGGTGAAGTTGGTCTGGCCGGTGAAATTAGAAAAGTCAGCGGAGTAAATCGAAGATTGCAGGAAGCTTTCCGGTTAGGTTTTAAGCGCGCACTTGTACCAACTGGATCAGATGTAAAGATTGCTGGCATGGAGATTTTTGAGGTCTCCAGACTTGATGCTGCACTTAAACGGGTAAAAATTACCGGCGAATGAGTTCGCTAGAAAAACCAAAGAGTACAAAAATGAAATTCCAAGCGATCCACATATGCTACAACTTCTACCAGGCGTCGGTGAATACACAGTGTCAGGCCTGTCCAATTATTAGCCAATGTCCGTGGTTAAAAAATGGTTTCCCAAAACTGAACTTGTCAGAAAGTCACAAGATTGGCAGGGCACCGACCGTAAATGTCGCGGCACAATCGTTCAGGCCTTACGTGAGAATGATTCACTGACCGAATCAGCAATTAAAAAACTGTGGCCCGATCAATCACAGGTTGAAAAAGCACTACTCACTTTATTAAATGACTCATTAATAGAAAAGCA
>Ga0335396_10000700_pt1 | contig 45960 bp, 37 predicted proteins | sample FRY02_FD_205743 | JGI IMG/M metagenome (GOLD analysis project Ga0335396, IMG submission 205743) | Freshwater microbial communities from Lake Fryxell liftoff mats and glacier meltwater in Antarctica - FRY-02 (spades assembly) (version 2) | ecosystem: Environmental > Aquatic > Freshwater > Ice >...
CACCATTGATAGTGCCATCTTTTTTACTTTCTTCTTGACGGGATTTTTCTCATCGTCATACTTGCTAATAGGCTAATTCTGTAATCATTACGCCCATTTCTGCGACTTGTCGTCGCTGGAGATAGTTGGCGCAAACGAATACCTGTTAGGCGGAGGACGCCACTTGCCATGCGAATGACATCTCAAGAGTTTAGGGAGTTTTGGGTTTCGCGCGCCATCCCAGCGCCGCGGTCAGGTGCGAGTGAGGCATCTATTGCCGCATTCGAGCAGGAGCGGGGCGTTATGTTACCGCCCGACTTCCGACAGTTTTTCGAACTGATGGATGGCGCCGACGATTCGGCCACCGCTGGAGCCCTGACCTTTTGGCCACTTTCGGAACTTAGACCGATTCCAGAGGTGATGAATGGCACTTTCAATCCATGCATGGACTTGCGAGTTCCCACCTCTTTACCCGGCTTCGAGGGTTATTATGTGTTTGCTGACTTCCTGATTTGGTCGAATTTCTACGCCATCGGTCTTGCGCCTGGCACTGAGGGTGCAGTGGTTTTTGTCCACGGCACAGATTGGTTTCGCGTCGGGGGTTCGTTCTCTGAGTTTCTCCACAGTTACTCCCAGGAGTATTAAGGACTCTTGCAATCCTCGTACCCAGCGCGTTCGTTCTCTGAGTTTCTCCACAGTTACTCCCAGGAGGCGAGTTCTCCGCATTTCAGTGGTTATCTTCCAGAGCTTGCGTGACTATGCCGTCTAACCATGTGCTGCAGCAAACTGTGGCGGGCCACTGCGTTTGCAATCGGAGCACCTTCACCCCTTGGCTCGCAACACCCCCAACAACTCCAGCAAAACGAGGCAATCGACATTGGTAGAAGATTATGAAAATCGACAATAGTCACTATTGGATTAAGAGATTCATAGCATGGGATGCGAGCGCCATTGATAGGGCCATCTTTTTTACTTTCTTCTTGACGGGATTTTTCTCATCGTCATACTTGCTAATAGGCTAATTCTGTAATCATTACGCCCATTTCTGCGACTTGTCGTCGCTGAAGATAATTTGTGTAGGCGCAATGTTGACCGAGATAGCTTGCACAAACGAATACCTGTTAGGGCACCGCATGATGGTAGTTCTTCGACCGGTGAACTTGCAATGGATCAAGGGGTCGGCGGACGACCCAGCCGACTTGTGCGCCCACGGTGATGTCGAGTTTCGCATCGGCGACGACACGCTCGTCCAACCGGCTAGGCGCGACCTGACCGTCAGCGCGGCCGCACTCTACCTGCTCCGCACGCTATCCGTCCCTCACAGCCGCGACTCCCCGGTCGGTGAGCACCTTTTTCCGTGCTGTGGGTTTAACCTGATGTGGTCATCTTAGGGTGCCCGAACGGCGAGGACTTCGAAGTCTTCCACCAGATCAGGGGAGCCGGTGTTGTCATCCGTGCATCTGATGGGCGAGAGTGGCCAGTGGGCTGGGAGGAGTGGCGGTCGGCAGTGTTTGAGTTTGCGGACAATGTGTCCGACTTCTACGCCACTTGTTCCCCCAAGCAAGTTGCTCCAGATACCGCTGCGGGCTTCGCCAAGTTTGTCGCCGAGTGGGAGCGTCGCCGTGGACAGAAGACGGGTATAACCAAACGCTGCACCCGACCTAGCGGCATCATTCGTTTCTGGGACTTCGTAGCCCACTTATGCCGCCGGGTGGGTGACCTGTTTCGTTAGCCGCAGGAGGGTTCTCGGTATGGGATGGCTGTTCATTGCGTTGTGTGCGGCGGTGATCTGTGTGCTTATGTGGCTCCTCGATCCGAATCTTCGTCGGGGCCGTGCATTTCACGCGGAGTTGGCCCTGCGCGAATCAGTGCCGGACGGCGAAATGCTCCGGCGCTATTTCGCGGAGTCCGAGGAGTCTTCACATATCCCAAGGGAAATCCGACGTATTTTTGCCAAGCACATGGGTTACCCTGCAGAGAAGTTGTTGCCGGATGATGACTTCGCGTTCTTTTGGGACGAACTGGACATGGGCGACTTGGCCAAGGAGGTTGAGGTGGGATTTAGTATTACTTTCACGGTTGGCGATGAATTGACACCTTGCACTATCAGGGCGGCTTCCGCCATGGTTGAGGCCAAACGCCGTGCTCAGACGGCTATTTGACCGAATTGAAGTCTATCCGCAGCTAACGCAGTTGTTATCTCGCCAATGTGGTTTGCGAGCGGTGATTACATTAGATGAAAAGTTCTTGCCTAATAAGCCATTCTAAACTGTTCTTTGCTCTTTGAAATTAGTTAGCACAGTATTTACGAGAAACATTTTATTCTCGTTTTTATCTTTTAGGTTGTTGACACCCGTCACTTTCCGAACAAAAATGTTCTTAGTTGAAGTTGTTATTTTAGGGTAAGAAAGGTTTTGAAATGACAAATTTGTTTTTATTCGTGATGGCTCTTGTTGCACAAAAAGAACAACTTACTGAAACCAAAAGTGTGTTAACACCTAAGATTTATTCACACCTACAAAAGTTGGTAGAGGAAGATAAACCCTTGGCGCCTATCCACGAAAAAGCTCGAAAAGAATTAGCTGAGGTCATTCTTAAACATTATCAAGCAATTGAAGATCCCCTAGCTGAAAAAAGCCAAGCGAAGGAACTTGCTATTATTCTTATTTGCACCGGAAATTCTCGAAGAAGTATGATGGGCGCAGCTATGGGTAATGCTTCTGCAGCCTATTATGGTTTTAATGAGGTGCGTTTTTATTCCGGGGGTACTATTCCTAGTGCATTTAACAGCAGGTCGATCAAGGCGCTTAGTGAGGTTGGTTTTCAAATTGAAGGGTCAGGCGAAAAAGCTGCCGCAGGGGTTAAGGGTGAGGAGAATTTATATTACTGGGTGAATTGGGGAACGGGTGGCAAAGCAAAGTCGTTAGAATTTTCGAAGCATTATGGTGATGTAAAAAACCCACAGAAAGATTTTATTGCCTTGATTGTTTGTGATGAAGAAGATTGCCCAAAAGTTGAAACATCTCGCAAGCGCATATTAGCGCCTTTTGATGACCCAAAAGTATATGATGGAAAGCCAAAAGAGGCTGAAAAATATGCAGAGAGGCGCGATGATTTAGGGCGACTTTTACTTTCCTCTTTTAGTTTAGCCAAAGAGCAATTAAAACCCCGCTAGAATCCTTTTCAAATTTTAGTTTCGTTGATCACTCCTGCCTGTTACTTTATAGTATTCTTTAATTCGTTTAGGTGTATTTGTAAATTTCGCAACTTCTTATTTCCGAAAGATTCTTATGAATAGGCTAGCTTTTTTTCTAGTTTTTGTGATTACTTTAGGAATGAATTCTTCTTCTCTTTTTGGGCAATATCAAGAATGGAAGCATACCGCACCCTTCTTCATTATTACAACGCCTGATGGGGCAAACCTTCCAGCAGATGCTAAAGTTATTGATTTTCCCTTTTTAGTTCGACTTCAGAAAGACTTTTTTGATTTCAGTAAAGCTAAGCCTAATGGCCACGATATTCGGTTTTCCGATTCCAAAGGCAAGGCGCTTAAATATCAAATTGAGCATTGGGATACCAAGAATGGTAGTGCAAGTATTTGGGTTAAAATTCCTGTTATTGAAGGAAATCAAAGACAAAAGATTAATCTTCATTGGGGCAAAACTAGCGCTGCAAGTGAATCTAATGGGCCGAGTGTGTTCAATGAATCCAATGGTTATGCTGCTGTAATTCATATGGATGAAAGCTTGGATGATAGTACTAACTCTTTAAATCCTAAAGATCAGGGAACCTCTGATACTGCTGGAATCATTGGCCGAGGTAGGCGATTTTCAGGCAAACAGGGAATTGCTCTTGGTGAGAATATCGCTGGATTTTCTACTGCTGCAAACCCAAGCAGTACCGAGGCTTGGTTTAAACCTGCTAAGCCAAATGGCACTGTAGTAGCTTGGGGAAAAGAGCAAAAGCCTGGAAAAATAATGATGAATATTCTTAGCCCGCCACGCATTGCAATTCAATGTTACTTTGCAGATGTTGAGGCAAGGGGAAGTATCAACTTGAACGAATGGGTTCAAGTTGTGCATACTTACGAAAAAGGAAATTCCAGAGTTTATGTCAATGGAATACTCGATGGCAATTCTTCTCCCATTTTAGATATTCCTACCCCTGCTCGAATGTGGATTGGCGGTTGGTACAACAATTATAACTACATAGGCGATGTTGATGAGGTTCGTGTTTCTAAGGTTTCCCGTTCTCCCGATTGGATAAAGCTACAATTTGAAAATCAGAAGCCTCTTCATACCGCATCTGGTCTCTTAGTTTCTTCCGGGGATGAATTTAAAGTATCTACAAAAGAGGTAAGTATCCTTGAGGGAAAAACGGTAACGATAAAGGCAGAAGTAAAAGGGGCACAAAAGCTTTATTGGTCCATTAACAAAGGAGGTAAGGAAACCGTGGTAGCTACGGATTTACTTTCTTTTAATGTTGAAGCTGGAAGAGTGACTAGTGATACAAATCAGGTGGTTAAGCTTAAAGCGATTTTTCCAAATGAAATTCGTTCTATTGAAATTCCAGTTGTCATTCGTGAAGATATTCCAGAGCCCCTTTTTACCTTGAATGCGCCTACGCAATGGGATGGTAGGCAGCCGATTGAAATTGTTCCCGTTCTTTCAAATCTTGAAGCGATGGCAAGTAAGGGCGCGGGGCAGATCCATTACAGTTGGAATGTTTCGGGTATTGCTGTTATCAAGGAAGTTATGCCCGAGAAATTATTATTAAAAAGAGCCCAAAATAGTGGAAAAATGACTGTTACCCTTGCCATCAATAACGGTGGTGCAGAAATCATTAAATCAATTACTTTGGATGTGAAAGAGCCTAAAAAAGATTTATGGGTTAATCGCAAGCCTAGTGCCGATGAGAAGCCCGAAGATAATCAGTTTTACCCCCGTGATGATAAAAATGAAGGAACCCTTTTTTATAATGGCAAACTAGAGCAACCTGCTGATCGAATATTCCTTAAGGTTTTTGAAGAGGGAAAGCTTTTCAAACAGGAATTTCAAAAACCTAGTGATGGTAATTCGTATGCTTTTTCAGTTAAATTGAAACCTGCCTTGGTCAACTATAGGATTGAATTCGGGTTTGTAAAGGATGATATGGTAGTTGTTTTACGGAAGGTAAATAACATTGTTTGTGGTGATGCGTATATTATTCAAGGGCAATCAAACGCGGTTGCAACCGATTTTGGTAAAGAAACGCCTTCAACTGATAGTAATTGGGTTCGAAGTTTTGGATCGACCTCAGGTAGCCCCGATGGGTCTAGATTAAAAGTTTGGGATAATGCTTCTTATCGTGGGCAGAAAGGTGAAAAGGCACAGATTGGTTACTGGGGTATGGAGCTTGGTAAAAGGTTGGTTGAAGCAAATAAAGTTCCGGTTTGCTTTATCAATGGTGCTGTTGGTGGCTCTCGTATTGATCAGCATCAGCGGAATAATATGGATCCAGAAGATGTTTCTACCATTTATGGAAGATTACTTTGGCGTGTTAGGCAGGCTGGGCTTACCCACGGGATTAAGGCGGTAATTTGGCATCAGGGTGAGAATGATCAAGGGGCAGATGGCCCGACAGGTGGTTATGGTTGGGAAACCTATCTCAATTTTTTTGTAGATCTCTCTGCATCGTGGAAAAATGATTTTCCCAACCTTCAGAATTATTATGTTTTTCAAATTTGGCCTAAGTCTTGCTCGATGGGGGTTAAGGGTTCCGATAATATGCTAAGGGAAGTACAGAGGTCACTGCCTAATTACTTTTCGAATTTAAGTGTGATGTCAACCTTAGGGATTAATCCACCTGGGGGTTGTCATTTTCCTGCAGCAGGTTATGCGGAATTTGCCCGAATGATTTGCCCCTTGATGGAACGCGATCTGTATGGCAAAAGTTTTCTTACCTCGATTACACCTGCAAACCTTCTTAAGGCTAGTTTTTCTAACTCAGAAAAATCTGAAATTAAGTTGGTTTTTGACCAAGAGGTGAAGTGGGCTAATACCTTAATTACACAGTTCAACCTAGAGGGAATTTCTGGAGAACTAACTTCTGGCAGTTCTGCTGGCAACATCATTACCCTTAAATTAAAAAATCCTTCGAAGGCGAATACCATTACTTACCTTGATAGTAAGGCGTGGAATGGTAATAACTTGTTGCTAGGCGCTAATGGGATAGCGGCTTTAACCTTTTGTAATGTTCCTATTCTTATGAAAGAATAATTTTCACCGTTTGGGAGTAACAGCGATGCGAATGCCTATATCAGTTTTCTTGTTTTTGATTTCTGCCTCGTTGTTGTTTGCTCAAAGACCAGAATTATCTGAGTTGGTTCGAATCGAAACTGGGGTAAGTGGTCATATTCATCCAGCCCTTTGTATCAGCAACAAAGGCACACTTATTGCGGTTTTTTGTAAAAGCGAATTCAAGCCTTATCTCATTACTCGTTCCGAAGATAAAGGAAAGACTTGGTCGAAGCCTGTGCTTTTCCCTGCTACGGTTGGCACGCAGGTTTATCCTGGATCGCTTACTACTTTAGCGAATGGCAACTTAGTACACGCTTGGAATGTTTGGTTTCCTGTTGGTGAAAAAGGAAAGTCGCGCTTTGTTGCTTTTTCTATTAGTGAGGATGATGGTTTGACTTGGAGCAAGCCAAAAAATCTAAACAAGAACAAGGATGAGAAAATTGAAAGTGTGATTAGACACCCCTTTGTTGAACTTTCACAAGATGCTTGGCTTTTGCCCTTAATGGATCGAACAGTAATTTATAATCCCAAAACGGAAGAAGAATCCCCACTTGGTGATGGGGTTAAACACGGTCTAGTACCTATGGTTAAAACCCCTAAGGGCACTTTAATTAGTGGCTTGGGAAAACGTTCGATTGATCAGGGAAAAACTTGGGAAGATGTAAAACCTTTTCCCGATGTTTCTTCGCAGGGGTGGCGTCAGCAGATGATTGTATTAAAAGATGGGACTCTTCTAGCTTCGCAAATACTTGGGCCAGGCGTTGGGGGCGAGGTTATAAACTTTATTGTTTCCAACGATGATGGAAAATCTTGGAAGATGGATCAGCCAATTGTATTTTACAATCCAGGTCGGCCTATTGGAGGGCGTGCCTGCCCTCGTTCTGTGGAATTGGATAATGCTACTTTAGGTACTATTTTTTATGATACCGATGCGAAGCAAAATGGTGGTTCAGGGGTATTCTTTCGATCGTCGAAAAAGTTGCTTTTAAAACCTTGATTATGACTAATCTGTTTCTTTTTTATTCAACTAAAGCCTAATAATAGTTATACTGCTGTACACTTAGTTCAATGTTTTAAACTACTATTAGGAAAATTATAAATGCATTGTCTTTCGCATACCATAAGCTTTTTATCTTTAACAATTCTTGCTTCAACTGTTTTTTCTGCTGAACCAATGCTTACTCTGCAACAAAAGCTTAATAAAGAAGATCTCACTGGGCTGGTTAAAGATGTTCGAAGCCTTGGGAATGCCAGTAGGGGTGCGCTGGTTTTCTTCAGGCAAGATATGGCTTGTATTCGTTGCCACGCCTCAGGCGATAGTACGAACAAATATGGTCCCGAATTAGCTAAATCTTATCCTGAAACGAATGATGCCTACCTTGTGGAATCGATGTTGCTTCCATCAAAGGTGATAAAGAAAGGTTTTGAAACACTTATAATTACGACTAAAGCGGGAAAAACTTTAACGGGGCTAATAGCCGAAGAAAAAACAGATTTTATTTCTATTCGTGATGGTTCCCTAGATGGGAAGCTAATCACTATTTTGAAAAAAGATATTGAAGAAAAAAATAATAAAGGTGCATCGATGATGCCTGATGGATTGATCAATGTTTTATCTGGAAGGCAAGAGTTTTTAGACTTGGCAAGGTTTGTAATCGAGATGGCCGAAAAAGGCCCAGAATATGCGAAGCAAATGAGGCCAGCTTCTTCCTTCTTTGCAACCTTGCCAGTGCCTGAATATGAAAAAGAGATCGATCACGCGGGGATGCTAAACACCCTCGATGCCAAAAGTTTTAAAAGGGGCGAGGCAATTTATGTAAGGGTTTGTGCTAATTGCCACGGTACAAAAGAAATGGTTGGCTCCTTACCTACCTCGCTTCGTTTTGCTGAAGGTAAGTTCAAAAATGGTGCAGACCCTTTTAAAATGTACCAGACTCTGACCCACGGTTATGCAATTATGACTCCCCAAACCTGGATGGTTCCCGAGCAAAAATATGATGTTATTCATTATATTAGAGAAGCTTTTCTTAAGCCTTTTAACCCTTCGCAATATTCTGCAATGGATTTAGCCTACTTAGAAACCTTACCTAAAGGCAGCACCAGAGGCCCCAAGCCTTCTAATATTGAACCTTGGGTTGTTATGAATTATGGACCAACAATGATGGCAACCATAGAAGTCGGCGATAAAGGAAACTTTGCTTACAAAGGAATTGCCGTCAGGCTTGATAGCGGTGCAGGCGGGATCACTAGAGGCAAGCAGTGGACGCTTTTTGATCACGACACAATGCGTATGGCGGCAGCTTGGGACGGTGAAAGTTTCATCGATTATAACGGAATTAATTTTAATGGCAGACACGGAATTCATCCAAGGGTTTCGGGTAATGTAAGGTTTTCTAACCCAGTCGGGCCGGGTTGGGCTAACCCTGAAACCGGATCCTTCGAAGATCCTAGGTTTAAAGGGCGGGATGGTAAACTTTACGGCCCATTACCTAAAACTTGGGCAAAGTATCTTGGAATGTATCATTATGGCAACCAAGCAATTATTGCTTACACCGTCGGGGATACCAATGTTTTAGAGATGCCCGCGTATGAGATAACTCCTGAGGGGAAAGTCGTTTACATTCGTAATTTGAATGTAGGAAAATCAAGTCGAGATTTAATTCTGCGAGTAGCCCCGGTTGGTACAAGTTGTAGCGTTGTTGGTTCTCAAGCCTCTTTAATGATCCAAGATGGCTTTCAACTTTTGAAAATACCAGCATCTGAATCATCAAAGCTTATCAAAGTATTGCAATCGGATTGTGAATTAAATCAACTGCAAGCATTTGCAAAAACAGCGACAGCAGCTTTTAGCCTAGAGCCTTTTATAAGTGGTGGGCCAAAGCGCTGGCCCGATGTGTTAAAAACTCAGCCGATTTTAGGGCAAGATAAAAAAGCATTCGAGATTGATGTGCTTACCCATCCAACAAGTAACCCTTGGAACTGTCAGATGAGGCTTACTGGCTTAGATTTTTATGCGGATGGCAAGAGTGCTGCAGTTTGCACTTGGGATGGAGATGTTTGGCTTGTTGAAGGTTTGGCATCGCTTGAAAAAGGTTTAACTTGGAAGCGAATTGCTTCTGGATTGTTTCAACCTTTGGGCCTTAAGATTATTAATAACATTGTACATCTTACTTGTAGAGATCAGCTTGTGATTCTAAGAGATTTAAATGGTGATGGTGAGACTGATTTTTATGAGTGTTTTAATAATGATCATCAGGTGACAGATCATTTTCACGAATTTGCGATGGGGTTACAGGTTGATGCAGAGGGGAATTTTTACTATGCAAAATCTGCAAGGCACGCACTTAAAGCTTTGGTGCCACATCACGGCACACTTTTGAAGGTAAGTAAAGATGGTAGTAATACCGAAATATTAGCAACGGGTTTTCGTGCTGCCAACGGTGTTTGTTTAAACCCAGATGGGAGCTTTTTCTTGACCGATCAGGAAGGTTTCTGGATGCCTAAAAATCGTATTAATCGTGTTGAAAAAGGTAGTTACCACGGTAATTTTTGGGGCTATCACGATATTACCGACTCTTCCGATTCTGCAATGAAGAACCCAGTTTGTTGGATCACTAATGAATTCGATAGGTCGCCTTCCGAATTACTTTGGGTTACCAGTGATGTTTGGGGACCTCTCAAAGGTTCGTTATTAAATTTTTCCTATGGGTATGGAAAAGTTTATGTGGTTCCTCACGAACTAATTGGCGGAGAATGGCAGGGAGGAATGTGTGCCTTACCTATTCCACAATTCCCAACGGGTGTTTCCAGAGGTCGATTTCATCCACAAGATGGGCAGCTTTATTGCTGTGGTATGTTTGCTTGGGCTGGAAATCAGACTGCCCCGGGTGGTTTTTATCGCATTCGATATACGGGCAAACCTGTTGAACTTCCCGTAACTCTTCACGCCCGAAAAGGTGGAATGAATATCGGTTTTAGTGGTTTGATTGAAGAGAAATCTGCTACCTCAATCAGCAACTACAGTGTGAAAACTTGGGCTTTAAAACGAAGTGAAAAATATGGATCTAAGCACCTAGATGAAAAGTTTCTTAAAGTTACTGCTGCTAGGCTTTCTGCTAATGGCAAGTCCATTACCTTAGATATAGATGGCATGGAACCAACTTGGTGTATGGAAATTAAATATACGGTTAAGTCTGCTGATGGCGCTGATGTGCAAGGGGTAATTCATAACTCAATCCACCGGCTAGGAGATTAATCCAAGCCGAGAGGACGAGCGATGTAATTTTTGAGATATTAAACTAACTCTTGAATCGGTTGGGCATTATCTTCAACCAAGAACTGTGGCCTGCCGTTTAGGTCGGTCAAAGTAATCTCGTTGGTGTTAATACCAAGGTTGTGATAGAGGGTGGAGTAAATTTCTCCGAAACGAACGGGTCGTTGCGTAGCATCGCCTGCAATGCGGTCGGTTGCGCCAATGACTTGTCCCATTTTCATTCCGCCCCCTGCAATTAGGGCACAGTTTACTTGGGGCCAATGGTCCCGGCCTGTAATATTGCTAATCTTAGGAGTACGGCCAAATTCTCCCATTATTACTACACTGCAATCTTTATCTAGGCCTCGAAGGTGAAGGTCTTCTATTAAAGCGCTGACGCATTTATCAAAAACAGGGAAGTCTTCTTTCTCGCGAACGAAGATAGAATTATTATCACGGCCCTCGGCTTTCATTCCTCCGTGCCAATCCCATTTACTGTAATTAAGGGTAACTACACGGGCCCCTGCTTCAATAAGTCGTCTTGCTACGAGCATACTTTGGGGAACACGCGGGGCACCATTTCCATCAATCATTTTTGTTGGGTCGCCTGTACCATAGCGTTCAACCGTGCGGGGGTGCTCTTTCGATAAATCAAGGGCATCTGCTAACCGAGATGAGGTCAGTAACCCAAATGCTTGTTCGTTGAAGGTGTCCATTCCTTTGAGGGTACCTTTGGCATCGGCATCGCGTCGCATATTATCAAAACTTTGAAGGAGATTTTTTCTTTCTCCTAATTGATTGACGGTAATGCCTTGAAGAATCATATCTTTACGAGAAGGCCCCATTGGCTTGAATGGAGAATTAGAGGCACCTAAAAACCCTGGGCCTGGCTCGTTATAAGGCCCGTGAGTGCAAGTGTAACATAAACTGATGAACGGTGGCGTTGCTTTATCTACAGGGCCTTGAATCTTGGCAATGGTTGAACCAAACTGAGGCCATCCCCCCGCTGGGGTTAACTTCTTGGGGTTGTGGCCATTGAATACTTGAATCGCATCGTGCCCTGCCTGATTATCTACGATGGATCGGATGATCGTAATTTTATCCATCATACTAGCAAGAAGAGGAAAGGCTTCGCAAATTTGAATGCCATTGACATTGGTTGCGATTGGCTTCCACGGCCCAGCGATTTCCTTTGGTGCATCTGGCTTGAGGTCGAACATATCTTGGTGGGGAGGGCCACCGACCAGGTAAATGAGGATGACAGATTTTTGGGATGATTTGATACCTGCTGCGGCTTCAGCCTTGAGCAATTCTGGAAGAGTAAATCCACCAGCCCCAAACGCACCGATCTTGAGAAAGTTTCTGCGTGATAAATCGCGCCTTGCTTGAGTTTGAACCATCTTTAGGTCTCCAGATAAAGGCAGGATAATTCGATTAGGCGGGTTAAAAAACTTACTCACGAAGTATATCACATTATAAATTATCGTATTTTGATACGCAATAGAATCCAAATTATTGTAAAAACAGAGATTTTTTAGAGAATGTGCGGGGAACCAGAATGTTTGTACTAATAATAGCGAAGTTTGCAGAAAATATTTCTACCTAATTTGGGCCTTCTTTCTAGTTTTGGCTTTATTTTCTTGGTCTAGGGGTTTAGCTTTAATATTCCTACCTACACCTTTTTTGAAAGTTGTGACCTATGATCCAGTTTTTTCTCACGCGATTTCTTTCCTTAGTTCTTCTTGCAATTCCCTGTGCGACTCTTTGGGCACAAGTACCCAAAGTTGTTCGTGTTGGGGTTCTGGGTATCGACAATTACCAAGCGGTTGCATACACGCAATTATTTAATGATCCCAATGCAATGGGAAATTTAGCCGGCTTAAAAGTAGTCGCTGCTTTTCCCGATAAAGCAAGCAGTGACATACCCGAAAGTGTTTCTAGCCTACCTAAATGGAAAGAACAACTCTTGAAGTATGATGTTAAAATGGTTGATTCGATAGAAGATTTGCTTGCGAGTTGTGATGTGGTGATGGTGATGAGCCTTGATGGTCGCAAGCATTTGCAACAAGCAAGTGCAGTGTTGAAAGCTGGCAAACGCGTTTATATCGGTCGACCTCTTGCAGCTTCATTTTCGGATGCTGTAGCAATACTTCGTTTAGCAGAACAAACCAAAACCCCCTGCTGGACAAGTTCCCAACATCGATTCAGCCCAGGTTTTATTGGAATGAAAAATCATCCTGAAGTTGGTTCTGTTTTGGGCTGTGATATTTATGGCGGTTGCCCTACTATTTCTCATCACGCAGAGCTTTACTGGCACGCACTTCATAGCATTGAAGCACTTTATGCAATTATGGGTAAGGGTTGTGTTGCAGTTTCTTGCACTTCGACTCCAATTACGGAATCGGTAACCGGTACTTGGTCAGATGGCAGAATAGGAACTTACCGTGGAATTAAAACAGGGGCGATTAAATACAGTGCCACTGTTTTTGGCGAAAAAGGAGTTTCCGTTTCTGGAGTCTACGGGCACGGTGTACCGGTTAAAGGGTTGGTTCCTACAAACGATAAATACATGGGCTACGAAGGTATAGCAATAGAGATGGCGAAGTTTTTTAAAGGCGCCCCGGTTCCAGTAAGTGCAGAGGAAACTCTCGAAATTTTTGCTTTTATGGAAGCCGCACATCAAAGCAAGCGCCTTAATGGTGCTAAGGTTCAAGTGAAAGAAATGTTACTTAAAGCAGAAAAGTAATGGATGACTTTTGCTTGGTTCTTATTTTCCGATATCTTCATTCCAAAGACTTGGGCACGAAGAAATAAATTGCTGCATCATTTCGATACAGCGAAGATCTTGTTTTACAATAATCTGCACTTTTTTACTTTGGAGAAGTTGTTCTTCACCCATAAAGGTTTTATTTTCTCCGATAATGACTTTGGGAATTTGGTAAAGAAGGATGGCACCTGAACACATAGGACAAGGTGAAAGGGTGGTAAAAAGCGTACACTTGCGGTAAATATGTGCGGGTAATCTGCCCGCATTTTCAAGAGCGTCCATTTCACCGTGAAGAATAGCACTAGATTTTTGAACCCTGCGATTGTGGCCGCGGCCTATAATCTTCCCTTGGTATTCAATAACCGAACCAATTGGAATTCCCCCTTCTTCTAAGCCTTTCTTTGCTTCAAGAATTGCTTCATTCATACACGACTCTTCTAGTAATGACGAAGCCATATTTAAATACTCCTAAGTTTTTGTTGGTTACATCTATCAGATTCTACTTTATAATTTCAACAGTTTAGATTATCTGATTTTTTTAAAGGAAACCACGATGAATCGTAGAGAATTTGTTTCTTGCTTAACTGCCACTGGTTTAAGTTCTAGCTTTGGTTCGGGGTTGGTGTTGGCTGCGCCTGTGAAACTTCTATTTGATATTTCCCTTGCCCAATGGTCCTTGCATAAGGCTATTTTTGGCAAGAAAATCGATGCTGGAGATTTCCCTAAAATCTCGAAAGAAGAATTTGGCATCAACGCTGTCGAATATGTCAACCAGTTTTATAAAGACAAGAAAAAAGATGATGGGTATGTCAAAGAACTTCGCAAAAAATGTGATGACCTTAATGTGAAAAGCGTTTTGATTATGTGCGATGGCGAAGGCCAGTTGGGTGATGCAGATGAAAAGAAGCGTACACTCGCAGTCGAGAATCATTACCGCTGGGTTGAATGGGCCAAAATCCTTGGTTGCCATTCCATCCGTGTTAATGCGGGCAGCAGCGGTTCTTACGAAGAGCAAATGAATAGGGCTTCCGATGGCTTGCGCATGCTTTCTGAATGGGCGGGCAAAATGCAGATTAATGTGATTGTTGAAAACCATGGCGGCTTATCCAGCAATGGCGCTTGGCTTGCTGCAACCATCAAAAAAGTCGGTATTCCCACTTGTGGCACTTTGCCAGACTTCGGCAATTTCCGCGTTAGCAAAGATGAAGAATATGACCGCTATAAAGGCGTTCAAGAACTTATGCCTTTTGCTAAGGGCGTTAGTGCGAAAACTCACGACTTCGATGCTAAAGGTAACGAAACTAAAACCGATTATCGCAAGATGATGAAAATCGTTCTTGCCGCTAAGTTCGATGGTTATGTTGGAATTGAATATGAAGGTAGCAAGTTAAGTGAAACCGATGGTATTAAAGCTACAAAGAAATTGTTGGAAACAGTGAGAACGGAGTTATCCTCATCGTTATAAAAAGAGCCTAAATAAATAAAGAAGGCTTCCCTGAAAGTTGATTTCAGGGAAGCCACTAGCATTGACACTAGAGAAATTAGTTGGTAAAGCCCATCATCCGGATTGGTAGGGGCTGAATTCCGAGTACATCGCCTGGGGTCTTGGCATAGATAAGGTTAGAAAGGTTTAATTGGGGAACTGGATTTCCTGTTTTATCCAGAAGGCCATTAATCCAAGAGAAAGCAGATTTTTCATCATCCGATTTCTTTTTGCTAAAGGTTCGTAGGCTGATCTCACCTTTTTTAGTAATGCCTGCCATATAATTATTAACAAGATCATCGTTAGCTTCGGCAAGTAATTTGCTACCAACTTTATTAGAATCATATTTGAATTCGCCAGTCCATTTTTGGTCTTCCTTGCCAGTCGATTTGGTTTTGGGATCGCCCTCTTTCTTATCTCTGATAAAGCCTAGCTTAATCTTTTTTAGTTGTGCGAGAGAAAAATCATCAAGGGCTTTATCTTTAGTTCCGGTAAAGAAGACGGTTTGAACTCGCCTAGGCCTGGGCATATTGATGTCTCTAAGCCAGCCCGAAAGTTGAGTAGCAACATTTTTGCCACCTAGGGTTGGGCTAATTGAAATCCAAACAGCGGCCAATTGTGCGGTCCCTTCGGGGTCGACTGCGGTCATAGGCTTAAGAATAAATTTTTTCGCCTGTGCAGGCCTAAGGTTTAAAACTCCACTACCCGGAGTAATATCAACAGATTCACAGGGTACTCTGCGCCATTCACTTGCCATCCAAAGGGCGCCAAGGGTAGCACCCTCACCTGCACCAATAACAACGAGATTGGAGGTGTTAGCTTCGCCATCATCATTTCTAATATCAAGAAATGCCTTAGCAGCAGTTATATCGTTCACAAGGTGAGGATAGTAAGCGGCGGGAAATTCAGAGAAATTGATTTTAGTCTGTTTTGCAGAAGCAGCACCAGGAAGGGTTCTATTATGAAGGTTTAGCCAAAACTTTGGATCAATGTTCACGCTTTTACCATGACCTCGAAAATCAAAACTTAATACCGTTTGGCCTTTAGCTTGAAGATCAAGCGCAAGTTTTTCCCAACCATCTTGAGAACTATCGCCCCCCTTACGAATTGCAAATTCGTGCAGAAGAATTACAGTTGCGCCTTCCTTAGGCTTTGCACTTGGGTAAAACTTCCCCGATAAGATTACTCCATCGTAAGTCTTAAAGTTTACATCCATAGCTTCTGCTTTGGCAGAGGAGGGAATTGCAAGAGTGACAAATAAACTTAAAACTAGTGCTAAAGCGCCGGTCTTAAATGAGATGTTTTTCATATTTAATACCTTGGGGGTAAGGACCGTATAATATTAATTATTTCACCTTTAATAGTGCTAGGCAATATAAAAGCGAAATTATCGAAAGAACTTGCATAAAAAAACCCGCTTATTCGCAAGCGAATGGGTTTTCGCAGGCGAATAATCGGGATAATTAGAAAAGTTCCCAGCTTTTCTCATACCTTGCCCAGCTTGATTTTCCGAAGGCGATCATACTTATGTTTATTTTTAAAATAACGCCTTATCTTGCTAGGCTAGGCCTATCTACTTAACAAGGTCTCTCCCTTAGCAGAGGAGTTATAAATACAAAAACCCCAGTATTTATAAGCCTTGTCTGACCCAGACTTTTGTAACCTTTCCTTGATAACGCCTTGGGCCTTTATTGGGCTACACCCCCAAACCTCTCCTTGCATCTTTGTGCAAAGGTAAGTTTAATGAATCAAACATTGAAACTAATTTCTACTGTACGACTTACTGAACGGGTAAATATTTTCAAACTCGAAGTGAAGATAGAAAAAATGGGTTGTATAGCTATAAAAGAAGATGCTTTAAGCCACCTTTAAGATCAAATTTTTATAGATGCGTTGCCGCTGTTATAAAGAAAATCTTAATCTTGGGTAGGAGTTTTATAACCCACCTTTTCATCACTTTGGTTTTCTGCATAACTCGGTGTCTCATAATCTAGTTCCTCGTAGCTGCAGATATACCCAGGCAACTTCGCTTTTTCCTTTTCTGATTGAAAGGCTTTGATCACAACTTGTTGGATATTATCTCTGCAACTAGGGTTAATCGGATGTGCAATATCTGCGTGCATTTTCTGTTTCCCGCTCGAGTCCCGTCCAATCCCTTTGAACTCTCCAAGTTTGTAACCACATTGATTACAAAACCGGGCTTTAAGTTGGTTTTTAAATGAACAATCAGGGCAACGATCCATCAATTTTCTACTAGGCATAGCCACAAACCAGCCCCTATTTCCTTCAATGATTTTTAAATCCCGAATGACAAACGAATGATCAAATGTGATCGAGCAAAAAGCCTGAAGCTTTTCGTTATCGTTGTTACTTTCCATTAGTTTGATGCGAACTTCTGTAATGACCATAACGCCTCTCCTTGATGATTAATTAACGCAGGAATTAAAAGCCTGCCTTGTGATAAAAGTATGTTGAATAATGTTTTTCGCAGGGCCGTTGAGCAATTTTTTTAACGCAAGGAGAGCTTGCCCATCGTTTTCAAAAAGAACAAAGATAGCAGATCCGCTGCCGCTTAGCATTGGGTTTTTCGCCCCGTTGCTAGAAAGCGAATCTAGCAAAAGTTGTAGAGCAGGCTCAAGCTGAATTGCTGGTTCCTGCAATCGGTTAAACAAAGCCTTTTGCAAATTTAACGAAGTTGAAAGGAGAGCTTCAACTTTGGTTTGATCCATAGGCGAGGAAGGGATTTTCAATTGAGAATAAACCTTAGGAGTGGAGAGCCCAAAATAAGGTTTTACAATCAAAATGCTAAAGTTAGTAAAGAAAGAAGAGGGCGAAATTTTTTCTCCCCTGCCCAAGCACCAAGCTGGGCTATCGTAAAGAAAAAAAGGCACATCGCTGCCAAGCTGAGCAGCTATAATTAAAAGTTGTTGGAGAGAAAGATTTAAGTTCCAAAGCTGGTTAAGGGCGATCAAAGTGGCAGCTGCATTTGAAGAACCACCGCCTAAGCCTGCAGCCATCGGTATCCGTTTAAACAACCGGATTTTTGCTCCTACAGCTTTTTTACTTTCTTCTTGCATCATCCTTGCTGCTCGAATTATTAAGTTTTCTGGCCCCGTCGATAACTCTTTCGAATCGCACCAAAGCTCGATTTTATCTGACTCTTCTTTTCGAAATTCCAATACATCTTGCAACCCCACAGGCACCATAAATGTACTTAATTCGTGGTATCCATCTGGCCTTTTGCCCAGTATTTCTAGATAGAAATTAAGCTTGGCATTAGCCCATATTTGCAACCAACCTGCGGTGGTAACCCTATGCATAACGCAGAGCCGCTTTCATCCTTGATGCTATCTCTAATCCCAGCTTTAAAGGTAAGCTTGGCAAACACTTTTAATCTTTGCAGAAAAGCACCCTGCAAATTGCCCACCCAAATTACCTTAACTCTTTAAAGTTTAGTTCAAATTACGCAAAGCCGTCAAGAGAGGATGCCAAATTCCCTTACTGAAGGCTTACTTCACAGGAATTAATTGCCTTACTTTTAACCAGCCGATTAAGCGGTCGGGCCAAGTTCCTGTTTCCCCCATATTCGGAGCTAGTCCTACTCCGTGTTTGCCTTTTTCATAAATGTGTAGCTCTGCAGGCACTTTGTGTTTTTTTAATGCAAGGTAGAACAAAATGCTGTTTTCTGGTGGCACACCCGAATCTTCATCGGTGTGAAACAAAAAAGTTGGTGGAGTTTGCGCTGTCACTCTATTCTGGTTACATAAACTCTCTACCAATTTAGCATCCGCATCTTTACCCAGCAAGTTATTGCGCGACCCCATATGAGCAAAGGGTGGCTCGAAGGTTATTACCGGATAGCAAAGTATCAAGAAATCGGGCCTGCAACTTACTTTTTCAATTGCATCTTCTGCTTCAGATTTGCCTAAATCAAACTGTGTCGCAGCGGTGGAAGCAAGGTGCCCACCTGCAGAAAACCCCCAGATGCCAATCTTTTTTGAATCAACCCCATAATCAGCAGACTTTGCCCGTGCTGTTCGAATGGCCCGTTGCGCATCCATTAAAGGTACGGGGTGATGGTATTTAGTTCCAAGCCTGTATTTTAAGACAAACGCGGTTATGCCATTTTTGTTCAGGAATTCTGCAATGTCCTTACCTTCGTGGCCGATTGCAAGTCCGCCGTAGCCACCGCCCGGGCAAACGACAACGGCAGCACCATTGGCTGTATCTTTGGGGGGAAGATAAACAGTAAGGGAAGGTTTATCTTTGTCTTCGGTTCCTAAAGCGCCAGGTGCGCCATTGGGCCAAAGCAGTGAGGTTTGAGGTTCCGCAGCGAAAGAAACGAGGGCAAAAGTTAAGAAGGTGGACATTGATATCATGATTTTTCCTTAAAAATAGAAAATAGTTGCAATAATTATCTGCTGAGAACGAAAATATACTATGTCGAGAAGGAATTCGAGACATATAATTGAAAGTGTTAGGACTTTTTGTTTTCGGGGGCGATCCGGTTTCGACCGGGCTTACGGAAATACAGGTCGCGTGCCGTGGGTGATCAGATGGCCACGTAAATATCTGATCAAACTTAACTGCAGAACCGCAGTTCTCAATGGCTGCCTAATAATATGGCGGTCGCGTGTCTAGAAGCTTAGCCAGAGAGGTTTTAGCGCGCTAGTTAAATCTGGATCGCGGGGGTCGGAAGTCACGCAAGTGGCTGATACCGAGGGAGACACCTGCAAGATTTCACACTTGGTTAGCTTGAAGTGGCTTTGCTCATCGAATCCATTAAAGTGAACATAGCAGAGAAAGACTGCTGAATCGATTTGCTACGCACGTAGACGCCGGTATGGAAGGGCTTCGGGACCGGGGTTCAATTCCCCGCGCCTCCACTAGAAAAAGGGGTCTAGCTATGCTAGGCCCCTTTTTTAATTCTCAATGCCACAACAATTTCAAGAATTTCACAATCAATCTTTTTTCAAAACAACTCGTTACTTGCTCCACAAAAAACTCTCGCTGTTGATGCCCCATTGCTTGTGCAAAGAATTTTCACGAAGGGCAATGATCGCTTCAAAACCATATGGCGTAAGACTGATATTTGGTATGCCATTATTGTTTTTATTAAGTTGTAAGTCGGCGAAATTTTGAGTGAACTTGCCAAACTTCTTGTGATAGTTGCGCTGCGAGTAATAGACTTCGTGTAATAAATCTTTCACCCCTTGTTCAGGGTCGGGCTTGTAATCAACATTACCCTCAGTTTGAGTGCTAAATTGTAAGTATCCCCAGCGCTCGGGCCGGTGCATATCGATAACGCCTTGAGGAGACCAGACCCAGTTGTATTCGGGTTTACCTTTGACTTTGATATACCGGCCTTGCTCAATAGTGGTGTCCCACTCGACCCGAGAGAAATTAATGCGCCATCGGTTGCCATCCTTTGGTGGGATGGGTTGTTGAGAAAGTTCCTTGAGCCCAACCCAAGGCCAAAATATTTCCACAGTCCAACGGGTATCGGTGTCGTTTGGGTTATTGATTGTGCCATTGATATGAACCGCAGCTTTAAGCCCGATGGCTTCCCAGCCATTAAGGGCCCTGCCCCCATCTTTATAAGGTTTAGAGAGCAATAAATCCCAGGTGGTATTAAGGGCGTTTAATTCTAGTTCGGCATAAAGATGATTGTCGCCATCAGGGTCGATAAAGACTTCGAAATCTGGATCGTGGAAAATAACGGAATCGTGTTCTGTGAGAGTGGCCCAGATGTGTGGTTCTTGGATTTCGGAAGCGATATAAAGTCCTTTGTCATCCCAAAGCATTTTCATTCGGGTGCGATGCGTAGGCAAAGGTTTGGAATTACCTTCGATATCGACAAAATCTTGGCTCCAAGGTGCAGCCTTCCAAGCCGGGTCATCAAGCTTTCCATCAATTTTTGGTGCTGTGTTTGTTTTAAAGCAAACATAACCACGAGGGTGGGGAATGGCGTCCGTTGGTCCATTGGCATCGCTAAGGGGTATCATCGCAAGAGGGGCCAAAAGAATACAAATAATCAGAATTAACTTTTTCATAATAACTTTCAATTGAGTAGGAAGTTAAATGTACTTCGCAGTAGGAACATCACTTCGCAGTAGGAATATCAAGGCTGACCTCAGCATCAAATATTAAAGTAGGGTCGCCTCTGCCAAGAAGGGAATTTAGCATAGTCGTGATGGTTCTAGGGGGAATACTTTTGTAAATTTCCTTACCTAAATAATTGATAATGACGGGGGAGTCGAGATCTAACATTCGGTCATCGAGTCGGACGATAAGTTTGGAGATTTTTTCAGTGGAGTCAATATTAATTTGTTGTTTGTTTCGGCTTGCGGTAACAAGTGAGCCATTGTTTACATTTTGGATGGGGCAAGCCAGCCAGTAGAAGCGATCGTTTGGAGGTCCAGATTGTTTCCAAACAATTTTATCTGGCAGAGAATTTCTTGAGAATTTAGCCATCCAAGGAAGAGCTTCTTTATCTTCGAGGTTCATCCAGTGGCCTTTGCCCGGATGAATTTTTGAAAAGTTTTGATAACCGTTTCTGTCTAATTTGTGAAGTTGTTTAAGCTGATCAGCATATTCGGCACCAACCTTATTTCGGTTGTATGCAGAATCGTTTTCGCCAACTTGTAAGGCAAAGGGTAGGTTTCGTAATGAAAGCAATGAAACACCGTTTGGGTGCCCTGCCATCATAGCAGCAGCAGCCCAATGATCAGCCATTCGAGGGGCAAGTTGATAAACCCCATCGCCTCCAGCGGAATAACCTAGGATGTAAACGCGTTCGGGATTGACCTCTTCAAGAACAATTAGGTCTTCAATAAGGCGGTTGAAAAACCGGTCGATATGAGGTTCATGCCAAAGGTTCCAAGTGTTGGTAGGTGCTCGAGGAGAAAGGTAGATACCTTCATCAAGGGAATAAAGTTTTTTTTGGTTATTCCATTGGGAATCGTTAACTTGCTTGGGTGCGCCGCCCCCGCCGTGAAGAGAAATCCAAAGGCTCCAACCCTTGTCGGGTTTCTTGCCAAAGGTTTTAAAATCGAAAGGCATTTCGAGATTATTTTCTTTAAGGAGTCGATCTTTGATTTCTTTTTGCCTATCGGATTTGATGATAGAAGCATGAGCATTCCAAAGTAGTTTTCGAGCGGTCACGGCATCTGATTTTGAAAGAGGTAAGGTTGTGAAGTCTTTATCTTTTAAAGCCGTAAGTGATTTTGGATTTGTGTCAAGAAAAGTTTTTAAGGAGGTAATAGCCGAAGAAGATTTTGCTGGTTCGGGTGAAGCAGCAAAATAAAAAGAGATAGAAAAAAGAAGAATGAAAAAAGCCCACATAAGAATCTCCCAAGAATAATAAGCTTATTGGTTAAGGTTAGTTAGAAAAGAATTCCAAGAGTTGCTGTGTGCCTGAATTTCCCGTTGTAATTTGTTTTTCGATTGTCCCCCATTTAATTTTATATTGGTGCAGGGGTTTAAGTTGAAAGCTAAGGAAGTCGTTTAAGTCAGCAGATTCAGAACGAGATACTCCGTTGAATTTAAGTTTCATATCGGAGGAATCGGCAACCTCGACCTGAACTGCAATTCGTTTCTTTAGGCTGTCTAAGATTTTAATGTTGAGTTGAAAAGTATCAGATTTTTTTTGGTCAGGTTTGGCATAACGGTCGGTGACATTTTCGCCAAAAACGCGTTTGCTTTCTCGGTTCCAGACTAAAGGGAAATGAATTTCGGTTTTGCGAAAACTAGCAGCATAGATAGCGTGCTCGGGGGAATCTTTCTGTGCCTTTGCCGCATCACCAACGAACCAACCTCGGTCTAGGCCTTTTGGGTCGGGTTCACAAGCACCGGTGAAATGCCAATCTTTATCCCAAATTTCGACCCAGGTGTGGTTGCCCCTTTTGTCAAACCAGTTTGGGGTTCCGGCAAGGCGAGCAGGTACGCAAACCGATCTGCAGGCATCACTAAGTACAATCGATAAACCAGTGCAGGAAGCATTGCCTTGAAGGATGGATTCGCTGGGGCTTAAGTTCGGGGGTCGGCGTTGTGGTGCATATTTTAATTTGAGTGTTTTAAATAGTTCTGCATTTAATTTTCCTGCAACTTCAGAAGGGGTCTTACAAGATTTAATCAATGGCATACAAAGGTCATAAAATTCCTGCCTCCAAGGGTCTCGTTTTTCATCTAAATTGGCATAAGCCAAAACATTGTTAAAAAAGAGTTCATCGGGGATCTGGTCTCCCCAAGGAACTTCTTGTTTTGCCTTGTAGGCCAGTAAATGGTTAGTGATAAGGAATTTTGCACTGATGTTTTCTAAGTCAGAAATAGGCATATTTTCAAGCAAAAAAACCATACCTGCCCGTTGTTCTTTCGGAATATTGTTAAGAGCCTTTTCTAATTCTTTACGGTTACTTTTTGACTCTACTAATTTTTTCTCGATCGATTTAGTCCACCAAGGCAAGGGTTCATCAGAATGAATCACATTCACTAGGGTTAAGCAAAGCGTGAAAAATAAAGGTAAGGAGGTAGATAAAAAAATAAATCTTTTCATTAGAAGGCATCCGCTGTTTAGCAAAATAAAAAGTTTAATAAAAAAAGCATCAAGAGACCAAAATTTGTTATCAATGGGCTCACAATTTATACCACGAATGAACCTTGATGCATTTCATTAAAGCTTAAGTGATTTAAGAATTAAATTAGTTTGTTGGAAGTTCAGTTTAGAAGATTTTCTGTGAATCTGGGGGTATGTCAAGTAAAAAAGAGAGGCCTACGAGAGCATTGCCATACTGCCTAAAGCACCTAGATTTGCAAAAAATGGTATTATTAAAGGAATGCAAGAAAAAGTTATCAAATTATTTTTTACAACTGAAATGAAGCAATTAACAATTTTATGAATGAAAATTTATTTTAAATGAAAGTAGTTCTTAATTAAGCAAACCCTATGAATCATAGGTTTATTACAAGTAATCATTTCAAAACAAAGAAACGAATCGAAAAAAAAATAATTTAAAATAAGTCGTTTAGGGCGAGAAGGTAATAACGCTTCCTACCCTATAATTCAGCTGTAAATGTCTCTTTACTATTGCTTCCAGCTGAATCAAAGTTATGATACCGCCTTGGCAGGGATGTTTCGTTTCTTGATTACTGCACGGAGGCAGTTTTATTATGGCCATTATTTTCCCCATCGTTGAACAATCTTTTTTAGCCGCTGTTAGATATCGCTCTTTAGGTAGAGACATCGAAGCCGCTAATATTTTTCAATCGCTTACCCGATTTGAAGATCTACCTAAAGGGCTAGCGGAACTAACCCAGCTTCATCTAGGCGAAATAGCAATCAAGCAACGCAGGTTCAAAAAAGCAACCCGACATTTTTCCATTTGTCTCACATACAATGAGGCGAATGCAAACTATCATTTTCTGTTAGGTAAAGCGATTGCTGCGGGGGGCAATGGCAACCTGAAACTAGCTTCGATTTCATTTCGCGCTTGCCTTAAAATTGAACCAAAGCATACTCGGGCTTTGCGCTTCTTGGGTGTGTCTTTAATTCATCAGAACAAAGGAAGCCTTGGAATTGTTTATTTAATGCGAGCCAGCAAGTTGATGCCTAAAAACCTCGAGGTGCTAAAACTACTGGTAAAACATTTGCAGGAACAAAATTTGCAAGATCAAGCTAGGGCCTGTATTACTCGGGCACTTTTCCTTAATAAAAACAATCCAAAATTTATCTGCTTTTGGAACAGCTTTTTATTCCACGAAGCCCGTTTACTTCAACATAGTTCCAATCAATCAAATCAGGATCAGCGGCAAGTTATATTGCCATTCTTAAAAGTTGTTAAGAAAAAAAAGACAGCCCCAAAGCAAGGAAGACAAGATGGCCCAGAGTCGTTACCTACGCCACACGCAAATCGTGCAAAGTGGAAAGAGAACAAAAGAAGGGTTAAGTAGAGTTAAATAAAAAAGTAAGAGTAAAGAGAAAGAGTTTGGTTTTCCAAACTCTTTTTATTTACAGTTAATTTGCACAGAAATTCATAATACGCATTGCGTGCCCCGCACTTTTTGATTCCGGTGAAATAACCAGAGAAAGGGTATGCATTCCAGGTTTAAGATCTGTACCTAGCATCACGGTGCGTGGGTAATGCAACCCTTTGCTAAAGTTGTGAAAAAGATTAACAGTGTTTGGAGTACCCCCATCGATACTAGCAAGAGCAATGCCAGCATCGGGCCCAGCAACGATAAAAGCCCCGATAGCAGTGCCTTCGAATTCTAAGGTAAGAGTGGAATCAGGTTTGGAAGAGTAAAGAACAGGAACGGAAGTGAAGCGGTCGCGTTTACTGCCGGGCAAAGATTTCCAATCGGGAATGCCAAGTGTCCAACCGGATTTAAGAACAGCCTGTTTAAGATCGAGGAATCTGCCTGAAGAATAATTAAGCGGGTCAATGGGTAGTGGAAGTTTACAAGGTGTTAGCTCGGTTTTATCGTTTGTTGTTTTCCAAGCCTTTGTGAATAATTCATCGATCATTTTTGCGCAAATGTTATTTCCAAAAGGCGCTGGGTGCACACCACCATATTGCTTCCAAGTGAGGGTGCCCGCAGTCATTTCTTCTGCAACTTCTTTAGCAAGGTTAATGCTTGAAACTTGATAATGCTTTGCAACGGTTTCGTGCGATTCGATGGTTAAAGGAATTTTCCCTTGCTGAAGGGTTTTAATCATTCCCTCGTTAACGAAGTAGGTGATAACGATATCCATTTTAGGATTAGTTTTAAACGCTTGTCGGATAATTCCTTCTAAGCCACGGATGCAATTTATACGAGAATGGGTCGCATCTTGATCATCATTGACGGCAAATTCAATGAAGAAAAGATCGACTTGTTTATTTAAAACTTCGGAATTAAGTCGGAAGGCCCCTGTGGTAGAACAGGTGGAGGAAATGCCAGCGTTAGTGAAAGCGAAATCCGTTTGAGGGAATCGTTTTTTTAAGATTTCAGAAACCATAGGCCGGAAGCCATTCATCTCTGTTATGGATCCGCCGATAAAAGCGACATTACCTTTTTTAGTTTTCTCGAAAATGACACGAGAATTATCAAGATTTCCACGAAGTTGAATATTAACGCCAAAGGAATTTTTCTCAGTAAGATTTTGGACTAAAAAATCTTCTGCAAGAGAAGTTGAAACCGATGATAAAAAGAATGCAAGAAGAAGAAGAAAAGTTTGACTCAAAATAAGATATAAAATTTTCATCCGAAATTCCTTTTTAAAAATGAACAGGGGGGGTAGAAACGAAAAGTCTATTTTTCAACGAACCCTTTCTTCGCCTTCAAGTTGCTGATCAGTCCAGTCGGAAACAAACATATGGCCAGGGCTATGGGTGATTAAGAAAGGGATTTTAGAGGCAATTGCAACAGCTTGGGGGGTTACGCCACAAGCCCAGAAAACTGGAATTTCATCCGAGTGAATAGAAACACTTTCACCAAAATCTGGTTTTGAAATATTAGGAATACCAATTTGTAAAGGATCGCCCAGATGAACAGGAGACCCATGGGCCCTAGGGAAACGACTAGTAATACAAGTTGCCTTGAGTGCTAAATCTGTAGTCATAGGCCGCATCGAGACAACGAGTGGGCCTTGAAAAACTCCAGCACTTTTACAAGCAATATTGGTTTTATACATAGGCACATTTTTGCCTTCTTCTTCGTGTCTAACAGGCACGCCTCCTTCTCGAAGGGCCCGATCAAAGGTGAATGAACAACCTAGTAAAAAGGATACGAAGTCAGCACGCCAATACTTTAAAATGTCGGTTGGTTCATCCAAGAGTTTTTCGTTTTGATAAACCCTGTAGCGTGGTAAATCGGTGCGTAAATCAGCATTTTTAGCAGTTAAAGAAGTAAGCGGATTTCCTTTTTCGAGAACTTCTAAGACGGGGCAGGGTTTTGGGTTTCGTGTGCAAAAGAGCAAGAAATCAAAGGCGAATTGTTCGGGAACGATAACAAGATTAGCTTGAACAAAACCAGAAGCAAGGCCTGCTGTCGGATTAGTTAAAGTTCCTTCCCTAGATAAATCGCGAACTTGTTTCCCCGTTTTTGTGTTCATGATGTTTCCTTGAGTATTTCTACGATGGATTGAATCACATCTGCATGGATATTCCAGTCGATGCCATCAATGGAAGCAATAGGTTGCCCGAACCTGCCATCAACAAGATTCCCTTTTTCGACCATGAGGTGCAAGACATTTTTTTCGATGAGGTGATCGAGTGTAGAAATGGAGGATTGGTTGGAAAGGATTAAAACCCCCGCGCCCAGAGCATAAGCGCCCCAGTTACTAACGCCAGCGGTAATGAGAAAATCGACGGTGGTAGAGCAGGCGATAAGAGCGCCGTTGTTGATGTTGGCAGCGATAATCTGTCTGGGGATATTTCCCATTCCGATTTCATTACCGCCATCGCCGATGCCTATGCGGGTGATATTTTTTGAAGCACAAAACAAAGGGTCAAAACAGAGATAAACAGGAGAAGTTAGATGGGTTATATCTTTGCAACTCATAGTAAGAATTTTCCCAGCAAAGGAAAATTTATCCGAACTTAGAAAAGAATCCGCTTGTTCCTTAGAGGTTGAAGTTTGCTGTTGGTTAGTCTCGAGAGAATAGGAGGGGCCGCATTTTTCGATTGCGATAAAGTGAGAACAAAAACCGATTTTTTTTTCTATTTGGGTGAGCAATGCACTTGCGTAATCACCCGTTAACTCTAAAGGAGATTCAATAAGGTTAATTTTTGTTTGAAGATTTAAGCTGTTTAGGGCTGCTTCAAATGCTGGAAGGCAGTTATTTTCACAGGCAATCGCAACCCTATGCCCAAGAGAGGAAAGAGTTATTGCAAGAAAAAGAGCCCCAGGTGGGCCATCGGTTTCGGGGGCGGGTGGGGTCGCATTAGGAATAGTGAACCCAGTAAAAATAACCACACCCAAATGCGGTGAATTAGCAAGCGATTTACAAGCGGATTGAAACCCTTGCGGAGAGTGATTGAAAAGATTATCCGGCAGCCTGCCCAAGCCTCTATTTCCTGGATCTTGCTGAATGATTAGCAAGATTTTTTCAAGAGAAGTTTTCATACGGGAGGCTTGATCCAATTGCCAAAATGATTGAACCAGATTTTAGGCAAGTCAAGTTTTAGGTTAAGTAATTCGTCTTTTACAGGATGCTTGAACTTGATGCCATAGGCGTGCAAAGCGATGCCCCGCGTGAAGTTCATCGTAGAACCATATTTCCGGTCGCCCACCACCGGGTGGCCTCTAGAAGCAAGTTGAATACGGATTTGGTGCTTACGGCCTGTCTTGGGGTTTAAGATAAGGAAGGCGTGGTTTTCGTTAGTGCCTCGAACGGAAAAATGCGTGATGGCTTCTTTCGCAAGGGGATTGTTGCCATTGGAAATTAGTGCCATTCGTTCTTCATCATCGTGTGTCAGAAAATGATGGAAGGTGCCTGAGGATTCGTTGGGAATCCCTTCGGTAACAGCGAGGTAAGTTTTTTCGACAAGTGAATCGCGAAATTGCTCAGATAGCCTTGCAGCAGCTTTGCTAGTTTTTGCAAAAATGACAATGCCTGAAACAGGTTGATCGAGTCGATGAACAACGCCAAGAAAAACATTGCCTGGTTTAGCGTAGCGAGTCTTTAAGTATGATTTTGCAAAATCGAATAAGGAGTCACCTTGAATCTGCCCGTGTGCGGTTGGAAGTGATGGAGGTTTCCCCAAAACAAGCAGGTGGTTGTCTTCCAGTAAGATATTTAAGTCCCAGCTATTAACCAAAGTAATACTTTCAGAGATTAAAACTAAGTGAGAACAGGGTGCAAATTGCTTGCCTGTAGTTGTTATTTTATGAGAAAATGAATTATTAATAAGCTAAATTAAGTTACTTTTCGATATAAGGGAAAATTTAAGATGAAAAACACATTTGCGGTTTTGTTAATAATTTGTCTGGGGATGGTTTTGTGTGCAGAATTTCTACCCGCAGAAGAACCAAATCTTGAAGGATATAAGCCGATCTCCAAAGCAGAGAAGTTTAAGTTTGAAAAATCAGACCTCAATCGGTTGGGTAAAAATTCAGGTAGGCTTGGAATAAGATTTGAATGGAAAAAAGAGTTAGGGCCGGTCGTATTAGAAACTGAAATTGAATCCGCTGCAAGTAAAGCAGGAATCAAAAAAGGCGACATCTTACTTAGTATCTTGGGTAAAAAAATTACCGATATCGAAACCCTACGCCTTTTCTTAATGGAAATTCGCGAAAACGATAAAGTTAAAGTTTTAGTTAAGAGAGATACTGCGGAGAAGGAATTTGAACTCTTGGCAATCGCTTGGAGTAACCCTTTAACCAACCAACCCAAGACCAGATTGGGAATTTCTCTTCAACCCGATAAGAATCAAACCCGGTTGGAAGTTAAAAGTATTATTCCGGGAAGCCCTGCGGAAAAAGCAGGGGTTAAAACAGGCGATATCGTAATAGCAGTTAATGGGAAAAAATTAACATCCAACACCTCTTTAAGCAATTTGGTCGAAGTAAAAAAGGCGGGCGATATTCTTCGTATGACCGTACAGCGGGAAAATAAACCTCTTAGCTTAGAAGTTCGCTTAGATGTTGATCTAGGCGATGAAGCTGGTAAAAGTTGGAATGACCGAGACCGGAAATTGTTTAAAAAGCCTGCTTATAAATTGGCGATAGTGTTAGTTGAATTTCCCGATCAGAAGTTGAATGAAAAGATTAAAGCTTCAGACTGGGAATCTGCTATTTTTAGCTCGAATTCTTTTAATGATAAGAATGCAACTGGGCAAAAAGTGTATGGCAGTATGAATGATTTTTATGCAGAGATATCTGAAGGCAAGTGCAAAATTGAGGGAAAGGTTTTTGCCCCTATTTCGGTTGAGAAAAAGCGAATGGAATATGCAGCGGGGTCTCCCCGAACTGCAATCCTTGATTATGCCTTATCCGCAATTTTGACCCGAGATGGTGAGAAAGCATTGCAAGACTTTGACGGGGTTTTTCTTTTATATGCGGGGGCTCGCGCTCCAGTTTCTCGCGGTAATATTCTTTGGCCTCATCGGGCTACTCATTTTTATAAAGGCAAAAGATATTCCTATTTCATTTCCCCCGAGGGTGGCGATCGAATGTCAACCATAAGCGTAATTTGTCACGAATTTGGCCATATGCTTGGCCTTCCTGATCTTTATGCACGCCCCGAAGTTCCCGATATGGAGGGCCTTGGCCTTTGGTGTAGTATGGCTAATGGCGCAGGGCAAGAAGGACGGCCTGTTCATTTTAGCGCTTGGTGCAAGGAGCAAATGGAGTGGCTGACTCCAACTCTGATTGATCCTAGGGTTGCACAGAAATTAATACTTTCGCCAATCGAGGGAAATAATTCGGAATGCATCAAGATTCCAGTAAGGCCAGATGGGACTGAATATTTCTTGCTTGAAAATCGAAGTCGAAAAAACTTCGACAAAAATCTTCCTGGGGAAGGCTTGCTTATTTGGCGAGTGGTGGATGGAAAACCAAGTTTGGAAGAATCGCACGGGATATCTGGTCCTGCGGGGCCAGGTAGATTTCTAGAATTGGTGCCTTATCCTAGTAAATCAAACCAAAATTTTACGCCTGCTACCATTCCTTCTAGCACCCCCGTTAAGCAAGGTGGGTGGCCCTTGCATATCACACATATTCAAAAGCTTTCAGATGGTAGAATAATTTTTCAAATTGGATTTGAATATTATTGAGATGGTTCCTCATCATTATCATCGCTGTATTCTTGGGCAAATGAAATAGCTTCCATATCTTCGCGGGCAGCTGGGCCACGGTGCATTAAAACGGTATAACCCCGCGTTTCTGCACCTTCTACTTCATAATTAGCATCGGTCATAAGTTGCACCATTTCATTAGGTTGCTTAGTGACCATAAAGAAACTGCCCGAGCGTTTCAGTAATTCGTAGGAGCGCTGAATGAATAAAAGCGCGATGGAATGGTTCGCAAAATAGGGAGGGTTCGCAAGGGCGATATCGAATGAATTTAAAGTAAGAGATGGCCCCGTGACCGAAGCTGTGGCAACGATTTCGAAATTGGTAAGCCCATTGGCTTCGGCATTAATCTTAGCAAGTTCAAGAGCACGAAGATTGCTATCGACGAAAGTAATTTTAGCATCTGGGCCAACTTTTTTGGATGCAAAGATGCCATTAGTTCCACAGCCACAGCCTAAATCCACGATATTTTGCCCAGTTCGAAGGCTCATAACTTCACAAAGTGCCCGAGATCCCGCATCAAATTTTCCGTAGGAAAAAGTGCCAGGTCGCGAAAGAAATCTCATCGATTCGCCTTGGCTCACTCTGCATTGGAATGTGACCTCGTGCCTTCTTCTGGGTCGTTCCCCTGATTTTTGGCACCATAAAAAGGTGGTGTCGCCTTCCTGATGAATGTGCACTTTCTTGTAGATTTTTTTTAGTACCGGGGGAAACAGACTTTCATTCGGTTGTGCGGACCAAATAAGAAATAATCCGGAGTCTTTTAAAATATGGAACCCCTGTTCGACCATATCAATTTTTAATTCCCGCTCGCCTGATCTTGCTGGAAGATAAACCGCAGAGGCAAAATCGTTTCCTATATTCCAAAGGTCGGGTTCTACACGAACCGTTGCAGGTAGGTTCGCTTCCTGCAACATATGTTCGAGCCTTGCGGCTTGAAATAAGTCCATCTGATAGCAGACAGCTTCCTTGTGAGGGCTTGACTGTAACAGGTTAACCACATCCGATGGAGAGCCTAAAATAATTGCAAAGGGAGGTTTAATCCTCTGCAATAAAGATTTTGGAGGATAAATTTTACTCAAAGACACAAGTTTTTTTTTCTTCGCCATGGCTATGCTCTTTTCTATGAACCTACTGATTCGATATGCAATTCGACAAGTGATTTATGTTTGCCTGATGGGGGAAGTGTGATAAGTCCAGTTTCAACCCCATTTTGATGTAAATTAATCGCATCGGTAACACAAGTGTAGGGCTCGATGCAAACGCTGGTTCGAGGGCCAGGAGTGAAAACAACCATATCGCGCCAAGTGTTATCACAATACAAAACCAAGGCGTGGTTTTTTGCAGCTAGAATGCGGCCTCTTTCCATTAATCCGTTTGGCCCTGCCTTGTAATTTGGCAGATCGGTAAGAACATCATCAACCTGAAAACCCTTCATCTTACGAAGTTGGTTAAGGTCACGAGAAGCATCGACTGGAATTTTTCTGCCATCGGGTAAACATTCATCCAGATGCCAGTACGATTTTGCGCCACACTGTAATGCACAATCGTCAGAAGCAATGCCAGGTATAAAAGGTAAATTAAAATAAGGGTGATAACCTAATCCAAAAGGGAGAGTTTTAGTGTCAGGATTAAAAACTTCGGCATCGATGGAAAGTGAGGATTCTTTAAGTCGGTAGGTTAGGCGTAAGATTGCATCGGTGGGCCAGCAAGAAACAGATTCCGGTGCATCTTTTGAAATTTGAAATTCACCGCAAACCAAAGCAGATTGTTCATCGGCTCCTTGTTCTATAATTCGCCAAGGACTTCGCACCGCAAAGCCGTGAATGTTATGTTTTTTAATATTGTCGTTGCGTGGTAGAGAATAAGATTTGCCTTCCCAATTAAATTGGGCATCGCGGATACGGTTGGGGTAAGGGAAAAGCACAGGGATACCACTGCGGGTGGGCCGTCCATTGGGAAATAATTCTGAGTCTTGGTAGAGAATATCGAGGTTGCCTTCTGAAGAAGGTACGATCCAAGAATAGCAGTTAAATCCTAATGCTGGATAAATGGTCGCACTAGCACCCTTGGGGCTATGTAAGGTAATGAGGGTGCCGTCTCGTGAAGTAACATCTTGTCGCTTTACAGTTGTAATTTTAAATGGCATTTTTTTATCCTCGGTTACGGTAATCTATTTATGTTAGAACCTTAGGAAGTTAATCCATCAGGAAATGCAGAGAATCAAGGAAAAAACATTATGCCAAGGTTTGATTGTGATAAATTGCTTGAATTTGCTAAGGAAATGTTTAAGGCCGCAAAAGTTCCACCAGAGGAAGCTCTAAGGGTGGCAAGTAGCTTGGTGGATGCCAATCTTTGTGGTCACGATTCGCACGGCGTGATCCGGGTGATTCAATATATCAAAGCAATTGAAGCCGGAATTCTTAAACCAGGGGCTCCTTTTTTAGTTCTTACCGAAACCATTAGTGCAATTTCTGCTGATGGGAGTTGGAACCTAGGACAAGTTCAAGCTTACCGATTACTCGAAAAACTTATCGCAAAGGCAACCATTACAGGGGTTGCTGCTGGATCGCTTAAGAATTGTGGTCATATCGGCAGATTGGGCGAATATGCCGAGGAAGCTGCTTGGCATAAAATGGCATTCTTGGCCACCGTTAACAACCACGGTTTTGGCAGGGCTGTAGCGCCGCCTGGGGGAAAAGTTGGAAGAATCTCTACGAATCCAATCTGTATAGGTGCGCCAACTCTTCATAACCCCGTCGTTCTTGATATTGGTACCAGTGTCTGTGCTGAAGGAAAAGTTCGAGTGAACTATAATAAAAAAATTCCTGTCCCGGATGGCTGGTTGCTTGATTCTGAAGGCAAGCCTACCAACGACCCAGGGGTTTTATACCACGACCCAAAGGGAACGATTTTACCTCTAGGTGCCCAGCAATCCTACAAAGGTTTTGGCTTGGGCTTGCTTTTAGATATGTTTGCGGGCGGGCTTTCGGGTGCGCCTTGTAGTACCCCTGGTGTAGAAAGCAAATCTGCCAATGCTGTTTTCTTCTTACTTTTAAACCCCGAGAAGTTTGCTGGAATTACTCATTTTTTAAATGAAACAACTAGCCTTAGTGCAAATGTTCAAGATTGCCCTAAGGCGGACGGAGTAACCCACGATATTATTTTACCAGGCCAGCTAGAAGCTGCCGAAAAAACTAAAAGGCTTAAATCTGGCTTGTTCCTTGATGATGGAACTTGGCAACAAATTCAGGAATTGGCTCTCAAATATAAAGTCGTTCTTCCCGTGCCTACTTCCAATGAAGTTTAATAAAAGGTTGGCTATGTTAAAATTCTTCTCTGCTTATTTACTTTTACTTTTGCCTTTAACTGGCTTGTTAGCGCAATCGCCTACAGCAAAAGTTCTACCTTTCCTTGATGATCAAAGTTTTATGCTAGCCCGAATTCTCCCAAGCAAAATTAATGTTTCTAAAATCTTAACTGTCCTAGTTCAAAAAAAAGTTATTTCCCCTGCAGAAGCTTTTACCTACGGACTTTTGCTTAATTTTCAAAAAGCTAGCATCGATCAAGTTGTTCAAGAAATTTGGCTGGTGTCAGGTCACCAAAATATTACAACTTATTTCTTTCCTTCAATTATCATCAAAACAAAACCCAATGTAAAAACCGAAGATTTGCTCAACCTACTTAAATTAATACCTTTACCCTTCAATTTGAAAACCTTGGGTGGACAGCAAATTAAAAGGGTGCCCGATTCACTTTTTACTGTTTCCTTGTTGATTAAGGAAGAAAATGGGTTCTATCTGTTGGAACCTTTAAATAGGTCAAAGCCGGGGGATAAATTTACTCAAAAAGAAATTTTCCCTCAAAAAGAAATTTACTCTCAAAGAGAAATTTACTCTCAAAGAGAAATTTACTCTCAAAGAGAAATAGCCAAGGTTTTTGATGATCTCGGAAATTTACCTCTAAGTGTGATGCTTTTTTCTTCTAAAGAAAATCAATTTGACCTACTAAAAATTTTCCCTTCTCTAAAAAAGAATGAAACTTTCAAGCAAACACCTAGCCAGCTTGCAAATGGAATTAAATTAATAACATTTGGAACCCATCTGGATCCTTGGAAAATGCAGATGATGATTCAAACCAAAGAAAAATCGATTGCAAAAGATCTTTTTAATGAAATTTTAAAAATGGTTCAGATGGTGCCCGACCTAATGAAAAATTCCTTAGAAGAAGTAGGCAAAGATCCAGCGTTTAAAGCGATAGCTGCCCTAGTTAAATCGGTGACTTTAGAAGATGATAAAATCCATATTTTGATTGAGGATTTTGAACCTTATTTTGAAATAGCGGCCAAAATTGCTGAGCAGCAACAGGCCATTGCAAAAACTGCATTTTCAATGAATCAAGCCAAAACCATTGCCAATGCCTTATTGCTATATCATAAAGAAAAAGGAAAGTTTCCCCCTTCTGCAATTCATTCCAAAGAAAGCAAACCACTCCTTAGCTGGCGCGTCCAAATTCTTCCTTTTCTTGGCCATAATATTCTTTACAAACAATTCAGACAGAATGAACAGTGGGATAGCGATCACAACAAAAAATTGATTCGCAGAATTCCCCCTGTTTTTAGAGATTCTTCCAGTGATCAAGAAAAAGGTATAACTACTTTCCTTGTCCCAGTTGCGGAGACTACCCTCTTTCCACCCAATGGCCAAACTACAAGCCTGAAACAAATTAAAAATGAGGTGTCGAAAACTATTTTGCTTTTACAAGTTCCCAGCGATAAGGCAGTTGTCTGGACTAAACCCGAAGATTGGGAAGTTGATTTTAATTTGCAGGGCGATGATCTGCTAAAAGGGTTTTTGAATGGAATCGTGATTGCTTTTGCGGATGGTTCAGTAAAAACCCTTTTTAAAAAAGAAGGGTATGAAAAGATAAAATCAATGTTATCAAAAGACACGCAGTGAATATTAAATAAAAACCAACAAAAGGAATTTGATTCTGATGAAGTTTGGTAAATAAGGATTGAATAATTGAAATAGAAATAAATTGGTAGTATACTGATGGTATTACAATGTATTTCTAGTGGGCTTTACTATGTTGCAGTTTGTAAAAAATACGCTAATTCTTACAGTTTTACCAATCTTTTTGTTGCTTTCTGGCTGTTCTTTTATGCCCGATCCTTGGCAGGGCCTTCCTGGAAAAATCAAAGTCCTCGTTAGTTTTCCCCCTATTTATAGCTTGGTCAAGTCTATTGCTGGCGACCGTGCTGCGGTGATTTCTATCTGCACCACCACCGGGCCACACGATTATACCTTTAATGCTCAAGATACCATCTTGTTACGCAAAGCAGACCTGTTTTTTTATAACGGTTTAGATCTCGATAATCTTTTTGTCGAAAGGCTTTCTAAAGATGCATCAAACCCTAAACTTCAGTTTTGCAGATTAAGTAATAAAATCCCTAAATCGCAGCGAATAGAAACTAAGGAAATTAAAACGGGCCCACATGCTGGTCATAATCACGGCAGTTTTGACCCCCACCTTTGGCTGGGAATGACTCAAGTTCTTTTAATGATCAATGCTATTCGAGATGAGCTTAGTAGTATTGATCCTGAAGGGGCCGAAGCTTATAAACTTAGTGCTGCAAACCTTTATGCAGAGGTTGAACAAATTCAGAAAGATGGAAAAAGTGCATTGGAAAACAAAAAGAATAAAGTGATGGTGACTTTTCACGAATCCCTTAGCTATATGGCATCTTCATTTGGGATTGAAATTGCGGGTGTTATACAAAAAGCCCCCGGAGGTGAACCAAACTCTCCAGAGTTAGCTGCCATCGTTAAATTATGCTTAGATAAAAGGCCCTCGTTTATTGCAGTAGAACCGCAATACCCACGAAGCTCATCTGCAAAATTGCTTCAGGAAGAACTTAAGAAAAAAGGTTTAGAAATACCTTTAGTTGAAATAGACCCTTTGGAAACTTGCATTCCAAATGAACTTGCTGCGGGATGGTTTGAAAAAAAGTACAAGCAAAACCTTGAAGCTTTGACAAAGAATTTCCAATGAACCAAGCACTTTTGTCTTTAAAAAACCTTTCTGTAGAACAAGGCAATTTCGAGGTTCTAAAAAATCTTAATGCTTCGTTACTTAAAGGGAAGATTACTTCCCTAATAGGGCTGAATGGTGCAGGTAAAAGCACGCTTCTTAGGGCTATCGTAAAAGAGATTCCTTTTACTGGAGAAATAAATTTTTATTGTGGGCACGCTCATCAAAAACCCGACCCTCAGCATATTGGTTATGTGCCACAGAAGTTGAGATTGGAAGGTGGGTTGCCTTTGACAGTAAAAGACTTTCTGGGATTAGCAATGCAGGAAAACCCGATTTTTTTAGGGATAAAAAAAAGCCTCGAACTAAAAATGATTGCGATGCTTGAACAAGTTGGTTCAACCCCTGAAATGTTAGGCCGGCCTGTAGATAAACTTTCCGGAGGTGAATTGCAACGCCTTTTATTAGCACTGGCAATGCAACCTAACCCAGAACTTTTGCTGCTGGATGAACCCGCTGCGGGAATTGATTTTCAAGACCTCGATAAGTTTTATGGCTTATTGAAAAATTTGAATACAAAAACGGGGGTTACAATATTACTTGTCTCCCACGACCTAAACTTGGTTACTTCCTATGCAGATCAGGTCTGGTGCCTGCACCGAGGCATTATTGCGGAACAGGGGATACCATCGGAAGTGTTAGCCAAAGAAAAACTACAAAGTGTATTTGGCTCAGGGTTAAAGATTGGTTGAGATTTAAAATTCGATAGATTCGGTTTGAGCTAAATCGATTTGAAATATTTTCCCATCGCCAATTCTTCCAGTTCTTGCAACTTTGGAAATTCTTTCTGCTACTTCTGCAACATTTTCGTCTTCCACCGTAACGGTAATTTCAACTTTTGGAATGAATGCCATACTGTATTCACTTCCTTGGTAGCGGTCGAGGTATCCCTTTTGCCTGCTAAATCCCTTGGCTTCGCGAACAATGATAGAATTTAATGACATTTTTTGCAAAGCTTCAAGGACAGCTTCTGCGCAAAAAGGTCGGACGACTACGGTTAATTGTTTCATCTACTTGCCTTGAATAATTTGAGAGACTATAAATTCTCTGGATGATTGTTAAATAAACTATTGGAACTTTATCCGTCAAACGCTATTCTACCAATGGGTGATTTAACCCATCCACTACCCGGTAGTGTAATGGTAGCACAAGAAATTTTGGTTTTCTTTGTCTAGGTTCGAGTCCTAGCCGGGTAATTTAGTTAAGATTTATTAGTTTTTATGATTTGATTAGAATTTATGACCAAAAGTATAATCCACTGGAGTTGGGTTCCTAGGTACTATCGTAAGGTAGACCTAAAATCTAATGATATTGGAATTGTTTATTGGTATTTTGGGTTAGAAACTGTTTTTATTGTTGTAATGGCATTTGTTTTTTATTTCACCACAATATCAGATGGGTTTAAAAAGAAAAACGAGATGGATTCCCAAGTCGAATCTTTGCGCCGGTCGATCGGTAATCAAATTCAGCCTAACAATCCGATTCCATCTAAATAAATTTTAACTTCTGGCTTGCTGATTTCCTTTACTTTTCGGATAGTTACTTGAGTGAAGGGATCTTTTACTGCTACCAATTATTTCGGAACCAAAGCAATGAAAAATAAAATGCATCAAGCGTTTATATTAAAAACACTTACCTTTTTTTACTTGTTGATTGGAACCCCGTTTACTTATGCCCAAGAGATTCCAAAAAAATCTAAAGATTTGGAAACTTTAAAGGCTGCCAACGCTATTTTTCAAAACATTAGGTATGAAAAACTTCCTAATGGTTTACAAATTTATCTGAAACCAGTTCCTAATGCCCCCGTGGTTACCACAATGGTAGCCTATAAAGTTGGTGCTGCAGATGAAAACTTAGATCAGACTGGGCTTTCTCATTATCTTGAACACCTGATGTTCAAGGGAACAGAAAAATTGATGCCCGGTGATATCGATCGGGTTACGCTGCGAAATGGCGGATCTAATAATGCTTACACCTCTGAAGATTGCACGGTTTATCATTTTGATTTTTCTGCGGATCGATGGGAACAGGCCCTTGCCATTGAAGCGGATAGGATGAGGAACTTGCAAATTGATGAAAAACACGAGTTTCAACAGGAAAAAGGCGCTGTTATTGAAGAGCTTAAACGAAATGAAGATGGCCCCTGGGATTTAGAATATAAAGCTATTCTTCCCAAACTTTTTGGCTCTAATGCACCCTACGGCCATCCTGTTATCGGTGAGGCAGACCATGTTAAAGCCGCCTCTGCTAAAGTTATTAAAGCTCATTATGACCTCTGGTACCACCCTTCAAACGCATCGCTGATTATTTGTGGCGGGTTTGAACCCGACCGAGCAATGGCACGCATTAAGGAGTTGTTTGGTAATATTCCCGCAGGGAACTTACCTCCACGAAAAGTTAATTTGCTTTTTAAGCGAGAAGGTCAGGCTCGCATTGAGATGAAGTCTAAGTTTGAAGTATCACGACTTTTGATTGGTTTTAATACGGTGGAAACTGCCCATCCAGATGCACCAGCACTTACGGTGTTAGAAGCTATTCTTTCTGATGGAAAAATCAGCAGATTTTATCGTAAATTTATTGAAGGGGAACAACTTGTTTCCGTGGCAGGGGCAGAAAGTACTACGGGTCGCTACCCAGGTTGGTTTGGAATTCAAATGGAAATGATTCAGGGAAAAGATAAAGAAAAGCTTGAAAAATCAATCTTTGAAGAATTAGATAAACTTGCCAAAGTTCCTGTTTCTTTGGAAGAATTAGATAGAGTTAGGCAGAAAATTCTGGCCAGTGCTATTTTCTCCCGTGAAAGCGTTCACGGGTTGGCGGATGCTATTGCCCGTACCGTTGTCGTTGCTGATTTAGATTATTTGAAATCCTATCTTTCCAACCTCCTTGCAGTAACTCCAGCCGACCTTCAGCAAGTGGCTCAAAAATATCTTAAAAAGGAACAATCGGTGGTGCTTTGGTCAGTTCCTGAAAAAAATGCTAAAGGGGCATCGCTTACCAAGCCTTCAAAGAGAAAAACACTTGCCCGACAAAAAGAAGATAAAACTCCTTCCAGTTTTTCTCTGACTAAAGCTAAAAAAATTGAAATCCCAGGTGGCGCTGTTCTTTTGCTCTTGCCCGACCCCAAGGTGCCTGTCTTGGTCGCTCGAGTTGCAATTCGAGATAGCAAAGGTTACGAGTCTTCTGCAAAGCAGGGTATTGCTTCTCTTACCGGTTCCCTTCTTGATGAAGGAATTCCAGGGATTGATGGCCAACAACTTGCTTTAAAAATAGAAGGTGTGGGTGGTGAACTTGGATTTGATGAAAGTGGAGGCGTATTAAAAGTTCTTTCACATCATAGAAAAATGGGCATCGAAATTCTTTTAACTTGTATGAAGTCTCCTACTTTTCCTAAGGAAGCTTTTGAACGCAAGAAAGAGCAAACTTTATCTTCTCTGCAAGACCTTGAATCTCAGCCCGACTTCCTTGCTAAAAGGGAATTCTTAAAGGAAATTTATGGTGACCACCCCCGTGGAAGGTCTTCCGTAGGTTCGCTTAAAAGCGTTAAAGAACTTACCTTAGAAGATTGCCTAACTTTTCATAAAGCTTGTTATAATCCAGCGAATATTATTGTGTCGGTGGTAGGAGACTTCGATAGCAATGCCGTGGAAGAGCAAGTAAAAGAATTATTTAAAGGCTGGGTTGCAACGGAACCTGCCAAGATAAATTTTCCTAAAGTTGAGATGCCCGAAAAGTTTAAACAGAAAATTATTACAACTCCAGATGCGGTTCAGATGCAATTTTATTTGGGGCACCTTGGCATTCGCAGAAACGATCCCGATTACTTCAAACTATTAGTTATGGATTATATTTTGGGTACGGGGCCCGGCTTTACCGATAGGCTATCTGCAAGATTACGCGACCGAGAAGGGCTTGCCTACACAGTTAATGCCAACATAACTACCAGTGCCGATATCGAACCTGGGGTTTTCTCTTGTTACATAGGAACCGATGGAGCAAATTTTGAGCGTGTTAAAAAAGAATTTCTCGAGGAACTTGATAAAATTCGTACCACTTTACCCGAGGTGGAAGAACTAGCTGATGCAAAAAACTACCTCCTTGGAAACCTCGCATTCCGCTTTACTAGTTTCTCTCTCATTGCAGGGCAATTGGTGATGACCGAACGGCTGGGGCTTGGTCTAGATTACCTCGATAAGTTTAGTAAAGAGGTTGCAGCGGTTACTAGAGAAGATATCCAAGCCGTAGCGAAAAAACATATTAACCCAGATAAACTGTTTCTCCTTGCGGTTGGTGCTATCGATGAAACAGGCAAAGTATTACCCAAAAAATAATCCTTAAAGATTCGAGAAAAGATCTTTTATTGGCGCATTTAAACATTCGGGTGAATCATTGGAAACTTTGTTTACCCAGGCGTTTACTTCGCGTAGTTGTAAATATCCACTTGGAATTGGTTTAAGCAGTTCTAATAGTTGGTCGGTTTCTTTTAAGTTATGATTTAGCCAAATTCCCCACGATTCTTTTAGTAGGATTACGGGCATCCGATGATGGATTGGTTCCATATCAGAATTTGCCTCGGTGGTGAGGATAGAAAAAGTATCAATCGGTTGGGTTTGGATTTGGGTGTTTGATTCCCATACAGCCGCAAAAGCAATTAAAGGGTGTTCGGAAGAGGAAATAAAGAAAGGTGATTTGGATTTTCCAATAGTTTTCCATTCAAAAAAACCATTTGCAGGAACGAGCCCGCGTCTTTTTATAAAAGCTTGCTTAAAGGAGGGTTTTTCGGAAATGGTTTCAGACCTAGCATTAATCATTTTCCCTGCAAGGGATTTATCTTTAGCCCAAGCAGGAAGAAGGCCCCAAAAGAGATGGTCGAGAGAAAAATTTCCCGAGGTGTTCATTCGAGCAAACAAGGTTTTTTGTGTTGGTGCGATGTTAAATCTGGGTAAAAAATCTGTTAAAGAACAGAGTCCTAAAAATTGTTCCAATCTGGTTTTTTCAGTGTATAATGCAAATCTGCCACACATATCTTGTTACCCCTGTTCGTTTACTTATTTTTTTTCATATTAATCTATGAAGGTAAGTAATTGTTAAGGAAATGTTGTATTTACACGAGTCTCTATTTGAGGATTTTAAAATGACGGTTTCGACAGAAAAAATGGAATTCAAAACAGAATTAAAGCAACTTCTTCATCTCATCACTCATTCTCTCTACTCGAATAAAGAGATTTTTTTAAGAGAATTGATAAGTAATTGCGGCGATGCAATTAATAAAATTCGGTTTGACTCGCTCGATCAGCAAGAGGTTCTTGAAGAAAATAAAGATTGGAAAATAAAAATAAGTATCAATAAAGAAGCTAATACTTTAACGATTTCAGATAACGGCATAGGGATGTCTCGTCAATCGGTCATAGAAAATCTGGGAACGATTGCTCGGTCTGGAACCAAAAACTTTCTCGAAAGAATTAAAAGCCAAGAAGGTAAAACCAAGCCGGAATTAATCGGACAGTTTGGCGTGGGATTTTATTCAGCCTTTATGGTCGCCGATAAAGTCGAAGTCTTATCAAGGATGGCAGGAAATTCTGAAGATGGTATTTGTTGGATTTCAGACGGCCAAGGCGAATTTACCATCGAACAAAAAAATAAAACCGATCGAGGCACCGAGGTGATTCTTCATCTTAAGCCTGAAGAAAAAGAATTTCTTGAACCCTTCCGCATTCGTTCTATTATCCGAAAATTTTCAGACTTTGTTGAACATCCAATTGTTCTTGATGTTGTGGGTGAAGAAAAAAAGCCCGAAGAAAAAGAAAATATCCTTAATTCCCAAAAAGCTCTTTGGCTGCGTAGCAAAAGCGAAGTCACCCCAGAAGAGTACAGCACTTTTTATAAACAAATTAGCCGCGATTATCAAGAACCTGCAGATATTATTCATTATTCCGCAGAGGGTAATACTGAATTTAAAGTGTTGCTATTCGTTCCCCAAGGTTTGCCTATGGAGTTTCAGTTTGGGGAAGCAAAGACTGGATTGATGTTATACATCCAGCGGGTATTAATTATGGAAAACTGTGAGCAACTGTTGCCCCCGTATTTAAGATTTGTCAAAGGTGTGGTTGATTGTGCAGATTTGCCTTTAAATATATCTCGAGAAATATTGCAGCAGAACCCGGTGCTTGAAAGGATCAAAAAAAATATCGTAGGGGAAATATTGAAAGCCCTAAAGAAAATGAAAAATGCGGAGTTTGAGAAATACAAAAAGTTTTTCGGAGAAATGGGTGCGATCTTAAAGGAAGGATTGCGTATGGACCCCGAGAACCGCGAAAAAATAGCCGACCTTGTTCTCTTTAGTTCATTCAAAACTAGCCCCGAAAAAACCATTGCTCTCGAAGAATATGTTGCTGCTATGCCACCCGAACAAGAGGCGATTTTCTACCTCGCAGGCGAAACTAGAGCACAGCTAGATTCTTCCCCTTTGCTCGAATCCTTTAAAGTAAAACAGCAAGATGTCTTGTTCTTCCTTGATCCAATCGATGAATTTTCTTTGCCTTATCTCGAAGAATACAAAGGAAAAAAATTAAAGGGTATCGATCGGGTCGATAGTACGAATCCAGATGCCGATAAAGATATTCTCGAAGAAACAAAAAGCAGGTTTGCCTCCTTCTTGGAGTATTTAAAATCAAAATTGAATGACTTGTCAGATGTAAAACTTACCACCCGATTGAATGAAAGCCCCGTGGTGTTGGTTAGTGGCGAAGGTGGATTTTCTTCTAGCCAAGAAAGATTTCTGAGGAAAATTGGAAGGGCAGATGACGGAATGGCTTCTAAAAAAGTATTGGAAATTAATCCTACCCATCCACTTGTAGAAAAACTACGCGACTTGCACGAACAAAATTCAGATTCACCAAAACTTCAAGAAGGTGTTGAAACTCTGTTCGACCTTGCACTTATCGCAGAGGGATCGAAGGTTCACGACCTTGGGGGATTTATGAAACGAGTTCAAGCAGCAATGATTCAGGGATTATAACCTCTGCTTTGGTTCCCGAACTTATGTTTTTTAGTAAAATAAAAGTTTGAAATAAGATTGAAGTAAGGGAACCATAAGAAAAATGAGTACAGTGACTCGGGTTTATTTAATGAGGCACGCTGAAACCAGTGCCCCTGGTGTTTTTCACGGGGCGGAATCTGATATCGGCCTTAGCGACCGCGGTTTCCTTCAGGCCAAAGCAGCCGCAAAGTATTTGCAAAAGTTAAAACCTGATCGGCTTATTTCTTCGGGTATGCTTCGTGCCTTGCAGACTGCGAAGGAAATATCATCCGCCTGTAATCTGGATGTTGAACCAATCCTCCAATTACACGAACGAAAAGTAGGTACCTTATCTGGCACGGTGAATAATTTGCCTGAGGGACCGTGGAGACAGATTTTATCTCGTTGGTTAAAAGGAGAAACAGATTATGCCCCCGAAGGATCGGAATCCTTTGACCAAATTCTTGCTAGAATTCTTCCTATTTGGGAAACTATAACCAAAAAATATGCAGGCGAAAATATCGTCATCGTGGCTCATGGTGCAGTGATTAAAGTGCTTCTACTTTCAATTTTACAAGAATGGCAAATAGAAGATTGGGATAAATTTGGCGTCATACCTAATGTAGGTATCAATGAACTTGTACTTGAGAATTATTGCTGGAAGGCAATACGAATCAATCTGGTTCCGCCTGAAGCCCCAGAACCTGCGGATTTTGTTTTAAACGGTTAAGATTTCTGTTTAGCTTGGCATCAGGATGCTTCTTCTACCTTCAAAGGTAAATACCCAGGAAAGGGTACTTGTGCAACTAAGATTATCTGTACTGATGTTTTTGCAATTCGCTGTGCCTGGTGCACTGCTTCCCCTTTACAGTTTGCGCCTTAAGGAACTGGGCTTTACGCCTATGGAAATGGCTTTTTGCTGTGCTACGCACGGCGTTGGTGCCTTGCTTGCGCCTTTAGGTGCACAACTTGCAGACCGTTATTTTGCAGCGGAAAAATGTGTTGCAGTTTTTAGCTTGCTTGGAAGTGGTTTTTTAGTCGCACTGGCTTTTGCTGAAAACTTATTCCTAATTTGTATTCTTACTTTGTTTTTTTGGTTGTTGATCGTTCCTATGATGGTGCTTTGTAGTACCATTTGCTTTATTCATTTGAAAGACCCAGAAAAGGAATTTGGCATAGTTCGACTTTCTGGAACCTTAGGTTGGATGCTTCCGGGCTGGATTCTTCTTTTAATAACTTTGATATTCCCAAATACAAATTGGGAAGCTGCTGCCAGCGATCAATTTCTTATAGGTGCTTTTTTTGGCGTTATTGTTACCCTTTATTGCTTTACACTGCCTACGACTCCTCCAAGCCCAAGTAAGGTTGATAGTTTTGCGCCTTTAGGTGCATTAAAATTGATGAAAGGTTGGCCCTTTGCAATCTATTGCCTTTGTACACTTGGCCTTTGTATTACTATGCCATTTACTACGCAAGCAACGCCCTTACTTTTAGAACATTTGGGAATTGTTCAGCCTTGGCTTAGCCCAACACTAACCATTTCCCAACTAGCTGAAGTCATTTCTCTTTTTCTTCTGCCTATGTTTTTATTAAGGCTTGGCCTTAAGGGAAGTATGTTATTTGGTTTAATTTGTTGGACTGGGGCCCTTTGTATTCTTTCAATTGGTGAACCCGCAAGTTTGGTTGTGCCTTCCTTAGCCTTGAACGGTCTTAGTGTTACAGGTTTTTTAATAACCGGGCAAGTCTATGTTAATAGGCAAGCTAAAGGAGATTTGAAGGCAAGTGTGCAATCTTTACTTACTTTTGTTCAAGGAATTGGATTAGTATTTGGTCACATTATGGTTGGGGTATTAAGGTCAAGTAACCCCAATGCATCGAATATGAGGGAAGAGTTAGAGTATGCATTTCAAGTAGCAGCAATCATCAACGGGTTACTTTGCGTAATCTTTTATTTTTGTTTTCGCCCCGTGTTTGGAAAGAAGGCAACCTAGAACCAATAAAAAAGGGAAGGCATTAAGCCTTCCCTTTTTAGATTAAACTTTCTATTAAGCAAGTAGCTCGGTGATAGGTTTAGCACCCTTTTCGACCAAGCGAATTGGCCTGCCAATTGGAGTTTGAATCGACTTGGTGTAATCAATTCCAAGTATTGAACAAGCAGTCGACATAAAATCGATAGCATTGATTGGGCGTTCTTCAACCGTTGCGCCTTGTTTGTCGGTCTTGCCAATGACTTGACCCCCCTTAATCCCACCGCCAACCATAACGCTAGTCCAAGCTTTTGGGTAATGATCACGGCCTGGCTTTGGCCCGCGTTGGT
>Ga0335396_10000704_pt1 | contig 45867 bp, 62 predicted proteins | sample FRY02_FD_205743 | JGI IMG/M metagenome (GOLD analysis project Ga0335396, IMG submission 205743) | Freshwater microbial communities from Lake Fryxell liftoff mats and glacier meltwater in Antarctica - FRY-02 (spades assembly) (version 2) | ecosystem: Environmental > Aquatic > Freshwater > Ice >...
TTGTCTGATATTGAGACTTGTGATACTGTATCTAAATTTGGATCTTTATACAATGTATTTGAATCAAGTTTTAATGGAAATGCGCAAGTACTAAGATTTGACTCTTTAGAAAATAACTGACCTGATTGTGTCCACGGTCCGTTTGTGTCGGCTCGATACCACCACAGATTATCTTTTGTTATTACTTGTAAGATTTTGCCGTTTTGAGGTAGAACTGAGTTTGTATCAATTGACGAAGGGAATGGATGTGAAGTTTGATTCACCTCGTTGTCAAACAATAACCCTTTTTCCCAGTTGTTATATTTTACATCTGATCTATACCAATATTCATTACCATTCGTGATAACCTGTCGTAAAATACCAGCTTCTTCCCATATCTTATTTGTATCAAATTGATCAATAGGAAAGTTAAGCACGCTACATATTTCTTCTTTGCAATAGGGGAAGACACTTGTTAAGTTATCCGTTCTAATAATTACCCCATCAATCCTTGCAGCTTGTTTTGTCTTCCACCCAGAGGAAAATTTTAATTCGGCAATATCAACAAAATTACTTGGGTAGTTAAAGTTTTTTAGGTCAGTGTTATTTATTTTTGTATAAATGTCTCCTTCTTCGAGAATATATTCAAAAAATTGCCAACCTTTATTTCTTTTTATACCTGTTTTAAATTCACTAGTATTTATTCTTAGTACGTACTCGTCTTTTGAAATCTCTGTACGAACAGCTAAAGATACGGCATCTCCTTTGCTGTTTTTTACTGCAACTAAAAAATTCAGATCATTTGTACCTGATAAATTATCGTAAAATCATAACGAAATATATCCCCAAGATTGAATAGGTATAGGCGGAAAGTATGTAGTGTAGCAATTAAAGTTTCCAGCTTCTCTTGAAATTAAAATATCGTTTCCTCCATCGGGGGAAAGAGGGGTGTTGTATGTCTGATGTTCTGCAAAGTTACTAATTCTAATACTGCAACCACTTGGCGTAAATGTATTCCAGTTTTGTAAATTATTCTCAAAACTTTCTTGCATTAAAATTACAGGGGGAAGTGTTTGAGCAGATACTATTTTTGAAAACAGTGGCAATATAAAAATTCCGATAAATATAATAAGTAGGGTTTTTATAATATTAAGCATGATAAATAAAAGTAACTTTATTATTACTAATTTTTAGTATATTTTTACACTATATATTTTGAATTTTCCTTAATCAAATTATTACAGTTTTTAAGAAAAATACAACTTAAAGTCTTGTACAATACAAAATGAGCCTGAAGTGGTGATGATTTCCAACAGGGAATGAGCCCATAAAGAAGTAAGGAGCCGTATCATGAATAAATGATAATAAACATGAACGACTCCTCAATAAATAGAATAGAAGGTATTGAGAACTTTCTCAATGCTTCTGATGAAATTAGTTTTAATAAAGAATCAACTAAGTTAGCATATACTTGGGTTGAAAACACGTTAGTCAAATTTAGATATATGCATATAACGAAACCTGAAAAGGGATTAGTTAAAAAGTACATTGAAAAGTTAACAGGATACTCAAGAGCACAGGTAACATTGAATTAGTATCTAATCAGCTTGCTCTTGAGGAATTTTAATTGTATCTAATACAAATCATTGACCTTTTTGCATATATTTGTTAATTTTCTATGCTGTTAGGTCTATTTGAAATAGGCAAGTATTTTTTTTACTAATAATTTAATGGCACAAGATAATAAGAACAAACAAGTTGATTTAAAGGATGTACGAAATATTGGTATTATTGCGCATATTGATGCAGGTAAAACTACAACAACTGAGCGAATACTTTATTACACAGGTAAGTCATATAAAATAGGTGAGGTACACGAAGGTCAGGCCGTTATGGACTGGATGGAACAAGAGAAAGAAAGAGGGATTACCATTACTTCTGCTGCTACTACTACATTTTGGAAAGATCACCGAATAAACATTATAGATACACCAGGGCATGTTGATTTTACTGCTGAGGTTGAAAGATCACTTAGGGTGCTTGACGGTGGTGTTGTCGTTTTTGATGCTAAAGAAGGTGTAGAGCCACAATCAGAAACAGTTTGGAGACAGGCAGATAAATATGATGTTCCAAGAATCTGTTTTATAAACAAGATGGATAAGATTGGTGTTAACTATTTTGCAGATATTGCTGAGATTGAAGAAAGATTAGCAACTAAGGTTGCAGTTATAGCGCTCCCTATTGGGCAAGAGAGTGATTTCAGAGGAATTGTCGATTTAGTAAAGATGAAAGCGCTAGTTTGGCACAATGATGATTTAGGTGCAAGTTACGATGAAGAAGAGATTCCAGAAGATATGAAAGAGTTAGCTGATGAGTGGCGCACAAAGTTAGTTGAGGTGGTTGCAGAAAAAGATGAAAAGTTAATGGAGAAATATTTTTCAGAAGGGACTTTATCAATTGAGGAGATAAAAACAGGGCTTCGAAAAGCTACAATTAGTAATGAACTTAGACCAGTGCTTTGTGGTTCTTCTTTAAGAAACAAGGGGGTACAACCACTTTTAGATGCAGTTATTGATTACTTACCATCACCTTTAGATGTTCCATCGGTTAAGGCAGTAAATAAAGAGGATGGAACTGAGACTGAGCTATTAGCTGATCCAGATGGTGATTTAGCAATTTTAGCATTTAAGGTTCAAACCGATCCTTACGTTGGAAGACTTACATATATTAGGGTTTACTCAGGAACATTAAAGGCAGGGTCATATTTATATAATAGTACAAAAGGAACTAAAGAAAGAATTTCAAGAGTATTATTAATGCATGCTAATACGAAAGAAGAAATCCCTGAAATTAGAGCAGGTGAGATTGGTGCAGCAGTAGGATTAAAAGATACAACAACAGGAGATACACTAACTAACGAGGAAACTCCAATCATGTTAGAATCAATATCATTTTCTGAGCCAGTTATATCAATCTCAATTGAACCAAAAACTAAATCAGATCAAGAGAAACTTGGTATGGCATTACAGAAACTATCTGAAGAAGATCCAACATTTAAAATTTTCTCAAACGAAGAAACTGGTCAGACACTAATTAGTGGAATGGGTGAACTTCATCTTGATATATTAATTGATAGAATGCGAAGAGAATTTCATGTTGAGGTAAATACAGGTGCACCTCAGGTAGCGTATCGAGAAACTATTAAAGGCACTGTTGAGCAAGAAGGTAAATACATTAAACAGTCTGGAGGTCGAGGTCAGTACGGACATGTATTCTTAAGAATTAGTCCTTTAGAAATGGGTAAAGGGTATGAGTTTGTTGATAAGATTGTTGGTGGTTCTATTCCTAAAGAGTTTGTTGCTCCTGTAAACAAGGGGATCCAAGAAGCTTTGCAACACGGTGTTTTTGCAGGGTATCCTGTAACAGATGTTAAGGTTGAATTATATGATGGATCATATCATGATGTTGACTCTTCTGAAATAGCGTTTAAAATAGCAGCATCGGAGGCATTTAAAGAGGGATGTAGAAAGGCAAAGCCAATTATTCTAGAACCAATAATGAGGATCTCTGTTACAACTCCAGATGAATTTTTAGGAGATGTAATTGGAGATTTATCTTCAAAACGTGGTAGAATAGAAGGAACCGAGACAAAGGGTAATACAAAAATCATAAATGGATTTGTGCCTTTGGGTGAAATGTTTGGTTATGCAACAACAATTAGGTCTGCAACACAGGGGCGAGCTTCTTTTAGTATGGAGTTAGCACATTACGAAGAGGTTCCTGCAAGCGTAGCAGAAAAAATTAAGACTGGTTCTAAATAAGTAGTAAGTTATTAAACAAATTTAATAGGTACAAGGGTTAATAATTTTTAAATCTTTTACCTGACAATAAAAAATATGGCAACATTTGAAAGAAATAAGCTACACGTCAACATTGGTACTATTGGGCATGTTGACCATGGTAAGACAACTCTTACTGCAGCTATAACAAAAGTTCTATCTGAAACAGGTGGAGCTGTGTATAAGGCGTATGAAGAAATTGATAATGCACCTGAAGAAAAGGCAAGAGGTATTACGATTAACATTACTCACGTTGAGTATGAGACAGAGATTAGACATTATGCTCACATAGATGCTCCAGGGCATGCTGATTATATTAAAAACATGATTACGGGTGCAGCTCAGATGGACGGTGCAATATTAGTTGTTTCCGCTCCTGATGGTCCTATGCCACAAACAAGAGAGCACATACTTTTAGCAAAACAGGTAAACGTTCCTGCAATTGTAGTTTTCTTGAATAAGACAGATATGGTTGATGATCCAGAACTTCTTGAGCTTGTCGAGATGGAAGTTAGAGAGTTATTAACAAAGTATGATTATCCAGGTGATACAATTCCGTTTGTTAAGGGTTCAGCACTTAAAGCACTTGAAGGTGACGCAGAAAGCGTTGAAGCTATTAAGCAACTTATGAAAAATGTTGATGAATTTATTCCAGATCCAATTAGAGATCTTGATAAACCATCACTTTTACCTATTGAAGACGTATTCTCAATTAAAGGAAGAGGAACAGTTGTTACAGGAAGAATAGAAAGAGGAAAGATGAAAGTTGGAGAAGAGCTTGAGATAGTTGGAATTAACAAGACAGTAAAAACAGTTGTTACAGGTGTTGAGATGTTTAGAAAGCAGTTAGCCGAAGGTTTAGCAGGAGATAACGTTGGAATCTTACTAAGAGGGATTGAAAGAGATGATGTTGAAAGAGGACAGGTACTTGCTGCTCCTGGATCAATTACTCCACACACTGAGTTTGAAGCGAAAGTATATATTCTTTCAAAAGAAGAGGGTGGAAGACATACACCATTTTTTACAGGTTACCGACCACAATTTTATATTAGAACAACTGACGTAACAGGTGAGGCAACATTACCAGAAGGTGTTGAGATGGTTATGCCAGGTGATAACGTGCAGATGACTGTAAAGTTAATTACACCTATTGCTATTGAAGATGAGATGAGATTTGCTATTAGAGAGGGTGGACATACTGTAGGAGCTGGAGTTGTAACTAAGGTAATAAAATAAAAGTGATTTAAACATAAGCCCCGAATTTATTTCGGGGTTTTGTTTAGAGTATTTTTTTAAATATGCAAAGAATAAAAAATCCTTTTATTAAGTAGCATAAAAAACGTTAAAGTGGCTTCTAAAACTAGAATACGAGTAAAATTAAAGGCATTTGATTCAAAGGTTATTGATAAAGCAACCGAAAAAATCATGGATGTAGCAATTAGAACTGGTGCAAAAGTTGCAGGTCCAGTACCATTGCCAGTACATATTGCAAGACAAACAATTAATAGAGCTGCAAGTATTGATAAAAGGTCTATGGAATCTTTTGAGATGAGAACGCACAAAAGACTGATAGATATACTTGATCCTACCCCTTCTACTGTTGATCAGTTATCTAATCTAAGTCTACCTTACGGAGTGGGTATAGAGATAAAGATGTAACATATCTCCAAGACCTGTTTATATAAGCATAAATAAGTGTTTTTAGCTTGACCTAACACTATATACATATATAATATAGGACGAAGTTTTGAATATTAATTATATTAAAAGGGATACACAAATTGACAATAATTTGTCAATTTGGTTTTTTAATTCTAAAGAGAATATGAAGTTTAAGGTAACAAAAAGAGAAATGACACAGATATTTAAAGATGGAGGAAAAGTTATACCTGTAACAGTGGTTGATGTTATTGATGATATTGATTTTGATCAGCTAAATGAAAACACTAAAGTTAGTGTTTCTGGAAAGACTATCGGGCGTGGGTTTGCTGGAGGTATAAAAAGACATGGATTTAAAGGGGGGCCAAGAACACACGGTCAAAGTGATAGGCAACGCTCAGTTGGATCAGTAGGAGCAGGAACAGATCCCGGAAGAGTTTTTAAAGGAAAAAGATTACCAGGACATATGGGTAATGAGATTAAGACTTTATTAGGTGTAACAATAGTAAGGGTAGATAAGGACAAAAAACAGATAGTAGTAGCAGGATCAGTTCCTGGATCACGAAAAAATTTATTAACACTTGAGGTAAATACAGATGGAAATTAAGAATTTAACAGAAAAGGGAACAATTGAATTAGAGATCTCAGATTTGACAAGTATATCTTCACTGAGACAATATATCTATACTTACCAAACAAATCAAAGACAAGGCACATCTTCTACAAAAACAAGAGGAGAAGTTAATGGATCTGGTAAAAAGATATATAAGCAAAAGGGAACAGGAAATGCTAGGCATGGAGATAAATATTCAAATATTTTTGTAGGAGGAGGAGTTGCTTTTGGTCCAAAACCAAAAAGCTGGAACATTAATATAACTAAGGGAATTAAGCTTGCAGCACTGATAACTGCTTTTAATATAAATAAAGACAATATCTATTCAGCAAAACTTCCAACATTTACAAAACCAGCAACTTCAAAAGCATCAAAATTTTTAAAAGAGTTAACGGGAAAGAGAACTTTAATTATAACAAACGACATTAATATAAATATTGTTAAGAGTTTTAAGAACATTCCATATGTTGAGATAAAGCCAGTTAATTTAATCAATGCATACGATTTGGTTTTGGCTAATAATATCATTATTGAAAAAGGGGTTGAGGAAAAAATTAGTGAAAGGTTGAAAAAATGAAGTTATCAATTAAAATATTAAAGCCTCTAATTACGGAAAAAACTACAGATTTAGTTAAGAAGCAAAATGTTTATACATTTGAAGTACTAAAAGATGCCTCTTCTAAAGATATAGTTAGAGATGTTAAAAAGTTGTTTGATGTAAATGTTGAGGATGTAAGAATGCTTAATATGAATGGCTTTGTAAAAACAAATGCAAAGAAAAAGACTACTTACATAAAAAACAAATTTAAGAAGGCATATGTTAAAGTACAAAAAGGGCAAAAAATTGAGTTATTTAATACAGCAGAATAAATTATGGCATTAATTAGACGAAAACCAACCAGTCCTGGAAGAAGATTTCAGGTTCATATAAAAAGTGACGAGTTAACAATAACAGGTAAAAGTAGACCTCATAAAAAGTTAACAAGTGGAGTAGTTGGTTCAGTAGGCAGGGCAAAAGGAAAGATTAGTACTAGACACAGACAACAAGGGGCAAAGAAGCTATTTAGAGCAATCGACTTTAAGAGGAAAAATTTTGGAGTTGAAGGAAGAGTTGCAACTATAGAGTATGATCCTAACAGAAGTGCTAATATAGCATTGATTCATTATAAAGATGGAGCAAAGGCATATATCCTAGCTCCAGTAGGGTTAAAAGAAAATCAAATTGTTGTTTCCGGAGAAGAAGCTCCAATTAAGATTGGGAATGCATTAAAGATAGCTAAAATACCAGAAGGAACAATAATACATAATATTGAACTTACTCCAGGAAAAGGTGCACAGATGGCTCGAAGTGCTGGCGCAGCGGTAACATTACTTTCTAAAGAAGGTAAATTTGCAAATTTAAAAATGCCAAGCGGAGAAGTTAGAAAGGTATTTGTAGAATCAATGGCTACAATTGGTCAGGTTGGTAATATTGAACACAAAAACATTAAGATAGGAAAGGCTGGAAGAAACAGGCACTTAGGTAAAAGACCAAGCGTTAGAGGAGTTGCAATGGCACCTAATGCTCACCCACATGGAGGAGGAGAAGGACGAAGCGGAATTGGAATGCCATCACCAAAATCACCTTGGGGTAAAAAAACACTGGGATTAAAAACAAGAAGAAGAAAGCTTACTAGTAAATTTATAGTGAAAAGGAGTAAATAAAAATGGCAAGAAGTTTAAAAAAAGGATTATTTATAGATGAAAAGTTAATGAAGAAAATTGAGAAAGCTAAGGTTGATGGTAAAGTTAGTTCTATTAAAACATGGTCAAGAAGGAGCAGTATTAGCCCTGAAATGGTAGGATTAACGTTTGATGTTCATAATGGAAGAGCATTTATTCCGGTAAGAGTTACAGAAAACATGGTTGGACACAAGCTAGGAGAATTTTCACCTACCAGAACATTTAGATCTCATAGTAGTAAGAAAGAAAAATAAATATGGAAGTTAAGTCAATAGGGAAATATTCAAGAAGAGGACCAAGAAAAGTAAGGTTACTAACCGATGGTATAAGAGGGTTAGATATTACTATGGCACGAGAATTTTTAAAACATAGCGAAAAAGAGGCATCAGATATTGTGTTGAAAGTTTTAAACTCAGCAATAGCAAATGCAATACATAATAATAAGTTGGATGAAGCAAAGCTTGTAGTAAAAAACAGCTTTACAAACAGTGGACCAATACTTAAAAGGTACAGATTTGGTGGCAGAGGAAGAATAAAACCTATTAAAAAGAGAACTTCTCACATTGTAGTTTCTGTTGAAGAAAGAGAGGCAAACTAAATGGGACAAAAGATTCACCCAATGGGTTTTAGGGTAGGAATATCAAAAAGTTGGAAATCTACATGGTTTGCAGGTAAGGACACCTATGCTGATTATATCTTGTTAGATAAAAAAATTAGGGATTATTTAAAAAAGAAATTAGATAGAGCAGGGCTTGATTCTGTTGAGGTTGAAAGATCCATCAATGATATTTCAGTTAAAGTTTCAGTTTCAAAACCAGGAATGGTTATTGGAAGAGGGGGCACTGGAGCTGAGGAAATAAAGAATGCACTTGTCAAACTAGCAGGACAAGAGGTAAACTTTGAAGTTCTTGAATTTAAAACTCCTGAAATATCTGCAAGAATCATTGGAGATTCGATTACAAGCCAGATACAAAGAAGGATTTCATATAAAAGAGCAATAAACATGGCAGCGGAAAAGGCAATGGAAAAAGGGGCATTAGGAGTAAAGATAGTTGCAAAAGGAGTTTTAGGAGGGGCATCATCAATTGCAAGAATTGAAAAGGTTATGCAAGGATCAATTCCATTGCAGACACTTCGAGCTGATGTTGATTTTTATACAACTTATGCACATACATCATATGGGTCAATAGGTATCAAAGTATGGATTTATAAAGGGGATATAGAAATTTAAGATATGTTAATACCGAAAAAGACTAAGTACAGAAGACAGATGAGAGGTAAAAATAGGGGCATAGCCACTAGAGGTGTAGATGTAAGCTTTGGCGATTATGGGATGAAAGCTATGGCAGCAGGGATGTTTACCTCAAGACAGCTTGAATCTGCTAGAAAAGCTATAATGCATTACACAAAAAGAGGGGGGAAGTTATGGGTAAGGGTATTTCCAAGTAAGCCAATGACTAAAAAGGGCGAGGGAAGAATGGGAAGTGGAAAAGGTGCAGTTGATCATTACGTAGCAGTAATTAGACCAGGGAGAATATTATTTGAAATATCAGGAGTAACAGAAGAAATTGCAAAAGAGGCTTTTAAAAGAGCATCAGACAAGATACCTTTTAAAACCAGTTTTAGATCAAATGAAAACTAGTGAAATGAGAAATATGAATATTAACGAGATACAAGAACAGATTAACAAATTGAAGTTAGAGGTTGCAAGTTTAGGGTTAAAGATAGCAACTTCAGACTCTAGCGCTATAAAAGAAAGAAGATTAAAGAAAAAAGAGATAGCAAGGCTTAGTACCATTGAAACTGAAAAAAAGATTTTAGAAGAAGTTAAAAAGGAGGACAAAGATGCCTAAAAAAAGAATTGAAGGAGTAGTTGTAAATACAGTAAATGATAAAACAGTTAAGGTTTCAACAGAATCTATTAAGGTTCATGCTTTTTATGGTAAGAGGATGAAGGCAAGTAAAAATTATCTTGCACACGATGAAGAAAACAAATTAAAGATTGGTGATAAGGTTATGATTGAAGAATGTAAGCCAATAAGTAAAAAGAAAACTTGGAAGGTTATAAACTAAAATGTTACAAAAAGAATCGATAGTAAAAGTTACAGACAATTCAGGAGCAAAACAGCTTAAAGTGATTGGTATTCCAGGACACTCAAAGCAAAGATTTGCTGGAGTTGGAGAAATTGTAACAGGTGCAGTCCATGGAGCTCAACCAGGTGGAACTGTATCAAACAGACAAAAGGTTAAAGGGTTAATAGTTAGAACTAGAAAAGAGAAAAGAAGAGCTGATGGAAGCTATATACGATTTGATGATAATGCAGTGGTTATAATAGATAAAGATGGTAACCCAATTGGAACTAGAGTTTTTGGACCAGTAGCAAGAGAGGTTCGTGATAGAGGATATACAAAAATCACGTCCTTAGCAACGGAGGTATGGTAATTATGAAAATAAAAAAAGGTGATAATGTAATTGTGATATCTGGCAAGCAAAAAGGCACAACAGGTCCTGTAACTAAAGTGTTTGTTGAAGATATGAAAGTTATAGTAACTGGAGTAAATAAGGTTAAGAAACACGTAAAACCGTCGAAAGAACAGCCAGAAGGTGGAATATTAGAATTTGAAAAGCCTATAAAATTAGGAAACATTATGTTAGTATGTGAATCTTGCAAAAAACCTGTAAAAGTTGCGATAAGAAGAGAAAATGGGAAAAAGTTAAGAATTTGTAAAAAATGTGAGGCAGTAATTAAATAGGTATATGCTAAAAGATAAATTTAACAACAAAGTAATACCTGCACTAGTTTTAAAGCTTGGAATAAGTAATGTTAATGCTATTCCAAAAATTGAAAAAGTTGTTGTAAATGCAGGAATAGGTAAACTAAAAGATAATAAAGCTGCAGTTGAAAGCTACATCAAAGATCTAACTTCAATTACAGGTCAAGCACCAAGCAAAAGACAAGCTGTAAAGGCAATTAGCAATTTTAAATTAAGAAAAGGTGAGATAGTTGGTTTAACAGTAACATTAAGGGGTCAGCTAATGTGGGGTTTTTTAGAAAAATTAATTAATGTGGTCTTACCTAGAACAAGAGATTTTGATGGGATTTCAGTTAAATCATTTGATAATGGTGGCAATTACTCATTAGGAATGAATGATCATACTGTATTTCCTGAAATAGATACGAACAGAGTAGATATGATTAAGAATTTACAGATTAATATCGTAACAAATGCAAGAAATAAAGAGGATTCGCTTGCTCTACTTGAAGAGCTAGGTTTTCCTTTTAAGAAATCTAAATAAATGGCAAAACAGGCACTGATTATAAAACATAAGTTAGAACCAAAATTTAAGGTAAGAAAATATAACAGATGCACACTTTGTGGTAGACCAAGAGGATATATGAGAAAGTATAAACTTTGTAGAATATGTTTTAGAGAGCTTGCATATAAAGGTGAGTTACCTGGAGTAAAAAAATCAAGCTGGTAGAAATTTGAAAAAGGATAAATGATAACAGACCCGATAGCAGATTTATTAACAAGAATACGAAATGCAAACCAAGTACATAAAGAGTACGTGGAGGTGCCGTATTCCATCGTAAAAGAAAATATACTGAAAGTATTAAAAACTAGTGGGTTTGTTGGAGATATTAAGGTTTTTAAAGATAAAGGAGTAAAACATAAAATGCTTAGTGTAGATCTTATATATCTAAATGGAGAACCAAGGATTCAACATATTGAAAGAGTTTCAAAACCTGGTTTAAGAATTTATTCAGGATACAGAGACTTACAGAAGGTATTAGGAGGGTTTGGAATGTATATTCTTTCAACACCTAAAGGATTAGTAAACTCTATAGAGGCAAAAAATAAAAAACTTGGTGGCGAGATAATTTGTAAAATCTGGTAAACATTATGAGTAAAATTGGAAAAAAATCTATTTTAATACCTGCTGGAGTAAAAGTTAAGATTACTGAAAGTGTAGTTAAGGTAATTGGATCTATGGGAACATTAGAAAGAGATACAAAAGGATATGTTAAACTAGATATTAATGAAAATGAATTAACAGTATCACCTAAGGTTGATGGTAGACAGGGATCAGCATATTGGGGTCTGTACAGATCTTTAATCTCAAACATGATAAATGGAGTATCAAATGGGTTTGAAAAGAGTTTAGAGTTACAAGGAGTAGGTTATAGAGCAGTAGGTGGAGGAACAAAGATAACATTAAACCTTGGATACTCTCATCAGATAGATTTCGAGGCTCCACAAGGAATTACAATCGAGGTTGTTGATCAAACAAGAATTAACATAAAAGGGATAGACAAAACATTAGTAGGACAGGTTGCAGCAAATATTAGAAAATTAAGAAAACCTGAACCATATAAAGGTAAAGGTGTTAGATATGTTGGTGAAGTAGTAAAGATTAAAGCTGGTAAAACAGGAGCAGCATAAAATGGTAAAATTAAGATTAAGCAAACATAATATTGACAGAAGAAAAAAGCTAATAAGATCAAAGGTTAGTGGGACTGCTGATAGGCCTAGACTTGTTGTAGATAGGTCAAATAAGTATATTTATGCTCAGCTTATTGATGATGTAACTCATTCAACATTATTAAGTAAGGATGATAGAAAAGTTGTTAAAGGAACAAAAATTGAAAGAGCAAAAGATTTAGGAAAGATAATTGCACAAGAAGCAAAAAAATTAAAAATAGATATGGCTGTTTTTGACAGGAGTGGTTATAAATACCATGGTAGAGTAAAATCCCTTGCAGAAGGTGCAAGAGAAGGTGGACTTAAAATTTAAAAAAGATTATATGAGAAAAAGCGATAACAAATTTGCAAATAATGTTCAACAAGAAACTGACATAGAAGAAAGAATAGTTCAGGTTAAAAGAGTTGCCAAAAAGAATAAAGGTGGAAACAGAATAAGCTTTACTGTTTTAATGGCAGTAGGAGATAAAAAAGGAAAAGTTGGTGCAGCATTAGGAAAAGCACCAAACGTTACTGCTGCGATTAAAAAAGCGATAACAAAAGCAAGAAAGGGTATGATAGATGTTACCCTTGTAGAAGGTGGAACAATTGCACACGAAGTAGTGTCAAAAATGGGCGCAACATATATTATGTTAAAGCCAGCACCAGTTGGCGCAGGATTAATTGCAGGTGGAGCAGTTAGAACAATGTTAGAGCTTGCAGGAGTGCAGAATATTTCTTCAAAGATAATAGGTTCAAGAAATAAAGCTTTAAATGTATATAATATGCTACAGATTTTTGCAGATTTAGAAAAAAGTAAGACTAAAGAAAAGGTAAAATAAGATGAATTTATCACAGTTAAAAAGTATAAGAACAACTATATATTCAAAAGCAAAAAAAAGAGTTGGAAGAGGCTATGGTAGTGGAGTTGGTCATTCTTCAGGCCGAGGAACAAAAGGTCAAAAGGCTAGAACAGGTGGTCAGATCCCTTATTGGTTTGAAGGAGGACAGTTACCTTTAACTAAAAGAATGCCTCATAGAAAAGGGTTTAAGCCAGTTACAAAAAAGCATTTTACGATACTCGATTTACTTGATATAAAAAGTTTAGACAAAGAGGTTATAGACTTGGCAGAGTTAATTAAAGATGGATATGTACAAGATGTTAAAGATGGCGTAAAGATATTGGGAACAGGTAAATTTGATAAAAAGGTTAAATTAACAGGTTTTATTTATACAAAAACAGCAAAGGACAAAATTGAAAAAGCTGGTGGAACAGCAATGTAATGTTTAAAACGTTAACTGCTTTATTTACAGTACACGAGATAAAAAATCGCCTACTCTTTACCTTCGGAGTGTTATTTATTTTTAGACTTTTAGCACACATTCCAGTCCCAGGCATCGATACAACATCACTTCAACAATTTTTTTCACAATTTGCAATACTAGGATTTCTAGATATATTTTCAGGTGGAGGATTTCAGAACTTTTCTATTATTACCCTGGGTCTAGGGCCTTACATTAACGCCTCAATTATTATGCAGCTTTTAGCAATGACAATACCAAAGCTTGAAGAGTTACAAAAAGAGGGTGAATATGGACGAGAAAAGATTAATTTATACACAAAGATATTAACAATCCCCCTTGCAATAGTTCAGGCATTTGGAACTTATTTTTTACTAAGTAAGCAGGGTGTTATTTCTACTTTATCACTACTACAAATAGTTACATTAATAATTACGCTTTTAGCAGGAACATTGCTAGTCATGTGGATTGGAGAGATATTAACTGAGTATGGATTAGGTAATGGTGTTTCAGTCCTAATTTTTGCAGGAATAATAAGTCAAATGCCTTCAGCAGTTTTTCAGATGTTTGAGATAAGTAGAACCTCAGGAAATTTCTTTCCACTAATAATAATGGCTGTAATCTCAATATTATCAATTGCAGGCATAGTAATGGTAAATGAAGCAGTCAGAAAAATCCCAATTGAGTACGCAAGAAGAGCAGCAGGAACTATATCATATGGTGGTGGGGTAAGTTATCTCCCAATGAAATTAAACCAAGCGGGTGTTATACCAATAATTTTTGCGGTTTCACTAGTGTTTTTACCATCAGTACTAGGAACATATTTTTCATCGTCAAGTAGTGAGATGTTAGTAAATATTGGTTCCTTTTTAACTCGTAATTTTAGTCCACAAAGCTGGACATATGTATTTTTGTACTTTGTGTTAGTTATGGGATTTACTTTTTTTTACACAGCATTACAGTTTAATCCAGAAAAGATAGCAGAAAACTTAAAGCAAAATGGAGCCTTTATTCCGGGTATAAGACCAGGTAAATCAACAGCAGATTATTTATATAGTGTGTTAACTCGAATTACATTCTTTGGAGCGTTATTTTTAGGTTTTATTGCAGTATTACCTACTATACTACCGATGGTGACGAGCTTAAATAGTAGCTTTGCAATTGGTGGTGCAGGGCTTTTAATTGTTGTATCAGTAGTTTTAGACACTGTTAGACAGGTAGATAGCTTAGTAGTATCAAGAAACTATGATAGTTTTTTAAAATAACCAAAGTATTAAGTAATAATTAGGGGGAATAATTATGTTCGATCAGATGAAAGATTTATACAAATTAAAAAAGCAGGCAGATGACCTTAAGAAAAAAATGCAGACAATTACAATTGAGGTTGAGGAGAAGAATATAAAGATAGTAATGCGTGGAGACAATAATATTGAAGCAGTATATATAAATGGTGAAGAAAACGTAGATATGAAACGAGCAATAAATAGAGCAACAAAAGAGGTTCAGAAGAAAGTAGCAAAGAAATTTCAGTCTCAATTATCTGGAATGAATATTCCTGGAATGTAATAAATTAATTATAAAAAAGAATGAACATTGTCTTAATAGGTCCACAAGGATCAGGTAAATCGACCCAAGGAAAGTTGATTTCAGAACATTTTGGTATGCCATATATCTCTACAGGAGACATGTTTAGAGAGATTATGGATGTAACTGATGAGTTTTCCTTGAGCATAAAAAATAAAATGCTTTCAGGAGATTTGATAGATGATGAGACTACAAATACAATAGTAAGACAGCACCTGGAACGAGGGAAATACTATAAAGGGTTTGTAATTGATGGTTACCCTAGAAGCGTCAATCAGTCAATGTCGGCACCTTTTGTATTAGATATTATTATTTACATTGATGTACCTGAGCAAGTATCTTTAGAAAGACTTTTGAAAAGAGGAAGAGTAGATGACATAGAAGATAAGATAAGAAGAAGATTAGAGTTATACAAACAAGAAACTGAACCAATATTAGCCTACTGGAGAAAACACGATAAAGTTGTCGATATAGATGGTATTGGAGATGTGTCTGAGATACATTCACATATACATGCCAAAATAAAAGGTTTAATCGATGGTAATTAATGATATAAAACAAAAAAATGAGTTTGAGATTTTGCAAGAGTGCGGTAGTATAAATGATACAATTAGACAGCTTGCAATTACAATGGTTAAGCCTGGTATCACTACACTTGAGATAGATACTTTTATTGATAATAAGATCAAAGAATTTGGCATGAATCCTTCATTTAAGGGTATTGATGGATACAAATATGCCTCATGTATTAATATAAATGATGGTGTTTTACATGGAATTCCAAGTCAAGATATTAAGATTATCGAAGGTGATATAGTTACAATTGATATGGGCGTAGTAAATAAGGGGTTACACACAGACACTTCTTGGACATTTGGAGTAGGAAAATTAAGTAAACAGGTGGAAAAGTTCTTAGAAATTGGAGAGCAAACATTATATTTAGCCATTGATGAATGTAATGTTGGAGCAAGAATTGGTGATATTTCTTATGCAATGCAGACAAATATAGAAAAACATGGTTACAACGTAATTAGAGATTTTGTTGGTCATGGAGTAGGGTATAATCTACACGAAGACCCTCAAATCCCTTGTGCTGGTAAGAAAAACACAGGATTGCCAATTAAAAATGGAATGGTACTTGCAATAGAGGTAATGTATACACAGGGCAGTAATGAGATTATTCAGACTAATGATGGGTGGACTTATGTGACAAAAGATGGTAAATTAGCTGGGATGTTTGAGCATACAATTGCAGTAGCAGATAGTGGACCTGTAGTATTGACTAGTAAATAGCACACCTGTTAAAATTGTCTGTGCTTTTAAAGGGCTGATCTGGAAGAAATATTAACCTGCTGAGAATGTAGGTTTATGTTTTTTTTTATATCAGAATAAATTATAGCTATTAAGAAAGACATAATTGAATTAGAAGGAACAATTTTAGAAACTTTGCCAAACGCTCAGTTTAGGATTGAGACTGCTGAGGGCGAGAAGATCTTAGGACATACATCTGGAAAGATGAGAATGTTTAAGATTAAGATATTACCTGGAGATAAAGTAAGGATTGAAGTAAGTAAATACGATAAGACAATAGGCCGTATTACATATAGATTTAAATAAAAATTTATTATGAAAGTTAGAGCAAGTGTTAAAACAATGTGTAGAGATTGTAAAGTCGTTAGGAGAAGCGGCGTAGTTAGAGTAATATGTATAAACCCAAAACATAAACAGAGACAGGGTTAAATAAAATATGCCAAGAATATCAGGGATTGATATCCCAGAACAAAAGAGAATAGTAATTTCACTAGCATACATAAGAGGTATTGGAGATGTGCAATCTAGAAAAATATTAGCAGAGGTTGGAATAGACGAAAACGTAAGAGCAAAAGACTTAACAGAAGATGAAGTAGTAAAGATTAGAAGTAAGATTGATGAATTAAAAATTGCTGTAGAGGGTGAGCTTAGAAAAATAGTAAGCCAGAATATAGCAAGATTAAAAGATATTAGAAGTTTTAGAGGCTTAAGACATGCCAAAAGACTTCCTGTTAGAGGGCAGAGAACCAAGACAAATGCTCGTACTAATAGAGGTAAAAAAGCAACAGTAGGTGGAATGAAAAGGGTCTTACAAAAGACATAAAATAAGTTATTATGAAAAAAACGAACCAACCAGCTAAAGTTAAGGTGAAATCAAGAAAACAGATACCAACACAAGGTAAGGCATATATTGTTGCTACATTCAACAATACTATCATTACAATTACAGACAATACCGGAAATACAATCGTACAAAAATCAGCTGGGGCAGCTGGATTTAAGGGAGCAAGAAGATCAACCCCGTATGCCGCTTCACAAGCTGCAGAGATGGCAAGTAGAGACGCATCAGGAATGGGATTAAAAGAGGTAGCAGTTATAGTAAAAGGAGCAGGAAATGGACGTATGTCTGCGATTAAGAGTATAAAAGCAGGTGGTTTAAATGTTTTAAGTATAAAGGACTCAACGCCTATTCCTCACAACGGTTGTAGGCCTAAAAAGAGGAGAAGAATATAAACTATGGCACGATATATAGGATCACAAAGAAAACTAAGTCGAAGAGAAGGAGTTGATTTATTTGGAGAAGCTGTAAGAAAGAACAATCCAGAAATAGCAGCTGCAATCTCTCAACCACCAGGACAGCATGGAAAATCAAGAAAAAGACCATCAGTTTATGGGAACCAGCTTAGAGAAAAACAAAAGATAAAAAGAACTTACGGCGTTCTTGAGAAACAGTTTAAAAAATATTATCAAGATGCATCAAAAAGCACGAATATTACAGGAGAAAAGTTACTACAAACACTAGAAACAAGACTAGACAATATAGTTTTTAGACTTGGAATAGCAATTACAAGGCCACAAGCTCGAAATATGGTTAATGGTAAACAGATACAGGTTAATGGTAAAACTGTTGATATATCTTCGTATTTGGTCAAACAAGGAGATTTAATTGGGTTAGCAAACGATAAGGTAGCTGTAAATGGTGATTTTGAAACAAATCAAGTTGAATGGTTAGAGTGGAATAAAACTAAAAAATCTGGTAAAATACTTAGTCTCCCAACTAGAGATATGATTGATCAAGATATTAATGAACGTTTAGTTGTAGAGTATTATTCAAGATAAAAAAAGTATTAAGATATAAAAATTAAGGAGCAATGATATGCTAACATCGAGAGATTTGAACATAAAAATAATTGAAGAAAAGCCAAATTTTGGCAAATTTTCATTATCACCTCTGCCAACAGGTTATGGATTTACTTTAGGAAACACTCTAAGAAGAGTTATGCTTTCATCAATGAAAGGTGCAGCTATAGTAGAGGCAACAATTAAAGGTGTTTCACACCAATTTTCGTCTATTGATGGCGTAAAAGAGGATTTAGTAGATATATCAATGAATTTGAAAGCAATTAGAGTTAAAAAGCTAAGTGATGGAATCACAAAATTAAAGATCTCAAAAAAGGGAGTAGGAGTTGTTACGGCTGGTGATATTGAAAAAAATTCTGATGTAGAGATAATTAATAAAGATCAGGTCATTGCAACACTTACAAAAGCAAAATCTAGTTTTGAAGCAGAGCTTGTAGTTGAGAGTGGAGAAGGATTTAGTCCAGTTGAAGAAAGAGAAATTAGTAAAGTTGGTGCAATTTTAATTGATGCAATTTTCAGCCCAGTTAGAAATATTGCATACGAAGTAATTCCAACAAGAGTTGGAAGACAAGGTGGACTTGACGAACTAGTAGTAGAGGTTGAAACAGATGGAACAATAACCGCAGAAGAGGCTTTAATTGAATCAGCAGGAATTCTTAGAAAGTTTTTTTCAAAGATTAATGATGGCCCAGATGAAGAAGAGACTATTGAAGAAGAGGTTATTGATCAAGCACAGCTAGATGTTGACGAAGAAAATTCAATCCTTGTTGAAGAGTTAGATCTACCTACTCGGACTATTAATGCGCTTAAGAAAGCAAAGATAAATTCAGTTAAAGAATTATTAAACAGAGAGTTTGATGAACTTTCTGCAATTAAGGGATTAGGAGAAAAGTCAGTTGAAGATATCAAAAAAGTACTAGATAAAATGAACATAACTAGGTAAATGAAACACAAAGTAAAAAAAGGAAGAAAGTTTAATAGAGATTTAGGACAAAGAAGAGCTTTGCTTAAAGGGTTAGCAATTAGCCTAATAGAGCATGGTGTTATTGAAACAACACTATATAAAGCAAAAGATACTAGGCAGGTAATAGATAAATTAATGAAATTTGCAAGAAGAGGAAACCTAAATGATAGAAGAATACTAATATCAAGGCTTGGTTCACCAGTTTATGCAACAAAATTAATAGAAGAGATAGCACCTAAGTTTAAGAAAAGAGTAAGTGGTTTTACGTCAGTGCAAAGAACATCTACAAGAGTAGGTGATAATGCACAAATGGCTTTTATTAAATGGGTAACACCACTTAAAGCTGAAGCAGAAGCAGAGCCAAAACCAAAGGTTGCTAAAAAGATAAAAACAGTAAAAAAATCGATAAAGAAATAATGAACGTAACAAAACAAACAAGTATTGCACAAACTAATATCAAACCAGATTGGCATGTTGTAGATGTTAAAGGCAAAGTATTAGGTAGAGTTGCAACAGAGATAGCAGATTTGCTTATGGGAAAAGGTAAAACATCATTTGTTAGAAATTATGTAGTTGGAGACAAGGTAATTGTAATAAATGCAAGTCTAGTAGAAGTTACACGAAATAAAGCAGAAAACAAAAAATATTATTGGCATTCAGGTTTTCCTGGAGGGTTAAGCGAAGAAACATTTGCAACAAGAATGATAAGACGCCCAGGACAGGTAATTGTAGATGCAGTTAGAAGAATGTTACCAGTAAATCGATTAACAAGTAGTTTTATAAACAATTTATATGTATATCCTGGTGAGGAACATCCACATCAAGGACAAGCTAAATAAGCATTATGCCAAAAAAGGATAAAAAACAATTAAAAAATAAACAAGAAGAAGAAGTTGTCGAAAAAGTAGAAGAAATTCTAGTTATACCTACAGACAAAGAGCCAGAAGATTTAGTAGAGATAGATGTGTTTGCTGAGGTAACAAAAAAAGTAGAAAACGCCTTAAAAGGAAAAGAAAAGTTTTGGCCGGGAGTAGGAAGAAGAAAAAGCTCTGTTGCAAGAGCATGGCTGTTTGAAGGAAGAGGAGATATATTGGTAAACGGGATGTTAATTGACGAATATTTTAAGGATATAATAGAATCAAACTTAATATATCTAAAACCATTCCATGCAGTTGGAGTTTCACATCCAAAATCACATTTTTCAGCATCAATAAAGGTTGCAGGAGGAGGAGTAACAGGACAGATAGAAGCAGTTCAACTTGCAATTTCTAAAGCATTATTAAAGTATGATGAAGCAAACAGACCACAGCTTAGAAAGTTTAGTTTACTAACAACAAACGCAAGAGTTAAGGAAAGAAAAAAATACTTTTTGGTCAAAGCACGAAAACGACCACAATATTCAAAAAGATAGTTTTACATTGAATCAATTACTTAAAATTACATTTACCCACCTGCGGGGTGGGGTGGGTAATGGCTTTATGACGGTGTTTAGCGGTTGGTTTTAGAATTATACTTTCTGTCACCCTGAATTTAGTTCAGGGTTTAAAGTTATTTTTTAATATCTTCACTTTCTCTTATTAGTTTTATATCTCTTTTCAAGATATTTTTGTGATTTTAATAATTTTCCATAACTATTTTCAATTTGATCTTTTACTTCAAGCCTTTTAAATTTAAAATCAACAGATACATAAAAATTATAAATACCTATCCATTGTTCAAAAGTTAGATCTAAAGGTTTGTTTTTCAAATTAAACTTTAAGTTTTTGGACAGCGTTAAAAGTTGTGTATAAGTAAAAATATCTTTTAGGCTTTGTTTAATACTTGGTTTTCCTCTTATGGTTGAATATGTAATGAAATCTCTGTATTCGATATAATTTTTTATCAATGAATCATAATGTTTTAAAATTTTGATAAAGACTACATTGACAGCTGGAATTGGCATAAAATCGTTTTTGTTAAACTCATAAATTTTTTCAAAACTAAATAATGGTTTAAGAATTAAAGAAATAAGTGTTTCTCTTTTTTCTCCACTAAATTTTAAATAAGCCTCGTATTGCATTGTTAAGTAAGCAGTACTAGGACTGTTGTCATCAGATAAAAAAAGTTTGTTTATAATTCTTGAAGTGTAGTTGAATGGTATGTTTGCAAAAACCTTATAATTATATGTGGGTAGTTCAAAATTCAAAAAGTTTTTGCTGATAACAATAATATTTGAAATTCCATTGGATTTTCTTTTTAAATTATTTGATAGGGCGTTGTCCATTTCAATGGATATGACCTTTTTTACACTTTTGGATAATTCAAAAGTCAAAGAGCCACTTCCTGCTCCGATATCAATAACAACATCCTCAATATTTAAATTGGATTTTTTGATTAGCTTATTAACAAGCTCTTTAGAATGTAAAAAGTTTTGAGAATAAGCTAAAAATTGCTTTATTTTCATTTCTGATTATTGCCCCCATAATAAAGTATATTATACTCCTAGTTTAGGTTTTAGTTCAACCAAATACTGGGTAAGTTAATTTTGTTAAAATTAAATATAGAAAATTACGAATATTCTCATTTACCCATTTGTGCATTTTTGAAAAATACAGTAAGATATTTAAATTGCCTATAGTTTTAATTTTAGAAAATATAATATGACAGATAATATGAAAATGAATGATGAAAAAGTTTCAGAAGCAATGAAGGAAGTTTCTTTTTTTAAAAAAGTTAATTTTTTTCAGATACTAATTTTATTAGTTGTTGTACTAGTTGGGTACTTTGCATATATGTATAAAGGGGAATTTGTTGTGGCTACTGTTAATGGTAAGCCGGTGACAAGGTATGAACTAATGACAGAGCTTGAAAAGCAAGGAGCAAAACAATCGCTAGATTCTATTATTATTCAGAAATTAATTGCTGAGAAATCTGCCAAGGAGAATATAAAGGTTTCAAAAGAAGATATTGCAGGTGAGATTAAAAAAATCCAGGAAACATTGAAAGGTCAGGGAATGGAACTTGATCAAGCATTAGAGGCACGAGGTCTTACTATGGAGAGTTTAATTAAGCAGATTAAATTACAAAAAGAGCTTGAAAAATTAGTAGGAAGCAATGTTAAAGTTACAGATGAGCAGGTTAAGGAATACTTGACTGCAAATGCTGACTCTTTTTCACCAGATTTAAGTGATGATGATAAAACTAAACAGGCGAAAGAGGTTTTGACTCAACAGCAGGTAAGCTCTTCAATATATACATATATTGAGACTCTAAAGACTGAAGCAAAGATTAATTATCTAAAAAAATATTAATTAAGGATTAAAAGCTTTATTGAATATTGCTAAATATTCTATGTAGTCTTGAATACGGTTTGAGTCAATATCAGATAAATCAATTAGTATATCTTTTGGAGGAATAATTGAGATTGATTTATTGTAAGCTAAAATTTCATCTAAAACTGTTCTAGTCTGTCGTATTGTGTCTACTCCTAGATTTGTTGCAATTAAACCTATCACTTTCTTATTATAGATTTCCCGATCGTTTATAATATCAAAAAAGTTTTTTAATGATGCAGGAATACCATGGTGATAAGTAGGAATTACAAAAATAACTATTCTTGATTTTTTAATATTTAAAATATCTTGTTTTTGTAGATCGTTAGCGTTCTCTAAATTTATATATTCTCCTGTAAAAAGTGTTTTAAAGTTATCTAAAGTTACAAGTTTAGTTTCAAAATTTTTATTTTCACATATCTCTGTTGCCATTTCAGCAACTTTAAGTGTTTTAGAGTTTAATCTATTTGTTCCATTTATTATCGTAATTTTCATAATTAATTAGGCTTGAGTATATCACAATAGAAAACCCTATTACATCTGCCATAATGTCTAATACGCTAAAACTTCTACCTAAATTCATTAAGTATTGTAAAACCTCAATTAAGATTGCATAACTAATTAATAAAATTACCCAAAAGCTTTTGGAGTTTGTAAATTTTTCTTTAAATGCAAATTTTATTAGGATTGTTAAGAAGAAAAAGAATAGTACATGAATTACTTTATCAAACCCCCAAAATGGTGGAGGGGTTACCCCACCTGGTATTAGAAATAAGTATGTAATGATTAAAAAGTATATATAAGTAAAAACTTTTATCATAATACAAATTATTGCATATTATGATTGTAATAATTACAATATAAAGAATGTTTTCAGTTACAGATACAATTAGAGAATCTTTAAAATTAGCTTGGAAGCACAAAATCTTTTGGGTATTTGCTTTGTTAATTGCATCGGGGTCGGGGAATTTTAATGGAGGGGGTAGTGGAAACGATTCATCTTCATCTTCAACAAATTATAAAAATGAATTCAATTCTGATGTTAATGAAAAAAACTCTTATATTCAAGAGCTTAATAATTTTACAGCAGAACTAAAATCTGACAACTCTGTTTTAGTCGATTTAAAGAATGGATTACTTCAAAAATCAATTCCATACATAATTATAGCTGTTGTTTCTATTTTTCTTTTAATTATTTTAGGTGTTGGTCTTAGTTTGTTTTTAAAAAGTTGGGCAACGGGAGCTTTAATTGGTGGAGTTGATGATGTTTTAAATAATAAAAAATATACTTTGTTTAGTCTTGCTAATTGGGGAAGAAAAAGTGTAAGACAACTTTTTAAATACAATGTTTATTTAGCTACTTTATCTTTTCTTATTGTACTGCTTGGAGTAGTAATTCCAGTGATTATGTTAGCTATTGATATTACATTAGTTAAACTTATTGGAGGAATCTTGCTTTTTGTTTCTATCATTGGAATTATTATATTTTTCTACTTAGTTACTTTTGGTGCGCAGTATACTACTCGTTTTATTGTGCTTAATGGCGAAAACTATAATTCTGCTTTCAAAAAAGGAATTAATACCTTTAAAAAAAATATGGGTGTAACTCTTAAGCTTGCATTTGCAAATTGTTTAGTTGGGTTAGTTTTTTTATTGATAGTGGGGATTGTGTTAGTGGGGGTGTTTGGAGCTATTGTTGTGGGACTGATTCCTGTAATTGTTGCATATATTGCACATAACTTTGTGGCAACAATAATTATTATAAGTTTAGGTGTTGTAATTGGTATTCCACTTATACTAGGGTTTTTAGCAATAATGTCTGCAGTTAGCGGGTATACTACAACTTATACAACATTTGCTTATCATAAATTATATAGGTTTGTAATGGGGATTGATAAAGGTACAAAAAGTAATGAAATTGATGTTTTTAACAACCCGAATAATACAAACAATGGAGGTCAAAATGAAATCTAATAATGCTGGTTTTGGAATAAGGTTGTTTTCTACACTTATTGACTCTTTGATAGAGATAACCTTGTTTGTTTTAGGTTTATACTCCTTTGTACTTATGCTTAGTATCGATAACTTCGTTACATCGACACTTAACTTTGTCTTATATATAATTTTATTCATATTTTCCTTTGGGATTTTAAGACTTGTTTACTCAATCTATTTCATTTCTATTTTTGGGGGCACACTTGGCAAATTAATTTTTAATTTAAAAATTGTTGACCAACAGACTGAGCAGCTTATTTCTAAGAAAAGGGCTTTTTATAGATTACTTATAGGTTATGCTTTTTCAGTACAGTTTATAGGGTTAGGATTTTTCAGAATCATTAAAAACTCTAATAAATTAGGTTGGCATGATGAGCTTTTTAATACTAAGGTTATTGTAAAAGGTTCACCTTATTCAGGAGTAGTAATGTTCGTTAGTTTGCTATTATTAGTTATGTTTTTGATGTCTAGAATTGTTACAAGTTTAGAAAATTCTAAGTACCTAGATTATGTAACAGGCATTATTCAGTCTACTAAAACAATTAAAGAAACTACACAAGAAATTGAGGGTGACATCAACAGTAAAAATGATACTATAAGAAATGTTAAGGATTAATAAATTATAGAAAGATATTATATGGCAACAAATGAAAATTCACAAAATCAAAGGAGTCAGGCTTTAAAGTCTGCAATTTCACAAATTGAAAAAAGTTATGGTAAAGGTTCGATTATGAAACTTGGTGAAAAAAGTCACCTTCCAGGGATTGAGGCAATCTCTACAGGGTCATTGGCACTTGATGTTGCCCTTGGAATTGGAGGGCTACCAAAAGGAAGAATAATTGAGATTTATGGACCAGAATCTTCTGGAAAGACTACGTTAACATTACATGCAATAGCAGAGTGCCAAAAAGCAGGTGGAACTGTAGCTTTTATTGATGCAGAACATGCACTTGACCCAGTTTATGCAGGTAGAATTGGTGTTGATGTTGAGAATTTACTTTTATCTCAACCCGATACAGGTGAGCAAGGGCTTGAAATTACTGAGACTTTAATTAGGTCAGGAGCTGTAGATTTAATAGTTATTGACTCAGTTGCAGCGTTAACCCCAAGGGCAGAGATAGAAGGAGAAATGGGTGATTCTCATATGGGATTACAAGCAAGACTGATGAGCCAGGCTTTAAGAAAGATTACAGGTATAACAAGTAGGTTGAACTGTACTATTATTTTTACGAACCAGATTAGAGAAAAGATTGGAGTAATGTTTGGGAATCCTGAAACAACTCCAGGTGGAAGAGCCTTAAAGTTTTATGCATCGGTTAGAATGGAAATTAGGAGGATTGAGAGCCTTACTGAGGGTGATGTTGCTAGTGGAATTAGGGTTAGGGTAAAAATAGTTAAGAATAAAGTTGCACCACCATTTAGAAAAGCTGAGTTTGACATTATGTTTAATGAGGGAATTAGTAGAGAAGGTAATGTACTTGATATGGCTGTTGAGATGAATGTGATTGATAAATCTGGGGCATGGTATAAATACAATGGTGAGAATATTGCACAAGGAAGAGAGTCCGCAAAAACGGTATTAAAAGAGAATCAGAAGTTACTACGAGAGGTTGAATTTAAAGTTAGAGATGAACTAAAGAAGTCAAACTCTGTTCCACTTGAAGTTGGTGTTGTGGAAGAAGAACCAAGTGATAGTAACTAAACTTGTTTACGGTAAAAAAAACCCAGATTATGCAAATCTCTATATAGACAATAGGTTTGAGGCTTCTGTTTTAGTGGAGTCAGTCGTAAGTATGTCACTAAAAAGTGGTGATGAAATTACAGAGATTGACCTTAGGGCGTTAAAATCTGAGGCAGGTTGGCAAAAGTGGATTGATAAGATTATAAATTATATCTCTGTCAGACCAAGATCAAAGAAAGAGATTGGTGACTATATTAAAAATAAGTTATTAAAGTATAAAAAATTAAATATAGATACAGGGTTAGAGTTTGCAGAAAATAACGATGAACAAAATGAGCAGACAAAATCTTTAGGAGTAGCAAATAATGGTGATTTAATTGAATCTTTGATTAATTATCTTGTTGAGCGTAAGTATATAAATGATCTAGATTTTGCAGTATGGTTTATAGCTCAGAGATTACGAGGGGGAAATCCTAAGGGATTAAATTATATTAAGTCAGAGCTGTATTCTAAAGGTGTTACTAAAAGTGATATTGAGCTTGCCTTTGAAAAAACAGAGTTAGATGAGGGGTTAAATGAAACAGAAGCTTTAATAAAGGTGTTTAATAAGAAGATTAAAAAATACAAAGCGGAGACATTTGACAATAAAATTCAGAATAAATTGATTCAGTATCTAATGGGAAAAGGATTTAAATATGCTGATATTAAGCTAAAAGTTGACGAATATAAGCATGATATATAGAATGATCATAGTATTTTAATAGTTTATGTATAAATTTATTAGTTAGTTATGGGTGTTAGCAACTTAAAGGTTAATTTATTATCGAGTTTTTTAAAACGTAAGATAAAATCTGCGCATTTAATAGTGGCTTAAATACCTTTAACGATGTTTGTTCGTTATGGAGATTCAATATTTAATATTGTTTTTTGGTACTCTTTCTATAGGCTTAATTGTCTATTACTTTTCCAAACAAAAAAAAGAGGCAGTTGATATATCAAAGGGAGTTGAGGCTTTAAAAAAAGCTGAAACAGAAGCAAGTACTAAGGCAAGAGAGATTGTAATTGAGGCAAAAGATGAGGCTCTTAAGATTAAAAACTCTGCAGAGCAAGATGTTAGAAAATTGCGAGAAGAATCGATTAATCTTGAGAAAAAGCTTGAAGAAAGATCATCAAGGCTTGATAAGAAAGTTGAAGATATAGAAAGAAAAGAGTTAGAAGTAAAAACTGTTGAGACAGAGTTAAAAGAGAAAGAAGGAAAAGTAGTAGATGCACATAACCTTATTATTAAGAAATTAGAAGAGGTGGCAGGATTAACGAGAGACGAGGCAAAAGAAAGAATCTTATCAGAGTTACAAAAAGATTTAACTGAGGAAAAAGGAACAAAAATAAGACAGATGGAAGAAGATGTAAAGACCGAATCTGATAAAAAGGCAAGGGATATTTTGGTAAATGCAATGAGATATGCTGATACAGATTATGTAGCTGAGTACACTGTTTCTAGAGTTAAACTACCCGATGAAGATGTAAAGGGAAGAATTATAGGAAAAGATGGAAGAAACATTAGGGCATTTGAGGCAGCAACAGGTGTTGATGTTGAGTTAGGATCAGAAGAGAATGGAAATGAGGTAATTTTATCTTCTTATGACTCTGTCCGAAGAGAGATAGCAAGAGTTTCTTTGAATAGGTTGCTTACAGATGGAAGAATTCAACCTGCAAAGATAGAAGAGATAGTTGCTAAAACTCAGAAAGATATTGAGAGATTAATGTTTGAAGAGGGTGAACGACTAGTCCACTCTCTTAAGGTTTATTCATTACCACGAGAGCTAATTGAGTATCTTGGACGATTTAGATACAGATTTTCTTATGGACAAAATTTATTAAAACACACACTTGAAGAAACAAAGCTTGGTGTAAAGATTGCCCATGAGGTTGGAGCTGATGTCAATGTTGTAAAATTAGGATGTTTAATGCACGATATTGGTAAGATTGTTAATGATAAAGAGGGTTCACACGTTGATCTTGGAGTAGAGTTACTTGAAAAATTTAATATTGATAAGAAAGTTATTGCTTGTGTTGCAGAGCACCACGAAGATAAACCATTCTCAAGTACAGAATCAATAATTGTACATATCGCAGACTCAATATCAGGAGCAAGACCGGGAGCTAGATACGAAGACTTTGCAGAGTATGTAAAGAGAATGGAAAAGCTAGAAGATGCAGCAAAATCTTTTGAGGGAGTTAATAAAGTTTTTGCAATATCGGCAGGGCGTGAACTTAGAGTCATAGTTAATCCTGAAAATATTACTGATAATCAGGCAGCAAATTTAGCAAGGGATATTGCGAAAAAGATACAAACAGAGCAAACTTACCCTGGAACTGTTAAGGTTAATGTTGTAAGAGAAGTTCGTTACACTGAGGTTGCAAAGTAAATAAGCGTCAATTTGTAAAACAAATTGTAACGCGAATTTATCCTGAGTGGCGAAGGATCCAGAGATTGTAGAAAATTACATTATGAAAATACTCTTTATTGGAGATGTAGTTGCAAAACTAGGACGAGAAACAGTGGGCAAAATTTTGCCAGATCTATTGTCTAAACATGATGTTGATTTAGTTATTGCAAATGCAGAAAATTCTGCACATGGAAAAGGAACTACTGTTGATGTTCTTAAAGAGTTACAAGGTTATGGAGTTAAGTACTTTACAGGTGGAAACCATATTTTTTGGCAGAAAAGTTTACTAGATCATCTTGATGATTTACCACTAGTTAGACCAGCAAACTATATTAATGCTCCTGGCAAGGGGCACGATGTAGTTGATTTAGGGGCAAACGGGCAAGTCTTGATAATTAATCTAGTAGGTATGGCATTTATGCAAGGGACAACAACCCTTAACCCCTTTATTTATATTGATAATATCTTAGATTCAGTTAATCCTGATCATTACAAAGCTATAATTGTTGACTTTCATGCAGAGGCTTCTAGTGAGAAGGTCTTAATGGGCCACTACCTAGATGGAAGAGTGACTGCAGTACTTGGAACCCATTGGCACGTTCCAACGGCTGATAATAGAGTTTTAGAGGCTGGGACGGCATATATAAGTGATGTAGGCATGGTTGGGGCTGAAAATGAATCTTTAGGTGTAGACAAGAAAATAGCTTTCGAAAGGTTAAAATCTCCAATACCTCAAAAATCTGAGTGGGTTGAGGAGGGACAAGCGGTTTTTAACTCAGTTTTAATTGAAACTGAAAATGTTGGTATGAAAGCAAAAAACATTACTAGGGTAGATTTCTGGGATATTTTATAATATGATTTTGTTGTCATACCGCTATTTATTGTTATAAATTAAGTGATAGCAATTAATTATTAGGTTATCAATTTGAGAGGAGGTGATACATAATGACAAAAACAGATTTAGTAAATTCCGTAGCAGCAACAACTTCAATGACTAAGGCAGATTCTGATAGAGCAATTAATGCTCTTCTTGATTCTGTAAGATCAGCTCTAGCAAAGGGTGAAAAAGTTACTCTTACAGGATTTGGAACTTTTGAAGTTAGAAAGAGAGCTGCAAGAACTGGAAGAAATCCAAGAACAGGTGAAGTTATAAGTATTCCTGCAACAAAAACTCCTGCATTTAGAGCAGGTAAGGGTCTTAAAGATGCTGTAAAATAAATGACAGTATATTTGCTATAAGCAAATAGTAACTGAAATTTAAAAGGTCTTAATTTGGTTACAAATTATAGATCATACAGTTATTCTTAACGCTTGAAAAAGCACCCGCCTTAGGGCGGGTGCTTTTATTTTGTCGGTGCTATACTATATAGATGGCAAAACCAAAAAAGGAGATTGTTAATGATTCTTACGAAAAAATTATTGATGATTTATATTACTATATTTCTGATCTCTCAAAACCAGAGCTCGTATCATTTTTAGAGGGCATATTTACACAGTCAGAGATAAGAATGATGCACAGAAGGTGGCATATTGCAATTCTGTTATCATCAGGTTTAGATTATAGGACTGTTGCAAATATTGCAGATGTTTCAACTGGTACTGTAATGAGTGTTAAAAAATTAATGTTAACCGAAAAAGATGCAGTTATTAAGGCGATTAGTCATTTTAAAGAGAAGAAAAAAGAAGAGCGATTACAAGATAATCAAACAATTGCTTAAATTTCAGTAAATACTACACTCTTTTCCTTTTCAGTAAAACAGATATTAAATTTATCAAAGACATTTTCTCTACCCAATAATAATGGTATGTCATCATCTTGTACCCAAGCAATCTTAACGTTAAATGTACTTTTGACAATTTTTATGTTTATCTCTCTGTATACAAACTCTTTTTTTCCTCCAATTCCATTTAAATTAAATTTTTGTTCTTTTGGTTTTAGTTTTAGTCCAATTAAATTTCCAATTGTTTTGTTAATAACTGTAATATCAGCACCTGAATCAATATACATTGAATAAGGGTGCCAAGTTTCATCTTTATGGTTGATATAAATACTTGCAATGGGTTTATAAAATTTTCTACCCCAAATATTTATCTCTTTTTTATATTGGAATGATTTTGACGCAGATGCTTTATTTTTAAAGAATTTGGAAAAAAAATTACCAAACATGTTCGTCTGGTCTACTTACTCGTGCAATTAGCGGTACTTTTTCTTCTTTTTTTACAGCGCGTTTATAAACATCTCTTGGGTCTTTTCCAGATGCAACGATTTCCTCCCCAACAATAGCAACATATTTACCTGCATATTCTTCTAATGTATGGTTTGCAAAATATTCTGTTGCCTTTTGTAACTCCTCTTTTGATTGTCTAGGAGTAGTATCTTCTGTATTATCTTTTTTAGTTCTAGCCATAATTGAAAGGGCAAAAATTACTTTTATCTATTGGGTGGATACCTTTTAATTATAGCATATTTCTTGGTAAAATAGAAGAGAACCAAAAGGAACCCGAATAGTAGCATCCGATTAATTTTATGAAAACAATAGTAGAAGTAAAAAAATATCATATTGAAACATTGGGGTGTCAGGCTAATGAGCGGGATAGTCAATCAATTGCTGGAATTTTTGAATCTCTAGGAATAATGAAAGCAGATGACTTAACAGTTGCTGATGTTGTTGTGATTAATACCTGTTCTGTTAGGCAAAAATCAGAGGATAAAGCTTATGGATTTGGAAAGGCTTTAACAAGAATAAAAAGTACAGGAAAAACTCCGTTTGTGATTATGTCAGGTTGTTTAGTAGGTTCAACTAAAGGCGATAGACAGAGATTTGATTTTTCAGAGCTTGAGACTAGAGTACCTTGGGTTGATGTTTTTATCTCTCCAACTGAAATACGAGAGCTTCCTCATATCTTATTACAATATAAAATAGTTGAGCAGATTGACCTAGGAATAAATTTAAAAGAGCATCAACTTGCTATTCGAGGGAAAAGCAAATCTGCGTTTGTAAATATTGCTACGGGTTGTGATAATTTTTGTACTTTTTGTGTTGTACCATATGCCAGAGGACAGGAAATTTCTAGAACTAAAGAACAGGTATTAGAAGAGATTAACCATCTAGTCAGTGTTGGGTACGAACATATTACTTTAGTAGGTCAAAACGTAAACTCTTGGGGGCTTAGTAAAGATGTTAAATTTAATATAAGGTCAGGTTCAACATTTGAGCTACCATTTGAGGATTTAGTTAGGTCAGCACACAATATTGATGGTGTTAAAAAATTAAGTTTTATCTCTTCAAACCCATTTGATTTTACCATTGGTTTAGTTGACGCTCTTGCCCTTCCTAAAATGGATAACTATTTACATATTGCGATTCAGAGTGGGAATGATCAGGTATTAAAAAGAATGAACAGAAGACACAGCGTAGATGAATTTAAAAACTTGATAAGTTTAATTAAAAAAATGGTACCAAACTTAGCAATAGGGACAGATATTATTGTAGGGTTTCCGGGTGAAACTAGAGAACAGTTTATGGATACTGTAAAGCTTGTTGAGTGGGCAAAATTTAGGGTTGCATATATTGCAATGTATTCGGCCAGAAAAGGAACAGTTGCTGAAAAGTTTTTTAAAGATGATGTTGAGAGAGAAGAGAAAAAATGGCGACATGCAAAATTAACACAGGTATTTGAAGAAAATAAACCAAATATAAGATGGTAAAAAAGCGAAAGGCTATAGTAATATTAGGGCCAACCTGCACAGGAAAAACTTCTTTGGCATTAAAAATTGCCAAGCAGGTTAATGGGGCGATTATCTCAGCTGATTCGAGGCAGGTATATAAATTTATGGATATTGGAACTGGAAAAATGCCTACTAATAAAAATTCCACAATTAAGAAAGATAAAAATAAATGGCAGATTGACGGTATAGATATGTATTTATATAATCTTGTTTTTCCTAATGAGGATTTTAGTGTTTCAGTATTTGTAGAGAAAGCAAAACAGGTTATTGAACAGATTATAGCACAAGGAAAAGTTCCAATTATTGTAGGTGGAACAGGGTTTTATATAGAGGTCCTAACTTCACAGCAAAACGTATATCCAGTACAACCTGATACAATTTTACGTCAAGAGTTACAAGGTCTTAAATTAGAACATCTTCAGGCTGAGTTATTAAAATTAAATCCTGAAAGATTTAATGAGATAGATATACAAAATCCCGTTAGATTAATAAGAGCAATTGAGGTAGCAAAATCAGGCAAATCTGAAGAAAGCATTGGACTTACAGGGTTTGAGTATCTAAAGATAGGCTTAAAAGCAGATAGAGAAATATTATTCTCAACTGCAGATAAATGGGTAAATGACATATTAGAAATTGGACTAATTGACGAGGTAAAAGAACTTGTTTCTAGAGGGTATAAAAATACTCAGCCAATGCAAGGGATGATTTATAAAACTGTAATATCATATTTAAATGGTGAAATTGTGTTGAAAGAACAGCTAGTAGAGCAGATTAAGTTCGAGATGCATAACTATATAAGGCGTCAACAAACCTATTTTAATAAGATAAAAGAGGTAACGTGGTATGATATAAGTAAGAATACCTTTGACCAAGCAGTATTTAAACATATAGAATTATTCTGCAATGCCGAAAATACAAAATAAAATTAATGATAAAATTATTAAATCTAACATAGGTGAGTTTAATTTTGTGATTAATACCAATACAATCCTTTTAGGAATATTTTTTATTACACTGATATGGTTTGTTTTTCAGATAAAATTAATTGTTCTTTCGTTATTTGTTGCAATTATTTTGGCACTATCACTTGAACCTTTAGTACTATGGTTGATGAAAAAACGCATTCCTAAAGTCCCCGCAGTAATTTTAACAATTGTAAGTGTAGTTTCTATATTGTTTTTTTTGACATTCCTAGCGCTAATTCCAATGGTTGAGCAGACTAAACAACTTTATCTAAATCTTCCAACAGTATTACAGAGTTACTCTGGAATTCCAGAGTACAATGTGTTTTTAACAGAGCTAAATAAGCAAATTTCTTCAGGACAACAGCTTTCATCGTCAAGTGATGGAGTTAAGTTTTTATTTGGAGCACTAGGAAATATTGGTAGTAGTGCGGTAATTGTGCTCACAACAATTATAACTATAATATTTTTTACTACTTATCTATTGTTAGATTTTAATAACTTTAGAGATTTAGTAATACATTTATTCCCTCCAAAACAACGACAAACAATTAAAGTATTATTAGTTGAGATTGAGGCAAAGCTTGGAATGTGGCTTAGAGGTCAGATTATCTTAATGTTTGCAGTAGGACTAATAACATATTTAGGTTTATATATAATTCAGCTATTTGTTGGCGATGTTCCATATTTAGAATCAATTGCACTTATTGCAGGGTTGTTAGAGGTAGTCCCATTAATTGGGCCTGTTTTTGCAGCAATCATTGGAGGAATACTCGGGTTTTCAAGCTCTGTAGTAGTTGGAATCTCAATTATAATTTTATTCATTATTGTTCAACAAGCAGAAAACAGCATATTAGTACCAAAAGTAATGGAAAAGGCTGTAGGGTTTAGGCCAATTGTAACAATGATAGCAATCCTAGCTGGTGGACAGATTTTTGGGATTATGGGAGCATTACTTGCAATCCCTGTCTCACTTATCATCTCAATAATCTTTAAATATATTTATTCAACTAATAACTCATAACTGAAATTTAACAAAAAGAAATAGTTAGATAGAACGACACTTTGTTTTGATAGTGTTATAATTATAAAGTAGGGAAAAGACCAATTACTCCTGTTTACAGGAGAGGAAAGTCCAGACAGCATAGAGTAGGGTGGGCGTTGTAAAACGTCGGCTGAAAGGCCCAGTTCTTGTAGATTGAAAAGTTTACAGACGGTTAAGGAATTAACCTTATCCGAGAGCAACAGAAACGTGTTTAAGACCTGTTAAATGGTTTTAACTGAAACGGGCAATCCTCCCCGCTGCAATCCACGAAGCACCGTTTTAAGTCTACTCGGCAAGGTGCCAAGTTGGAGCTTAGATTGATTATTGGTAAAACAGAATCTGGCTTACTCTTTCCCTACAACTAAAAATTAAGGTTAATTAGTCCAAACCATTTATCCTGAAAAGCATAAAGAGCTAGCAAAACTGCAATCATAATAAAACTTAAGTTTACAGTTTTTAGTAAAGAATCTTTATAAAATTTAGGATCAATTGGTAATTCTTTTAAATCTACCCTAGAAATTACTTTTACGCTTTTTTTTGATTGGCTTGGCTTTCTTTCTGCAAGTTGAGCTTTAAGTATCTCAATTTGTCTTCGAGAATTTTTATCAGATTTACTCATAGTAAGCTAAAATATACCTCTTTTACTAATAGATTTGCAACTACTTTATTTAATCTATAATAAATTCTTGTTCTTTCTTGTTATTTTTATGATAATAAGAAGGTTATTGTAAAAAATTAAAAACCTGTCTATATGAATGAAATGAATGAAAACATGCAAAATGAAGTAATTGATCTTGATGCAACGAGTAATAATTCAATACCTAATATTGGAAAAACACATGATAAAAAAAAGCTAATAGTTATAGGATTACTAGTAACAAGTGTTGTAGTTATTGGTTTAAGTGCATACATTCTTATTAACAAAAACAAATCCCCAAAGGTTGTTGCGGATGGTCAGACAGTAGAAGATAAGATGCAGGACGGTGCAAGTGGATCAGAAACATTGTTTGATCAGGGCGAAAAGACTCATCCAAGTCCGATTAACGGAGTAATGTACACAGATAAACAGTACGAAGTTTTTTCAAAAAGAAGACCATTAGCAGTGATGATAAATAATCACGTACAAGCTCGACCACAGTACGGAGTGTCTTATGCAGATATAATTTATGAAATAGTAGCAGAAGGTGGAATTACAAGATGGCTTACAATATTCCACTCACAAGGAGCAGGTCAGGTTGGACCAGTAAGATCTGCTAGAGTTTTTTATGTTTCAATAGCTGCAGGATACAACCCTTTTTATGCACACTGGGGTGGTGCTTATGTAAATCCGACTGATCCAGAAAATACAACAAATCCAGAAGCAGATGTTTATACATATATGAATAAGATTGGATTGCCAAGTTTAGACCAGGCTTATGTAGGTTCAACAGAGTTTAATGGAAAGCCAGCATACTACAGAGATAATTCAAGAGATGTGCCATTAGAGCATACAGGTTATGCAGATACAAATGTATTATGGAATTTACCAGGTACAGGTATTAAGGCGATATATCCAGAACCAGAATGGAAAAAGTACACACCGTTTGGCGAGTGGACATTTAAAGAAGACGCAACTGTTGCAACAAGACCAGCATCAGCATCACTTAGCTTTAACTTTTGGGAAGAGCCTGACTTTGCGGTAAAATATGAGTACAATACTAGTACAAACAGCTGGGATCGAACTCAGGGTGGTACACCAACATTAGATGCAGGAAATAATAATAAGAAAATATCTCCAAAAACGGTTATCGTAATGTTTGCAACAGAAAGGTCCGCAGGAGATAAAAAAGGTCACTTGTTTTATGATGTAATAGGATCAGGAACTGCAAAAATATACATGGATGGTAAAGAGACAGCAGGAAAATGGATTAAGACATCTGCAGGTGAAAGAGAGAATTTTTATGATAGTTTAGGAAATCAGATCAAGTTTAATCGAGGTCAGATTTGGGTAGAGGTTTTACCTGCCGGTAATACAGTATCATTTGTTAGCCAATAGCTAAATATAATTGGCTTCAATAATATAGATGATTGAGAAAATATTTGTATCCGAAGCTAGGGTAAAACTTTTAAAAGAGTTAATACTAAGCGACGAAGAGGATTTACACATTCGAGAATTAACAAGAAGAATAAAAACCGAGGTAAATGCGGTTAGGCGTGAGCTTGAAAATTTAGAGAGCATAAAGCTAGTTTCAAAAGTTCCAAGAGGAAATAGGGTATTTTATGCAATCAACAGGGAGCATACTTTATTTCCAGAGTTATTAGGAATGATTGGAAAAGAGTATGGACTTGGTAAAAAGCTACTAAATAGTTATAAGAAATTAGGTGAGATTAAGTTTATAAGTTTAAGACGTGGATTTATTGAAGGAATAAAATCAAAAAACAAAGAGGTAGATTTATTAATTGTGGGGAAAGTAGATATTGATAAAGCAGAGAAATTAGTTAGCGAAGAAGAAGAAAGAACAAAATTAGATATAAACTTTAGCGTACTTGATCTTGAAGAGTTGAGTTATAGAAAAGAGAGAAAAGATCCATTTGTAATGGGGATTTTATTAACTCCAAAAGTAATGTTAGTAGGTTCAGAAGAGGATTTAGTTAAATGAAACCAAAACTTAGAATTTATTATTTAATAATAACAATAACAGTTGTTAGTTTTTTTATTGCAACTCCAAGTATTCCAGTAAAATTTTCTATTGGTAACGTAAAGGTAGATACAGTAATTGGTGGTGATGCAATAGAGGCAAATATTCCATACATTGGTAAAGTATATAAAAAATTTGAGTTTAAAAAAGGGCTAGACATTCAGGGTGGAGTACATGTTGTGTTGCAGGCTGATATGTCTGAGATTGCCGAAGAAGATAAGGTAAATGCTGTAGAATCTGTAAAAAATGTAATTGAGCGTAGAGTAAACTTGTTTGGTGTTAGTGAGCCAACAATTGTAACCTCAAAGGTTGGAGCAGGTAGTGAGGCAGAGTATAGGGTAGTAGTAGATATGCCAGGGGTGTCTGACACAAGAGAGGCAATAAGTTTAATAGGAGAAACAGCACAGCTGGAGTTTAGAACATTATATGAGGCAGTAGAAGGACAAGTTGCACCAAAAAGTGTGGTAGAGGTTCAAGGACTTGGTAGCTTTATTCCAACTGATTTAAATGGAAAAGATTTGCGAAGAGCAGAGGTAGTGTTTAATAACAGTTCACAAAATACAGATACTGGCCCTCAGGTTTCGTTATCGTTTAACGCAGAAGGAGCAAAAAAGTTTGCAAAACTAACACAAGATAATTTAGGCAAGCCTATAGCAATCTTTTTAGATGATCAGATAGTTAGTGCACCTACAGTACAAAGTGTTATAGCAGATGGAAATGCAGTAATTTCTGGAGGGTTTACAGTAGATCAGGCAAACGCACTTGCAATACAGCTTAGAGCGGGGGCACTTCCTGTACCAGTTAAGATTATTGAGCAACAAGAAATAGGTCCAACATTAGGTCAAATTTCTGTAAATAAAACATTTATTGCAGGGATTATAGGTTTTATACTTGTTGCTTTGTTTATGTTTTTTTATTACGGCAAGCTTGGAATTATTGCAAACGTTGCACTTACTATATATGTACTAATTGTTGTTGCAATATATAAAGGAGTAATTCCAGGGCTTGGTGCAATAGTATTAACATTACCAGGGCTTGCTGGGTTTTTACTCTCAATTGGAATGGCAGTTGATGCTAATATATTAATTTTTGAGAGAATAAGAGAAGAGCTGTTACAACAAAAACCATTAGGAGTAGCTATAGAGTTAGGATTTCAGAGATCATGGAGCTCGGTTCGTGATTCTAACTTTTCAACACTTATTACAGCATTTGTATTAATTAACCCATTTAACTGGAACTTTTTAGTTACAAGTGGTCCAGTAAGAGGGTTTGCAATTACCTTAGCAATAGGAGTACTTATAAGCTTATTTACAGGTGTAGTAGTAACAAGAAACCTAATAAGAGTATTTTTTAAAGGGGCAAATATATAACAATGATTAAATATATTGAGAACAGAAAAATTTATTACATATTGTCAGGCTTAATGATTACGTTAAGTTTATTTTCGTTATTAGTTTACAAACTAAATGTAGGTATAGATTTTACAGGTGGAACGAATTGGAGTGTAGAAACAGTTTTAGAAACCGATGAAATAAAACAGATAGTTAATAATAGCAAGATTGAGTTATATAGAGTAAATAAAACAGACAAACAATATAATCTAAATTTAGAAACAATAACATCAGAACAAAAAAATCAGTTAGTTGAAAAATTTAAAGAAAAAGATACAAACTTTTCAGAAAATAAATTTGAAACAATAGGCCCTGCACTTGGACGCGAATTATTAATAAAGACTCTAATAGCAGTAATGGTAGCTTCAGTTGCCATTATGCTTTACGTATCACACCAGTTTAAAGAGGGAGTATTTGGAGTATCAGCAATTATAGCAATGGTTCATGACGTATTAATATTGATTGGAAGTTTTTCAATATTAGGATATTTATATGGGGTACAGGTTGACTCTCTGTTTGTTACAGCAGTCTTAATTACACTAAGCTTTTCAGTACACGATACAGTAGTTGTATTTGATAGGTTTAGAGAGGTAAGGCAGAACCAGCCAAAATTAATTTTAGAAGAGCAGATAAATCTCGCAATAAATAGCACAATGGTTAGATCATTAAATAACTCAATAACAACTGCAATAATGTTGTTAGCAGTGTTTTTATTAGGAGGAGATACTATAAAATGGTTTGTTCTGGCACTATTTATTGGAATAATAGTTGGAACTTATAGCTCACCATTTGTATCAACTCCAATAGTTTATGAGTGGTTGAAAAGAAGAAAATAGTTATTTAACCCTTAATAGTTTTTAGTATTTCATTTACAATCCTCTTATGCCAATCTGGAAATTAAAAGATACATCATTTGTTGATAATCATGATTTAGCTCTTAAACTGTTACTTGCAAATAGAGATGTAGAAAATATTGAAGAGTTTGAGAAGTATACCGATTTATCTGATACACAGATAAAAGAGTTTTTAGGATTAGAGTTTACAAAAAGTGTTTTATTAGGGGTAAAGTTAATAAAAAATGCAATATTAAAAGATTTGCCAATAGTTATACACGGTGATTATGATGCAGATGGAGTTACATCTACTGCCTTGCTCTGGCAAGCAATATTTGAAGGGCTAGGTTATAAAAATGTTTATCCGTATATCCCAAGTAGGTTTGATGAAGGGTATGGGCTTAGCTTTGAATCTTTAGAAAGTATTAAAGAGAAATATTTTAAGGATAATAAAGGGCTACTTATAACAGTTGATTGTGGTATTACAGCAGTTGAACAGGTAGAAAGTGCGATAAAGATTGGTATTACAGTTTTAATAACCGATCATCATCAAAAGGCTAAGCAGGTACCTAATGCAGATGTACTTGTTTGGACTGATAAGTTATGTGGGGTTGGCATAACTTACTTTTTAGTAAAAAAATTATTGAAAAAAAGCGATTTTGGGCTTGATCTTGTAGCAATTGGTACAGTAGCTGATCTTCAACCTTTAACTAATATTAATAGGGTGTTAGTAAAGAAAGGTTTAGAAGTTTTAAACCAAGGAAAACGACCAGGAATAAAGCAATTATTAAAAGTAGTGGGGTTTGAAAAGAGTGTAAAGGCAAAAGATATAGCCTGGATAATTGCACCACGAATTAACGCAATAGGAAGGTTAGAGAGCGCCTTAGATGCCTTACGATTGTTATGTACTAAAGACTTGGTACTTGCGATGCAGTATGCTCAAAAGTTAGATAACTTAAATAAAGAAAGACAAGAAAAAACAAATCAGATGATAAAACTTGCAGAAGAACAGGTTACAGATGATTTAATTAGCTTTATCTCAGGAGAAAATTTTCATGAAGGAATAGTAGGTCTTGTTGCAGGAAGGCTTACACAAAAATACTATAAACCTGCAATAGTAATGCAAATTGAAAAAAATATTGCTAAAGGTTCTGCAAGGTCAATTCCTGAAATCAATATAATTGAATTACTGCGAGAGTTTGAGGACGATTTTATTAAACTAGGAGGACACACTGCAGCAGCAGGATTTAGCATTGATTTAGAAAAACTGGACAGTCTAAAGTCAAATATTAATAGGTCGTTACAAAAGATTAACAATGGAGAGTTATTCAAAAGTAAGATAGATGTTGAGTTTCAGATTAAATTAGCCACTTTTGATGAAAAACTTTTTAATATTGTTGAATTGCTAGAGCCATATGGAATTTCTAACCAAAGTCCACTTTTTTTACTAAAAAATTTACGTGTAGTTGATTTTAAACAGATAGGTCGAGACTCAAGTCATTTATCATTAAATCTTACTGATGGGGATATATTTATAAGAGGGATTGCTTTTGGAATGGCAAAGTTTGCAGATAATTTAAATCATGATGATCGACTTGATGTTGTTTGTTCAATTATAAAGAATGAATGGAACGGTGCGATTAATTATGAGTTTCAGGTTAAGGATTTAAAGCATTCGGATAACTAATCTTATAATTTCAATAAAAATCATAAAGAACAAGACATAAGAAAATAGTTCAAAGACAAAGCCATGACCAAATTTTACTTTATAAATTAAGTGAATGATTAAGTGTGAGAACGCAGTAAATAATCCTCCAACAGTACCAACAACTAGTACAAGTTGGTTAACTCCTCCAAGAAATAATAGCAGTGGAATAATAATAATAATAATTACAGAAAATTTTCGAGAGAGGTTAAAGTCTTTAATCAGAGTATCAATACTTACAAGAGAAAGGCTTTGATAAGAGGTAGTAACAGCTAAAAACCCTATAATTGCACCTAACATAATAAGTGGTTTGCCTATCATTAGGCCACTAAGTGAGTTTTCTGATACTTTGTCAGAGTGTAAAAGTACTGCAATTATAAACCCATAATACAAAACAATTGGGATTAAAGAATTTACTATAGTTGTAAGTTTTAATTTAGAATTTGCTAATTTCTCTTTTAGCTCTGGTAAAATTCCAAAACCGGTATTAGAAGCAAGTGTAATACCTAAAAGTAATGGAATAGTTTTTAGTGTAATTTTATAGTCGATAAGTGAGATAATATTATAATAATTTGTAGTTTTATTTAACAAAATTAACGTTAAGGCAATTAGTAACAGGATAAGGCAGGACGTAAGATATTTTTCAGATCCATTAAACACTTTTAAGCTAAGCGTTGAGATTCCAAAAATGGCAACAAAAAATATAGCAATTGTACTATCAGTAAATAAATTAGGAATTACCGAGTTAATAAATGAGATTATGATAATAATATAAGCAAGATTAGACCCAAGACCACCTAACAATGTCATAGCTGATACAATATTTTTATACTTTTTTCCAAGATATATTTCGCTATAACCAGGTAGTTGATGTTGACCATGTGTATTTAAAATTATTTTTGAATAAATATAATTAGTGTACATTGAAATTATTGAGATTAGAAAAAAGAGCGCAGATGCTATGATAAAGTTTTGTTTATCAAAAACAAATGGCAAGGTAAAAAAACTAGCCCCAATTATAGTTCCAATTAAGGGATATAGAATAGGCAGTTTCTTCATGTATAAAGTATTATGTATTAGAAAGTATGTATCAAGTATTTAGTATTTAAAACACTAATTTAGTTTTTTTGATATAGTACTGTATATGAGTTTTTATGATCAAATTATAGAATTTTTAAGACTAAATAATTTTGTTTACGAAGAATTTGAGCACCAAGCTGTTTATACAAGTGAGCAAGCATCACAAGTTCGGGGTGGTGGAGTTATAAGTCAGGGTGCAAAAGCATTAGTTTTTGATATAGGAAAGCCAGTAATGCTGGTACTAAGAGGAAATGACAAGGTAGATGGAAAGTTAGCAAAAGTTTTATTAAATGCAAAACAGGTTCCACTTGCAACACCTGAAAAAGTTATAGAATATACAGGGGTAGAGATTGGCGCAGTTGCACCATTTGGCTTTTTAAGAGAGATTGAAACTTATGTTGATCAGAACTTATTTAACAACGAATACATTATGTTTAACCCAGGAAAGCATAATAAAACAATTAAAATGCTAGCAAAGGATTATAAAAGTATTTCGCAAATTATTTTAGATAATTTTATTAAAAATGTTTAATAAGCTTGTATTTACCCCAACCTTTAGAATTATCATTTTTCTATTGTTATTTCTTGTTTTTATAGCTTATGCTTCTATTAATCGAGATACCTCAAAAGATAATGTCCTAAGAAAAATGGATAGCAGGGTAGAAAAGTTACAAAATGTAGTTGAACCAATAAAAGTAGTAGAAGTTCCAAAACTTAAGCCGATTGAGTTAAAAATTAATGTCTCGGCAAAGGCTGCAATGGTTAGTGATATTGATGAAAATATTTTTTTTGCAAAAAACTTAAATGTACAGCTTGCTCCAGCTTCTACAACAAAGATAATGACTGCGGTAATAGCTTTAGAAGAATACAACTTAGATGATATTGTTGAGGTGCCTTATTACTGTACAACAGTTCCAACACAGAAAGTTGGGTTTGTAGTTGGTGAAAAGTTAACAGTTAGAGCATTAATTACATCGATGTTAGTTTTTTCTGGGGCAGATGCAGCTTGTACATTGCAATTCAAAGAAAGCCAGCCACACATATTTGTAAACAGAATGAACGATAAGGCTAAACAGTTAAATATGAAAAATACAAACTTTTCTAATGTAATTGGGTATGATGAGCTTGATCATTACTCTTCTGCAATGGACATGTACATACTTGCAAAGTATGCAATGAATAATCCCGAGTTTGCGCGAAATGTATCACTAAAAGAAACTGTTATAGTATCGATAGACGGAGTTAATGTTCATAACATTCAAAACACAAATCAATTACTTTTTACTCATACAAATGTATTAGGTATAAAAACTGGATTTACAGATTTTGCTAAGGATTGTTTAGTTTTTGTATATGAGCTTCAAGGAAAAAAGTTTTTTGGAATAGTATTAGGCTCAGAAAGTAGATTTGAAGATGCAGACAAAATGATTAATGCAACAAATGATTATTTAACCACGTTACTGTCTAAGGCTGGCAAGTAAGATACATAATTACCAAGCTGTCCTGTATTAGTTTCAAACCTTCCAGTAAAAACAAATATTGGTTGAACAAATTTAGGTAAATCTTCCTCGACAATATAAGCTAGTTCAATTGATTTAATCTTTACAGACTTAATATCTTTCTGGATATATGGCTTATATTTATCTTCACCATCTTCAACAAGCTTTACTATAGTAGCATTTCCATCTAATAGCTGTTGCCATGCAGTGTAAATGTTTTTCAGTGGATAAGTAGATCCTTTTTCATTATCAAAATTCCAATAATTTACTTTAGCTTTAAGTAATTTATTCGGTGACACATAACCATTTGCAAGGTAAAAGTTAATATACGAGTTATCATATTTTTCGCCATAAATCTTAAACTTTGTATCAACGTAATTAACATTTCTAAAAATATCTACCTTAGTAAGCTGTGCTTCAGATAAAGAAGAAGCCTCTTCTAATACCTCTTGGTTTATTCTTGCAAAGGTAATATCAGTATTGAAACTACTTCTATCTTTCTTTAAGTCCACATTTGGATGATTTGATAGCATTAAAAGTGCAATATCTGTTGCTTTTTCCTCAGGGGTGGCATCGCCTCGTCTTAAATACAAGTTTAGCTGACTCAGATTTGGTTCAATCTCAAAATTATATGTCAAAATATTTAATTTAAATGATCTTTGTGGAACAAGGCTTTGCCATTTCCACTCTGCATTAGTTATCTGTGTATATGCCGAGTTATTAAATCCAAAAAGTGTTGCAGTTTGTTTAGCTCTTTGTTCTGCCAAAATATCCCGTCCGGGCTTAATAACCTGAAATACAGAAACCTGATTTGGAATCCCACTAGGCAACTTTCCACTAATCGTATCTAGTTCGTAGTTAATTGTCCCTGTAGTTTTTAAGCTTTCTATATTAGGTAAAGGAATTTTTCCAAATTGAATAGTTGGGGCAGGTGGTTTTGGAGGAAAAAGCACCTTAATCATTACTGTCCCCGCAATAAAAGAGAATTTGAGAATAAAATATAACACCATTAGTGCAATAAAGATTAAGATAGATTGTTTAAAAAGACGCGAAGCGTCTGCAAGCTTCATTACTTAATAATATCACGTTTTGATTATGTTCAATGCTTTTTATTAGACCTTTTTAATGTAAAATAACATTAATATGAAAAATATAGTTAGAACAAGAATAGCTCCAAGCCCTACGGGACTTGCACATTTAGGTACAATTTATCAGGCATTAATAAATTACTCTTATGCAAAAAGGCGCAGTGGAGTGTTTGTATGGCGTTCTGAAGATACTGATCAGGCAAGGTATGTAGAAGGATCTGAAGAAAATCTATACGAACATTTAAGATGGTTTGGTTTAATACCAGACGAAAGTCCATATAATAAAGGTGATTTTGGTCCATATAGGCAGTCAGAAAGGTTAGAGATATATAAAGAACATATTGACGAATTAATTAATAATGGACATGCATACTATTGTTTCTGTAGTTCAGAGAGGCTAGCACAAGTTCGAGAGCAAATGCAAAAAGAGGGTAAGCCTCCAATGTACGATAAGCACTGCATTAATAACTTAATCACAGAAGCAAAAGAGCGAATTTTAAAGGGGGAAAGTTACGTTGTACGAATGAAAATTCCAGAAAACGAAACTATATTAGTTCAAGATGAAGTACTAGGTCAGATTGAATTTAACAGCAATACAATCGACGACCAGGTGTTGTTAAAATCAGATGGATTTCCAACATATCATTTAGCAGTTGTGGTAGATGATCACTTAATGAAAATTACACACATGGTAAGGGCAAGAGAGTGGCTTCCTTCTAGTCCTAAACAGATTTTATTATACAGATATTTTGGCTGGCAGGTACCAAAACTAATTCATGTTCCTGTAATATTAAATTCTGATGGAAAAGGAAAGTTAAGCAAAAGACACGGACATTCAAGCGCAGACTATTATAGAAAACTAGGTTTTTTGCCACAAGCAATACTTAACTATTTAGCACAGATAATATGGAATCACCCTAAAGGAAAAGAGATATTTCCAGTTTCAGACTTTGTTAAATACTTTGATTTTAAAGACATAAGCTCGCAGGGACCAAGGTTTGACCTAGATAAATTAAAATGGATAAATGGACAGTATATAAGAATGTTAAGAACCACAGAGTTATATGAAAAACTACTTGAGCATTATAACTACACAAACAATCAAGGGGTATTAGATTGGTT
>Ga0335396_10000712_pt1 | contig 45376 bp, 17 predicted proteins | sample FRY02_FD_205743 | JGI IMG/M metagenome (GOLD analysis project Ga0335396, IMG submission 205743) | Freshwater microbial communities from Lake Fryxell liftoff mats and glacier meltwater in Antarctica - FRY-02 (spades assembly) (version 2) | ecosystem: Environmental > Aquatic > Freshwater > Ice >...
AGATGACTTGTTACGATTTATAATACGATGTTTTTATAAAAAGAAGCTGTTTGAAGCAAAATTCATGCTTCCAGTTCGCTTTTGCCCCACTTCTGTAATTTTACCCAAAGTTTGATAAAGAAACACCGGAAGACGGCTTATATAATTCCTATTTTAACTTAAATACTGAGCAAGTTACATTAATTCATAAGTTATCAAGAGAGTTAAAAATTAGTGTAGATAGTATATTTTTACTCACATATTTAAAGACTTTATCATATTTTACTAATCACTCTGATATTACTGTCGGACTAACAGTAAATAATAGGTTAGAAAAAGAGGAAGGAGACGAATTATTTGGAATGTTTTTAAATATAATTCCATTTAGATTTAATTTAAATAATCAACCAAACGATCTTGATAGATTATTAATGCTATTTAATGATAAACTTAAAGTACAAAGCCATAAGCAGTTACCGTATGATTATATTAAATCCTTCTCTAAACATGAATTATATTATTGTGTGTTTGATTTTGTGCATTTACATCTTTTAAGTGAAAGGGTTAGCAATATAAAATCTACTGATGGTTATGAAAGAACTCATATTCCGTTTACTTTAACTGTAGCTCAAAAAGGCTATGATGCATTCGCTTTAAATGTAAGTGCGCACGGGGACTATATTAGCAGAAGTTTTTTAGAGCAATTCATTTTATATTATAAAAAGTGTCTAAATAAGACAACGAGTCTTGTGCAACGGGAAAAGGCTTTAAAAAGCTCAGTATTGTTACGCTAACCTTATGCAGTACCCTAACATTTTTATAGAAGTAAAATAAGATTGATAGCGGATTTTAATTTTATCTTGCTTTATAAATTTGGAAAGCATACAGTTTATACGATTTTTTAAAATAATTCTGCTTTGGGTATTTAATTCTTGCTACAGTATTAATCTTCCCAGAAAAGTGGAAACAAGTTTAGTATCTTATATTAATGTATTAAGGATGTTATCGTAAATAAGCGGTAGTAAAAATGATTATATTGCCTAAGATCAAAATGCTAAGTAGAACCCTAAGCTTCAATGAGGTTATTAATGAGAATGTATTTTAAAAATAATATTAAAATGGAACCTTTAATTTGGCATTGGTACGCCTGGTCTCATACAATTCCCCCCTTAAATGCAGCCTGTAATTTGCTCGAACGGTACCTAAAAATTATGGAGTCTTATGTTAAATTCCCCAAAATACATATGCAAGCAGTTAAAAATCCTAACCTAATGGGTGGACCTTTTATTGATTTGGAGGGCGGTTATGTTGAAGAAGTAAAAGATTTATTGGAGAATACTAAGGAAAACTGCAAAGACCTTGTAAAGTTGCATACTGTTTTTAAGGATTTTGAGAAAACCCTCCACAGAGAGGCGGTAGGAAATAAATTAGAAACCTTTTATGCAAAACTTCCAAACGAGCTTAAAGGCCTTGTAGAGTTAGTGTACGATACAAGTAACCATCCTTCAATGCGATTTATAGAAGAATTTCTTTATAAAAAATATTACAAGGATATACATCAAGCTATTTCTTTATCTTTTATTAATGAAGATTATCGTCCTTTCATCATGAGTACTCCTAGAATAAATAGGGAGGAAGAAGTTTATTTTCACATCCCTTTCTCACATGAAGGCATTGATCAATTATTTCGTTCTAGGCATGAAGCTATTGATGTGACAGAGTTTATGAATAATTTTGATATACCAGAAAACAAAAGAAAGCTTTTCTTATCGTTTTTTGATGAAATTCCTTCTCCATTGGTAGAAGATCGTAATTATTTTGGCGAAGATGTCAGAGTACGCTTCTTTGGGCATGCTTGTGTATTATTACAAACAAAGGGGATATCCATATTAACTGATCCTATTATTAGTTACCCTGTAAAAGGGGAGCCTAGGTATACTTATAAAGATTTACCTGATGTTATTGATTATGTGCTATTAACACATAGCCATCAAGATCATGTATTATTTGAGACATTATTACAACTACGCTATAAGATTAATAATATAGTAGTACCTAAAAATCGAAAAGGTGCTTTGGAGGATCCTTCTTTGAAGCTGGTATTACAACATATTGGATTTAAAAATATCATTGAATTAGAGGAATTGGATTCTATAGAGATTAATGGAGGTAAAATAATTGGTTTCCCTTTCTTTGGGGAGCATGCCGATTTAAACATTCAATCAAAAATAGCTCATTGTGTTATTTTAAATAACAAAAAATTTCTATTAGCAGCAGATTCAAATAATCTCGATCCTTTTTTATATGACCATTTATTTGATTATTTTGGTAAGATTGATGTTTTATTTTTAGGAATGGAATGTGATGGAGCTCCTCTTAGTTGGCTTTATGCTCCCTATATGCCAGCTCCACTTAATAAAGCTTATGATAATGAAAGGACTCTTTCAGGGTCAAACTTTGAGAAGGCTTGGTCGATTGTTGAGAAGTCTGGATGCAAACAGGCGTATGTATATGCTATGGGAATGGAACCATGGCTCCATTATATAATGGCCTTGCAATATACTCCTGAATCAATCCAAATAACGGAGTCTGATAAATTCGTAGCTGCTTGCAAGAATAAAGGAATTGTTGCTGAAAGATTATTTATGAAAAAGGAGTGGGTGGTTTAAATTTATGATAGCACCTTTTACTTATCCTAGGACATTAGATTATTACTTTAAGGATAATTAAAAGAAGTGATAATATAAAATTTTTAAAATAAGGTTATAGATATTAAGTTAGGATTATGCATTTTTATTTAATAGGTGATACGGGTTTAGTTACTAAGTGTGCTGAAATTTTGCTTGAGAAAGGTTGCAAGCTTCTAGGAATTATATCAAAGGATGGAGTAATACAGAGGTGGGCAAAAGAGCACAATATCCTTACTTATTCCAATATCGATGAAGCTACTAAGGTTTTACAAGAGATCGAATTTGATTATTTAATCAATATTGCTAGTACATTCACGTTACCAGATTGGTTATTAAGTAAGTCTAAGCAACTAGCAATTAATTATCATAATGGGCCTTCACCAAGTTATGCGGGCATGCATTCGGCATCTTGGGCTATTTTAAATAATGAGAAGCTGCATAGGATTACCTGGTACACCATGGTTGAGGGAGAAAACGAGGGAAATATTCTTAAGCAATCAGAATTTATAATTACTGACGCTGATACGGCTCTTAGTTTAAATATAAGGTGTTATGAAAGAAGTATCAAACTCTTTACCGAACTTGTAGATGAGATAATACAAGGCAAAGCTAGTATAGCCCCACAAATAAAATTTTCAGGAACTTTTTTTTATAGTCAGCAGAAGCCATTAGGGGGAGGAATATTAGACTGGTCTTCAACAGTAAATGAAATAGAACGTTTATGCAGAGCTTTAGATTTTGGCACTTACCTCAATTCCATAGCAGCTCCTAAATTGGTAATAGATTCGGATACGATTTATATTCCTTTAAAGTACAGAACATTTTCTAGTAAGTGTAATTATAAACCTGGGGAAATTATCAGTATAACTGATGCATATATAGAAGTAGCTGCTCAAGAAGGGACTATACAAGTTTTAAGCTTTTGCGATAAGCAGGGTAAAGAGTTTTCTCCCTTGGCAATTAAGCAGCGACATCATTTAATTGAAAAACAATGTTTACCCGTATTTTCCAAAGAATACCAAAAAAAATTCACTGAAAAGCTAGTAGATTATAGCTTTTATGAATCTTATTGGCTGAAGCAATGGCAAGAAGCACAGCCTTGCCAACTTCCTTGGCGTTCTACATTAACCTTTAGCTCTCCAACAACTGTCAAAACAATACCTTTATTTCTATCACAGGACATTAAGAAGGTCTTAAAATATTATCAGAATGATGATATTGTACTTATAGCAATTGTGTTAGTATATTTATCCAAGATATTACAAAAAGCTGATTTTTCACTTTATTTTCAAAATGAGTCATTATTATTAGGGAACAAAACTTTTCAAAGTTTTTTTGCTGATTTTATCCCTTTTAATGCTAAGATTATACCATATGCTGATTTTGATACTATTTATCAATTGATAGAGTATCAATTGATAGAAATAAAAAGCCAAAAGAGTTATGCTGTTGATTTACTCTATCGGTGTCGTCAGATCATAAAAGATCTTCCTCAATTAACAATAGCAATAGTGTCAACCTCGGCTTCAGAAAAAGTTCTTTTTCCTTCTTCCGTAGCACTTGGATTTATTATAGATAGTTGTAATCATGATATTCATATTACAACCACACTACCGAGTGAATACTTTGAGTACATTAGTAGAATTCCTTTGCAGCTAGAGAGATTATTTTCTCAAGTATTAAGTACTCCTACGATGTCCGTTCAGCAAGTACCTTTAGTGACTCCTCAAGAGCTGGCACAGTTGACCAATTGGAATAAAACTCAATATGAATACCCCAAGGAGAAGACGATTCATCAATTGTTTGAGGAATCGGTAGAAAGAGCTCCAGATGCGATTGCTATTGTGTATGAAGACCAGCAAATCAGCTATAGCGCTTTAAACGGAAGGGTAAATCAATTAGCACACTACATTAGAACTTTAGGAGTGAAAGTTGAAAGCAGAGTTGGGGTAGCTTTACCTAGGGGCATAGAACTCATAGTAGGGCTCTTAGCTATACTTAAAGCAGGAGGAGCTTATGTTCCGCTCGACATAGATTATCCCAGAGAGCGTTTAGGTTACATGCTCGAAGACAGCCAGGTTAAGCTATTACTTAGCTTGAGAAAGGTAGAATTGCCAGATAGTTACGTAGGGGACGTTGTTTACTTAGATGAAGTAGAGTTTTATTTTAACCAGCCAATCGAAAATCTTTATATAGATCTGTTTCCAGAAAATCTTGCTTATATTACTTATACCTCGGGCTCAACTGGAAGACCAAAGGGTGTAGCCTGTCACCATGGAGGAGTGATTAATCGTTTGTTTTGGGGGTGGAATAATTATCGTTTTAAGGAAAATGAGACCTGTTGTTTGCAGTCAAGCATAGCATTTGTAGACTCTACTTGGGATATTTTTGGTACTTTATTAGTCGGAGCTAAGCTTGTTCTATATAAAGAAGATATTAGTAAAGATATTGAAGTTTTGCTCAAAACTTGTTTTACCCATCAAATAACTAGAATTACTTTAATCCCATCATTTTTAAATACATTGATAGACTTTAGCTCGGAAAAGCTGAGCATACATAAAAAATACTTATCTCATTGGGAAATCACAGGAGAATCATTCAAGCCAAATCTCATCGATCATTTCTACAAACATATAGGTCAAACGCCTACACTTCTAGATTGCTATGGGGCAACAGAAGCTACTTCAGTCATATATCGAGATTATATCGGAAAAAATGGTTGTGAGTATCAAACAAAGGTTCTATCAAATACACAAGTGCATTTATTAGATACTCATTTAAATCTGGTACCTATAGGTGTTGAGGGTGAGATATATATTGGAGGGGTGGGGTTAGCTCGGGGTTATTTGAATCAGCCAGGTTTAACTGCGGAGAGGTTTATTTCGAATCCGTTTGAGGCAGGAAGCCGTTTATACAGAACAGGAGATTTGGGTAGATACCTTACTGATGGGAATATTGAGTTCGTAGGACGAATTGATCATCAAGTAAAGCTCAGAGGATTTAGGATAGAACTTGGGGAAATTGAAGGGACTATAGAGGTTGCGGAGGCAGTGCAACAAGCTGTAGTTTTATGCCGTGAAGATATGCCTGGACAAAAGCGATTGGTAGCTTATGTGGTTCCCAAAAACAAAGAGGATAGTAGTTTGGTAGAATCTCTACAAAATCTTTGTCAGAATCGTTTACCAGATTACATGCAACCTAGCCAATGGGTAGTTTTAGAATCATTACCTTTAACGCCAAATGGCAAGATAGACAGGAAGGGGTTACCGATACCGGAAGGACGAGAAGGAGTAGGGGGTTATCAAGCTCCAGAAGGATTGATAGAGGAGCGGTTAGCGCAAGTTTGGTCAGAGCTCTTAGGGATGGAGATAGGTCGAAGAGATGATTTTTTCCGTTTAGGAGGACATTCTCTATTAGCGACCCAAATGGTGTCTCGTCTGCGGGAAGTGTTAAGGCTAGAAGTTCCGTTAAAGGCGGTATTTGAACACAGTGTTTTATTTGAGTTAGCACGGTACATAGAGCATTCTCATTTACAGGAAGGTATATTACCCTCTATTGCGAGAGTATCACGAGATAAGCCGCAGGCATTATCTTTTGCTCAACAAAGGTTATGGTTTTTAGAGCAACTCTTGCCTAATACAGGATTGTATCATAATCCAATGAGTTTCAGAATTTTAGGTAAATTAAATATAGAGGTGTTACGGCAAGCTTTAGATGCAATAGTTGCTCGTCATGAAATCTTAAGGACAGTAATTATTAATTCGAAAGGGATTGCATTACAGAGGGTACTTTCTGAAGATACTAAGTTTGACTTGAGAGAGAGTACAGAGAATACAGAAGCATTGATCGAAGAGTTTATCAAAAAGCCCTTTCAGTTTGATAGTGAACCATTATGTAGAGGCTTGCTTTTGAAGTATTCAGAGCAAGAGCACGTTTTATTGTTGGTCTTTCATCATATCGTGGTGGATGACTGGTCGATGGGAATATTCTATAAAGAGTTAAATGCTTTTTATAAGACATATTCAGAGAATAAGATTCTTGCATTACCGCCGTTACCGGTGCAATACATTGATTACAGCGTTTGGCAACGGAGTTGGTTACAAGGAGAAGTGTTAGAGAAGCAATTGAGCTATTGGCAAGAGCAGCTGAGAGAGGTTGCCAGATTAGAGTTACCAACGGATTATCCAAGACCCAAAGAACTTTCTTACCAAGGTGGATTTGTATACAGGAAGCTTCCTAAGGAGTTATTAAATCAACTTCAAGAGTTTTCTCAAATACAGGGTGTAACCTTATTCATGAGTTTACTAGCAAGTATCCAAGGTTTTTTAAGTCGATATTGTAATCAAACAGATATTGCCATAGGCACACCAATAGCGAGTAGGAGGTCTACAGAGGTAGAAGGATTAATAGGTTTTTTTGTAAATACGCTGGTATTAAGGAGTCAGTTTAAGGATAACCCTAGCTTTGAAACCTTAATCAAGCAAGTGGAAAACAGTACCATTTCAGCTTATGAGCATCAAGATGTACCTTTTGAGCAATTGGTTGAATATTTACAGGTTTCTAGAGAGCTGAATCGTAATCCGTTATTTCAGGTAATGTTTACCTTACATCCTGGGGGAGAAAAGTTTCAATTAGGTGATTTAGAGGTATTAACGGAAGAACCACCTGAATATTTATCACGTTTTGATTTATTGATTAATGCTTTTGTAGACCAAGAAGGTCTTTACATGAAATTTGATTATGCAAAGGAGCTATTTACCGGGGAGAGGATAGAAAGGCTTGCAGATTACTATGAAACTTTTTTAAGGGCTATTCTTAGAGAGCCTTCCAAGCGATTATCCGAGATACCTTTATTGGGAGAGCAAGAACTACAACAACTATTCCTTTGGAATGAAACCCAGCATGAATATCCAAGAGAGAAAGGAATCCATCAGCTGTTTGAGGAAACAGTAGAAAGGGTTCCAGATGCGATTGCGGTTGTATACGAAGATCAACAGATAAGCTATAGAGCTTTAAACGAAAGAGCCAACCAACTTGCTCATTATTTAAGGAAAAGGGGCGTTGGGCCTGATCAGCTAGTTGCTATTGCTATTGAGAGATCTTTAGAGATGGTGGTAAGCTTGTTAGGAATATTGAAGGCAGGGGGCGCTTATGTGCCTATTGATCCTTCTTATCCAGAAGAGCGTCTTATATTTATGTTAGAAGATACAAGGACCCCTCTTTTAATTAGTCAGGATAGCTTAAGAGAGGTATTTGAAGGATATAATAAGATAATATTTATCGATGAAATATGGCAAGAAATTGAGCAAGAATCAAAGGACAACCCTCAAACATTAACTCTTCCGCAGCATTTAGCTTATATCATCTATACCTCTGGTTCTACTGGTAAACCTAAAGGTGTTATGGTGCAACATGAAAATTTAACACATTATATTACTTATGCTCAAAGAACATATCCTATAGCTCCAGGTATTAGTGTATTCCATAGCTCTTATGCATTTGATATGAGTGTTACCTCGCTTTTTTTACCTCTTTTGCAAGGTTATACTATTGGTATGGTTTCAAAAATAGCTGATGTGGAAACACTAGGATCGTATATTAAAGCGCATGATAATTTGAATCTTATAAAATTAACACCAACGCATCTAAGAGCATTAAGGGAACAACTAAGTGAATCGGATATACGGAGGCAAAAAGGCACGCTTATTATAGGAGGAGAGAACCTTTTAAAAGAAGATATAGAATATTGGCAAAAATTTTCTTCTTATAGATACTTAGTGAATGAGTATGGACCTACTGAGACAACAGTGGGGTGTTGCATATATCAGATAGAAAAAGAAAGCCACACTATACCCATTGGTCGTCCTATAGCCAACACAGAAATCTATATCCTTGATGATGCTTTGCAAGCTGTACCAATTGGTGCTATAGGAGAAATTTATATCGGTGGAGCCGGGCTTGCAAGAGGGTATTGGGGGCGTCCGGAACTCACAGCGGAACGTTTTACTCCTAATCCTTTTAAAAGCAATACAAGGCTTTATAAGACAGGCGACTTGGCTCGTTATCTAAAGGATGGAAATATTGAATTTTTAGGACGATGTGACGATCAAGTGAAAGTAAGGGGATATCGTATCGAACTTGGCGAGATCGAACTAGTTCTTTCCAGACACGAGGATGTTGCTCAAGCGGTAGTGGTGGCCAATGAGGATGAATTTGGTATTAAAAGGTTAGTTGCATATGTAGTACCAGGAGAATTTTCTCCCTCTCCAACAGAGCTAAGGGAATATCTTGAGGGGATCTTACCTGAATATATGGTACCGTCCTTTTTTATGTACATAGAACAAATTCCTATCACATTAAATGGTAAAGTAGATCGTAAATCCTTGCCATCTCCTGATTTTGCCACAAGATCTTTAGAAAATGAACTTGTAGCGCCGAAGAATGAGAATGAACGAGAGTTGTGTGAGATTTGGAGGACTATTTTAGGAATTGAAAAAGTAGGGATAAGAGACCACTTTTTTCGTTTAGGAGGCGACTCTATTATTAGTATTCAACTCGTCTCGAAAGCACGTCAAAAAGATATAATATTTAGTGTTAAAGATGTATTTAACCATCCTACTATAGAAGCCCTCGCAAGTGTTGCTCAAAGTAAAGAAAAATCAGGAATACTTCAAGCCCAACAAGGTGAGATTAGCGGTAAAGTACCATTAACTCCGATTCAACATTGGTTTTTTAAACAGGCATTAGCAAAACCACATCACTTTAACCAAGCGGTTCTCCTACAAATAAAAGGGAAGCTTGATACCTCTATCTTAATACGTGCTTTAAGAGATCTAATTGTACATCATGATGGACTAAGGATGGTCTATAGGCAGGAAGAAGGTGTATGGTGTCAAGAATATAAGCCTATACAAAAACAGGATATACTTATAGAGGCAGATCTTTCTATTTACAAGGGCCAACGCCTATCAGCAGAAATAATAAGAGTTTGTAATGAAGCACAAGGAAGTTTTGATTTAGCTGAAGGGGTTTTGATCAAGGTAGTATTGATGAGCTGTAGTGATGAATCGCAGCGTTTACTGATCGTGCTACATCATTTAGTAATTGATGGAGTCTCATGGAGGATTTTGTTAGAAGATTTGGAGAAACTATATTATCAAAGCGCTCAGGGAGAGACGGTAAGTTTATCTCAAAAAACGTATTCTTATCAGCAATGGTCGGGTATCCTACAAGATTATGCAAAATCACCGGTATTGCAGGAAGAAGAGAGCTATTGGGAAGCGATAGAAGAGAAGATAAAACCTCTACTTATTGATAAGCTTATGGTAAAGGAGTTAGAAGATAGATTACAGACAATACAAGTTACATTAAGTAGAGAAGAAACTCGCCTCTTATTACAAAAAGTTCCTGCTGCGTATAGGACGGAGATTAATGACATTTTATTAACAGCGTTAGCATTAGCAATTAAGGAATGGACAGGGAAACAAGGAGTAAGTATTTCTTTAGAAGGACACGGAAGAGAAGAGATCGTTGCTGGCATTGATGTTTCTCGAACGATAGGATGGCTTACTTCGATGTTTCCAGTATATCTAGATATTTCTGAAGCACAAGATACTAGCAACGCGTTGAAAATAATAAAGGAGACGTTACGAAGTATACCATATAAAGGGATAGGGTATGGGATCTTGAAATATTTAAGGCACACAAAAGAAATTAGTAATTTCCCAAGTATTAGTTTTAACTATTTAGGCCAATGGGTTGAACAACAAGGCAAGTTGTGGAAACTAGCTAGGGAGGCAGCTGGCGTAAGTGTAGCACCTGAGAATAAAAATTCATATCTTTTGGATATTAATGCTGAAATTCGCGAAGGGCAATTGCAAATATATTGGACTTTCAATGAAAAGCATTTTGCTTACGAAACGATCGAGAAAGTTGGAAATAATTTTATTAAGTATTTGCAAAATATTATCCAGCATTGTTGTCAAGAAGGGGTTTATGGATATACTCCTTCTGATTTTAATTTAGTATCGTTAACACAGGAAGTACTTGATCACAATTTTGGTAAGGAACCACTTTTAGAAGAGATTTATCCTTTATCGTCTTTACAAGCAGGTTTATTATTTCAAGCTCTTTATGAGCCAGCTTCTGATGCCTATTTTGTTCAAAGTATTTTAAAGATAGAGGGGGAGGTTAACAAAAAAGCCTTGCAACAGGCATGGCAGAAGGTAAGTGATCATCATGCGATATTAAGAACCGGGTTTATGTGGGAAGGATTAGATAAGCCTTTACAGTATGTTTTAGCGAAGGTTGAAGTTCCATTTGAAGTTGAAAACTGGAATGAATTGGCAAAAGCAGCCCAAGAAGAGCGTTTAACTAGGTGCATTGAAGCAGATCGTCAACAAGGTTTTGCATTACGCCAAGCCCCCCTCTTTCGTATTAAATTGATTGAGTGCTCTAAAGGACATAGTTATATGATCTGGAGTTCTCACCATATATTGTTAGACGGATGGAGCACTCCCATTATATTAGGAGACGTTCTAAAAGCGTATGAGGGATTTGTTATAGGTAAAGAGGTGACTCTCAAATATCGTGCCCCTTACAAGGATTATATAACGTGGCTGGAAAAACAAGATAAAGATAAAGCACAGGAATATTGGCAAGAAATACTAAGTTCGGTGGAAGAGCCTACACGTTTAAGTTTCAAGAAAGTAATAAATGAAATTTTACCTGCTAAGGACTATGGCACGCATGAAATAACGTTATCAATTGAGGAAACGGAGACAATTCAACGTTTTGCAGGTGAACAGCATGTAACTTTAAATACGGTCCTACAAGGGGCCGTAGGTCTTCTATTGCAACATTATACTCAAAAATCTGAAGTTGTAATGGGTGTAACAATATCAGGCCGGACAATAGAGCTTACCGGTATAGAAGAGATGGTAGGATTATTTATTAATACTTTACCATTGAAAATTATGTGTCGCAGTGAAGATACAATTGAAACTTATTTGAAGCGTCTTCAGACACAGACTCAGCAATTAAATGAATATGCCTACACTTCGTTATCACAAATATACAGGTGGACATCACAACACGAAGGGTTATTTGATGTTTTATTTGTATTTGAGAATTATCCGATTGAGGAAAGTGTAAGAGAAGGAAGGCAATCTTTTCAGATCACAAATATTAAGGGATTTGAGAGAACAGAGTACCCTTTGACAATTGTAGTTGTACTTGGAAAAGAGATGAATTTTATCTTTCATTATCAAACAGAGCATTTTGATAAGGAATTAATTGAATTAATAGTTAAGCATCTTAAAACCCTGTTGCAAAGTATGCGGACAAATAATGGGACACCGCGTACATTAGCTTATTTATCTAATGAAGAGTATAAACAACTAACAGAGGTTTGGAATACAACACAGCATCCTTATCCAGAAAATAAGACGATTCAACAACTGTTTGAAGAGCAGGTAAAAGAGACTCCTAATAACATAGCATTGATATATGAAAATGAAGAGATTATTTATCAAGAACTAAACGAAAGAGCCAATCAACTTGCTCATTATTTAAGAAAAAGGGGTGTTGGGCCTGATCAGCTAGTTGCTGTTGCTATTGAGAGATCTTTAGAGATGGTGATAAGCTTGTTAGGAATATTGAAGGCAGGAGGGGCATATGTGCCTATTGATCCTTCTTATCCAGAAGAGCGTCTTATATTTTTGTTAGAAGATACCAGGGCTCCTCTTTTAATTAGTCAGGGTAGCTTAAGAGGGGTATTCGAAGGATATAATAAGATAATATTTATCGACGAGATTTGGCAAGAAATTGAGCAAGAGTCAAAGGACAACCCTCAAACATTAACTCTTCCACAGCATTTGGCTTACGTCATCTATACCTCTGGTTCTACTGGTAAACCTAAAGGTGTGATGGTTAGCCATTATGGACTCTCAAATCGATTGTTGTGGATGCAGGACAAATATAATTTAACATCAAAAGATCGGGTTTTACTTAAAACTCCTTTTACTTTTGATGTATCTGTTTGGGAACTCTTCCTGCCCTTATTAACAGGCTCAGCGGAAGTAATAGCTAACCCAGAATTTCATAAAGAACCAAATTTAATATTTGATCTTATAATTAAAAAGAAAGTTACTATATGCCACTTTGTTCCCCCAATGCTTGCAACTTTCTTAGATAATAAGGAGCGCTTTGAGACTAACACTCTCAGATTAGTTGTTGTCAGTGGTGATGTGTTATCGCAGGAAGTAGTTAAAGAATTTTATTCTAAGTTAGATTCACGGTTACACAATTTATATGGGCCCACAGAAGCATCAATAGATGTTACCTCCTACCATTGCCTTGAAAATGATTGTTCTATCCCTTCAATAGGTAAACCAATTTGGAATATACAAATTTATATTTTAGATCCACAATTAAATCTTGTTCCTATAGGTGTCAGTGGAGAGATATATATAGGTGGAGTAGGACTAGCTAGAGGATATTTAAATCGACCTGATCTAACTGCGGAAAAGTTTATTGCAAATCCTTTTTTTAATCAAGATTGGGATTTAGATAGAAAAAATTTAAGGCTCTACTGCACAGGTGACCTTGCTCAATATCTTCCTGATGGAAACATAGAATTTTTAGGGAGACGTGATGATCAAGTTAAGCTGAGAGGGGTTAGGATAGAGCTTGGTGAAATTGAATCTGTAATTACAGGTCATGAAAAGGTTTCTCAAGTAGTAGTGCTTGCTAGAGAAGATCAGCCTGGACGAAAGAGATTAGTTGCTTATATAGTACCAAAAACAAATGAAGATATAACACTTATAGAGGATTTAAGACAGTATTTAAATTCTAAACTCCCTGAATATATGGTGCCGTCGTTTTTTGTTTGTATTGATGAAATTCCTCTGACTAGTAATGGTAAAGTGGATCGTAAAGCGTTGCCATCTCCTGATGCTTTTTCGAAATCTTTAATCGATAACTATCTAGCCCCACGAAATGAGAGAGAACGCCAACTGAGTGAAATTTGGAGTGTTGTTTTAGGAATTGAAAAAGTAGGAATAATGGATCATTTTTTCCGTATAGGTGGTGACTCTATTATTAGCATACAACTTGTTTCGAAAGCACGTCAGAAGGGCATAATATTTAGCGTTAGAGATGTATTTAACTATCCAACTATAGAAGCACTTGCAAGTGTTGTTCAGGATCAAGGAGAATCAGGAATGTTTGACGCTCAGCAAGGTAGAGCGAGTGGTAGTGTTCCTTTAACTCCTATACAACATTGGTTTTTTGAACAAAATCCAACAGTTCCTCATCACTACAATCAAGTTATGTGGATTAAGAGCGAAGAAACGATAGATGTAGATAAATTACAAAGCGCTCTAAAAGTAATTTATAATCATCATGATGGATTCCGCTTGCGCTATAGAAAAGGTTTAGAAGACTGGGAACAGTATTATTCAGAAGAATCAGAGTTACCTTGGAAAGTAGAGCCGACATGGGCAGAGGAAAGTTTAGGAGATATTTGTACAGTCCTACAATCCAGTTTAAATATAGAAGATGGGCCGTTAAGCCAATTGGTGTGGTTTGCAGAAAAAGGACAGTTGCTTTGGATAATTCATCATTTAATAGTAGATGGGGTATCTTGGCGTATTTTGTTAGAAGATTTGAATCTTGCTTACGCCGGTAAAGCCTTGAGTCCTAAGAGCCATAGTTATATGGATTGGAGCCGATCTTTATCTCAATATGTGTCCATGGGTGAGATTGAATATTATCAAACACAATTACAAGCTATTCCTAGGTTACCTAGCGATTATACTTATTCTGGATATGTTCCTTTAAAAGATGTTAAAGGGTTAAGTATAGAGTTCTCTAAGCAAACCACAAAGCGATTCTTGCAGGAGGCCCATCAGTCTTTTGGAACTACCCCAGATGATTTGCTCTTACTAGCTCTTATCCAAGCTGTAGGAGACTGTTTTGGCAAATACCAACTATGTTTAGATTTAGAAGGTCATGGAAGAGAAGATTTAGGTAGTAATCTAGATTTAACCCGTACTGTTGGTTGGTTTACTTGTATACATCCAGTAGTGTTAACATTACCAGAACCATTCGATATTGGACAAAGTATTAAGCACATAAAAGAACATTTAAGACGCATACCTCAAAAAGGGGTCTGTTATGGGATATTGAATCAAATCCAAAAAACGTACCCTCTTGTTAGAGGCGATATAGTTTTTAACTATTTAGGACAGTGGCAAAATATAGAAAGAAAGGAAGAGACATTTTTCTTTATAGAAGGCAACACTGGGTTGAGTGCAAGTTTAGATAATCCACATTCGCATCCTTTGGCTGTCAATGGTGGTGTTAATCAAGGGCAGTTAAAATTTTATTGGACTTACAGTACTCTTCACTACAAAACTGAAACCATTGAAAAGCTTTCCAAAATATTTAACGAACGATTTGAAGCATTAATAGAGTATTGCACAGAAGGGAAGCATTTTGGATATAGTCCTTCGGATTTTCCTTATATTAAATTAGATGGAAGACAATTAGATAATTTGTTAAAAAAAATTGGGGGTAAAAGTAATGCATAGTGTCACGGAAGATATACGCGAACAAAAAACTAATATTTTAGCATTGTACCCCTTATCACCGATACAGGGAGGTTTCCTTTTCCAGAGCTTATACGAAAAAAGTTCTGACATATATTTTACGCAAATGCTTTTGGAATTAACAGGAAAGTTGCAGATTGATGCCCTTAAACAAGCATGGATAAAGTTACTAGCGCGCCATGAAAGTTTAAGAGCCAGCTTTATGTGGGATGATTTAGAAGAGCCAATACAAATCATCCATAAGAAAGTGGATATTACTTGGCATGAAGAGGATTGGTACGGATTATCTGCGGAAGCGCAAAAAAAACAATTAGACGCCTATATCGCAAAGGATAGGGCGCAAGGATTTGATTTTACTCAAGCCCCTTTGATGCGATGGGGTTTATTCAAATATGACAACGACAAGCATTATCTGCTGTGGAGTCATCACCATATTTTAAGTGATGGTTGGAGTGGCCCCATTATCCTTGATGAAGTCAGAAGCGTATATGACAGTTTAGTGAATGGAAAGGAAATCAGCCTCCCCAACAGAAGGCCCTATGGGGATTATATCGCTTGGTTAAGTAGGCAAGACCAGAAGAAGGCAGAGGATTATTGGAAAGAGGTATTAGCAGGAGTTCTACCAACAAAGCTGGTAAGCAGGGATACAAAGGAAGATCAAACGCATGCTTATGGAGAGTGCATGTTTAGTTTGAGTGAGGAAAACAGTCATGAATTATTAACCTATGCAAGCAGATTGGGAGTTACACCTAATACGGTTTTACAAACTCTTTGGGGGATAGTACTTAGTGTGTATACAGGGCAAAGCGATATAGTGTTTGGAGTGACAGTTTCAGGTCGTCAGATAGATTTACCTGCTATCGAATCAATGGTAGGGATGTTTATTAATACCTTACCATTGCGGATACAATTGAGGGGTTCTGATAGCTTAGAAGAGGTTATTAGAGCAACTCAAAATCAAATGATAGGGATGCAAGAGCATGCATATATACCGTTATGGAAGATACAGGCTCAGCAAAGGGAAGGAGGAAGTGGATTATTTGATAGCACCTATACTTATCAAAACTATCCAATACAAAGAGATGTAGGTAAGAGTTCAGGATTAGGGATTAACCTGAGCAAAAGTATTGAGAAAATGGAATATAAATTGGGAATAACTTTATTTCATGAGAATTGTTTAAGAGCACGCATCGAATATCAAGAGAAGAGCTTTACAAAAGATTTCATTAAACAGATGCTAGCACATTTTGAGCAGCTAATTTTGAGCGTGATAAATAATCCTTCTCAAAAAGTAGGTGAATTATCGTTGCTGAGAGCAGAAGAATTAAAACAACTAGCGTTTTGGAATGAAACTCAACATGAATACCCTAAAGAGAAGGGTATTCACCAGTTGTTTGAAGAATCAACAGAAAGTATTCCTGATGCGATAGCGGTAGTATATGAAGACCAACAAATCAGCTATAGAGCTTTAAACGAAAGAGCAAATCAATTAGCACACTATCTTCGAGGTTTAGGAGTTGAGGCTGAAGTACCAGTGGTATTAGCAATTGGACGTTCTATTGAGATGGTAATAGGAATATTGGGGATACTCAAGGCGGGTGGGACATATGTACCTTTGGAAGTGAACTATCCACAAGAACGTTTAGAATATATGTTAGAAGATAGTGGGGCACCTTTTATAGTAAGCAGAAGGGTAGAGCTAGAGAAATTACCTATAGGCCATCAAATAGTTATAGATTTAGATGAGGTAAGGGAAAGCTTAGAAGAACAACCTAAGACCTTACCAAAGCATGGGCTTTTCTTAGAGAATCTCGTATATATTATCTATACCTCAGGTTCTACAGGAAAACCTAAAGGGGTCGCAGTCACTCATACTAGTGCCGTAGCTTACTTAAGCTGGGCAAAGACAATTTATGGGGTAAATAATAATAAACCAATTTTATTCCATAGCTCTATTTGCTTTGATATGAGCGTTACAAGCTTGTTTATTCCTCTTTTGACAGGAAAGTTAATTAGGATCATTAAAGAAGATTTTTCAAATATGATAGAAGGTAGGGATCAAAAAGAAACCTTCAGCTTTATAAAATTAACACCAAGCCATTTAAGGCTAGTTAAAGAAAATTCCCATTACGAACTTGATTATTTAAGTGATTGTTTTGTTGTAGGCGGAGAAGAATTTAAAGGTGAGGATTTAACTAACAGAAATCTTACTATATTTAACGAATATGGACCGACAGAAGCTACGGTAGCATGTAGTGTTTATGAAATTAACAAAAGCAAGGAGTATCAAACTATTCCTATAGGTCGTCCCATTTGGAATACCCAGATGTATATATTAGATACTCATTTAAATCTGGTACCTATAGGTGTTGAGGGTGAGATATATATTGGAGGGGTGGGGTTAGCTCGGGGTTATTTGAATCAGCCAGGTTTAACTGCGGAGAGGTTTATTTCGAATCCGTTTGAGGCAGGAAGCCGTTTATACAGAACAGGAGATTTGGGTAGATACCTTACTGATGGGAATATTGAGTTCGTAGGACGAATTGATCATCAAGTAAAGCTCAGAGGATTTAGGATAGAACTTGGGGAAATTGAAGGGACTATAGAGGTTGCGGAGGCAGTGCAACAAGCTGTAGTTTTATGCCGTGAAGATATGCCTGGACAAAAGCGATTGGTAGCTTATGTGGTTCCCAAAAACAAAGAGGATAGTAGTTTGGTAGAATCTCTACAAAATCTTTGTCAGAATCGTTTACCAGATTACATGCAACCTAGCCAATGGGTAGTTTTAGAATCATTACCTTTAACGCCAAATGGCAAGATAGACAGGAAGGGGTTACCGATACCGGAAGGACGAGAAGGAGTAGGGGGTTATCAAGCTCCAGAAGGATTGATAGAGGAGCGGTTAGCGCAAGTTTGGTCAGAGCTCTTAGGGATGGAGATAGGTCGAAGAGATGATTTTTTCCGTTTAGGAGGACATTCTCTATTAGCGACCCAAATGGTGTCTCGTCTGCGGGAAGTGTTAAGGCTAGAAGTTCCGTTAAAGGCGGTATTTGAACACAGTGTTTTATTTGAGTTAGCACGGTACATAGAGCATTCTCATTTACAGGAAGGTATATTACCCTCTATTGCGAGAGTATCACGAGATAAGCCGCAGGCATTATCTTTTGCTCAACAAAGGTTATGGTTTTTAGAGCAACTCTTGCCTAATACAGGATTGTATCATAATCCAATGAGTTTCAGAATTTTAGGTAAATTAAATATAGAGGTGTTACGGCAAGCTTTAGATGCAATAGTTGCTCGTCATGAAATCTTAAGGACAGTAATTATTAATTCGAAAGGGATTGCATTACAGAGGGTACTTTCTGAAGATACTAAGTTTGACTTGAGAGAGAGTACAGAGAATACAGAAGCATTGATCGAAGAGTTTATCAAAAAGCCCTTTCAGTTTGATAGTGAACCATTATGTAGAGGCTTGCTTTTGAAGTATTCAGAGCAAGAGCACGTTTTATTGTTGGTCTTTCATCATATCGTGGTGGATGACTGGTCGATGGGAATATTCTATAAAGAGTTAAATGCTTTTTATAAGACATATTCAGAGAATAAGATTCTTGCATTACCGCCGTTACCGGTGCAATACATTGATTACAGCGTTTGGCAACGGAGTTGGTTACAAGGAGAAGTGTTAGAGAAGCAATTGAGCTATTGGCAAGAGCAGCTGAGAGAGGTTGCCAGATTAGAGTTACCAACGGATTATCCAAGACCCAAAGAACTTTCTTACCAAGGTGGATTTGTATACAGGAAGCTTCCTAAGGAGTTATTAAATCAACTTCAAGAGTTTTCTCAAATACAGGGTGTAACCTTATTCATGAGTTTACTAGCAAGTATCCAAGGTTTTTTAAGTCGATATTGTAATCAAACAGATATTGCCATAGGCACACCAATAGCGAGTAGGAGGTCTACAGAGGTAGAAGGATTAATAGGTTTTTTTGTAAATACGCTGGTATTAAGGAGTCAGTTTAAGGATAACCCTAGCTTTGAAACCTTAATCAAGCAAGTGGAAAACAGTACCATTTCAGCTTATGAGCATCAAGATGTACCTTTTGAGCAATTGGTTGAATATTTACAGGTTTCTAGAGAGCTGAATCGTAATCCGTTATTTCAGGTAATGTTTACCTTACATCCTGGGGGAGAAAAGTTTCAATTAGGTGATTTAGAGGTATTAACGGAAGAACCACCTGAATATTTATCACGTTTTGATTTATTGATTAATGCTTTTGTAGACCAAGAAGGTCTTTACATGAAATTTGATTATGCAAAGGAGCTATTTACCGGGGAGAGGATAGAAAGGCTTGCAGATTACTATGAAACTTTTTTAAGGGCTATTCTTAGAGAGCCTTCCAAGCGATTATCCGAGATACCTTTATTGGGAGAGCAAGAACTACAACAACTATTCCTTTGGAATGAAACCCAGCATGAATATCCAAGAGAGAAAGGAATCCATCAGCTGTTTGAGGAAACAGTAGAAAGGGTTCCAGATGCGATTGCGGTTGTATACGAAGATCAACAGATAAGCTATAGAGCTTTAAACGAAAGAGCCAACCAACTTGCTCATTATTTAAGGAAAAGGGGCGTTGGGCCTGATCAGCTAGTTGCTATTGCTATTGAGAGATCTTTAGAGATGGTGGTAAGCTTGTTAGGAATATTGAAGGCAGGGGGCGCTTATGTGCCTATTGATCCTTCTTATCCAGAAGAGCGTCTTATATTTATGTTAGAAGATACAAGGACCCCTCTTTTAATTAGTCAGGATAGCTTAAGAGAGGTATTTGAAGGATATAATAAGATAATATTTATCGATGAAATATGGCAAGAAATTGAGCAAGAATCAAAGGACAACCCTCAAACATTAACTCTTCCGCAGCATTTAGCTTATATCATCTATACCTCTGGTTCTACTGGTAAACCTAAAGGTGTTATGGTGCAACATGAAGAAGTCGTAAGTTTCTGCTTTAAGAATAATTATTTAATAATAGATAGTAACACTATTACACTTTCATTTTCAAACTATGTATTCGATGGCAGTGTTTTTGATATTTTCTCAACATTGTTAAATTCTGGAAGGCTAATCATAGCAAGCAAGGATGATATCCTAAACGCGCAGAAATTGGAACAATTGATAGTGGCATATTCCGTTAATGTCTCCTTTATTACAACAGCCTTATTTGCAAATTATGCCAAACTTAAAGAAAAAAATCCTTTACTACATGTTTATAACCTTTTGTTTGGAGGAGAAAAAATTAACTATGAGGACCTAGAAATATTTTTAAAAAAAAATAATAATACTAGTAATTTAATTCATGTATATGGACCTACAGAGAATATTGTTTTCTCTACATATTGCTATATAAATAATCAGAATAAACTGCAAGCTCCGATAGGAAAAAGACTATCAGATAAAGTACTATACATTTTAGATAGTGGTATGCAGCCAGTTCCAATAGGTGTAAGCGGAGAGATTTATATTGGAGGGATAGGGATAGCCAGAGGCTATTTAAGCAGACCGGAATTAACGGCTGAGAAATTTATTCCCAATCCTTTTATTAGTAAAGAAGAGGTATTAGAAGGAAAAAGCCTAAGGTTATATCGTACTGGAGATTTAGCGCGATATTTACCAGATGGGAATATTGAGTTTGTAGGAAGGATTGATGACCAAGTAAAGATTAGAGGCTTTAGAATAGAGCTAGGGGAGATAGAAGCTCAACTAAATCAATATGAAAAGGTCAGCCAATCCATTGTACTAATTAGGGAGGAAGAAGGGCATAAGCAATTGGTAGCTTATGTAGTTTCTAAAAGTACTATATTAGCTACTTTAGGGCTAGCTCCAGTTTTGAACCTTTCAGCCGAAAAATCATGTAATGTACTAAAAGGTACAGGCATAGCCGCTTTAACAGAAGAGTTAAAAAATCATTTAGCCTGCAACTTACCAGAATATATGGTGCCTACTTTTTTTGTATTTATAGATAAGGTACCATTGACCTCCAATGGTAAGGTTGACAAGAAGGTTCTGCCGTCACCTGACTTAAGTATTAGACAAGTAGGAGATAAGTACGTAGCGCCCCAAACTAATCTACAACAGCAATTAGCTGCAATTTGGTCAGATGTGTTAAGAATAGAAAAGATTGGTATTAATGATCACTTCTTTAGTATAGGAGGTGATTCTATTATCAGTATTCAGCTAGTATCAAAAGCTCGACAACAGGGTATTTATCTTGCAGTTAAAGATATATTTAATCATCCAACCATTGCAGCACTTTCTTTGATGGCTAAAACTGAAGAGAATACTTTAAGTTTTAAACCAGAACAAAGTCTTGTAGAAGGCAATATTCCACTAACACCTATTCAACATTGGTTTTTTGAGCAAAGCTTTCCTAATATCCATCACTATAATCAAGCAAATCTATTGCAAATAAAGCAAGTGGATATAGGTTTATTACAACGTAGTTTTGAATTACTAATTACTCACCATGATGTATTAAGATGTCGGTATTGCAAAGATACCGAAGGTACTTGGAGGCAAAACAATTTATCTAAAGAAGATATTAACCCTATATGGAGCATTGTTAATTTAAGTAAGGTAGAAGATACGCAGTTAGGGTTAAGGATTGAGCAGGAAGCCAATATTTTGCAACAAGGTTTAAACATTGAAAAAGGCCCATTAATTAAAGTTGCCTTATTTAATTGTGGTGAAAGAGCAGCTAGACTATTAATTGTGATCCATCATTTAGTAGTAGATGTAGTCTCATGGCACATCTTGTTAGAAGACTTAGAACTGGTTTATCAAGCATTACAGAATAATAAAACACCTAAGCTGACTAAGACTCACTCATTCCAGCAATGGTCCTATGCATTAGAAAATTATGCAAAATCAGAAGCCTTTAAACCACAAATGGCTTATTGGCGCGAAATTGAAAACTCTATTAAGCCTTTACCAATTGATTTTGATAAAGGAGCCGTTAATGCGCTTAATACTATTACCATTTCTTTAAATGAAGAAGAGACTACCGCCTTACTACAGAAGGCCCCTAAAGCTTACAGGACGCAAATAAACGATTTGTTATTAACAGCTCTTACTTTAGCTATAGGCGATTGGACAAAAGATTATAGTCTTTCTTTGTCTCTAGAAGGGCATGGACGAGAGGATGTTGTACCCGCAGTTGATTTATCTAGAACTTTGGGTTGGTTTACCTCTATTTTCCCAGTTTACCTTCGTATTGACAATCCTCAATACTTAGGAGAAGCTATTAAGACAGTTAAAGAGACATTAAGGAAAATTCCTCATAAAGGCATTGGTTACGGTATTGCACAATATCTTAGCTTGAATAATGCCATCAAAATCGGAGTGGAGCCAAGTTTAAGTTTTAACTATTTAGGGCAATGGGATAACACTCTTTCGCAACAAGGGTTCTTTGGTTTTGCTAAAGAATACGTAGGTAATAGTATTGCTACAGAAAATCCCATTCCTTATCTTTTAAATGTTAATGGTGAAGTGCGGGGAGGAAAACTTTGCTTTGCTTGGAGCTATAGCATTAACCATTATCATTTAAGCACTATTGATAAAATAGCACGTGGCTTTGTTCAAAGGTTAGCCCAAATCATTCAACATTGTTGCCAAAATAATGTGTTTGGTTATACCCCTTCAGATTTTGATCTCATAACTATTTCTCAAGCGAAGCTTGATGCAAGCTTCGGAGCTATTGCTAGTTTAGAGGCTATCTATCCGCTGTCTCCTATTCAAGCGGGATTCTTATTCCAAGCATTCTATGCTCCTAATTCAGATGCATATTTTGTGCAGATACTTTTAGAGTTGGAGGGAGAGTTACAGATTAACACTTTTAAACAAGCATGGTTAAAGTTGCTAGAGCGCCATGACAGTTTAAGAGCCAGCTTTATGTGGGATGATTTAGAAGAGCCAGTACAAATCATCCATAAGAAAGTGAGCTTTACATGGCATGAAGAAGACTGGTGCGAGTTATCTGCAGAAGAGCAAACAAAACAATTAGACGTCTATATCGCAAAGGATAGAGCGCAAGGATTTGATTTTACTGAAGCACCTTTAATGCGCTGGGGTTTATTCAAATATGACAACGACAAGCATTATCTGCTGTGGAGTCATCACCATATTTTAAGTGATGGTTGGAGTGGTCCCATTATTCTTGATGAAGTTAGAAGCATATATGACAGTTTAGTGAATGGAAAGGAAATAAGCCTCTCAAATAGAAGGCCCTATGGGGATTATATCGCTTGGTTGAGCAAGCAAGACCAGAAGAAGGCAGAAGGGTATTGGGAACAGATATTAGAAGGAATTACCCCAACAAAGTTGGTAAGCAGAGATATAAAGGAAGATCAAACACTAGCATTTGGAGAATGCACACTTGCTTTGAATGAAGAAGGAAGCCGGCGCTTATTACGCTATGCAGGGGAATTGGGAGTTACGCCTAATACGGTATTACAAACTCTTTGGGGCATAGTGCTTAGCGTGTATACAGGACAAAGCGATGTAGTGTTTGGAGTGACAGTTTCAGGTCGTCAGATTGATTTACCTGGCATTGAGTCAATGGTGGGGATATTTATTAATACCTTGCCATTGCGAATACAATTGAGAGGTTTTGAAAGTCTAGAAGAAGCTATCCAAAATACACAAAGCCAAATGGTAGGTATGCAAGAGCATACTTATGTACCCTTGTGGAAGATTCAAGCTCAGCAAAAGGAGGGAGGAAGTGGATTATTTGATAGCACATATGTTTATCAAAACTATCCAATACAAAACGATGCAGGTCAGAGTTCAGGATTAACAATCAACCTGATCAGAGGTATAGAGAAGGGGGAATATAAACTAGGGATCACTTTATCTTATGAAAATTGTTTAAGTGCACGCATCAATTATAGTGAAGCATGCTTTACACAAGATTTTATTAAACAGTTATTAACGCATTTTGAGCAGCTAATTTTAAACGTAATAAATAATCCTTCACAAAAAATAGGGGAATTATCTTTGCTAAAGGCAGAAGAATTGAACCAACTGGCATTTTGGAATGAAACCCAGCATGAATACCCAAAGGACAAAAGTATTCATAGGTTATTTGAAGCATCGGTCGAAAGAGTACCCGATGCAATTGCAATTGTGTATGAAGACCAGCATATCAGCTATAGTGCCTTAAACGAAAGGGCGAATCAATTGGCACACTATCTTCGAGATTTAGGAGTAGAGGCTGAGGTACCCGTAGTGTTAGCAATTGACCGCTCCATTGAGATGATAATAGGAATATTGGGGATACTCAAGGCAGGTGGAACATATGTACCTTTGGAAGTAAATTATCCACAAGAACGTTTAGAATATATGTTAGAAGACAGTGGTGCGCCTTTTATAGTGAGCCGTAGTAGAGAATTAGAGAAATTATCTATAGGACATCAGATAGTTATTGATTTAGATGAAATCAGCAAAAGCTTAGAAGAACAACCAAAGACTTTGCCAAAGTATGGGCTTTTCTCAGAGAATCTTGCTTATATAATCTACACTTCAGGCTCTACTGGAAGACCTAAAGGGGTTGGAGTAAGCCATGGCAGCGCGGTTCATTTAGCCTTAGCTCAACAAAAAGCTTTTTCGTATAATTCCAATACTAAAACTTTACAGTTTGCTTCCATCAGTTTTGATGCTTCTGTATCTGAGTGGGGTTGTACGTTTGCAGAAGGCAGTACATTAATAGTATGTGATAACAAAGATCTAACGGAAGTAGAAAAGATAATTGATAAACAGCAGATTAATCTGATGACGATACCTCCTAGTGTATTAAAAAGCATGTCTTCTGAAATCATTTCAAAACATTCTAAACAAATAGTCGTAGCTGGAGAAGCGCCTGATCTCAGTCTTATTAAAAGTTACCAGAAAAACTGTATAAAAGTAATCAACGCTTATGGTCCAACAGAAGGAACTGTTTGCTCTAGCCTAGGAGTCATTGAGTCTACTAACCATATAGGTCGTCCCATTTGGAACACCAAGATGCACATACTAGACAAATACTTGAATCCAATACCGGTAGGAGTAGCAGGAGAAATCTACATTGGAGGGGTAGGCTTAGCTCGGGGTTATTTAAACCAGTCAGGTTTAACTGCAGAGCGATTTATCCCAAACCCGTTTGAGGTAGGAAGCCGTTTGTACAAAACAGGAGATTTAGGCAGATATCTACCGGATGGAAATATTGAGTTCCTAGGACGGGTTGATCATCAAGTAAAGCTTCGAGGGTTTAGGATAGAGCTTGGAGAAATCGAAGGAACTATAGAAGCCTCAGGTGCAGTTCAACAAGCTGTAGTTTTGTGTCGAGAAGATGTACAGTGGCAAAAACGCTTGGTAGCTTACGTGGTTCCAAAAAACAAAGAAGATAATGGGTTAGTAGGGTCTTTGCAAAATCTTTGCCAGAGCCGTTTACCAGATTACATGCAACCAAGTCAATGGGTCGTTTTAGAGTCGTTGCCTTTAACACCGAATGGCAAGATAGATAGGAATGCTTTACAGAATAGAGAAGACCAATTTAAAGTTAAAGAATCTAGATTACCTAGGAATTCTATAGAAGGTGCACTAAGTGAGATTTTTAAAGAATTATTAAACTTAAGTCAAATTGGAGTGGAAAATAATTTTTTTGAAATGGGGGGAAACTCTTTATTAGCAGTGAGTTTAATACTTAATATTAAAAAAGAGCTCGGGCTCAAAGTTAAGGTTATTGAGATATTTGAAAATCCAACAGTGAGTTCGTTGGCAAATGTAATACTTTGCTCTAACTATTCAGAATTAGACTCCAAACTAAATGGTGCTGATCCTCTTTTTATCATTCAATCGGATGGAAAACAGCAGCCGTTATTTTTAATTCATCCCGGGGTAGGTTTATCATTACCCTATTTGCCGCTGAAACAATTCATTAACGATAGACCTATTATTGGAATTGATGATCCGTATATTGGAGAAGATATATCTGGATTTAAAAATCTGCAGGATATGGCTAGTTTTTATATACAAATAATTAAAAAAATACAAAAAACCGGTCCTTATCATCTAGCAGGGTGGTCGTTTGGAGGTATGGTTGCATTTGAAATGGCACAGCAAATGGAAGAAAATTTAGACGCATTAGGCTCATTAATACTAATTGAAGCAGCTAATCCTATGCTTGTTGAAAGCATGATATTTAATGATGAAAATGCAAAGCTAGAATTTGAACAAAAAATAGATAGAAATATATTATTAGCCAGAACATTTCGACCTAAAAATATAAATACAAGGCTATCATTAATTAAAGCTCAATCAGCATTTAATGAATTGTCACCAGAAAGTTATAAATTATTTCAAGACTCTAAATATGGTTGGGATAAATATTGTTCCAAAATTATTGAATATACAATTCCTGGAGAACATGCAGCTATTTTTGACAAAGAAAACATCACTCAAATAGGAAATATATTAAAATTTTTATTAGAATAGAATAATAGAAAAATAGTAATGAGGAGCTAGATAGAGTAGTTGGAACCTAACAATATAACCTATCTTGTGTATTTTTAGTGAAAAGATGAGCAGTGATTTTAAGGGGTGCCACGAAGAATAAATGTATTAGCTTCGGAAAGAATAGTCTTATAAGTCCATCTAACACGCTGAGTACGGAGCGTTGGCAGAAATTAGCAATAATTATATTAAGCAAAGTAGGGATCTTTAGTATTTCATTTATTGTTTGTAGCATACTTGCAATAGTATTTGTATATTTTCTTTTGCACTACCATATAAACCTTGAGCTAAAGATAAAGGTTTACTACACTGATATTATGGTAGATGGCAAATATTAGAATAGCGTATTGGTTTCAATGATAGATTATGTGGTATAATAAAAACTATCTCCGAATTTTTGATATATAAAATATTCATATTACATTTAACAGTTATTAACGTCTTAATAAGTAGTTTAAAGAGTAGAATTATGCCTAAAAAAGCAGGAAAAGCAGTAGGAGCATCGCTAAAGGTTTCCACTATTAGTAATAATAGCTCAGCTTTATCATCAGAATTAAACCAACTATTAGAAAAAATTACTAACAATTCTATTACTAAAATACGTATTGCCGATATAGGAGACGCAGAAGCAATAGCGATTGCTGAGGCTTTAAAAGTTAATCAATCTGTTACTACAGCTGATCTTAGTCGTAATAACATAGGAGATGCGGGAGCGACAGCTATTGCTGAAGCTCTAAAAGCAAATCAATACATTACGACAGTAGATCTTAGCTATAATAACATAGGATATGCAGGGGCAATAGCTATTGCTGAAGTCTTAAAGATGAATCACCCTATTGTTAAAATGTCACTTAACTATAATAAAATAAAAAGTGAAGGAGCTACTGCTATTGCTCATGCACTAAATGGTAATGACTTTATTATTGATTTTAAGGTCCAAGTATGGAGTACTATACATCGCCCATTTCAAGGGTATAGTAGTATAGAACCTTGGGGAGATATAGATCAATATCAAGATATAAAAGTTGAAAGCTTACTTAGAAATAAATCAATATTTAGTGCTAACCTTGACAGGTTCAAAGCATTAAATTCAACAAAGGCTAATTCATCAGAAGGATCAAAAAGTGCAAGCCTTAATAAACCTTTAGTTAACGAAAAGCAAGAATTAGAGAGTATGGGACAGTTTTTGGCTACTCTGTCTTATAAGGCATTATATATATTTGGTAAGCAAGTGCTTAGCTTGGATAACAAGCAAGAAGCTAAAGAGTATAATCAACTTATAAAAAGAGGTTTTGCTGATAAATTATTCCATGAGATTAAGCTAGATGATTACTTACCTAATATAATATTGCAGAATATAGTATTTCCGTATTTAAATGAGAATGACATACATGATATTGCTTTTATAGGACAAGCTCGAGATATAATAGAAGTTTTATAGGAGAGAGCAAAGACTTGGTAGCTAGGGGTGAGTAGACGTCAGCGTTAACACTTGTCGGATAAGCAGGATTTATGGTCCATGATAGTCCATCCAAGTAATACAATAAACAAAATCATTACTTGATTGTGTCTCGTGCCTCTCGTCAAATTGTTGTGGTGATAGATATCTAGTATTATGATCTAATTACTTATTCGGGGTTGATATGTGAGATCGATGCAAAATAAGAATTGCCAAAAACTATTAAGGATCACTACGAAGCATAAATAGACTAGCTTTTGAAAGAACCCCAGTAAGTGAAAAAATAGTGCATTTAGGGTAGCGTGTACTGTGAAAAATTCCTGCAACGCTTAATCAGTCGATTGTGCATAAACAATTCAAAAAGGTAATACTACTATGAATCTGTTAAAGTTCACTATAGCGATTTTTGTTATTTTTGTTATTTTTGTTAACTTTATGGCGGTTGCCCAGAGGCCTCTTCATTATGTTTTTATGGGGACTCCTTCTTATGGTCATCTAAAGCCAACACTGGAGGTAGTAGAAGCATTGACTAAACTAGGCCATCATGTTACTTACTTTAGTGTACCGAAATTTAAAAATAAGATTGAAGCGGTAGGGGCTAAGTTTGTTGATTATAATAGCAGCTCTGCCAGAAATGCTCAACCAGTGAATTCTAGGAGCATGGATTTAGCATTGGCATATCCTGCATTGAATGATGTTATGGTAGAATTATGGCCAACCATTGTTGAATTCAAGAAGCTTAATAATATTGATGTTATAGTATATGATCAATTTGCCATATGGGGCAAATTGATCGCTCACCAATACAAGATACCTTCCGTGTGCTCCAGTATAATGCTGCTCCGCACAGCTGAAGACTGGGGGAAGATTTCCAGTAAAATACCTAAGGATACTAATAATTTTTCCTATCAAGAATTCCTTGATTGCCTTGCCTGTAATGGGGCAGATAAAATAATAGCTTACACTTCTTCAGATTTTCAACCAGAATTTAGAAATTATAAAAACATAATTTTTTTCGGTAACAGATCTAATAATAAAATTTCGCAAAGCCATAAAACTTTTGATGATAAATCTCTAATTTATATTTCGTTTGGTACGTTATTTAATTGTGATTTCGTTACACTAAGTAAGTTGATAGATTTTTTTGAAAACACTTCTTATAAAATCATAATATCCACAGGAGGTAATGAAGAAGTATATAACAACCTACTGAAGAAAAACATATCTAAAAACATACAAATATATAAATTTGTTAATCAAGAAGATATTTTATCCAAGGCTTCTTTATTTATTACACATGTTGGAGCTAGTAGCTTATATGAAGCAATTAGTTCTTCTGTGCCGATTATAATGATTCCGCAAATGGAAGAACAATACTTTAATGCTTATAAAGCTTGGAAGCTAGGGCTTGGGTATATCTTGGATTCAAAAACTATCTCAAAACAAGACATACAAAAAGCGTTAGATGATATCAAGCAAAATTGGCAAAAGTATAGAGAAGCATCTTCTAATATCAGGAAAACTTTTATAAATTCATTAAATGCTGAGGCGGTGAGTCATAATATTGAGGTAAATTAGTCAATAGCGTCACCTATTATTTTTCTCCTTAAGTATTATTTAAGCAACAAAGAGAGTAGTACAGTCCTCATAATCTACTTTTACAACATATTTGTAACAGTATTAAATAGTCGTCTTGCATTAGAGAAAAAAATTTTTAACTTCAGGTAAAGATTATAGTATTCTTGACATTATAAGATCCCTGCGAAATGTTAGGTGGATGTGTCGAGATGGATTTATCTAGACAAAATGGATTACCCTATAGTTCCAAGAGCTAGCTTATGTTTAAGGTAGAAGGAATGACAAGGTATTCAAAGGTTAAAAACTTACTGAAAAGTTTTTAACCTTTGTTTTTTTATTGGTTCAATTGAAAAGTTACCATACCATTAGGAAATGTAAAATAGGAACAGCCGTTCAGTATGGCGTGTTTAAATGTATATATGTTCATTTTGGTACATAGCAGGTAGTGGCTAAAAGTGACAAACATATGGAGAGATATTTTTGGTTATTTGAGTTTAAGCATGCAATAAAGTGCTTAGGTTAGATTGACAAGAATGAAATTATTATTCGTTTTAAAGAGATCTATATATGGCTAATATGGTTATTAAACATAAAACTCCTGATGAAATATGGCAATCTCGCTTGCTAGAACAGACAGATCTTCGAAAATTTTCAGCATTATTATCTTCTTTGGTGACTCACGTTGAAAGTGAATTAAATCATACTATTGAATTGAACAATGCTATGCATTTATTTCCACAAGAATCACTAATTCAATTTTTATTGAATGATCTTGCGGATCAGTTAGGTTTTATGCTTTCTCGCGTGTGTGTTTTTGAGATGCAGGGCGCTAAAACACAAGGAGTACTTAAAGGGGAATGTAGTAAATCACGTTTTGACTATTTTATGAATATTTTATGCGAGGAGAGCAATAGCCAAGCCATCCTGCAAAAGTATCCAGGCCTTAAAAAAAACATTGATGATTTGATTAAACAGACTTTACGTACAACCAAGCAACTGATTGTTCGTTTAACTAACGATATAAAAGAAATCAAGGAAACCTTCTTTAAGAGCAAAATAGATTTGACTCTTGATTCAATTACCGTGGCTAGCAATCGATACTACTCTGGTGAACGTGTGATGGTGCTACATTTTGCAAATCCACAAAAGGAAATTGTTAAACTTCTTTATAAACCTCGTACCTTAAAAATTGATATCGCTTTCCAGAAATTTTTTAATTGGTTTAATGAAAAGTATGGAACAGACTTCTATATTATGAATATCCTTGATAAAGAACAATATGGCTGGTGCGAATTTATAACTCATACAACCTGCACTAAAGAGGAGGAATTTAATTCATATTATCGAAGGTTAGGTGAGATATTAGGAGTAACCTATCTACTAAATGGATTAGATTTTCATCATCCTAATATTATTGCACATGGAATTTACCCAGTAATCGTCGATTACGAATATTATTTTTCGCCATTTTGGAAGCGGTTGAATTCTGATTATACTGATATAAGACCAATTGTTTCAAATAATCTGGTTTCAAATCTTAAAGCCATCATTAGACCAGATTATGCTGGGATGGATTTAGCTGCCATGTCGGTTAAAAACAATCTATTTGCCCCTTTAAAAAAAATTGATTGGGAAAGGCCTTATACTGATGAAATGGCGTTCATTCGTACAGAAATATATGGTTGGGGTAATCAACACATTCCTACCGAATATCCTAAAAGTTTTAATCTAGGGCAATACCTTGAACATTTTACAGTCGGATTTAAACATATTTATGAAATTATTCTAGTTAACCACGATATCATAGAAAAAAAATTAGATTTATTTAAAAACTGTCATAGCCGTGTTCTTATACGTGAGACAATTGACTATTCAAAACTTTTGATGGAAAGTTTTAATCCAAGGCTACTCTTTCATTCTTTGGAGCTTGCAGCACATTTTGATAATCTGATGAAAGACAACATTAATATTGATCTTGGACCTGTGTTTGAATCTGAGAAAAGGGACTTATATGAAGGCAATATTCCAGTTTTTTCTGGGTTGAGTGATGATAATGAGATATATGATAGTCGTGGTCATAAAATGAATATTGCTGTTGAAAAAATTGGTATAGAAAGTGTCAAAGAAATATTACAGCAAGTTATATCCAAAGAAGATTTAAAGCTACAACTTAAAATGATAGAAAGTAATTTTATTGCCTTCTGGACGGATTCAGCATAGGCCAGGAAACCTTTTATATAAAACAGAGGATTTTGGCAGCTACACTGCTTGATGAAAAATGCAAAGAACAGGCCTAGATAATAAGCAGGGTGGTTGTTTGGAAACATGATTGTATTTAAAATGACACAGCAAATGGAATAAAATCTAGACGCATTAAATTTATAATTAACACTCTGTTGATTATACATGGAGAAATAGCTAGCAAGGAGTATTACGGTGGATTTTGATTCGAAGGTAAAATGTGAATTTTTTAAGCCAGAAACGGAAGGTTTATTAGTAATTGAACCACAAGTAAACTTAAATCCGTTTGATTGGATTAAAGAAAACAAAGGACATTTAGATAATTACCTTGTTAAATATGGCGGGATTCTTTTAAGGAATTTTGGTATTTATTCCGTTTCAGGATTTAATAAAGTTGTTCAGCTTATTTCTCCCAATCTCCTAGACTATGTTTATCGTTCTACTCCTAGAACTAAGCTAGGTGGTAAGATTTATACTGCTACAGAGTATCCAGCAGATAAATCTATCCCAATGCATAACGAAAACTCTTACTCAAAATTATGGCCAGAAAAAATCTTTTTCTTTAGTGTAATAGTAGCTTCGGAGGGCGGGGAAACGCCTATTGCAGATAGCAGAAGAGTTTACAAAAGGATAGATAACTCCATAAGAGAAAAGTTTGAACAAAAGGGTATCCTTTATGTAAGGAATTATACTGCAGAAGGAATAGACTTAAGCTGGCAAGAAGTCTTTCAAACTGACCAAAAAGAGATTGTAAATAAATATTGCCAAGATCACGATATTAAGTTTCAATGGAATCAAGCTGGTCCAGAATTAACAACTAAACAGGTTTGTCAAGCTAGCATTCTACATCCAATTTCACGAGAACCTGTGTGGTTTAATCAAGCCCATTTATTTCATATATCAGCACTAGAGAAGAGTGATCTTAATACATTAATTAAAGAATTAGGAGAAAATAATTTACCTAGAAATACATTTTATGGGGATGGCCAGCCTATAGAGGCGGAATTACTTGATCATATTCGTGAAGCTTATGACCAAGAAAAAATAAAGTTTAAGTGGAATAAAGGAGATATTATGATTCTGGATAACATCCTTACCGCGCATGCAAGGGAACCCTTTAAAGGAGAAAGAAAAGTAGCTGTTGCTATGGCTTAATAAAATTAGCTTAATCTTTCTATATTTCTATTATTACAATAAGAAACCCATAAGAACAAAAGAAACAATGATTGTAAAATTTAGCATAAATGCTACACAATAACCTCTCGAGGATAGCAGATGATTAACGAACAAAATTTAGAGCAACTTTGGAAAGAACATTTAATTAAAACAAAAAAAGAAAAATTGAAAGTACGGAATTTTATACGGAGCAAGTTTCAAGAGTTACGAATCCCTGAGATATTATTCAAATTATTTAAGACACATCTCAAGGTATGTGAATCTGATGGTTCAGGGGTAGTTGTTGCTAGTCAATTAACTAGCGATTCCATACATGCATTAATAGCCCAAAATAATATTTGTGCTATTCATGTGCCAGGTTTTTGTCCTGCTGATGTTGCTGAATCTCTTAGTAAAAGCGCACTTGAAGAATATACACATTGGAAGCTTGGTGGGATTGTTAGTACTGATATGTTTTATGCTGGTGGTAGTGTTCCGAAGGAAGTGGCAGACCATAGTTGGCCTGATTTTCGCCGTTATTTTGGTGAACGAGAAGATTTTGTGCGTAGACAGCGAGCAATGTCGGGAGGGACTTGGCCTGTAGATCATTTAAGACTTGAATTAGATGAAGCATGGCCATTCGGTGCGTGCCTAGGTCAGTACTTAGGTCAAAAATTAAGACCTGCCATTATGCGTGTAATGTCTGAGAAAAACGATTTTAATCCTTCGGTTCCGGAATATGGGTTCATTCATACGGATGACTTCCCAAAACTTAAATCTTCGCAGGGAATATTTAGCGCAAACGTTTACCTTAAAATCCCAGAAGAAGGAGGAGATTTATATATTTGGAACATAAATCTTGGGCGAATAAAAGGAATATACAATTACTTAAGTGCTCAGATTCTTACAATGATTATGACTCAGGGATATGTTTTTGATATTGAATGGCAAAGGGAAATTTTTAGGTTATTACCTGACCCGCATATTATTAAACCAAAAGTCGGAGATCTTGTTATTTTTCATTCAGGTAGACCCCACTCTGTAGCTCCAGTTACAAAAGGGACGCGTGTTACAAATCAATTGTTTATCTATGCAAAAGGAGATGCTCCCCTAACTGTTTATTCTTGAGAGTTATGAAATGGCTCACTGATAATAATCTGAAAAATTATGATAAATGTAACTTGAGAGCAGAGTTTGTGAAATAAATTTTATCTTGAATTGTAGCTTTTTGCTTCTTCATATAAAATGTATCTAAATATTTCTGTTTGTTAATAAAAATTCGATCTTATTTTATCATTTTCTTAAAATAGGAGCTTTATTTAAAGGAACAAGACTCAAGAAAAGGAAATTCTTTAAGCGTTACTATAACAATTTTTATACAATAGATTTCTTTTTCAATAGTGTGAGGGAATAATGGAATTACCAAGGCTTCTGGATAAGATATTGGAAAAATTAAAAAATAATCAACATTTGCATCTACTAAAGACCTTATGGCCTTTCCTGTGGACTACAGATAGAGGGATTCGCAGCAGATTCCTAGGAGCGTTTTTTATAATTTTATTTTCTACATCACTTAGCATTACTGTTCCAATTCTTTTTAAAGAAGTTGTGGAATCCCTAAACTATACTAACTCAAGAAATGAAGCCTTAGTCTTCTTAATTGTATTATTTTATGGGCTAATTTGGACTCTAACCAGGGTTACTATCAACCTTCGTGAAGTTTTTATGTTTCGAGTAATGGAGAGAGGGGTAATGCGTTTATCAGCGCATATATTTGAGCACTTACACTCTCTTTCTTATAGTTTTCATGTAAAACGCAAGACAGGTGAAATTGCGAGTGCCATAGAGAAAGCTCAAGATGCTTTTCCGGCTATACTATGGCCCTTATTTTTTCTTATCATACCGACGCTTATAGAAGTACTGATTGTATCCGTGTTGTTGTCTTATCTCTATGGGTACTTATATGGTATAATTATGATAGTGACAATATCTATTTTTATAACTTATTCGACTAAAATTTTAAAATGGTCTCTTGAGGCCTTAAGACAAAGTAATGAAAAACATTATCAATCAAATAGTAATATTGTTGATAGTCTTATTAATTTTTCAACTATTAAGCTTTTTAATAATCAAAGTTCCGAATTTGATAAATGTAGAAAGATCCTTCAAGAAAGAGAAGAATTAATGGTAAAAACTCTTTTGCGGGGACGCTACGTTTCTTTAGGGCAAGATCTTATTATAGGAATTACATTAATGCTATTTAGTGTAATAGGTGTATATAAGGTGCTTCATGAAGGCTACAGCCTTGGTGATTTTATATTAATTAATTCCTATGTACTACAATTTTCCATTCCTTTAGGAAGCTTTGGTTTTATCCTGAAAAATTTTCGTGAACAACTCACACACATGGAAAAGGTCATAGAACTCCTAGACTATAACTCAAATATCAAAGATGGTAAAGAATCTCTTAAAATTGTTGATAAGAAAATTAGCGTTTCTTTTAAGAAGGTTTACTTTGGATATGAAGAACAAAACCTGGTACTTAAAGACATTTCGTTTGATGTATTACCTGGTAAAACCATTGCAATTGTTGGAGCCACTGGTTCAGGAAAATCAACAATTACTAATCTTTTAATGCGGTTCTATGAGTGTAACACGGGGGAAATATTAATAAACGGATATGATATATTAACTTTAAAACAGGAGAGTTTTTTAAAGCATCTAGGAGTTGTACCCCAAGATATTACCCTTTTTAATGATAGTTTACGAAATAATCTTATCTATGGTAATCCTTCTGTTTCAGACGAGATGTTAGCTGAAGTGATAGAGTTGACGTTGCTAAATTTTTTGGTGCATTCCTTGCCAGACGGTTTATCAACAATTGTTGGGGAGAGAGGATTAGCCCTTTCTACAGGAGAAAAACAGAAAGTAGGTATTGCACGAGTTCTCCTCAAACAGCCTTCTTTTTATATTCTTGATGAAGCAACTTCATCACTTGACGTTGAGACAGAGGAAAGGATTATGCAAAATATTAGAAAAAAGACTAAAAATGCCACTGTTCTTATTATTGCTCACAGACTTTCTACAATCAAGTCGGCAGATAAAATCCTCGTCTTTGATAAGGGGAAAATAGTAGAGGTAGGAACACACAATTCATTACTAAAAAAAGGAGGCCAGTATGCTAATCTATGCGCCGTACAAATAGTTACTACAGGTACCGATACTTAAGAATTAGGTAAAAAAATAGGACTAATTTCATTTTTAGCACTGTTACACAAACTAATAGTATTGCAATAACAGCAACTTATTAATTATTTAAACACTAACTATTATAAATTTTAGAAATCACATGTCTAAAATACTTGAAAGTACCTATACTAAATGATAGACTAAGCATATAACATACTAGCAATACTAAGTTTACTTAATAGAGTTGGTAGTTTAATTAGAAACCATTACAGTAGTGAATATGAAACCTACAATAGGAATTGTTGGAGGTTGTGGCCCTTTTGCAACAGTAGATATCGAATATAAAATTTTAAATGCAACTAAGCGTTTATTGTCTCCATTACTAGACCAGCACTATTTTAATATGTTAGTTTTTAACTATACCCAGTTTTTTGATAGAAATGATGCTATTACGATAAACAATTCAACTCTTTTAGACCAGTTTTTGCAATGTGCTAGAAGATTAGAATCTATTGGGATAGATTTGTTGTTAGTTGCTTGTCAAACTGCTCATGTTTACGTACCTGATTTGAAAGCGGCTATTGATCTGCCTATTGTAGACATTGTTGAAGAAACAGTAGGTCATATTGTTAAAAATTTTCCTGGTATTTCTAAAGTAGGGTTGCTTTCTACAAAAGCAACCCACAATAAACAGCTTTACCAAGATGCTTTAGCTTCATACAATATTGAAGTAGTTAGTACTCCAATTGAAGTTCAAAGCAAAATTATGGAAGCTATTTATATTATAAAAACTGGTGCAAGTTTAGTAAAAGGAAAAAAGTTATTAAATAACAGTCAATATTGTACAGACAACCAAATTAAATATTCTCAAATAAAGAATCACCCATACCGACGTGTCCTATTAGAAAAATTTCTTCCAAATCCAATAGCAACTATACAGGAGGCCATTTATTATTTAGTAGATAACGATTGCAAACACGTGATTCTTGGATGTACGGAACTTCCTTTAATATTACCACATATTAATATTAAAAAAATTGGGATCAATTTAATTGATCCCAACACTATAGTGGCTGAATCAGCAGTAACTCTTGCGAACAAGTTAGAACAAGAAAAAATGACTAGTATTATATCTTCAATTAATGATACTAATGAAATAAATGATAAAAAGGCATTAAAATTATGTGTGGGATAGCAGGTATTATAGGAAAAAATGCAAATAAAGACTTGTTAAACCAATTACTTATACCTATAGCTCATCGTGGAGAGACATCTTACCGCAATGAAATATTAGTTTTGCCAGGTATGGCAATCGGTACACATCGTTTAGCAATAGTAGATGAATATTCAGGTAAACAACCAGTCCAAGCAGAACAAGAAAAAGTATTCTGCGTTTTCAATGGTGAAATCTATAATCATGATGAATTAAGACGGCAGTTAATAGGAGATAAGAATCTTTTATCTGAATGTGATAGCGAAGTAGTATTGCATGCATACTTAAAGTGGGGGGATGCATTTGTGCACCGCCTAGATGGGAAATATAGTATTGCTATTTTTGACGAAAACAAACAAGTTTTGATTTTAGCTAGGGACCCAATGGGGATTAAGCCACTTTATTACACCAGATTTAAAGAAAATTGGATATTTGCTTCTGAACTTAAATCTCTGGTAACTTTAAAAGATGATTTAATTGACATAACTGAGTTAGAACCAGGATCTATTTGGAAGAATGGCGTGGTTGAGCCTTATTTTAACTTAAAGAAATTTACAAGACAAGAAATTCCTAGCATATCAATAGCAGATTATTCATTGAAGCTTAAAAATTGTTTAATAAAAGCAGTTAGCAAAAGGATTCCTGAGGGGTCAGCAAAAATTGCTTGTTTATTAAGTGGCGGTATTGATAGTTCTATTATTACTTACTTAGCCAGCCAATTGCATCAAAACGTGATTGCTTATACCCTTGCAGCTCCTCATATGCCCTCAGCTGATTTGATTGCTGCTCAAACACTTTGTCAACAATTTAATATAGAACATATTATTGTTTCTCCCCCCGTTCAGGAAATGCAGCAATTCTATTTAGACCAAGGGATATATATGACTGAATCCTTTGAACCAATATTAGTTCGTAATGCTGTAAGTTATCATTTTCTATGTCGAAAGGTTGCAGATGATGGGTTTAAGTATTGTCTGAATGGCGAGGGTGCGGATGAATTATTTGGAGGATATGACTTTGTACGAGAAGCCCCAAGCTATTTGCAAGAAGATGTTATTTGGCATTCTTTATCGATCATTCATAAAACATATTTACAAATGGCAGATAGAGCTTCAATGTATACCACCTTGGAAGCTAGGGTGCCCTATATGGATAAAGATTTAGTTGAATTGTGTTTATCTTTACCACCGAGTACACGTGTTAATGGAAACGAAAGCAAGGTTTTATTGCGACAAGTATTCACAAATGAATTACCTGAAAGCATAATTAGTCGAAGAAAAACTGGAATGAATGAAGGGGCTGGTTTTGGAATAAATGCATCTAAAGAATCAATATATTATCAGGCAGTTCAAGCTTATTATGAAAGACACATTTCTAAGCTGGAAAAAGATAGAGAATTATGCAAAAGAATAGATATAGAAGAGAAAGTTGACCTAACTGAGATCGAAGAAGTCTATAACTTTACTAGATTTATTAAACTAAATTACATAAAACTTAGGGGTAGTCAGAATAGATTACAATTAAACACTAGACTAAAAAACAGTCTGATAAGAACCATTATATAATAATGAGCTATAAAAACAATGGTATGGTACCTTTCTTTGTCTATACTCCTTACTTTTTTGCTATTGCGCCCCATATATTAATAAATAGACAATATATTAATTAAACGCCATATAATGTGAATAACATAATGTTTGAAAAATTTAAGACATTAAAAGAAGCTGCAATTAAGTTATACCCATATTTTGTCCCTTCTTATACTAACTGCTCAAGATCTATAGGTTTTTTTAGTGCCGTAGTACTAGTGCCATTAGCGACAGCTTTTTTACCTACACTATTTCTTAGTAAGGAGGATGAGTCATCGAGCAACTCTACTAATATGACTCTACTTGACTATTTCGCTAGTGCCTCAATGGTGGCATTGATTAGTGGCGTACAACAATCATTATCAGTTATGTTAACTACATCAACAATGCAAGCAATTAAGAGGGATAATACCAAAATATTAATGGATGATGAATCTAAATTTTTAATGCACGGTGATAACAAAGGCGTCTCATCTTTACTATATGTAACTGTAGGGCAAGGACCAAGAGATTTTGCTCAATATGCAGTCCCTATATTTGCTGCATTACCTATGTATACAATATCATCTATTACCACCCTTATACAGATTGCGCACTATACTGGGTCTTCTAAAACAGCAAGTATTGTGTTTGGTTTTGTAGGTGCCTCAGGCGTTGTAACTTACTTAATAGTAAAAAAATATTATTCCTATATAGCAAATAATCAAAATATTGAAAATAGTTTGATAGGAAAAGTTGGGTTTATAGAAGTCCATAGAGAAGCTATAACAACAATGGGAGCCTCCAATGCCGAGTGTGCATCTATACTGCATGGTTTACAGAAAGTAGATACTACTATTCCTGCATTATCGACATTAGTTTTTTCTAACACTTTTCTTCTTAATTTAGCAACAACCATTGCTAGCCAATTTCTAGGAGGTTACTATACAAATGACTCTATTAAAGACTTAAGTGATCCGAATGCTAAAGTTTTAAATGTTATGATACTTGCTCTCTTGACTAACGTCCAAAGTTTAACTCAGATTTTTACTCAAAACTATGCATATGTTAAATTAAATTTAGACCAGCTCAAAGCATTTGAGGATGCATACAAAAATTGTTCCCTTATTCGTAAGACGTACAATAAAATGAAACAAGAATTCGATGGGGATCACTTGTCTTTTATTGATTTTAGTGTCTATATGCCCGCCTCAGATGATATAGAATTAACTGCTTTGTTTAGCAATGTAACACTAGACTTACTGCCTAATAAAATTTATAAACTATCAGCTGAATCTGGTTGTGGTAAAACTACATTCATGAAAGCAATTATGAATAATTGGCAGTACACAGATGGCATTGTTAAGTTTGCAGCAAGCGCACAAGAAAAAATATGCTTTATACCGCAGCATCCATTTATTCCAATAGGAACAATAGTAGAAATACTGACTTACCCTCTAAAGCCTAAAAAATTTTTTAACCAAAGTTCACACAGTGAGGCTATAGAGGAAAAAAAATCGTATGTATTAATAGACAGTGATGAGGATGAGGTAAGTCCAGAGAGTGATGAGTTAACTAGTAGTTTTACTTTTCTTGATAAAGTACAACACCTACTGCAAGAAATTAAGTTAATGCCTCGTGTTATCAGAAGCGATGAATTAGAATCAGAAAATATTAACTGGAACGCTAGATTAAGTGGGGGAGAAAAGCAAAAAATTGGAATCATAAGAGCCATATTATCTGGAGCTACTTATCTTATTATGGATGAACCTACTTCAGCATTAGACTCCACGAATGAAAAAATTGTATACGAGATGGTTAAAAACTACATCACACAATTTAATAATTATACGATAATATATACAACACATCATACTGACCCCTCTCTTACGAGGTATTTTGCAGATGCTATTTTAACAATATCAGGACAAAATTTAGAGTGCCATGATTTTAATTCTTGAGTCTTTCCATTTGTTCTCTCAGACTTTTTGGTCTCATATCCGTCCATACTTCTTTTACATACTTTAATCTCTTTTAGGGTTTTATTCCCCGCCCCTTGGGGCGAAGAGTTTTGGACAGATGGTTATTTTGCGAGTACCGCCGGTAAACATGGCGATGAAAATATGACAGGGAAGTACGTAAAAAACCAGGGTAAGGAATATAAAAAACTACACGAGGATCGTCAGTTAGTGTTCTTCTAAAATACCCCGCTGCTTGCGGCGGGGATCTCTTTTATTACTTCATCTTTACTGCCTTTAGGACCAACTTGTTTCCAACCGAGTGGTATCTCTTTCCAGGCAAACCATATTGAATATTGTTCTTCCTCATTAACTAAGCAAATATACTCTTCGTTGTCTTCAGACATGTCTTTCTCCATTTTTTATCGTAATTACAGTATGTCTATTAATTTGCTTCTTGTTTACCAATCACTTCTTCTTCTATAACTTGTAAACTCCCTCCTCCCTTTCTTGTTTTAAGGTCAATATCAGCTATACACCTTACTACGTTGTAGTTTAAATTCGTAGTGCCTTCAATGTGGAGTATTCCTTCCCCTTTATTAAAATCTAAGTTCTTCACATTTGTATTACTTAGATCGACATTGATACCTAGTTCAGTACCACCTCTGGTTTGAGTAAATTTAATATGGATATAGCCATGCTCGATTCGTTGTTTTATTTCTTCATAAGGTTCATCTCTATGACCGATTACTACTTCATGCTTACCTTCACTTAACCTTTGTACTAGTTCGTTTATCATACTTACCATAATTTTAAATAACTTAAAAGTAGTTTAAATACTTTATATATCATTAATCAAGTTAAATTTTGAGATTAACTAAAAATTTATTGTACAAAATATATTTGTTTATCTTTTTGTACACAGAATTGATATAACGGCAAAGCCTTTATATCTGACCTACATTGTATTAAACCGAATATATTCTCCGTTATATTTATAGGTACATAACAAATTTGTTGCTGTTGATTCTTTAAAAAATCTAGCTAGAATCTATACATGATTTTATCTTAAGTTAACATCTTATCATAATCCGTCCACTTTAAAATTATAAGAATCCTTGCTAGAAGGGGTCCAGTGGAAGAACACCCAAAAGTGTCGTTTTAGTTTTTTCTCCCTAAAAAGGCTGGTATTTTAATTATCATCTACACTACCTATTCTTACATTTCGCATCCTTAAATATTTGTATAATGTTGTTTTTGAAATATTTAATTGATCAGCAATTTCATCAGAGGTAAGTTCATTTTGTTTGTATAGCGCTTCAGCGCTACCTGCACTTCGTTTAGCTTTTTCAGATAACCCTTTTGGACGTCCGCCCATACGCCCTCTATCTCGTGCAGATTTGAGACCAGCCATAGTAGGGGTCAAATGGAAGAAGCACCATAAATGTCGTTTTCAGTTTTTTATAATATTTTGCTAAGTTTTTCTTCTAGAATTTCGACCATTTTTTCTAGCTCTACTGTAGTGTCATTTTTTTTAAAGTTATAACGACCGGTAAAAGCTAGATGATCCCAAGCTACAGCAGATATTCTGACAAACTTCTCAATTACAGATTTTGGTGCCTTTGCAGCTAACAATTTCTCGTATAAAATGTTTAATGTTGTACTATTGTAGCTAATAATTAAATTGGCTACAAGTCTTACAGCATGTGCACTGACATTATTATCGATAATTCTTTTTCCCTTAAAAACACCCTGATATACTTTCCGTATCACGCCCTGTAGTTGGTGATATGCTTCAGTTCTGTTTCTGGCAGCTTTTATGGCCTTTCGAAGATTAATGTCATTTATCATATTCAAAACATGCGTACTCTTAAATATTTTGTTGTACTCATATAAAGCAGAACTAAGTTTTGCGTAACGATCATGGGACGAGAGTTTGCGAATCAAAGTTGTTTGTGTATTCTCCTGCATAATCAAGGAGAGTAAAACTCTAACAATCCACTTTTTACTAGATGTTATAAGTGATTTATTAATTTGATTTTTAGGTTTGATTAATCCTTCATAACATGACGTCGGCCTTGGGGAACTTATATTATCCGCTGCTTCTTTTATGTTCTTGATGCTTGGTAAATAACCCACGTCAACAGCATCCAGTACTACAAAATTAACAGGGTTGATTGAATGATTATCCCCAGTAACATAATCAATTATTACATCTGATTTGTTTCCATAGATCATATCGAATAGTCCATGACCTTCATACTCATTTAGGCCTATAGTTTTAGAATTAACTACGACATGATTTGCTACAAGTGAGCAAATTGAGATACCTCTGCCTTTGCCGACATATTTTCGTGAATATCTTGATTGTATTGTACTATCACTTGTTGGATGTTTCTTACCATCAGCATCAGCTAGCGTTTCTCCGTCCAACAGATCCCATGCCTTAAATATTGGAAGCTTGTATATATAGTTACTGACTATGTCGTTAGTACTTAATAGTGTATCCACTCTAATAAAATCTTTTCTGGTTGATAGTAATAAATTTAGGTTCAGATCACTTATTTCCGACATAGAAGTTATGCTAATACCAAAAGCTTCAGCTAAAACACAAGCATTTAAAGCTAATGTCTGAGGTTTTTTGCGTTTTACATACTTATGTTTAATATGAGTGAATCCCTCCCATAAATTAATATGATCACCAATAAATTTTAGTAAGTCTGATATTTCTATTTTTGGCAAGTTGCTAAAGAAAGAATTTTTTAATTCTTCTTTTGCTTCATAAAGTAAATACCAAGATTCCTCTCCTTCTTTATTTTCGGTGATTGCAATATGTTTATTTACTCCATTAGCAATATTAATATTGGTTTCAAGCAATGCATTATCTAAAATTTCTAATGCATCATCTAGTCGTTGATCGCAATAGATAGGAATTTTATTATAACCAAATTTAGCAGCTACTTCCTGAGCATTATCCACTAATGCTTCTGGTACCAAGTCGTAATCTAAATCACTAAAAGATATACTATCGTTACAACAGAGCCTACCTTTACTGATATTATGATGCATTTTTAAATAGACATAAAACTCAAGACGGAAAGGATCAAAGTGGTTAGGTTTTTCCGGGTTTGTTAGATACTTAATAATTGACTTGTTTTTTATTAAATCAGCTTCACTACTATCAATATCAATTTTTAAGGAGCCGGGATTTTTCTTCTTAAGATAATGGGTTTTGAGTATTTGAATCAATTCAACTAAATCACTCTTATAATTAAAGAATTCAAAATCTACATTTAGCATTATAGGGCGCAAATATCTGGACAATAAGGCTGAAGTTTTTGAATAGAATTCCCATTGAGCCTTAGTTTGATCAAAAATTTTTCCTTCAAGAAAAAGTGCCATTATTTCAAATTGTGATTTGGGTAGAATCTTATAGGCCTTTTTACTTAGCTCAGGATAAGTAAGATCTTGTTTCTTGTCTTCTGAAGGAAACCATTTGAGAAATTTAGCAAGATTGGGAAAATCAAGTATCAGCGAGGTATTATGTTTAGTGAAAGCATCTTGAGCAGATTCTTTTCCTTTATCTATAATGACATTAACGTGATACTGAAATGTTATTATCAAATTATCCATAAATTGTTGATATCTATGGTAGATAAAACATAATATGTACAGAAATTGCTGTAGTTTTCTCAGCTTTCTAAGCCTTGATGCAGAATAATTTTCTCAACTGATTGCGAGTTTGTCTCTGAGATTTTACAAAATCTTATATTTGTAAATTAGGATTTATAAAATTTGAATTTTTGTGTGGGATTTTTTGTTTAATTTAGACTGAAATGCTAAGGTCTATTGCAATTTAGATAGAACTTTTCCCTTGACAGTCTTGACGATGCAAAACTATTTTACTAGCTACCCGCAAAAATGTCGTAGATTAATCATGCTGTAAGCTATAGTTTTCATAGCATAATGGTTTACACTATGGAACTCAAACCTTAATAATAAACGCTTGAACTTATCTTCCCAAGCAAACACTCTTTCTATAGTTCTAAATCGTTCGGCAAATATAGCCCGTTGTTGAATGAATCAAAAAATTAGATATTATTAAAGAATAGTTATGTAAAATTTGTTAGAATTGACTAAATTCAAATAATAGAAAATAACTGAAGATGGCAAGTAAAGTTAAATCGAATAGA
>Ga0335396_10000714_pt1 | contig 45299 bp, 30 predicted proteins | sample FRY02_FD_205743 | JGI IMG/M metagenome (GOLD analysis project Ga0335396, IMG submission 205743) | Freshwater microbial communities from Lake Fryxell liftoff mats and glacier meltwater in Antarctica - FRY-02 (spades assembly) (version 2) | ecosystem: Environmental > Aquatic > Freshwater > Ice >...
GGTTTACAATCCGCCCCCCAGACTCCGCTATGGACTCCATCCCAATTCTCCCCCCTCCCCTCCCGCCACCCCCCTCTCAAAACAGCCATCCCCCGCCGCATTTTCCACCCTCCGACTTGATTCCCTCTCCCCCTTGGTCATCAATAGCGCCGTGTTTCCGCCCATCTTCCTGGTCGCCTTCACCGGGCACCGCCCCGGCGACGGCCCCGGACGCTCCCGCGAAGAACTCGAGGCCGTGCGCCCCGCCATCCGCCAGGCCCTCACCGAACTCGAGGACCTGGCCAAAGCCCAGAACGGCACCATCGAGATCTACTCCAGCATCGCCTCCGGTTCCGACACCATCGCCTGCGAAGTCGCCGACGACATGGGCCTCCCCCTCCTCGCCGGCGTCGAACTCGTCCTCGTCGCCGTCGCCCTCGCCTTCATGCTCTCCCATCACCACCTCGGCACCCAGAAGACCTGGCTCCACTGCCGCTTCGCCACCGAACTCCTCCGCAGCATCGAAGCCACCTCCGGCATCCTCGACCCCCTCCATCCGCAGAGCAAACACTACCCGCCCCACTGGCACCGCTTCGCCCTCTCCGCCACCCTCGCCCTCCTCCGCGAACGCCCCCCCACCACCAACTTCACCAAACTCAAGGCCCACTACCTCGACAAGCGCATCGACAACCAACTCAACTACTTCCGCTCCAAACTCGCCAAAGCCACCCCCCTCGCCCGCTGCTTCGGCAACATCGCCTCCTGGTCCGCCTGGGCCGCCTTCTTCGCCGTCCTCGGGGCCTTCAGCTACAAACTTTTTCACTTCGGTGATCACCAATCCACCTCCCCCGGCATCGGCTTCTTCGTCTACCTCCTCCCCATCGCCCTCCCCCTCCTCGCCGGCATGGCCTCCTCCCTCCAAACCTCCCTCGACATCGGCCGCCGCAAGGTCCGCTACCGCGAAATGATCGACAACCTCGAGTCCTCCTGCCACTGGATCGAACAACTCCAGACCCCCCTCAACCTCACCCTCGCCGCCGCCCGCGTCGAATCCGTCCTCCTCGACGAACAAATCGAATGGATGGCCGCCGCCGAAGCCGGCCAAGGCCACTAATGTGGCGCGACCGTCCCGGTCGCATGCCCTCCCCAACAACGACAGCATCCTCCCTCCCCCTGTTCACGCCTCCGCGCCAGGGCCGTTCCCGTCCTCCGTCCCCCAAATTCATCATTGGACCTTCCGCCTTCGATGTTCGACCCTCCCACCCGTGTTCGCCAAACTCCTCGCCCTCTTCATCCTCGTCCCCCTCGTCGAGCTCTATCTCTTCCTGATCCTCGGCAGCCGCATCGGCCTCGGCCCCACCCTGATCATCATCGTCTTCACCGCCATCCTCGGCGCGGCCCTCACCAAATCCCAGGGTGCCCGCGCCCTCGCCCGCTTCCGCCAAGCCTCCGCCGAAGGCCGCCTCCCCCACAACGAGGTCCTCGACGGCCTCCTCATCCTCATCGCCGGTGCCGTCCTCCTCACCCCCGGATTCCTCACCGATACCGTCGGCTTTCTCCTCCTCGTTCCCCCCGTCCGCGCCATCCTCCGCACCCGCCTCGGCACCTACCTCAAATCACGCATCAAGATCGTCCCCGGCACCACCCCGCCACAGGAAACCACACCCGCTCCACCCCCCGGCAATGGACAGATCATCGACGTGGAGGTCATCAAGGACGAGTGACCCGTCCCTCCTCCGCATCACTTCGCAGGCACCGCCGGCACGATCAACTTGCGGGCCCAGATGTTGCGATAGCGCACCGGATTGCCGTGATCCTGCAGGCTCAGACCCCCGGCTCCCGACTTACCTCCCGCCTGCACCGAAAACTGCGTCACGATCCCGTTGTGCAGCACCGTGATCGACCCGGCTGCACCACCTTTCCATCCGCTCCCTTCTTCTCCCGAATGCAAATGATGTCGTAGCTCTGCCACTCGCCGGGACCACGACTCGCATTGACCAACGGCACGCTCTGCTTGTAGAGCGCCAAGGCCTGCCCGTCCGGGTAGGTGTCGTTCTGAAAGGAATCGAGCACCTGCACTTCCGGATACCCGCCGATAAACACCCCGCTGTTCCCCCGCCCCTGACTGTTCCCCGAAACTTCCTCCGGAGTCCGCCACTCGATGTGCCACTGACAGTCTCCTTCGATCTGCTCCCGCGTCTCCACCGCCCCTTTCCCCCTCACCACCTCCATGTAGCCGTCCTTCACCAACCACGGCGCCGCGTCCCCCTCCTCCTTCTTCCCGCCACCCTTCCACTTCGAAAGATCCGTCCCATCGAAAAACACCACCGCATCAGAAGGTGCCGCTCCGGCCTGCTCCGCCGTGGACATGCCCGGCGGCGTGATGACCGCCGGTCGATGACTCTCGACCTTCTCCTTCGCCCAACGCCCCGCCTCCGCCGTGGCCACCGGGGCCGACTCCTCGGCGTGGAGCACCGAACCAAGGACAAGGAAAATTGCTGTAGCGGATGGTCGAATGTGCATGGCTGATGGTGTCTGTGTTTCTTGAGGAGGGCGTCTGACAGGGCACCCATCCCCGATTCACCGTTGTAGCGCCCAATCTGATCGCCGTCCCGATCAGGATTTCGCACCCCGCCCCGGGGCGATTGGCCCCGCCCACTGAAGCGTTCTCTCACCCTCCGGTTCATGCGAGCCTATATCCAAGGCGCTCCCCCTCCCGGGATCACCGCCCCATCACCTGAACCCTGTAGAACCGCGCCTGCGCCACACTCGGCTGGCTGCCGGTTACGCTGCCGTCGTCCACCCACTGCTTCAGGCCCCCGTCACCGTCCACCACGTCCGAGCCGGGATTCCAATCCAGCAGATCAGGACTCCAATACACCCGGTACTCCCGGCCTGCGTTGGTGGGAAAGGAAACCTCCACATTGCCCGTCACCAGATTGTACGTCGTGGACCATTCGTAGTGGTCGGCGCTGCCGGGGAGCAACCCGAACAGGAACTCCTCGAGATTGCTGAGTTTGTCCCCGTCGGTGTCCAGCAGGGCGTCCGCCGGGTCGAAACGGTCCAACCCGTTCGCGATCTCGAATTCGTCCGGAATCCCGTCGCCATCGGAATCCGCGGCTCCCTGCTTGATCAGGGTGAAGGTGTCCGGAAGGCTGCCGTTCTCCCGCACGAAGGTCGCGTCAAGCCGGTTGCCCTCCACATCCAGCACCAGAGAACCGAGATTGTTGAGGCTGATAAAATGGGCCGGGTGGTTCAGGGACCCGCCGCTGGTCTTCCCGGACGAGCCGGGCACCGCATAGACCGCCCCGAAGTGCTCGCGGGGTCCCGTCAGGGGCTTGATGTAGGCCCCGTCCCCCGCCGGTCGCCCGTCGCCGGGGTCGCGCTTCATCGCCGGGGTGAGCGTCCCGGACAATCCGTAGTGCCCATCCAGCAGGAAACTTCGCTCATACGAATGGCTGTGGCCGCTGAGCACGAGGTCCACCCCCCCGGCTTCGAGGATCGGCAGGATGTTCTGCCGCATCTCCACCATCGAACCGTCGCTGTCAGTCAGGCTGTCCGAGTTGTGCGAGCCTTTCGTGTAGGGCGGATGGTGGAAATAACAAACGATCCAGGTGCTGGTGGTGGCGGCCAAGTCGAGGGTCAGCCAGTCCGCCATCGCCCCGGTGGGCGAACGGCTGGCCGTCATCGAGTCAAGGCTGATGAAGTGGATGTTCCCATAGTCGAACGAGTAGTAATGCTCCGAACCAGAAACCACCCCGCCGCATTCGCCGTTCTTCGGAAAGGTGTAGATGTCGAAATACGGATAGGTGTCCACGAAGGCGGTGCCCTGGCCAGTTTCGTGGTTGCCCAGACAGGACCAGAACGGCACGCGCGTCATGAGGCTCCCGTAAACATCGAACAGCTTCTCCTGAAACTCGCTGTCGGATCCCACATTGTAGGCATTGTCGCCCAGTTCGAGGACCAGATCCGGATCCCGCACCCCCGTCCATGTATAGAAGGCGTCGCGCACATTGGCCTGGCCCACAGTACCGGTGCCCGCGTCCCCCAGCACCCAGATCCGCGTGGCTGGCGTGCTTCCCGCCGCCGGCGGAGTGGTGAAGGTGTGCGCACTGTCACCGCCCGCCAGCGTGTCGTCGGCCGATCCGATGCTGTAAAAATAGGTCGTCTCGGGCGTCAGTCCGACCAAGGTCACCTCGTGATCGGTCCGCCACCCCGTTTCATCCGACATACCGGTCAGACTACCCGGTTCCGGGCCAAATCTCACCCGCCCGGCGATGTATTGGCTACTGCGCCAGCGTATCGTCATGGTGGTGGGGCCGGCCTGTTGCAGATAAGCCCCGCGGGTCAGCGTTCCCGAACCGGCCGTCGCATTCACCGGCACCGTGACCACGCTGGAAACGACCACATTGTCGTCGTTGTCCGTGGCCCGCGCCGTGAGCCCGTAGAGGCCCGCCGGCACGTCCGTCCAGCTGTATGCAAACGGCTCCCCCAGCGACTCGCCCAGTTTCGTCGCGCCATTGTAAAACTCCACCTTCGTGACGGTCCCGTCGGAATCCTGCGCATCCGCCCCGAGGGCAATCACCGCAGGGGCGACGAACACATCGGCCACCAGCGGCGAGGTGAGCGAAACCGTCGGGGGATCCCCCACCACACCCACCACCTCGAGCGTGACGTTGTCGAGGCCCACGATCTGGTCCGGCGAGGTGGCCGTCGCATTGTCATCCACCCAGCGCAGCAGGAGCGTGGCCCCCGGCACCCATCCCGCGCCCGGCGGAAAATCGGTGGGCGCCACAGTGGTCACCCCGACGGATTCCGGCACCTGCACCCCCGGACCGGCCAAGGTGGGGTTCAAGACCGCCACGTTGGTCCACGTCGTCCCCTCGTCCAAGGAATAAAAAAGCCAGTAACCCGGCAGCTCGTTGGCCGTCGGCGAGGTAAACCGGCGGATGTCGTAACCGATCCGCAGGGAGGAGACGGTGCCGTCCCCGGTGTTCTCGACCTGCCACTACAGCGCCACTCCCTGCGTGCCGGTGGGCGATGTCCCAAGGGCGCGATCAGACGGAGACGCGCCCGTTGCAAGGTTGTACCCCTCCGTGGCACTCCTCTGGGTGCTCGGGTCGGTCACCGCACTCAGGCTCGCATTCACCGTCCCCCCGCCCACCTCCGCCTCCGGGATCGCGGACGTCCAGGTGGAGCTGGATCCGCCCGCATACCCGAAAAAGGACCACCCCGCCGGCGGCGCGGTGCCCGCCGGGCCCATCAAGTCAAAGTCCTCCGCGAATGACAGCGGCGGCCCCTGCACATCGATCAAGACGCTCGCCGAGGTGGTCACCCCGCCGTCGTTGTCGGTGGCCTGGGCGCTCAGGCTGTGGCTGCCCGGCGTCGGGGCAGCCCAAACAAAGCTGTGCGGGGCCGCCACGGTCTCCCCCAGCTTCACGGCCCCGTCAAAATACTCGACCTTGCTGACCACCCCGTCCGTGTCGGAGGCGTTCACAATGATCGTGACACTCCCCGCCGCCACCGGCCCCGCCTCCGGGGAGGTGATCGCCACGGCCGGTGCCACATTGTCCACATTGGTCACCGTGATTTCCACCGGAGCAGAAACCAGGAAGGCGTCGTCGTCATCGAAGGCGGTCGCGGTGAGGGTGTAACTTCCGGTGAAGACGCCGGACCAGACGAGGTCATACGGAGCGCTGGTATCCTCGCCAACCAACGCGCCGTTGGCCCGAAATTCCACCCTCACCACCGTCCCGTCGCTGTCACTCGCGGCGGCCGAGAGGGAAACGGCGGCCGGGGCATCGAACATCTGCCCCGCCGTCGGCGCGGTGAGCGCCACGCTCGGCGGCGTGTTGTCCACGAAGACATGAACCACTGCGGAGAGCGCATCCAAACCGGAATCATCGGTCACCACCGCGCTCAGGACATGGGTCCCTCCGGGCGCCCCGTCCCAGGCGAGGGAATAGGGCGCGCTGTCGTCCTCGCCCAGCTTCGTGCCCCCGTCGAAAAACTCCACCCGCACCACGCTCCCATCCGCATCGTCCGCGGTCGCCCCCAGATTGATGGTCGCCCCCAGCGCGAAACTCGCCCCATCCGCCGGACTGGAGAGTTCCACGGTCGGAGCGACTGGCACCACCGTGCTGAAGCTCCGCGTCTCCGTCGTCACCACGTTCGACCCGTCGCTCGCCGAGGCCCGCCATTCATACACCTTGCCCGCCTCCAGCCCGGTCCACGCGAGATTCGCGGAGGTCCCACCACCCGCCACATTCACCGTCCCAAGCGGAATCCAATCCGTGACCGGCTCCTGCATCTCGTAGTCCAGATCATACGCCGCCGTCCACGAGGGAATCGCATCAGAGGAATCCACCGCACGATCCAGCGTCGGCGAATAGGACTCCACATGAATCTCGTTGAGCGACGGACGAAAGGTGAGGACCCGCAGGAAGCCGTTGCCGCCGTTCTTCGTGTCCTTGTAGTCGGACAGGATCGAGCGGACCGTATGACCCTGGTAAACATCCTCGCGGCGGCCCTCCCCGTTCCGGTGGCCGCAGAGCATGAGAAACAGATTCGGGTTGTCCTTCAGCGCGTCGTAAATGTTCTGCCCCTGCGTGCTGAAGCCTGCCGGATCCCCGGGCTCGAGGATCCAGTGGCTCGTGACGATCGCCCGCCGCTCCGGATACGCCTTCAGCAGTGCGTCGGCCCAGTCGAGCACCGGTTGATAGAAACTCAGCGCCCTCAGATCATACTCCAGGTGAATGATGATGAAATCCAGTCCGCTGGCACTGAAGAGTTGGTAGTTGTTGTTGTTCTTCGCACCGAAACGCCCGCCAAAATACGGCCGTCCATCCCACCGCGCGAAGTTGAAATACTGGTTGTAAAAATTGGTAGTCCCTCCCGCGTCGCCGAACGGTTGCTGGTCATGATTGCCGGGTGCGCAAGCCCAGGGAATGCCATGCCCCCGCAGGGTGGTGAGGGGGTTCTCGATGAGCTTTTGCGCGGTATCCGCCACAATCCATTCGCTCTCGATCCCATCCCCGTTTTGCGCGAGGTCGCCCATGTGGCTGACAAAGGCGATGTTCCGCGCCGCACGGTTGTCCACGATCCACTGGGTCTGCGCGTTGTAGATCGCCGCCACCGCCCCCGTCCCGCCCGGGGATGGATTGCGACCGGTGTTCTCGGAATAAAACTGCGTGTCGGGAATCGCGATGAGGCTGAAATCCGGGCCCGGCGTGACCGGCGGGGCCACCCGGCCGTAAAAGGTCACCCCCAGCGCGTCCCCCTCCGAGTCCGCGAGATCGACCGCCAGATTGATGGAGGCACCGACCCCCACCGCCCCATCCGCCGGCCCCGTCGGAGTGACCGTCGGCGCAGCATTGCTGGCATCGAAGGCCCGGGCATTGATCCATGCCGGGAGCACCGTCCCGGAAAGCGTGCCGGCAGGCGTCGCCACCCCACTTTCGTTGCTGCCGGTCGCGGTGGTTCCGGACGCCTCGTCGAATCCGAATCGGGCCAGCATCCCGGCTTGTCCGGAGGTGATTTCCACATCCTTGCGGCCCGCAATCTCCGCCGCACTGCGCACCACGTCCCAGATGCGGACCTCGTCGATGATGCCCTGAAAAAAGCCGGCCACCGCCCCGGTGGATTTGATGGTGGCCCCGACACCGAGCCCCTGGATGCTGTCGTCGCGCGGCACCACTCCCACGAAGGTGGCCGGCGAGCCAGGCGGCACGGAAACCGTCTCCTCCACCCCGTCCACATACAGCTTCCAGGTCGCCGTGGTGGTGTCGTAGCTCGCCGCGAGGTGATACCAGACCCAGTCCTGCAGCACGGTGGAGCCGACTACCGGAAAATTCTGGCCCGCGTTGTAAGCCGTACCGTTGTTGGTGGCATTGAGTTGTTCGAAGTCCGCCACCAGCCTGCCGGTGGAATCAATCCCCAGGAAATAGTTCGCGTCCTTGTTGCTCCCGTCCGCCTCCCCCACCCCCTTGGCGATCAGCGGAACCGCCGACACCCCTCCGGTGCCGGTGCTCGCATTCACCCCGGGACCGGTGCGCACGACCCGGCATTCCACCGTGAAATCACTCGCCCCGAAGGCGGTCGCACTCGCCGCACCCTGGCCCATCGTCACGTGACTGCTGTTGCCGTCGAAATAGAGCCCGCTCTCCTCGTCCGCGAGAAAGTGAACGTCGTCCACCGCCAGTCCCTGCTCGTTGCCGCTCTCGTTCGCATCGCTGAACCGGAGCCAGAGCTCCTGCCCCGGCGCCCACGAGAGGCCCGTGACCACCACCGAGGCCTTCGCGCTATTCGCGGCCGCATCGCCATCCAGCGCCGTGGCCGTCGTCCCAGTCGCCATCGGCGCGGTGAAAGTCCCACCCGGAACAGCCGTCCACGTGCCGCCGACAAGATCCGCCGCCCCCACCTGGTAATCGATGAGGATGGTGTGCGCGGTCGCCGCGCTGCTCTTGAACCACTGCTCCCCGGTATAAAACAGGGTGAACCGCGTCAGGGTCTGGCCGGTGTTGTTCACGAACCGCACCCCGTAGAGGACCGGGCTGTTGCCCGCAAAATTGCTCGTGGCCCGCGATCCCAGGGCACGGTCCGGACCAGAGGCCGCTCCGAAGCTGAACAACCCGACGTTGTTGACTGAGGCGCTGGTGGAATCAAACGTCGCAGCCGCGCCCCCCACCGTGCCATCCGTCACCGAGAAGGTGGCCTTGTTCGCATACCACCCCGGAAGAGTCACGTTGTCAGTCCAGGTTTGATTAAGCGTGTTGTTCACCGGTCCCGGCAGGGAATCGAAGTCCTGACTGTAGATTCCCCCGTTGTAGTCCACCTGCGCCGCAAGCGGACCGACGAGGATCGAAAGCAGAAACAGGGCACGGAACAGATTCAGGGGCATTGGGGGGATGGGGTGATGATGTGTTCGAGTGATTTGATGGCCTGTTGAGCCTGTTCCAGCAGCAAGCTCATGGAGTGCGATCCGCGCTCCAGGTTCGGCAGCGCGAGAAGATGGTCGCGCAACTGCGTCCAGGCCGCCCGCGAGTCCTCCAGACGTCCCGCCTGCGCCAGAATGCTGGCCCGCTTGGCCATCCACGGTTCCGGACGGGGGGCCAAGGCCTGCAGGGCCGCCACGCGCGAGAGGGCCTCATCGAAGAGACCGAGCGACACTTCGAGCGTCAGCGCCCTGTCCGCCAACGCGGGGAGCTCGCCGAGTCTGGCTATCCCCGCCTGCAACTCCTTCACCGCCTCCGCCGGTCGCTCCTGCGCGAGCAGGGCGTCCGCGGTCTCGATGTAGAGATCGGGTTCCGGAGTCCTGCTCTTGGCGAGAGCCTGTCGAAAATCCGCCACTGCCGCCTCGCCATCACCGATCTTCAGCATCAACCGCGCCCGCGCCGCGGAGCCCTCCGCGACCTCCGGACTGGATCGCACAAACCCGTCGAGGGCCGTCCGCGCGGCCTCCAACTCGCCGCCCGCCATCCACGCCTGCCCACGAACGAGATCGACCGGATACGTCCCCGGCGCCAGCGATTCGGCCTTGTCGAGGTCCGGCAGCGCGGCCTTCCAGTCGCCGTGCAGGCAGTGCAGGCGGCCGCGGTGAAACCAATGCGCGGCATTGTCCGGCTCGGCCGCGATCAGTTCGTCGCTCCGCTTGATCTCCTCGTCATACCCCCCATGCCCAAAGGAAACATCCGTCACGAACAAAGGAGTCAGGATCGCCACCATCAGTCGCAAGGGAGCGGAAGCGGTCCTCCAGAAGAGACCCGTTCCAGGAACGCTCAGCGGCAGGGCCGCATCAGAAGCGGGAAGCATGCGCGGGGGGCGGGGGGCGGGGGGCGGGGGGCGGGGGTAGCGGGTTTTGTCGGGATCAGGGAGGGGCTCCCCGCCAGATCCGCGTCATCAGAATTTCGGGGCACAAGAACTAGTCCGAAACGGCCCCGGAAGGGAGCATTTTCCGCAGGGCTCCTGAATCGGGTGCCGACACAAGGGAGACTTGAATCCGAAACACGGAGAGTAACCACTGGTTTTCCTGATTCCGCAAATTGATTAAAAAAAAATCCTGCGGAAATCCTGAACATGGGATCTGCCAAATCAGTTGACGACGGATGAATGCAAAAAATCAGTGAAATCAGTAGTCAAAAACTCCCTCTGTTTCCCTTGTGTGTGGGCTCAGGCTGTGGAATTCGGCTTTCCGGGCCGCTTCCATCTTGATCGATGCCGCCCCTCAGCCGCGTATTCCGGCCATGCGCACCGTCCTCTCCCTTCTCCTCGCCATCCTCTCCCTCCCCGCCAGCGCCGAGGTGCACCGCTACCTCTACTGCTCCTCCCCGGACGGGGCCCAGGCCGAGGGCAAATCCGGCACCGGACTCCTCGTCTTCGACATCGACAACGGCCACAAGTTCGTCCGCCGTATCGACATCCCCATCTTCAAGGAAGGCCTCCGCGGACTCACCGGATCCACCGCCACCAAACGCCTCTACTACTCCACCACCAACCGCCGCCTCGGGGCCTTCGATCTGGAGACCGACAAGGTCGTCTGGGACCAACAATACCCCGCCGGCTGCGACCGCTCCTGCATCACCGCCGACGGCAAACTCATCTACGCCCCCACCGGTTGGTGGTATAAGGGCCCGGACAGCGGCTTCCTCGTCATCGACCCCCAAAACGGCAACCTCCTCAAACGCATCACCGTCAACACCGCCGCCCACAACAGCATCGCCAGCCTCGACGGCAAATTCGTCTACCTCGGCACCACCACCACCCTCACCCAGTTCGAGGCCGCCACCGGCAAATCCCTCCAAACGATCACCCCTGTCGGCGAACAGGGCGTCTTCCCCTTCACCGTCACCAGCGACAACTCCCGCGCCTTCATCTGCCTCGGAGCCCACGTCGGCGTCGATGTCATCGACCTCACCGCCGGCAAGGTCCTCCATCGCGTCTATGCCATCAACCCCGACGACGGCAAAAAAATCTCCCACCGCACCCACGGCGCCGGCCTGACCCCCGACCAATCCCAACTCTGGCTTTCCGATCAACAGGGCAGGCGCCTCTATACCTTCGACATGACCGTCACCCCGCCCAAACAAACCGGCCATGTTGACCTCGGCATGGGCGGCCATGGCTGGATCACCTTCTCCCTCGACGGCCAATACGCCTACTCCCACACCCCCGACATCTTCGACGTCAAAACCCGCAAAAAGGTCGCCACCCTCCGCGATGAACACGGCCAGGAATTCGCCTCCTCCAAATTCATCGAAGTCCACCTCGACAACGGCAAGGTCGTCAAGGTCGGCAACGAATTCGGCCTCGGCCGCGTCCAACCCTGATCACCACGCTCCCCCCACCCCGTGGCGTGACCGTCCCGTCTGCCCGGGCGTAGCCTCCGGCGAAGACTGGGTCGCATGCCCCGCCCCATCCGTGGCGGCGGTCTCCAACCATGAGTGTTCGGCAGGAATCGTGCCCTAACAATCTGACGGGTTGGCCCGGATCCAGGGTTGAATTTCCAGGGACCAATTTCCAAATAAATTCCAAGCACCAGGTTCCAATTCGGGAAACGAATCGAAGGAGAGGCCTCGTCTCGGGCTCTCGTGCTTGTCATTCGCGGTTCCAGATGCGGCAACGAGCTTCAGCACTTGAGATTTGGTCTTGGATTTGAAATTTATTTGGAAATTGTCGGTTGGAAATTTTCAGGAGGTAGCCTCGGCGGGAAATGGCCCGGCTTTCATTGAGGGCCATGACCAGTTCAGCATTCACCATGCCCAACACGTTTGGTTTCCAACCGCCCAGCCGAATCCCCCGCACAGTGGCGTGACAGTGGCTGCTGCGGCTCGCAGCAGTCCGTATCCGCCGCGGCTCGCGGCGTTTCATGGAACCACCCAGACCTCACCCCTGCTTCTCAATATAATCCAACAGCAACCGCACCCCCACCCCCGTCCCGAGCGCTCCGCCCTGATAGTCCCGCTCCGTCGCCCCCCACGCGCTCCCCGCAATGTCCAAATGCGCCCAGGGAATATCCCCCACGAAGTTCGACAGAAACGCCCCACCCGTCGAGGATCCCGCCCCCGTCCCCGGACTGCTGATGTTGCGCAAATCCCCCACCTTCCCCTTCATGTCCCGCTTGTGAAACTCCAAAATCGGCAGCGGCCAAACCCCCTCCCCGGTCGCCTGACCCGACGCCACCAACGCACCGATCAGCGCCTCGTCGTTCCCCATCGCCCCGGTCAATTCATGACCCAGCGCCACCACCACCGCCCCGGTCAGCGTGGCGAGATCGATCAGCACGTCCGGCTTGATCGTCCTCCGCGCATGGGCCAGCGCATCAGCCAAAATCAGGCGTCCCTCCGCATCGGTGTTGAGCACCTCAATGCTCGTCCCGTCGCACGCCGTCACCACGTCGCCCGGCTTGTTGGCCATTCCGTCCGGCATGTTCTCCGAAGTCGGCACCAACCCATGCACCTCCACCTCCGGCTTCAGCGCCGCCAGCGCCTGAAACACCCCCAGCACCGCCGCCCCACCAGACATGTCGTACTTCATCTCGTCCATCTTCGCGGACGGCTTGATGCTGATCCCACCCTGGAGCTCGGACCGTCCCCGCCCACCGGAAGCGCCGTTGCCGCAAAAGAGCGAATCGGTCCGCCCGATGAAGGAGCGGCACAAAAAGCCCCGCTCCGGCGTGAACCAAAGCGGAGCTTCTCATAGAGCAGCGAGTCCGACTTCTGAGCCCGGATCCACCCTTAATCGTAAGCGTTCTCCCCGTGGGCCGTGGTATCGAGGCCCTGTTCTTCGGCCCGCTCGTCGATCCGCAATCCGCCACAGCACAATTTGGCGATGAACAGCGCGATCACCGAAACCCCGGCGCTCCAACCAATCGTGACCAGAACACTGAGGACCTGCTTCATGAGTTGCCCGTCCCCATGTTCATAGCCCTCCCGAATAAAGACGCCGGTGAGGATGGCCCCGATGATCCCGCCGATGCCGTGCACCCCGAAAACATCGAGACTGTCATCATACTTCAGCTTGTGCTTCACAACGGTCGCAAAGTAATAGCCAGCCAACGAGGAGAGCACCCCGATGACGATGGCGCCGAGCACCGTGGTGCTGCCGGAAGCAGGCGTAATGGCGACGAGGCCGGCGACGGCTCCAGTGGCGACGCCCACCGCGGTCGGCTTCTTGCTGATGATCCATTCCAAGGCCATCCAGGTGATCACCCCTGCGGCAGTGGCAACTTGAGTGACCAGCATGGCCATCCCGGCGCTGCTACCGGCACCACCGGCGCTCCCGGCATTGAATCCGAACCAGCCAACCCAGAGGAGCGCGGCGCCAATCGCGGTGAAGGGAACGCTATGGGGCATGAGAGGGGCGGAACCGAAGCCTTTCCGCTTGCCGACCATGATACAGGCCACCAGACCGGCGATGCCGGCATTGATGTGCACCACGGTGCCCCCTGCAAAATCAATGACCCCCCACTGGGCGAAAAGTCCGCCACCCCAGGCCATGTGCCAGACAGGGATATAAGAACCGATCGTCCAGAGCGTGACAAAGATCAACACGGCCGTGAACTTCATGCGCTCCGCAAAGGCCCCCACGATCAGGGCCGGGGTGATGATGATGAAGGTCATCTGAAACGTGATGAACACACTTTCCGGAATCGTTCCGACCAGTCCCTCGGCGGTCAGATTCTTCAACATCAGGTTATCCATGTTCCCGAAGAACCTGCCCCCTTCGCCTGCGGCGAGAGAGTAGCCGAAGGCGACCCAGAGGAGGGACATGATGCCGGCAATGGCGAAGCACTGGACGAGCACACTGAGCACGTTCTTGCGGCGGACCAAACCACCATAGAAAAGAAACAACCCCGGGAGAGTCATCAGCAGCACCAACACCGTGGAGGTGAGCATCCAGGCGGTATCGCCGGTATCGAGCTGGGGTTCGGCCTCCTGCGCAAGCAAGGGGACGGAACTAAGGAGGAGGACCATGGCGGAAATTAGCCACTTCCAACGGAGGGATCGGGTGTTCGGATTCATTGCACTTTGGTTGATTGATTCAAAAATCGGACCGGATTGCCCTGTCATCGGGCCCCATCCGGCGGATTCATGATTATTGGAGGCCAAAAACAAAGCAGGACTAATGCCAACTGGGTCGAAGCATGAATTTATTTCATGCCGCCGCTCCGGCCTCCATTCCCGGAGCCCGGCCGGCGAGCAGTCCCCGTTCCACTCATCAATGCCCCGGGCGAACCGGGCTCTGAAACGCAGCACCAGTTAATGATTGATTTTTACTGGAAAGTTGCCACATTTACAACTTTCCACTCAAATTCATGCAATTCGCGATCCCCAACGAGCCCATTTTGAATATGGGCTACATGCGCCATGCCCTCGCTGGAGTCGCCGATCAGCGGGGGAAGATCGCCCGTTTGCTTGGGACCGGCGATTTGATTTCGCTCCGTCGCGGGCTGTATGCCAGTCGCCGGAATCTCGATCCACTTTGCCTCGCGGGACCCATCTACGGCCCTTCCTACATCAGCTTCGAAACCGCACTCTCCCGGCACGGAATGATTCCGGAAGGAGTCACCGAAATCCTCTCGGCCACCATCAAGCGCGCCGCCTCGTTCGAGAACGCCTTCGGCCGTTTCCGTTACCAGCCGATTCCCAAGGCCATTTATCCGGTCGGCATTCTTCGTGTCACCGATTCCGACCTCCCGTTCCTCATCGCCAGCCCCACCAAGGCGCTCATCGACCGGATTGCGCGTGAGCCCGGATTTCGTTCCATGGCCGAGGTGGCCCGCTGGTTGGAGGGGATGCGCGTCGAGCTGCCCTCCGGACTGGAGCGTGCGCAGCTCACCGAATGCGCGGAGGGCTATGGCCGGCCATCGGTCCGTTGGCTCCTCCGCTTTGCCGAAAAGAACCGCCTCCTCAACTCATGAACGCCGCCCTTCAGGACATGCTGGACGCCTACCACCTCACGCCACCACCGAGGTGCGCACCCAACTTCTGCCAAGTCCCTATCGGGTCACGCTCTACGACCTGGGCAGCCTCTTCGCGGGCAAGCTCCATGCCGTGCTTTGCCGGGGCTGGAAGCAGAGGGTCAAGGGCCGGGATTTTTATGATTTGGTCTGGTATGCCGGGCGCAAGGTTCAGCCCAATCTCAAGCACCTCGATGCAAGGATGCGCCAGTCGGGGCATTGGAACGGCGAACCCATCGATGGCGACACCCTGAGGCGCTTGTTGCGCGAGCGCTTCGAGGAAGTCGACTTCAAGCAGGCCGCCGAGGAGGTTCGGGTCTTCCTGCCCGACCCCCGCGAACTCGACCTCTGGTCGCTGGAGTTTTTCACCGACCTCGCCGCGAAAGTGAACGCCGATTGACCTCATCGTTTAGATGCCCCACTCCACGACCTGATTCTGTCAGGCCCTTCTTATTTGGCCGTGCCATTCGTAGCTCGAACCTCCACCGCCGCAGGCCTTCCAGCCGTTCTCCCCCGCGAAAAGCTTCGAAGGGCATTCTTCGCCCTCATTCTTCGAGCGAAGAATGGCGGACAGGGTTTTCTGCCGCCTTCTTTGCTCGTTTTCCTTGTTTCATGGGCGTTCATTCGGATTAGGGTTGGGAGGTGTTCCGCAGAATGCCACGTCCTCGCCGGTCGGCTTTTGAGGAATCCTTGTGGAAAACACCTCCGTCTGTTTTCGGCAGTGAGGCCCTGACCCCCAGCGCTCGCCCCGGATGCGCCCCTGGCCGGTTGACGACTCGGATCTGCTCAGTGGGATGACGGCGGTAATCATGGGACTCTCTGCGTCTCCTCATCTGCCATGGTGCAGCCACCAATCAAGGCCGGATTTGGGGTGTGCTTCTTGTTGGCGACTCCGTCGACTGCAGTTCGCGTAGCTTCAGCGTTGCGAACGATTTCTTCACCCGTCACATGCTTCCGGACAGCTTCTTTGCCTCAGCGAATTCCCGCGAGAGATCGATGCCGCTGTCCATAGTGGGGTCGATCTGCCTGGACCCGGTCTACCTGGGGGCAACGAGGTGAATACCGGAGAAATTTCCGGGTATGCTCTTGAGTAGTAATTTTTGAGTGTCGCGATTGAGATTTCCGCTATCCCGCCTGTCGTTCAGATCAACCCCATTGACATCATTGCGGCTTTTGTCGGTGAGTCGTAGAATTGCCACTGGATGGCAGTGAGGATTGCATCCGGGATCTCGGAGATGTCGCGCTTGTTCTCGCTGGGGATGAGAATGCGTTTGGCACCGGCCTCTACGGCAAGTTGCATGCGTTCAGGAAGGGAACTTACTTTCAGAAGTAGTCCTTGGACGCTCATTTCTCCGAGCACCACGGTGCGCTCCAGCAAGGGCTTTTCGAGGAGGGAGGAGACCAGGGAGATGAAGAATGCCACGGCAGTTTCGCCGCCGTCCTTTGCTTGGTTCAGATTGATCGCCTGGAGACTGAAATCGTAGCTATCGAGATCCTTGGTGATACCCAGGTTCTTGAGATTACCCCGGAGGAATGCGTCGGCGGTTTTGATTCCTTCCTTCATGCCCTTGGAGAGATTTCCCAATGGAATTATTCTTCCTGACCCGGAATTGCACTGGGCTTGGAGGAGGAACAGCGCGAGGCGATTGTCTGCCTTATCAGTGCCAATGGTGTAAACGCTGCCAGGGGTGAGCTGTCCTTCGTTGATCAGGCTGCCTCCACCCATCTCTGGAACCGTTACGAAGGTCTCCTGACCGGACTCTTTGTCGATGTAGGAGAAGCTGGTATCCCAGTATTCGAGGCCACCCATTTTCTTGAGTTGCTCCTTCACGCGTCGGCGCATCTCCATCGCGTATTCGAGATACTCGCCCATTTCTTCCTTGGTGACTTCGCCGTCCGGATGGAGAAGTTTGATCAGGCCGGAAACGATCTTCCGCACAGCTTTCTGGTCGCGTCCCCCTAGATGGCTACCGAATTTGAAATCGCGCTCGGCATAGTCCGTGTAGCTGGACTTGCGAACCTGACGGAACACCTCGGCGAGGAAGTCGGTCACCAGTCCAAAATGGTTGGTGTAGGCGTCGTCGTGGGTCTTCTGGAACTCCCAGCCGGGAATGTATGCGTGGATGCGGTCGTAGAAGGCGGTGTCCATCTCCTTGGGCATCGGATAGAAGAGGTGCGAAGTGCGGACAATCGTCTCAATCTCGCCATCGATGTTCCCCACGAAGACCACCGAACCTTCGGCAGTGATGATGTCGCGGCCACGGCTGAAGGAGCCATCCTCCATGTAGCCTTTCATGATGTTGATACCGCTCTTGTCGGAGAAATTGATGCCTGCGGCTTCGTCGAAGGCAACCACGTCCCACATGCACACCAAACCGCGTTGTCCACTTGATAGGTTGACGAACATTTGCGCCGTCGTTGTCTGTCCGCCGGAGACGAGGTGGCAGTAGGGACTCATCTGCTGGTAAACGAAGCTCTTGCCCGTGCCGCGTGGGCCGAGTTCCACCGAGTTGAAATTCCTCTCCACAAAGGGCAGCAGGCGGAGCATGAAATGCATCTTCCGGCGTCTCGTGTAATAGGGGTGCTCAGGTTCGTAGCCCATCGAGCGCAGCAGCAGATCAAGCCATTGGTCACGGGTGAATAGCTTCCTGGCTGCCACGAACCCTTCGAGATTCCTGTTGGAGAGTTGAATAGGTCGGATCGACTCGATGAAGAACGGCCGGTTCTGTCCTTTGAAAATGAACGTGTCGTCGTAGCGCAGTGTGATCTCCGCCCAGACTCCGCCCATGAGCAGGCGTTCATGTTCCTTCACCAAGCGGTCATCGATATTGATGAAGTCGAGATTGAGGTTGGAAACCGATGCCCAGTATTTGTCGTGTGTCTCCACCAGCTTGACCGAGATCTTGTCGATCACCTCAAAGGTCGAGAATTGCTTGATCGACGATTTCACGGTTTCCCGCTCATCCGGCTTCACATACTTGGAGGCCAGGGTTTCCCGGACGAATTCCAATCCCTCGGCGATCTCTTTCTCATCAGTGGAAGCGCAATATTTACCGAGCAGGAACTCAATGACGAACGCCGGCACTCCGAATGATGTCCTCATCCTGCGCAGGAGATCCTTCCTTACGACCATGCCGGGGAATGCCTCGTTGGCGAGTAGGTCGAGCGTGTCTAGTTGGATGGGTTCGTCTGGCATGGTCTTGGGTGCTAAAGGTCGCGGGATGCGGTGAGGAGGATGCCCTTGGGGCCGGGGAATTGTTCGCCGGTGTCGGCGTCGGAAATGGCGAGTCGGAGTTGCTCTCCCTTTTGAATGGTGAATTTGGAATCGAAGAACAAAGTCACCGCGACTTCGCCGGTGGTTTGAAGATCGGCGGTCTTGGGCTCGCTGCGGGCCAGGACGGAGATGGCTCCACCCTTGCTGTCCCTGAAGACATTCAGCATCAGGTTCCTTGGCATGGCGGACATCGCTGATAGTTCACCTTCGCCGCTGATGTTGAGGGGCCTCAGTATCAATTTTACTGCGGCACTCGTTAGCCCGGCTCCGGCTCCAGCGAGAAGAATCTCAACTCCCACCTTTTGCTGCTTGGCGCGCTGCTTCGAGCAGAGCCTGGGTATCACCAGTTCCTGAAGGGTCGCGCCACCATGGCTGAATGACTTCTCTGTTTTGAAATAAGCGAAGCCGGGTGGGATCGCGACTCGGATCGATGGATCCCAAGGCATCGGCATGGACTTCACCGGGAGATCCGCCTCGGCGGGTATGATCGCATAACGCTCCTTTTTCACCAGGCACCACTCGGCAGGAAGCTGGACTTCCGGGGGAAGGTTCTCTTCGTCCATCAGAACAAATCCGTGATCCGTCACGACGGTCACCTCCGGGTAGCCCCATTGATGGAGCTTGCGGATCACCCGCGCGATCCGCTCCAGTTCCTTGTGAAGGTGGCGAATCAGGGCATCGCCATCGCCGTGGCCGATGCTATCCACCTCCTCATGCCCGAAAACGACGAGCAGCGTCGGAATTTTCGATGGCTTGGCACTGGCGTTTTCGACGGTGTCGATCTCGCGGCATTCGGCTCCTGCTGCAGTCATCTGGGCGATCCGATTGCTCCGTTGGCTGAGATCCAGTCCGCAACGTGCAGGAACCCGATCCTTGCCCTTCACCATGATGCAATCCGGTCCATGGCTGGCTGGCAGCAATGCGCTCATGCCGTATGGGGTGATGGTGGGGAGCATCGCCCGCATCGGGGAAACGGAAACCTCGCTGCCCGTGAGCATCGCCTTCAAGGCGAGTGCGCAGTCATGGCGAAGGGCGTCCACGATGACCACGGCACGTTTGCCTTTGGCCGACCAGACATGCGCCTCCATCTGCTCGGTGACAAAGGGAAGACCCGGGACCTCTGCGGTCTCAGAGGAGGTGAATGCCACGAAAAACTTCTGACTCAGTAAATTGGCGTAAGCGGCATAGGTGCGGTCGATGATCTTCGCCAGATCCACCAGGCCAAGTTCCTGGGCCTCGCCTTTCAGCCGCAGATGCGCTTGGTCCACCTCGGCGGCGAATTCCAAATAGACGCGCAGGCATTCAGCGCTCGATTTCGCTTCCTCCGCCGCTTTCCGGGCTTTCTCGGCAGCGCCTACAAATCGGGTGAAGCCATAGAGTGTTTCCCAAGAACCGAAAGTGCCGGCGCTGGCCTTGGTGTATTCCACCTCACGCTGTATGCCGGGCGATACCTCAGCCACGTTGCTGACAAATTGTGCGGGAGACTCGGCCAAATACACGAGCGACTGAACCGCATCTTCCCAGCGCTGGGTGACCAGATGGGGAAAGCCGTAGCTGGCTCCCTTCTTACCCTTTGCCCAAGATGCCAGGTTGATGTGTTGTTCCGCCTCCACGACATAGCGATCCCATGCTCCTCGGCAGTTGGCGTCACGGAGCCATCGGCGCACGAGGTTCAGATGGTTCTCGCGGAAGCGCATTGGAGGGATGCGGTCGGCAAAGGGAAAATCATGGGGCTCGCCATAGCCCATGAAGGCCTCGGTCAGGGCGAGCCGCTCCACGACACCCTTGATCCAAAGGACAGGATTATCGGTATCCGGGGTCTCACCCAGACGGTCGCGCACCGCAGATAGAAATTCATCGAGGTGTCCTTCCCCGCGCAGTGCTTCCCATTTCGCGTCCGGCTCCACCGCCAGATCGAGAAGGGTCTGGTCCACATCGCCAACCAAGCGGGATTGCACCAACTCGCTGGTCACGGTCTCCTCCCAAAAGGCGGGTGCGCGGCCAGCGAACTTCGCAGCATACTTTGATAGCAGCGATTCAGCCCCGCCATCGGTGATCTTGCGCTGTTCGCCGATGGAATCGGGCAGGCGGACTCCGGCGGCTTTGAGGAAACTGAAGAGAGAGGGCCGCTTGCCGCCGACTTTCCAATCCACACCGCAGATGTGGAATTCCAGCAGCAGTTCCAAATGATTCTTCCCGTTCTCATCCGCGCTGCTCATGCGCTCCTCGGGAAATGGCAGGTGAATCACCAGACGCGCTTTTGTATCTTCCTGCACGGCGAGCCAGACCTGCCGCTTGAGCCAGAGCTGTCCGTGCTTCTGCGAGCGGTCATACGCCAGAAGTTGGAACGGCGGGGTCTTCATTTCACCCAGGTAATGCGAGAAGATCGGCAGCAGGCGGGAGAACTCCGCGCTTGGGTCGAACCAAAGGCACACCCGCGCCCGTTTCTCGTGGGAGAAGCGCTGCTGGATCTGGGAAATGAAGGAGGTAGAGAGCATTCAGTGATTGAGGTCAAATCGTTGGCTCGTCGAGCAAGTCACGGAGGAATCGGCGGAGTTCTGCGATTCTTGGCTGCTGTCTGGCGGCACCTTCGAGCCATCGGTTATCGGATATTGAATTTTGGATCGCCTTGCCGGGTTTTAGAACGGAGGCGATGACACCGACTTGCGCTTTTCTTTCTCCCGCTGGAGCTCCGATGTCGTCAAGATCATCGCCATCAAGAACCAAGCGATTGATGTTAGAGAGATACACCAATGCGTTGGTCTTGAGATCGGCATAATTCTGATCGGCACAATCCAACAATAGATCTTCCAATGTTCCCGGATTGTGATTGTCCGGCATGATGAAGACCCCGCATTTCAGGACATCACCTGCGACGACACCAGCTTGGGCGGGAATCTCAAATCCAACGGGTTGCAGAATGCGAGCGGCTTCCGCTTCAACGGCACGCTGCATGCGAGGCATCCGGTCCGCTGGAACGCCTTTGTTGTCCGCGTCTAGCACAATACCGATGCTTTTAAACACAGAGGGCCGGATCGTGCGGATTGCCGTTGCTGCACTGCTCACGAGTTTCGATTCTCCGTTTGCCGGGCGCAGTGCGACTGCATGTGCAGCACTCTGCCAAAAAAATGGAATGGGGACTCGCGCCAATAAATCATTATTCTGAGGAAAGTCCTCGGGCACTAACCGCTCCAAGTTGGTGTCGAGAAACAAGCCATCGGGGGAGGCTGGATCTTCCTCCTTCTTTTGCACAAGCCGGTAGCCTGCATCTTTTAAAAGCCTTCCGATAAAAGCAGCATCGTGCTGCCCTTCAACTGCGATGAATGAGAGACGTCGTGCCATAATCAGCGGATTTCAAAGCCCATTTCATAACGCGTCTCACGTAAGAGGTGCCCAGGGTAAGCGGTGACGATTGTGGCGTCATTCGCCTTATCAAGGCGGTAGGCGACCAGATCTTGTTCGTTGCCGGTAAACCCTTTCACAATGGCGTCCACTGCTTCCAAGCTGTGAGTTGTCGCAAAAATCTGTACATCCAAATCTATGGCGATCTTCCGGAGGGCCTGAAAGAACGGCTCCTGCACTTTATGATGCAGAGCCGTCTCTACCTCATCGATCAGCAATATTCCACCCTCAGCGCGTAAAGCCTGTCCCACCACGACAACCGCCTTTCTCAATCCATCACCGAAAAGATGGACGGGGACGATCCCAAGTTTCCGATGCTCGATCACCAAGGTGGATTCGTCATCCGGGGAAACCACATCGACCCCCTCAATGTCTGGGTCAAAAATTTGCAGCACGCTGATTAGCAAATCCTTCATCCGCAGAAGCACTGCATTGGATACCGCGCCCACCGCAGCTCTGCCTGCGCGATGGGAATGAGGCTTGATGGTTTCGGATTTCCTTGCGGATAAGCGACGGATGGAGTCGTCGATTTCTGGAACACCCATACCAATAAATCCTCGTCTCGCGTTTCTACCAAAAATCAACTCTCCAGAACGTTCGCCCGTAGCATCTGAAAAATGATTTGCTAGAACATGGACGATTTTTCGGGTTTGTGGTTCGTCATCAGGCATATCAGCAATTCGCGAACGTCGTTGTTCTTCTGGTGGAACAATCTCAATTTCACGGAGATAGGACATCGTAAGCGTTTCATTCACGTCCGAGATCAGTCCTTGAATCTTTATTTCAAGCCGTTCATCGGGATGATCTCGATCCGTTAGCGGAAAAAGCCAACCAGCCAGATCTGCAACTGACCTGGAATTTGCACTTGTGTCACGAAACGATAGCAGTTTTATCCAATTCCGGGTGTTGCCCGGAGCCAGGAAGAGCATCAGGGATTCCAAGATCGAAGTTTTTCCTGAGTTGTTTTCACCCACAATCAGGTTGAAGCGTCCAAGGCCTTCGAGCTTTACGTCACGCAAACCGCGGAAGCTCTCGATGGAAAATTGTTTTAGGTGCGAACTCATGATCAATAGCTTATTCGTCTTTTTCTGCCTCAGCGAATCTCATCTTGCGCCTTAGAATATTGGTTCTGGCGAGGGGGGCGATGTTGACTTTGATGCCGTCGTCGAGGTCGGGGTTCCAGCCTTTGGGGCGTTCGGATTCCGATTTCCAGGGCGTGAGGATGCGGTAGTCGCGATCTCCGTTGTCCGGGCCGGTATGGGAGCCGTCTTGGAGGTGTTTGAGTTGGGCGTCGTAGGCTTCGAGTTCCTCAATGGTGGAGAGAGCTTCGATGCGATCTTCCTCGCGGCCGTCTTGGCCCGCCTGTCCAGCTTCGCGGCGGAGGATGGCGAGGCGGTCGCGGAGGTGGGTGCCACGGAGCTTGGCGAGGGCGTCGGCATTGAACTTGTGGCTGTGGACGAGGACGCCGAAGGCAGGGACGCGGCGGGTCTGGTTGCTAGCGAGGTGCCAGAGCAGCGGACGCTGCTGATAGAGCGAGGCATGGGTCTCGAAAAAGGCATCCTGCAACCACTCGGTGAGCGACTCGGCGCGGCGATACCCTTTCGTCTTTTTCTTCAGCTCGTTGATGACCTCGGTCTCCAGCGCGGTGGGGTCCTGTTGCGGGAAGCAGTCGTGCAATTCCTTGCGCAGGCGCTCCAACAGGGGCTTTTCATGGGCCACGGATTCGAAGCAGACCAAGCCGTCTTCATCTGCCTCGACCACGCGCTTGACGAGGTAGAGAAGCAGGCGGTCCACATGCTCTCGGCGCTTCTGATCGCGGTCCTTGCCTTCCATCTGCGGCCAGACGATTTCCGGCGGACGCTTGCCGATGGCGGATTCCAGTTTCTCCCGCAGCTTGTCGTTCGCACCGTAAAGGCGATAGACTAAGTCGTTGAGCTGGGTGTAATTGGATTGGAGTTCCGCATCGAGATCGGCTTCTGCCTCCAAGACTGTATCCAGAGCGTCAATAAGGGATGTCGCATTATCGGTTCTGGTGGGATGCAAAACCCATGGGCGATCAAATCGGGTGCAGATTTCGTTGCCGGTGTCCCATGATGCTTTTTTGTCATAGATGACCTTCGCCAGATCTGAAATCTCTTTCTGGCGTTCTGCCGCACTTTGCGGCACGGGAACTTTCTTAATCGCGCCAACTTCCCACGAGCCGAAAGAAATGAGAGTTCGCAGTAATAACTCTGCCAATCGGGAATTTAGAATTCCAAGTAGAAAGTAATGGTTGCAAATTTCAGTTGGGAAAATGGCCGGGCCCTTGTCTCCAAATATGCACCCTTCGGGAAGAATTCTTACGCTAAACCCTCGCTGGGTTCTCCTGGGCCAAGTTAGGCCAGGAGTTCGATAATAACTTTCGTTTCGGATGTATGCTTTATCGAATGCCCGTATGGATTCGCCGTCATTCAGCCAAAAAACAACCAAATATACGTCCGAATAAAAGCGGCTGAAATCTCCGCCCTTTGCGAAGGAAGCCCATTGAGGACTAGTAGAGACCTCCCACCAGCAACGAACAAATCTTGAATCGTCAGCGGTTGCTAATCCTTGGACCGCCGCTGCATGTCTAGGATCAAGCTTTGGATTGTCGCGGAACAAGGGACCAAGCAAGGCCAACTTGTCATAGGCCAATGGAGATGAGTCAATAGAGCTAAAATCACGAAGAGCCACATCTGCCCGAACCTGAGGTCGAAATGAAGTGAGGTTTTCAACGAACTCCACATGGCGCCCATCGTTCTCCCCTGCTTCCGTGCGGAATGGCACCAAGCCGAAAAACGCTGCTCGCTCGCCTTCGGTGACAACATAATAGGAGTTTTCCGCTTGTGCCTCGGTGATGTCGATGCCTTCACGGGCTTGGGTAGCAACGGTTGAACGCACGATCATCCTTCGCCTGAGCTCGGGATCGGCGAGAAGTTTTTGAATGTCGAATCTGCGGAGTTTTTTCATGTGGCGTCACCCTCCTCGTTGAGGAAGAATTCCTGGGCCTCTTCCTGCCAGAAGCGGAAGAGGTCGGTCAGGGGTTGATAGTCGAAGCGGGTGCGGGCCGCCTCGCAGGCGGCGTAGTAGCGGGCCTGGTCGCGGTCTCGCTGGTGGCGATCAAAGGGCAGCAAACCGTTTTGGAGTAACATGATTTCCGCCAGAAGAAAGGCACTGCGGCCATTGCCTTCGCGGAAGGGATGGATGGCGATGTATTCGCCGAGAACCCGAGCGATGAACTGGAGCACCTCTTCGTCGTCATCCGAGTGGAAGGGCGTCTGGTTCAGGGTGTTGGTTTCGAAATTCTTCATCGCGATCCACATGTCGTGGAATGGCACATCCCAGGTGGTACCCGCTTTCGAGATGGTAACCGTGCGCCATTCTCCGGCCCACGGGTAGATGGCTTCGAACATCTCCCTGTGGATTTTCTGAATCGTATCCAACGTGATAGCCGTGTAAGGTTGGCGCTTTGCATATTCGAAAACAAATTCACCCGCCCGGTTGATCCCGTCCGTCTCGCGACGCTCGATTTCCTCCTTGTCGAGGCACCCTGCCCAGTTGAAGCAATGTTTCCCTTCACGGGCTTGGATCAATTGTTCATCGTCCTGTGTATATTGATTCCAAGGGTTTGCTACGATGGTCGGACTTGTCGGCGCGGCTGCAAGAACGGCAAGCTCGTCAATGCGTTCCTTCTTCAATTTTCGTTGGCTGGCGGGAACATGGTAGAACTCATTGGCGGCGAGCGCTTGATAGTATTCCGCCATGCGCTTGCCGGTGCCACTTAGGAAGCGGAAGCCGAAGTCCTTCTCCTCCCAGCGCCAGGCAATTCGCGACGACTGTTTCACAAGGCACCTCCTCTCAGGACAAGTGCGGCGGCCTCCACGGTGGCCCCATCGAGGATACCGAAACCCAGATCGAGCATGGAGACCAGCGGGTTGCGTTTCAGGAGGATTTGCTGGCGGAACTTGGTGTGACCGACATTCGTCTTGAAGGTCGAGCTGACCAGCGCGCCGATGTAGCCTTCCGGCTCGATAATCTGGGTGGCCCGCTCGATGAAGGCGGCGTAGATGTCCTGGTATCCACAGGGATACATTTCCTTGAGTTCTTTCTTGAAGGCTTTGTCATCCGCCGTGTTGTTCAGCTTGGTGAATGAGCCATAGGGGGGATTCATGAGAATCACATCGTAGGCTTGGCCAAGTAATTCGAGCAGGCGCAGGCCGCGTGCAGTGTCTTCTGCGAAAAGGCGCTGGCGCGGATTGTTCGCAGTCTCGGTGGCGACGCGTTCGAGGCCAGACAACAATTCGCCGCGGATGCGGAGCGCCTCGTCTTCGAGCAGGGTTCGTTGGAGTTCCTGTTGCCCGGCTTTGTCTCGCACGACTTCACTGACGAGTTCACCGAAATGGAGCTGATCCTTCTTCTTTTCGATAGCAGGGAGAAGTTTGGTGAGTCCTTTCTCCTTGGCCTGGGCATCCACCCATTCGTCGAGCACGCGGGTGACGCCTTCCTGGACCTGGACGAGGCCGCCGAGTTCGCCGACGTAGCGGAGGTTTCCCCAGAGGGCGGCGAAGAGTTTCTCGCGGAGTTTCGGCTCGCCGAGGGAACTGCCGGCGCGTTCGACCAAGGCGCGGAGTTCGGCTTCGTCCACTTTCACGGCGTGGGCGACGACGAGATTGCGGGGTTTTACTTTCACGGCATCCGGGCGGCGTCCGAGTTTCTGTGCGGCTTCCTTGGCGGTGAAGAGCAGCGAGAGCGAGGAGATCTGGATGGCGCGGGGATCGATGTCGATGCCGTGGAGGTTGTTTTCAAGAATTGCGGTGGGAATGTCGGCCAGATCGGCCACGGAGGGTTCGGCAGGCCAGCCGGGTTCCCCGGCGTACTTGATTTCCTCCTCATACATCACTTGGAAGAGCCCAAAGGCGTATTGGCCGAAGTGCATGGTGCCGCAGGCGGGATCGAGCAGCTTGATGTCGCGGACGCGCTTGAAGGAGTGGCTGTCGCCGTTTTCGTCGATAAGGCGGAAGCGGATTTTTTCGCCAGTGCGGGGGATCAGGTAATCGGCCAGCGCAGGGTAGTCCGCCGGGCGATCCTGGGGCAGCGGCACGGGACCTTTTGCTTTGAGGGCGGAATCCGGATGCATCTGGATCCAGAGGCGACCGAGGGTGTTGTCGGTGAGAACCTTGACGACCCATGACGGGGTGTAGAACTGGTTGATGACGGACAACTCGTAAGGACTGCGTGGCGTGCCCTTGTTCTCACCCCGGACGCGGTCCTTCTCATCGACATTGAAGAACTGATAGACCCAACCAAGGAAGTCGGGCGCGCGATAGGCATCGAAGATGAGACCGGTGTTGATGATGCGAATGGCATTGGCGAGTGCCGCATGGCTGGGCCAGATGCAGGCGTAGTCGTGATCCGGGCGGAAGAGAGGGCCGAGGTCTTCGTAGAGGGCATCGAAGGCGGCGGTGAGACCGTCGCGGAGAAGCGCCTCCTCGGCATCATCGTCGTATTTGTAGCGGCTGCCACCGGCGGCCACGAAGTCGCGGAGGAAGCGGGAGCGTTCCTGATCCGGCTGGAGCGTGAGCACCTCGGTGGGTTCGGACTCGGCACCAGATTGGCCGGGCGTGGGCAGGTAGAGCAGGCCACGGGCTTCCATGATTTTGATGCCGACGAGGCGATTCACCAAGGTGTAGGTAAGTTCTCGAATGACGGCATCGAAGCCGCGCTTGGGATCGCCTTCACTGACGGTATCGTGCTCGATCAGGGCGGCGAGCCGCTGGCGGATGGCGAGGTCGGCAGGAGGCAGCGAGAGCTTTTCCTCCGGGGTGTGCTTGCCATCCCGTCGGAAACCGAGGCGGGTGACCTGGGCCTGGAAGTCATCCTGCAGGGCGAGGCGGAGCTTCTTGATCCACGCCTTGACGGAATCCTTGTGCTGATCGGACAAGGAGCGTCCGCCCGGCGCGTTGGCGCTGGCAGCAGAATCAGATTTTGGAGAGGCGGGAGGCATGTGAGATCAGATGGTATCGATGATATAGCCATCGCGAATGCGTTTTTTCAGGTCATCGCCGATTTCCTGGAGGGCGGCATCCACTTCGTCTTCGCTGGAGAACCGGCGGCCTGCGAGGGCGGTGCCAGAGTGCCAGGCGTAGGTTTTCTCACCCTCTTTCTTTGGCGGAGGGGGAGACTTCAGGGCGCGAAGGGCGGATTCCACCTCGGCGCGGTGGATGGGCAGGGCCTTGCCAGCTTGGCCCAGAGCGGTGAGGCTGGACCTGAAGGCAGAGGCAAGCAGTGCCGCCAGGGTGCCGAGCTGGACTTCGGGGAAATGGCAGAAGCCGCCGTTGCCGAAGACGGCCTGGACCACCTCGTCGCGTTTGTCCTCAGGAGCCGAGGTGAATGCGCTACCCTGATGGATGGAGTCTACCACGCTGTTCACTTCGGCGCGCAGATGGTCGTAGCACTGGCGATAGGCGGCGGAGTAAACTTGGAAGATCTGATCCCGGGCGACGCGGTAGTCGCTCCAGCGCGGGACGACGGTTCTGGCCGCGACCAGAGCATCAATATCGGCGAGAGAGTGATCGAGCGCGTCCTTATCATCGGCATCAGCGGGAAGCGGGTGATCGATGGCCAGATTGACCAATTGACGGGATGCGTCGAATTCCTTGTGTCGGTTGGCGTCCAGGAACGCCTTCAGTTCATCGAGGGCTTTTTTGATTTCCAGCCACTCGGGAGCTTTCGCTATAAAGGCGATCACCGCCTTGGTGGGATCACGGAAGGTCACCGCCTCCTTGAGCTGGGCTTCGGCTTTCAAGATGCAGTCGAGGATAGGCAAACCACCTTCGGAGCGGACTTCCGCGTCGCGGACGGATTCGAGGAGTTTCTCCCCTAGCTTGCGAACGGCGGAGGCGAGAGCATTTCCGGATTCCGGCGTGCCTGCGACGCCGAGGCCGATGAGTTCCTTGCTCGCCTGCTTGATCTGCTCAACGGACAGCGAGGTCTCGGCGAGGCGGAAGAGGTTCTTCTCGAAGGTCTTGATCTTGGCGAAGTCGTCAAAGGCGTCCTTGTAATCGTAATGGGGCGAAGGACCGGCAGGGGTATGGCGCTCAAGAAATACCGCACCGGCACGGAAACATGCGGCAAGCACCAGGCGGACGGTTTCCGAAGGCCAGCCGAAGGGTGCCCGGGAGAACCCTTTGAAACCCTTGGCATCGCGCTCGTCGAGCAGCCTGGAGCCGCTTGGATCCTGACCCTCGCCTTCCAGGTCTTTGATGACTTCGAGCACGGTCGAAACGAGGGCGGATTCCTTCTGGAGGCTGCCCTGGGTATCGAAGAGGTGAAGCTCCGGAGCGATCTCGTGAAGAGAGGACTGGGAGGGATTCAGCAGGGCTTTGAGCTGCTTGGCAAAATCGATGGATTTGTCGGCGACTCCGAAGCGCGGATAGATGTTGGGGATCAGTTCGCCGACAACCTTGCGGAGTTCTTCCGCCATGCTGGAGGCGCGTTCCAATGAAACCTCGCGCCCGGCGTAGTAGAGGGTGCCGGTCAGGAAGGTGGATTGTAGGTCCTTGGTGAGATTGCCTTTCAGTTCGTCCCGTTCCTTGCGCTTTTCCGCCATGGCGTCTGCCGTGTCCTTGGAGGGATCTTCGGTGAAGCGTTTATCGGTGGTGACGTTCAGCAAGGCCTGATAACGCTTGAGACGGGTTTCGAGCTTCTCAGGCAGTGCAGCCACCCACCATAGTTTGCGGCCACGCGCACCTTTTTCCTGATTCTCGCCCTTCAGTTCCTCAATGGTGGTTTTCCGGGATGGAGCAAGGGCACTGATGAATTGCACTTCGATCTCGGAGCCATTGTCGACGGACTCACCATCGAGCGATACGGCGAATGAGAAGGGGCTCTTGGTGGCACCATGAATGACGGCGTAGTTATCCAAGTTTTTCTTTGCGACCACGCCAAGCTTGATGAGGTCGATGGCCTGCTGGCGGATGGCAGTCTGTGTGACGGATTTCGAAGACCCAGGGCGCATCATTTCCTGGATGACCTGCTCGACGGTGCGTTCCTTCTCGTTGAGGAATTTCCATTCGCTGGTTGCTTCGTCGCGGGCTACGTATCCGGCCTGTTGGAGAGCATCGAGGGTTTGCTCGACCTGTTCGGTGAGTAGCTTGATGTCCTCCGTCACGACGTTCGCCAGGAGCTTGGCGATGTTCTCCGCCGTAAGCGGAACGAAAGTCACCCGCTGCACCAGATAGAGCACCTTGAGAACACGGGCTGGCGGAAGCGGGGTTTCCTTTCCGATACGGTCGTTGGCATCATAGATGGCTTTGACGCCGGCGGTGCCCAGGTATTCCTGCGAGTAGAGATCATTTTCCAGGGCGTCGAAGACCTGGTCGAAGCTGGCGATTCCAGGAACCTCGGTCTTGGCCAACTTTTGCAAAGTCTCCATGACGACGGAGATCATCGAACGGACGCCTCCGGAAATCCGGAATCCGGAAAGCGCTTCACCGATGTCCTGGGCAAGCTGGATCTGGTGAGGGAGAAACGGATAGGCATCGATGAACCCCCGCTCGGTAAGCAGTCCAAGGCTGCGGGATGCGCGGAGGTCGGAGAGCTGTGCGAGAGCACCTTCGCGTTCCTTGAAGACGATGGAGAGCGCACCTTCCTTGTGCGGGTGCTTTTTCAGAATGCGCTCGGAGACGACCTTGTTGATGCCGTCCGAAATGAGGTGCGGCTTGAGCTCGAAGCGGGCATTGAGGCGTCCGACCAAGACGGGATCGAAGTTGGTGCGATCCACGACTTTTTCCAAATCCTGCTGACTGGTGCAGATGAGCCAGACCTTGCCCTTGCCCTTGTTGCCGATCATTTCAGCGAGGCTGTTGAGTTCGCCGATCCGATCATTCGAATCACCGATGAAGGTGCCCATTTCATCGACCACGAAGACGAGATGCTGGACTTTTCCACCGCCGGGCTTCTGTTCGTCCACCCATGCGACCAAGTCGTCGGCGATGCTTTCCGCTGTGATTTTGCTATGCTCGAAGGCATCGTCCAGACCGGTGAGAGCGTCGTCTTCCGTCGGGTAGCTCTCGGGATCCACTTCGGGCAATACTTTGGAGAGCTTGCGGCGGACGGTGGCAAGGTCGTCGCGTCCTTCCGGATCATCCCAAGAGATTCCGAAACGCTGTTTGAACGCCGCGTGGAGCTTTTGGAGCATGCCTTTTTTGTCGAGGCGGCGCTCGATGCAGGCGATGACGAAGTTTTCCGAATAGCCGATACTCCGGTAGAACTCGCCGATGAGAATCTCGCCGACTGAGTTCGGGTTGGTGAGGCTCTGACGGCTGCGGATTTCGAACGCGATGGTTTTGATCGAAGTGGTCTTCTTGATCTCTCCAAAACGCAGGCGAATGTCACGACCGCGCGGACTATCTGATAGATGTTTCTCAAATGCCTCGATACAAGTTTCTTCCTTGCCAGCAATGAGGACATCGTTCTGAAGCAGGTATCCAAGGACTTTGGCAAAGTGGGATTTCCCCGAACCGAAAAACCCGGAAATCCAGATGCCCATCACGTCACGAGGATTTCCTCCACGGCGAAGCACGTCACTGACCTGGGTGAAGGTATCGACGATGCGTTTGATCTCGTCCTCGATCTTGTCGGTGACGACATATTCGAGGATTTCCGAAGCCAGGGCGGATCGGTCGAACACTTTGACGACGCCTTCGACCTTCACGGAGATGTCGCGGCGGATCAGATCTTTGATAATTTCAGACATGGGAGATTGGTTCAGCTCTTGACGGTGATTTTGACGGCCAGGTAATTGCCGCCGTCGGACTCGTTCATGAAGTGGGGGCGTCCGCCTTTTTCCTCGCCGGGGAAGGAGACGAAGATCCGCATCGGGAGATCGCGCAGATTGCGGAGGACTTCTCCGTAGCGGACGAGAGGGAACAACGAGACGGTGGAGAGCAAGAACAGGTTGGTGCCGTGATGTTGTTCGGCGATGAGGCGAATCCGGGTTTCGAGCTGCTTCTCAGCACGGCCGGACAATCCCTGACGCAGGAGCTTGAAGTTTCGGAACTCGTCGGACTCCAGATCCTTCAATTCCTCTTCGGAGAAGCAGGAAAACAGGAATCCAGATAGATCCAGGATTTGAAATGGAATGCCGCGTGAGGCAAGGTCGGGCAGGCATTGGTCCTGAATCATGTCCAGGAAATCCAGGCTCCGATCAGGGGAGTGGATGAGAAGATAGGAATTGTCGGTGGTGACGGCAGCCTTGTTGAATGGCTCTTCCGCTGCTTGGGCAATTGCTGTAAGTGCGTCTCGCATCAGGGTTCAAAGGGTAAGTTCGATGATGTCGGCTTGCTGTCGGAATGAGAGCGAACCTTGGCGATTCAGTTCGGAGAGTGCATCAGCCACCTCACCCGGGGCAATTCCAAGGATCTTGAAGGACTCGTGAGTAATGATCTCTGGTAGAGGGACCCGGCTCAGCTGAAGGGCGCGAACCAGGAGCCTGACTGGAGCGGAATAGAGCGCCGGCCGGTGAGCCTTCTTTTTGATCGTGCCTGTAGCCATACCGCAGTCTCTGACGGAAGCGAGATAATGCTGAGCGACCCGCCGCAGGGTGGATTCCGTCCATTTGGAAACCTCGGGATGGCGAACCTTGCCTGCGGAGTTCAGGTAGGTTTCCAAGTCGCCCACTCGCAGTTCCGAGTCGGCCTTTCTGAGGTGGGGGTAGAGCCACTCGCAGGAGGTGAGCATCACGGTGCGGTCATTGAGGGCGAGGAGAGTGAAAGCTAGCAGGTTCTTTTCCTCTTGGGAGGCGGTACTCTTCCACTCCTGCAAAAAGGCGGCGAAAACCGGAATATTCGGGTCGAGCAAATAGCGCCCTTTCAATTCCTTGTATAGTTTCAACCGTGCAGCGGTCGTACTTCGAGCGAGCAAATTCGCCTCTAGAACCAACGTCCGGATGTTTCCCGGATCGGCAGTTCCTCCTTGATCCATGACGCGACGAAGATCGGTCAGTAGTCCCGAGCGGGATGACAGGCGCGCCAAGCAACGGCCGTCTGGGGACAAACCGGGGATGGGAGGTCCGTTCGAGGAAGACATGTGGTGAACCAAATTTACCTGGATGGCTGGGACATCTGCTGGGTGATGGTCGGGATGGATGGCATTAGTTCAGTAGCCCGAGTGGTCGGATTCCAGATATTTTGAAACCGCATCGCGAAGGACCCATGCGAGACTGACCTTCTTCTCCACGGCGATTTTTTCGAGCGCTTCCCTGTCCTCAGCGGAGATGCTCACCGAGAGTCTGGTGACCGATTCACCCGGAATAGGGTGTCGAGATCGGGGCGGACGCTTCATAATGCACCACTACGCACCATAGGCCATGGAGCGACAAGTGTAATCCTCTCACCCCGTCACTCTTTTCTAGCCAACCCGATCAAGGGGGAGCCCGGGACCTAACATTCTTCGCGGCGGCCGTGAGGTCATGATGCGGAATCAGCCGAAAACGAGGCACGTAAACCCGGTCCTTCTCCTTTGCGAATGGATCATCCGGGACGGGGAACAGGAGAGCCAACTGCTTCCGCAGCCGACCGAAGCGGTGCCGGAGCGTATCGCTCCCCTTCTCCCAACTGGCTGGAGTGCGGAATTCCTGTGGATCCGCGAAGGCGAGGTTGAAGAGGATCTCGTAGCCTTCGGAGTGATTGGCGCGATTCGATTTAGGGAGCCGGACGTCCTCCCGCTGGCCGTCGCAGGAGAAGTTCAAGCGCCCGGCGGTGGCCACCTCGATGGTGAGCATGGCGCACGGTCGACAGCGAGGTCACCCGTCAAGCCGCTTCTAGCGACCGACCTCGGTACCAAGTCGTGGACGGGTTGGGAGGCGGCGTATGCCAATTTCGACCTACCGCGCATCCTCCCCCCCCTATGAATTCATGGCAAAACTGGAGACCGAGCCTCCGCAGCCCGTCGCCGGGGTTGAACGCTTCTGACCTCCTCCGAGAGGTGCTTGACTCTCCCATCCCGCAACCCGTTCTCCGCTTCAGTGAATGGCGTGCCATTCGTAGCTCGAACCTCCACCGCCGCAGGCCTTCCAGCCGTTCTCCCCCGCGAAAAGCTTCGAAGGGCATTCTTCGCCCTCATTCTTCGAGCGAAGAATGGCGGAGAGAGTGGGATTCGAACCCACGGTGACATCACTGCCACGCTCGATTTCGAATCGAGTGCCTTCGACCGGGCTCAGCCATCTCTCCGAAGGCCCTGCAAGCAAGGCTGGCCGGAACCTAGCCCCGTCCCCCCGAGCTTGTAAAGCCGCTATTCAACCCCGCCCGCCCCCGGCAAACCCCAATTCCCCCCTCCCAGCCAATCCGTGGAATCCGTGAAATCAGTGGTCAAAAAAGCCTCCCCCTCCGCGCACTTGCCAAGCCCCCGAACCCCGCCACAGTAACCCCACCGTGCGCGAACTCCTGCAGAAATCCGGCCCCTTCCGTCACCGCAACGTCCGCCTCTATGCCTGGTTCACGGTCCTCTACAATGCCCGGGCCTACTACCCGGTCATGGCCGTCCTTTTCCTCGACCTCGGCATCAGCCTCGATCAATTCCTCCTCCTCAACGCCATCTGGGCCGCCACCATCCTCCTCCTCGAAGTCCCCTCCGGCGCCCTCGCCGACACCCTCGGCCGCCGTCGCCTCATCGTCTTTGCCGCCATCCTCATGGTCGGCGAAATGGCCCTCCTCCTCTTCGCCCCCGCCGGAGGTGGCGCGCTCCTCCTCGGCATGTGCATCCTCAACCGCCTCCTCTCCGGCGCCTCCGAAGCGGCCGCCTCCGGGGCCGATCAGGCCCTCGCTTTCGATACCCTCGTTGAGCACGGCGAGGAGGATTCCTGGGACGATGTCCTCGCCACCACCATGCGCTGGCGCTCCATCGGCTTCTTCCTCGCCATGACCACCGGTGCCCTCGTCTTCGATGACAACCTCCTCAACGCCATCCTCCCCCTCGATCTCGATCACTCCCTCACCCTCCGCTTCCCCCTCGCCATCGTCTTCCTCCAAGCAATCGCCTGTGTCGTCATCGCCCTCCGCATGCGCGAAACCAAACGAGAGGACGACAACAGCGCCTCCGCCTGCGATCATATCCGCTCCGCCACCCGCGTCACCCTCCGCGCCGCCGCCTGGGTCGTGAAAACACCCCTCGCCTTCCGCATCGTCCTCGGCGGCCTCCTCATCGACTCCATCGTCCGCAACTTCGCCACCATCAACTCGGAATACTACCGCCTAGTCGATCTCCCGCTCTGGTCCTACGGCTTCATCGGTTCCACCATCGCCGTCTTCGGCTTCTTCGTCCCCGTCCTCGCCAAACGAATGGCCCAGCGCTTCGGCCCCCTCACCAATCTCGCCTTCATCGCCACCGTCGTCCTCCTCTGCCTCACCGCCCTCGTCCCCGCCTGGCCCTATTTCGGCGTCCTCCCCGCCATGCTCCTCATGACCGTCCTCGGCTGGCTCGATTTCCTCACCAGCCGCACCCTCAACCGCCTCGCCGACTCCAAGCAGCGGGCCACCGTTCTCAGCGTGAAGGGCCTCGCCTTCAACCTCGGCTACGGCAGCATTGCCGTGGCCTTCGGCTCCCTCGTCGCCTGGCAAACCACCGTGCAAGGCGACGAGCGGGCCGCCTTCCTCAAGGTCCTTTCCTTCCAACCCGCCTACTTCCTCGTCATCGCCGCCGCCTTCTTCCTATGCTGCGCCATCACCCGAAAGCGCCTCGCCACCTGATTCCCCCTCGCCCCCCAACATTCCAAGACCGAGCGTCGGCCCCGCCACACCCCACGCCCCCAGATGGTGCTTGGAAACAATCAGCAAAATCAGTGAAATCAATGGTCAATACCTCCGTTTCCTCTCTGCCTCATGAAGCCCTTCCTCCTCCTGCTCCTCACCGCCTCCAGCATCCTCGCCGCCCCCCCCTTCGACCCCGGCAAACCGATCAAGGCCGCCCACGACACCGAACTACGTCTCTTCGCCAAGGAGCCCTTCCTCAAGAACACCGTCGCCGTCTGCGTCGATGAACAGGGCCGCGTTTACGCCACCTCCGTCGTCCGCCGCAAAGCCGCCGACCTCGACATCCGCGAGTTTCGCGACTGGATCGAAAAGGATCTCTCCCTCACCACCATCGAGGAAAAACGCGCCTGGCTCCACGCCGAACTCACCCCCGGGAACGCCGAACGCTACAAGAAGATTCAGGACCAGAACAAGGACGGCACCATCGATTGGAAAGACCTCACCGTCCTCACCGATCGCATCATCATGCTCGAGGACACCGACCAGGACGGCCTCGCTGATCGCTCCACCACCTTCGCGGAAGGCTTCAACACCGAGGTCACCGGCATCGCCGCCGGCCTCACCGCCTGGGACGACACCCTCTACGCCACCATCGAGCCCGACATTCTCAAACTCAAGGACACCAACAACGACCACGTCGCCGATGTCCGCGAAACCCTCGCCACCGGCTTCTCCGTGCGCCTCGCCTACGCCGGCCACAACTTCAGCGGCCCGGTCATCGGCCCCGACGGCCGCCTCTATGCCTCCGCTCCGGACAAGGGGCTCCACGTCACCACCAAGGAGGGCAAGGTCCTCGCCAACCCCCTCTCCGGGGCCATCGTCCGCTGCGAACTCGACAGCTCCAACCTCGAGCTCTTCGCCACCGGCCTCCGCAATGTCCAACAACCCGCCTTCGATCAGTTCGGCAACCTCTTCGGCGTCGACAACGACGGCGACATGAAGAACGAAAAAGAGCGCTTCGTGTACATCACCGAAGGCTCCGACCACGGCTGGCGCAACAACTGGCAATACCGCGGCAAGGACTGGAATCCCTGGATGAATGAAGGCCTCTCCATCCCCGCCCACGCCGGCCAACCCGCCTACATCACCCCGCCCCTCCAATCCTACAAGGATGGCCCCGCCGGTCTCGTCTTCAACCCGGGCACCGCCATCAATTCCTACTACACCGATCACTTCTTCATGACCAGCTTCCCCGCCGGCAAACTCTTCGCCTTCAAGACCGAACCGGACGGCGCGGCCTTCAAGATGGCCAACGAACATCAGGTCGCGGCCGGCTTCCTCATGGTCGGCCTCGGCTTCGGCCCGGAGGGTGCCCTCTACCTCGCCGATTGGTCCGCCAAAGGCTACGAACTCAACGAGAAGGGTGGCGTCTGGAAACTCGACGACACCTCCCAGTCCACCAGCGAATACCGCGAACACATCGCCCAACTCATCGCCGCCGATTGGTCCAAACCGACCACCGAACAAGTTGCCGAACACCTCGACAGCCCCGACCAACGCGTCCGCATGAAAGCCCAGTTCGAACTGGTGCGGCGCAAGGAGGTCTCCACCCTCATCACCGCCTACACCGACCCCAAGCAACCCCTCCTCGCCCGCCTCCACGCCCTCTGGGGCCTCGGCCAACTCGGCCGCATCGGCACCAAACTGGAAGCGACCGCCTTCCTCGCAGGCCTCGCCGATCCCGACCCCGAACTCCGCGCCCAAACCGCCAAGGTCGTCTCCGAAATTCCCGCTCTCGCCCCAACCCTCTCCCCGCTCCTCATCAAACTCCTCAAGGACCCCGCCGACCGCCCCCGCTTCTTCGCCGCGATCGCCCTCGGTCGCCTGAACGACTCAAAGGCGCTCACTCCGCTTCTCAATTACCTCGGCCACAGCGGCAAGGATTCCTACCATCGCCACGCTGCGGTCATGGGTCTGACCGGCACTACTTCGGGCTCCGACCTCACCTACCTCTTCAAACACGAATCCACCTCTTTCCGTCTCGGAGCCATCCTCGCCCTCCGCAGGCAGCGCTCTCCCGAAGTGGCCGCCTTCCTCACCGACCCAGATCCCCTCCTCATCGCGGAAGCCGCCAGCGCCATTCACGACGACCTCTCCATCCCCGCCGCCCTTCCCGCCCTCGCCGCCCTCCTCGATAATCCCACCCACCACGAACGCACCCTCCGCCGTGCCCTCTCCGCCGCGCTCCGACTTCGCACCCCCGAACAAGCCACCCGCGTCGCCACCTTCGCCGCGAACAACCAAGCCCCCACTCCCCTCCGCCTCCTCGCCCTCACCATCCTCCAAACTTGGCCCCAACCACCCGTCCTCGACACCGTGGAAGGCCAGAACCGTCCCCTCCGCCCCGTCAAGGCCTCCAAAATCGCCGCCGCCGTCACCGAATCCTTCACCGCCCTCCTCGCCGACCCCGACCCGGCCATCGCCAAGACCGCCCGCGCCGCCGCCAGCACCTACGGCATCGGCACCGACCCCGCCGAACTCCTCGCCATCGTCAAAGCCGACGACCCCGAAGCCGCCCCGGAAGCCCTCCGCCTCCTCGCCGGCGATCCCAAACAATACGCCGCCGCCGGTACCATCGCCATCCGCTCCAAACACGAGGTCATCCACGCCGAAGGCCTCCGCGCCCTCGGCCTCACCAACACCAGCCCCTTCATCAAACTCGCCCAAAGCGCCATCACCCACGGCGGCCTCCTCGACAAACGCGCCGCCCTCGAAACCCTCACCCAAGTCGATCAAACCGCCGCCGCCCCCCTTCTCCTCGCCGCCCTGCAAGCCATGCAGTCCGGCAACCTGATCCCCGAAGTCCACCTCGATGTCCTCGAAGCGCTCCGCTCCTCCACCAACAAGGAAGTCCAGGGCGCCCTCGCCGCATTCGAAGCAACGCAGGCCGCCGATCCCTTCGCCCCCTATGCCGGCACCCTCCACGGCGGCGACCCGGCCAAAGGCAAAGACCTCTTCAACCTCCACCTCGCCGCCCAGTGCATCCGCTGCCACTCCATCGACCAGGGCGGCAGCACCGTCGGTCCCAACCTCGGCAAGATCGGCGCCAGGGAACCACAATTTCTCCTCGAGTCCCTCGTCTCCCCCAGCGCCTCCATCGCCCCTGGCTACGGCCTCACTAGTATTACCCTCACCAACGGCGACACCCTCGCCGGCACCCTCATCGAGGAAACCCCCGAGGCCCTCACCATCCGCCTCGCCGATGAAAGCACCCGCCGCGTCCCCCGCACCGAGCTCGCCTCCCAAACCCCACCGGTCTCCTCCATGCCCCCCATGAACCTGCTCCTCACCAAACCGGAACTCCGCGACATCCTCGCCTACCTCCAAACCCTGCGGTAGAGTGTGCCTGCCGCGGCCCGCGGCAGTCCGTCTCTGCGGCGGCCCGCAGCGGTCCCAATACAATGCCCTCCCTCTTCCATCTCTCCCTGGCTCTTCTCCTCACTCTCCCCGCCCTCGCCGGGGGCCCCAAACCCTGGCCCCAAAAATTCCAGGCCCCCGCCGCCAAGGTCATCACCACCGAGGCCCCCGAAGGCGTCGCCTTCGCCTACGAAACCGCCAGCTTCCGCCTCCACTCCGACAAAGCCATCGACCCCGCCCGCCTCGCCAAGTTCGCCACCGTCATCGAGTCCGTCCCCCTCCTCCTCCAAGCCTTCCCCCTCCCCCTCTGGGCCCCGCCCAAGGGCGAAAAACCACGCATTATTCTCTACAGCGACTCCCTCGACTACCACGCCGGCGGAGGTCCGCACGGATCGATGGGCTACTACGACGGCCGTCGCCAGCGCATCCTCATCCGCGCCGACATCTTCCTCAATCCCCCACCCAGCCAACCCACCCGCCTCCTCCCCAAACCCAACGAGGATCTCCTCGTGCACGAACTCACCCACCTCTGCATGCACGAACTCCTCTGGCGCACCTCTCCGTGGTTCTTCGAGGGCCTCGCCGAATACATGGCCGCCGCACACACCGCCGGCGGGGCCTACGACTTCACCCGCATCGACTCCGCCATTCGCGATCACGTCCGCCGCAACCTCCCGCCCAATGAGAACCACCTCATCCTCCTCCCGCCCCTGCAGAACATCCTCACCACCACCAGCGCCCAGCGGATCGAAGGCAACAACCGGGCCGAAGGCCACGCCATCTACCGCCCCTACGCCGCCTCCCTCCTCCTCATCCACTACCACCTCCACGGCACCGAGCGCCGCAAGGCCATCGACACCTATCTGCAAACCGCCCTCGCCCACCGCGATCCCCGCCGCCCCCGTCCCGTCCTGGACGTCGGCTCCACCATCGACATCCAATCCCGCCTCACCAAATTCTGGGAACCCAAAGGCCTTCCCCTTCATTTTCAGAAGAAGTAGCACAACGCCGCTGCGGCCCCCTCCGGACCAACGACGTCCATGTCGTTCCCCTGTCGCAACGCGACCGCATACCATCGGAGCCGCGACATTCCTGTCGCAGAGCAGCCAACGGCAGCGACACCACCACCCCCCTACCTTTTCTTCTTCCGCAAAAACGGCGGGATATCCAAATCCTCTCCGCCCACGATGTTGGGGTCCTCGCCCTCGAAGCGACCTTTCGGCCCTCCTTCGAGCAACAACTCCCCCTGCGGCTTCGGATCATGCTCCGCCGCTGCCTGCAGCTCCTCAATAGTGCTGCGAAATCGGTCCCCGGAATTCTCGCTCGGTTCCACCGTGGAGAAGGCCACCACATCACCATCCGCTTCCGGATCCGGATCGGGCTCGTCCAACGCGGCGCGAGGCCCGCCACCCACCGGCATGACCTGGGCCTCGTCCCCCCATTCATCCATTTCCTCCACCACCGGTTCCGGCTCGGGAGCCTCATCCTCCCCCGTGGAGGAAAACACATCATCAAGCTTCGTGACGGACCGGCTCTGCCGCTTCGGCGGAAGCTTGACGCGGCGTGTCACGTCCGACACCCCTCTCTCCATCGGGGACTCCCCGGACCTTGTTGCCCCGTGCTCCTCAAAGGCGGGACCCTCCTCTTCCTCCTCGGAAGCCGCGGCTTCCACCACCTCAGGCGCGGCGTCCTCAAGGACCTCGGCCACCGGCTCCTCCACCTCCTGTAATTCCTCCACCTCGGGAAGCCGCTCCGCAAACGGTGCTTCCGCCTCCACCTCATAGGGCTCCGCAGCCACCACCGGCTCAGGCTTCGGCGGCGGGGTCCGCTCCATCTTCCGCGGCGGCACCGCGATCGTGATCTTCTCGATTCCGGACTTCCCTTTAATCTTCGCTGGAGGAGGTAGCTGCGTCCGTGGCTCCTCCCCTTCCGACTTTCCCACCGTATCAAGCCCCACAAAATCCTCGTCGAGATCCTCCACTGAAATTGGCGGCTTGGCCCGACTCGACGGCCCCCCCCCGCTCTCCGCACTGATCCCCTCCTGCAATGCTTCCTCCGGCAGCGAACTCACCAGGGTCACACTCAGCGAATCCTTCATGGCCGGATCCACCGCCGTTCCAAAGAGCATCTGCGCCGACTCCGGCACATGCTTGCCCAACCCGCGCATCAACAATTCAATCTCGTAAAGCGTCAGATCCTCTCCTCCACAAATGTGCACCAGCACGGTCTGCGCCTGCGCCAACAAACTGCCCCGGTCCAACAGCGGACTGAGCAGCGCGTTTTTCAGGGCCTGCTGCGCCCGGTTCTCACCTTCCGCGATTCCCGATCCAAACAAGCAACGCGAACGGTTCGAACTAAGCGCCGCCACCAAATCGTCGAGCCCGATGTTCACCAACCCCGGACGCAACACGATCCGCGTCACCGCCTTGATCGCTTCGGAGATCATCCGGTCCGCTGCGGCAAACGCTTCGTGCACCCCCTGCTTGGCCAGGACCAAATCACCCATCCGCCCGTTGTCAAAAGTCACCAACGCATTCGCCAACACCGCCAACTCGTTGAGCGCCGTCCCGGCCTGCTCCCGACGACGCTTGCCCTCAAAGCCGAATGGCATCGTCGCAAAGACCACCGTGAAGGCCCCCTCCTCCCGCGCCAATCGCGCAATGAGCGGCGCCGCTCCCGAACCGGTTCCTCCACCTAGCCCCACACAGATGAACACAATCTTCCGATCACGCAAGGTGTCCCGGATCTCCAACTCCGCCTCAAGCGCCGCCTGACGCCCCAGATCCGGATCTCCACCCGAGCCAAGGCCCTTCGTCAGCGCCCGCCCCAGTTGAATTTTCTCCGCTGATACGGAACTCGTCAAAGTCCGTAAATCGGTGTTCGCCACCAACAACTCGGCCCCGTCCATCCCATCAATGGCGACTCGGTCCAACATGTTGGCTCCGGCACCACCGACTCCGATGATCTTGACTGAGGAATTGGGAATGGTCTGCTGACGGGTACGCTCGTAGGGAATCATGGCAGTTTTCTGGCCCGGAATTAGCTTCTCAGCCTCCGAATGGCCAGAGTGATCGTAAAAAACCGCCCACCTTCGCCTTGCCTCGCGAGTCGGGACGCTCTTCGTCGAGGATTTGCGCATAGCGGATCAACCCCAGCGCCGTGGAATATTGAGGATCCTTGAAGTAAGCATGCACTCCGCTCACGTCAGGCTGCTCCGGCCGATAGACCGGCAGACCGAAGACATCACAGGCCAACTCCCCGAATCCGGACATCAAACTGGTCCCCCCCGTCAAAAAGACCCCCGTCCCCACCCGCTCCAGCATCCCCTCCGGCAGCCGCGCCTTCACCAACTGCATGGTCTCCTCCAACCGCCAGCGGATCACGTCGTTCAAAATCTGCCGCTTGATGTCCATTTCCGGAAATCCCCCCTCGTCCGGCACCACCACCGTCCCGATGGATCGCTCCGGGTTCCCCGAGGCATCCCCCTCGGTCTTCTTCACCTGCTCCGCCCGGGAGGTCGGAATGTGCGTGACGAGGTGAATGTCGTTCGTGATGTGATCCCCCCCCACCGGAATGCACCCCGAGGCACAAATCGCCCCGCCCACATAGAGCACGTAGTCGGTCGTCCCTCCCCCCATGTCGATCACCAACGCTCCCGCCTCCTTTCGCTTCCGCGTCAAGGCGATCTGCGCCGAGGCTATCGGCGAAAACACCACGTCATCCACATCAAGCGGGATCTCCCGCACACACTTGATGCTGTTCTGAATGCGCGTCCGCACCCCGTGCACAATGTGAAAATCCGCATCCAGGGTCTTCCCCAACAACCCGATCGGCATGGTCGTGTGCGGCTGCCCGTCCACCACGTAGTTGCGGATCAGGCTGTGCAGATACACGTGGTCACTCGGGATGGCGATGTCGCTGGCGATCTCCTTCACCTCCTCGATGTGCCGCGGCGCGATCTCCGGCTCCCCCTCCGGCAGACGAAAGGTCCCCCGGTTGTTGAGCCCCTCGAGGTGCGCCCCGCTCACCGCCAGATAGACACTGTTGATGTCCACGTCGCTGATGTCCTCCGCCTCCAGCAGCGCCGCCTTCACGCAGGCCCGCACCTGGGGGTAGTCCGCGATCTCCCCCTTTCGCACTCCCGCCGAACGGGTCTCCCCCATTCCCAGGATCTTTACCGAACTGTCCGGCTTCACTTCTGCGACAACCATACACGTTTTGGTTGTCCCGATCTCGAGCCCGACATGAATGCGCGTCTTGGCCATAATTGCTGCTAGCTCCGATTCAGTATCGCCCGGATGTCTCTTTCCAAGCGATTTTCTACCGCCGGGGCGGTTTTTCGGGCCGGCTCGGGTTCGGCCCCGGTGGTGAAAATCACCGGGATGTTCCGCTCCGGGATGAGGTTGATTCGCTCCATCGGTCGGTTCGTATCGCGGGAAAACCGCTCCAAAGCGAGCAAATCCGCCACCTGACGCTTGTGATCATACATCCCGAAGGTCACCACCGTCCCCCCCGTCGTGGCCGCCACCAGCGAATAATCGTTCTGCACCCCCACCACCGCGATCCCCCAGTCCTCCTCCTCCAACATCCGTCGGCTCAGGCACACCAAATCCAGGGCCCGCTCCGCCTCACGATGCCGCATCCGCTTCCCGACCTCAAAATCCCCCGAGGCCCCCTCCATCACCACCACCACCGGCAAACGCTTCGCCTCATCCACCCACCACTTCTCACAGGGGAAGACCACCCCCTCCTCGTCCACCAACAACCCGCGCTCCACATCACGCGCCAATATCTCCAATCCACGGCACTCCAACCAGGCCACCGGAATGCGCTCCCTCACCTCCACCTTCAGCGTGCCCGGCAGGCGCCGGCTCACATCAACATCAAGAATCCCCGGATACGCCTCCAACTGCTTGCGCACCGCACTCAAGGTCACCGCAAACACACTCCCGGCCGGATCCACCCCGGTCACCCGCACAAAATCCTCCACCCCGATCGGCCCGTTGCTCTCCAACTCAATCGCTTCCAGACGAAATTCCTCATTGTCGATAAACACCTTCCGCAACCCCGACTTCGCCCCCCAACCCACTCCCACCAACAGACCCACCAACCCCACCAACTTCACACCCTTCCCGCAGAAGCGCAGACAGCTGTAGCCAAAGATGCGCGGCGAACTCACCTTCAGGTGCAACTGCTTCGAGTCGCGCCTCTTCCTCACTCGGGATGTTTTACGTTTCAGCATCGGGTCTTCTCAACTTCATCGACAATTCCGCAATCCTCCGACACAGCGCCCCAAACCCATAACCGGGACTCGCCGCCGCCGCCGCCTTGGGCAACAAACTGCTCGCCGTCATTCCGGGAATTGTATTGGCTTCTAAGACGTAAGGATTACTTGAGGAATCTAGCAGCACATCCACCCGCGAGTAAACCTCAATTCCCAAGGCTTGGTGCGCTTTCAGCGCTGCCTCCTGCACCACCCGGGTCTCCTCCGCCGTCAAATCGGCCGGACAAACATACTGACTCCCCACTTCCTGACCGCTCAACCAGGGGTATTTGGTGCTCATATCATACCACCCGTCCGCCGGGGGAATGATCTCCACCACCGGAAAGGCCACCCCGTCCACGATCGCCACCGTCAACTCCCTCCCCTGCACAAACTGCTCCACCAAAACCTGATCCCCATATTTTGCCGCATCGGCCATGGCCGCCTCCCCCTCCGCCGGATCCTTCACAATGTGGATCCCCACGCTCGATCCCTCCCGCGGCGGCTTCACCACATACGGCACCGCCATCGTCGGCAGGCGCACTCCTCCGGAAACATCCACCGTCTCCGATGCCGGCGTCGGCACCCCCGCCGCCACAAATTTTTCTTTGCTCGCCACCTTGTCAAAAGCCACCCGACTCGTCGCCGCCCCCGCCCCTGTGTAGGGAATCCCCCGCTCCTCCAGAAACGCCTGCAGATCCCCATCCTCCCCAAACGTCCCGTGAATCACATTAAAGGCCAACCCCGTCCCCTCCGGCAGGACCGGCACCCGATCCTTCACCTCCACCCCCACCGCATTCAAGCCCTCCGCCAAAAGCGCCGCCAGGACCGCCTTCCCTGAAGCCAGCGACACCTCCCGCTCCGATCCCGGCCCCCCCATCAACACTGCAATCAATACCTTCTCGTCCATCAGAGCCACCACGATAGAAAGCCCCCCCAACCCCGTCCAGCGCTTTGAATTTTCCCGCAAAACAAAACCCGCGTGGCGTGACCGTCCCGGTCGCATGCCCCCTCCCACCCGTGGCGGCGGTTTCCCAACCGCCCAGCCGACTCTCCACCCGTGGCGTGACCGTCCCGGTCGCCAGCCTCCCCCCCCATCCGTGGCGGCGGTTTCCCAACCACCCAGCCGACTCTCCACCCGTGGCGTGACCGTCCCGGTCGCCAGCCTCCCCCCCCCCCCCGCCCGCCCCCTCCCCACCCCCCCCCCCCCCCCCCCCCCCCCCCCCCCCCCCCCCCCCCCGC